>Ga0315277_10009554_pt1 | contig 12378 bp, 5 predicted proteins | sample YL17G05_15_MG_FD_203695 | JGI IMG/M metagenome (GOLD analysis project Ga0315277, IMG submission 203695) | Sediment microbial communities from Yellowstone Lake, YNP, Wyoming, USA - YL17G05_15 | ecosystem: Environmental > Aquatic > Freshwater > Lake > Sediment | place: USA: Wyoming | collected... | reverse complement strand
GCCAACCTGGTGGTCATGATATCCGGTTCACCGATCTTGATGACCTACCGATACCTTACTGGATCGAAACGTGGAACGAGAACGGGCAATCTACGATCTGGGTTCGGGTCCACTCGGAAGGAACAAAGGAAATTATAATGACATATGGAAATCAAGGGCTCCAATCCAAAAGCAACGGCAAGGCAGTCTTCGTGCTCTTCGACGACTTCGCAACAACCGAGATCAATAAAGATAAATGGCTCATCGATACAGATGATTGCAGCACGGCATCGGTCAACGACAGCATTTTGACCCTAGAATCACACCCCACTGTAACAACGGAACTCTATTCGGTCATCGGTTTTTCGGATACATCCATTGATCGCAAAGAACCAGATCCCGCTGAAAAGGCGAAACCCAAGTACAAACAACAACCAACCCAACTTGGTCAAGTCATCTCCTTCGATGGCGATGGTTTCATAACCAGGACGTACCATCAGGGAAACGTGAGTAAGGATGATCACCTCGCCTGTTGGTTAACAGGTGAAATCAAATGGCAGCGTTCTAGCGTGGTTGCGTATTACAAGGATGACAAGCTCGTTACGGAACAAGACAAGAATATCCCCAAAGATTCTTTACCCATAAAACTATGGGTCATGGCAGGGTATTTTGGCCGTGATGTTAACCGTGGCGCCGTCTTGACTGCAAAGCTTGTGAACGGGTATCCCGGCACGTCTATACGATTCCGCACGTGGCATTATTCCCGCGCAACCAAGGACAAGGGATTGGACAGCGCTGTGTTAAAATGTGATTGGGTCGCTGTGCGAAAATGCTCCGTGGTGGAACCGGTACCCGCGTTTGGCAGCGAAGAATGTATCGAATAAATAGGAAAATGATCATAATTGCCGTATCAAGCGAGACAAGATATTTAACGAATTAGACGGAAGTAATCATTATAATGATGCCATCAAAAAGAATACTCGAAGGCTTCCCGTTGAAGAAACGGATCATAATCTGGGGCTGGACAAAAGACAACCCAAGCTTTTTGTTGCTATTAGGTGGCGAGCAATGGAGGGAGGTTGGATTCCACAGATTTGAACTTCAGAATGAGTACAAGAATCCAGAAATACACCATTGGCCTGGTAACATGGGACATTTCCCCTCCTTCCAGCGTGAGGGCGGCGATCCTTGGGAGCGCCGGCACCGTCATCGCTATAATCGACAAAACAGAGAAGAAGCCAATACTGGAAAACCAAACATTACCTACGCGGACATATTCCACATTAATGCCCCCGAGCTCGCTCGCATGTTGAAAAATCACCCATCCTTGCCCGCGGACTTTCGCCCGGTCGAGGACCCCAACGAGATCTTGAAATTACAAGGCGATCAGCTGCAATTTCTAGATCTCGTGATAAACATGCTCTCAAATCCGCGAATCTATTCCAGGAAGAAAGCTCTCGACATGCTCATCGCTAAAAATCCCCCAAAGAGCCTCTACCAGCGATTATTGCAAATTGGAAGCTCAGAATTCATAAGTGGTTTGTTCTTACAATTAGCAAAGGTGGCAAACCCGGTATTAAAGGAGGAAGCCACCGCCATTATCGTGGATGAAATCGAGTGGGTAGGTCCAGCATATGCTAACGGAATACGTCGATGTGCCCGATTGTATCTCGTGTCCATTGATGCTGTTAAACGACAAAAACAAATCGAAACTATTCGCAATTCCGTGCCACGCATGAACATGTGGCCCAAGATGAAGGTTGTATTGGAATCAGATAACAAATGGCTTAAGAAAAGAGCGGGTCCGATAACCGATCCCGACCAGCCTGTACCAAGGAAGATAATCGATGAAGTAATGCGCAGAAATGATGACGAACCCCCGATCGAGCCAGGGCCGTTTAATACCGAGAAAGGGGAATTTCGCTATATCGATTTCAAGCATACAATGCAAATGGCTGAGATTTTTGATTTGCCCGATGTCATCGGCAAGCTCGCGTATTTCTTGGACACGCCTCCGATTAATGAGCTAATCGATTTTGATCAAAAGTCAACCTTGAATTATTTCCAGCGATACATCGTACGGGTCATCAACAAGTATGCGCGGGAATCGGACGAAAAGTTCCTCAAAGTGTTCAAGCAGCTCATGCTCAGTTACACCCCGGATGATTACGTGGGCAGGAAATACAAGGACGAGTTTGCTACGAATGTAATTTTGACGTATTATCTCTATAATTCGTCGAATTTTAACCTGTTGCATGTCAAAAACAAGATTCCCAGCCCCGATTGGCAAACTTCGACGGAAGAGGAGGATATCGAGAGCTGGGAACGGATCGAGTTCATGCCTGACCTCTGGGATCGGCACCTTACTTTCGTGGCCGAGCTAGCCAGAGATGCGAAGATCAAGCCCATATGGCGGTTCGCTTACGTGATATTAAGCAAATCACCTAAAGCTCAAGAGTTTTTCACCACAGGACCAATCCGACTCATATCAAGCCTCGTCGCATCTCCATTTATGCCGCTAACAGACTTGGCAAAGCAAAAACTCCTTCAACGGGTAAATGCCATGGTAAACTTCGATCCTGACACCTTGCTCGCCCTCATCGATAATTTCGACCCCCAGATCCAAGGCATGGCCAACAACTTTTATACGCGCACTCACGGCACCATGACTCCGACGCTCGTCGGGCGGCTCCTCCTTTCACAGAATGCACCGATCTGGCGTGCAGCAATGGAGGAATCCATGGCTAGTTTCAACCCGTCCCAATTCGCCGACCTCGTGAAAGTCTTACTGAACGAGATACCTTCCATCATCCGTGAAAAGAAGGAAATGCTAACCGTGCTTCTTGGGACGCTCTATTCGTTGATAGACAAGGTACGAGCCATACCATCGGTAGATCGTAAGGATTTAGCAATACTGATACTGGACGCTTTGAATCGCGAGCCCTCTGTACCAGAATGGCTGCTTCGATTCCTCCAGGACATCATCTTCACCATCCCGCTTGAGGATTTACTCGTGTTCGAGTGGCCATCGGGTATCTCGGCGAATTACCCGACAATGGCCGTGCTTCTCGAAGTTCTTGCGAGCCGGCGGATTCCTTCCGATACCGTGATCACGGATGTCACCCGGAACGGGTCATCTCGAATGGTGAACTTGCTCGTCGAGCTCGTGGGGACACACGCGAAGGAAACGCCAGGAGCATTCACCAGTAATCAGCAAACCATGCTGCTGTTATTCGAATCCACGATCAAACCATTGAACGACGTCGCCGCAACCCTCGTGGCGAACTTGCCACCAGATCAAGTAAAACTTCGAGACGAGCTGATCGCGCTCGCACTCGATTCTCCGGTCATTCAAGCCTTCCGGTTCGGTCTCGCGAGACTCGAAGCCATATACGGCGAAAAGATTCCCAGGGATCTCATCGTGCGGCTCATGGAACACGGCGCCCCCGAGGTAAAAGGATTCGTCGCCCGCAAATGCGCGCACGTGATCGAAACCCTTGGCGATGGTGACGTGGATCTCTTCATATATTACGTGAGAACCTTGCTCTTCTTGCCGAACCGATGCTCTCCAGATAAAAATTACTTGTACCAGCGGCTCGTGGAATTTGCAACGGTACACCCGAATCACGCAACAGTCGTGGAAAACTTGTTGCTCGAGCTGGGTAGCACGAGCGTGAGGCTGGAGTCCGAGAGAGCGCTCGTCGCCTTGGCAACGATTCACAAGGTAAAACGGACTGCCGTGCAGTCCCAGGAGGTGCGATGAAATGGAATTCAACTACAATTATTCTTCACCGTCCATGTATACTGTAAAGGATAACAAGGCGATACTCGGTCTAAGCCCAGACTTATCTCGACCGGAACGCGTTTCATTCGTCGGCAAGCTCAAGAATCCCTTGCCATTCCGCGACGCGATGCTAGTCCTCCGCGAGATCGTGATCTCGGATGCGCGGAAAAAAACGAAGAAACGGGAAGAATTTTTCACGTGGCTCACCCAAGAAGTGAACAGGCGTGCCATACTGCACAACGAGTTTCTCGGGAAAGAACGGGACCAGCTATCCAAGGAATTCGTTGGAATTTTTGATGAAATCCAAAAAAAGCAAGAGAAACTCAAGAGCTTACGGAAACGACAGCACGAGCTTTCCACAGCGTTGGAAAAATACAACGTGTGGTACGATTATAACAGATTGTACTCGCAATTTAACGAGTTTCTCAGGACGAGGGACATCCAGCTGTATTATGCCCTTGATCCCGTTATCTCCGTGCACCCGGACATCGTATGTTTCGAGGCATTTTCGAAAGACGAGTCCATCTATGGAAACTTGTCAGTCGATCGCACCGAGTTTGACATCACGGGAACACCCCAACTCGGCACCACGAATATTGACTTCTCGGCGAAGCTTGGCAAGGAAATCGAGAGGTTCCGTTCCTACAACGAGCTCGAGCTTGCGGTTAACCCCGAAGGATTTGCCGTCGAGACCGGAGTCACGGCCAAGCACGTGGAAAAGAAGATTGACTTGCCCGAGTCCTGGGTGAAGGGCTTCAACCAAGTCTCCACCGCCGCGGGATTGTCAGGGATAGAGGTGAATCTCTCGCCGGCAGACTTTTACGCCATATGCACGTTCTTGCGGCGGCATCGGGCACGTAAGAGCCCGCGTGCCACGATCTGGACTCTTGATCCCGGGAAACCGATCAAGATCTTGTTCCAGCCCTGGAACACTGAGATCACGCTCGCATCCGTTTACAAGGGCGCCAGCAAGCAAGTCGAGAAGATCTGGGGAAGCCGTCGATGGCTCGTGCTCGAGCGGCTCGTGCCCATCGCGAATGGATTCAAGCTCAAGATTCTCGGGTTCGGCATGCCCATGTTCGTCATCGCCGACATCGGTGGACTCAAGATGACCATTGGTTTCTCTTCATGGTCGTCGAATGACTGGGCGCGCGGCACGGCCTTCAATATCATGGCTGGATTTTTGAACCAAGGAGACGCAGCGGTCGGCGAAGCGTTGAAACGTGAACGAGCCATGTCATTCGAGCAGCTTTCCAAGCAATTTAACTCGCTATCATCGGCACAAGTGCAAGCCGGCGTCGGGATGCTTATGCGCCGTGGCGAAGCGTACTTTGATCTTGCCCAAGGGCGATATTTCTACCGTCGTTTGAGCGCGATCCCGCTTCCCGAGTCTCTGTGGGCGCCAAACCAGTTGGAACTCAGCGTCGTGAAACTGCTGGCGGATATCGAGAATCGCCCGTCAATAGCACGTTTCGAGTTTGTCATGGACGGCGAGGGCATGCTGCACGCATCGCTGTACATGGGCGAAGAAACAACAAAGGGATTCCCTGCCCCGCGGACGGGGAAATACTCGACGGGCGGCACGGCAAACCAGCCGAAGGTAGAGGCGCACGTGCTGTTGAACAACGATGGACAAGTTGAAAAAGTCAAGTGCTCATGCCGGGAATTCCAAGAAGGAGAGCGGAACATCTCGGAACCGTGCCAGCATTTGCTCGTGCTGTTCGTGAAAGCGAGGGACCATGCTAACTTGCCACCCGTGATAGGATTGAAGGTGGATGATGTCTTCTCGGAGCAGAAGAAAGCGAAAGTGACCGGGCCAAAAGCAAAGCCCAAGAAAGCACGTCGACGTCGTGATGAAGACGAGGATGAAGATTCTGACGATGGTGAGGACGATGACGATTCCGACGACGAGGGGGATGAGGACTAATCATGAGCAAACCTCCTGAAGAACGCTCCCAGGCTGTTATCGACGCGCATCGTGAGATAATGAACAAAGTCGGCCGCCGCGAGTACGTCTTGTCAAAGATGATAGAATACGGGTTCTGGCCTCGCGATCTCCCGACGCCACTGGAGAGACAGCTAAACGAAACGCCTGAACATTTCCAAGAACGAACCAGGACCGTGGAGGAACACCAGCAAATCGTCCGGCAGATCAGCGATTTGAACCTGGACATCGACCGATTGCAGCAAAAATTGATGCAAACCCGGGAAGCCTACAAAAAAACCTATATCCCGCTAGGGACCATCAAAAAACTCGTCGCAAAGGAGATTATGGCTGAGAGCAAGCGTCGGCGGGCGGAACGAAAAGCGCAGCGGGAACAGCTCGTGAAACAACGCAGCGACGCGTGGAAGAAGAAAATGGCCGAGGAGATTCTCTTCATTGGCAGAGGTTACTCCTCGTTCCTCAATGATCGGGTGTGTAACGAGGCGAAGTTGAAGGCAAAACAGCTACCCGTGATCACGGATGGTCCCGGGCTCGCCAAGTTCCTGGGAATTTCGTTCACGCAGCTCCGGTTCTTATGCTATCATCGTGACGTCATGACGAAGGATCACTACGCGCGTTATTCTATTCCCAAGAGAAAGGGTGGTATGCGGGCAATTGCCGCGCCGATGCCCTTGCTCAAGCATATCCAGCGGGAGATACTCGACAACGTGCTCGTGAAAATTCCATCCTCGAAATTTGCACACGGTTTCATCCCGGCGAAATCTGTTATAACGAACGCGTCCGTACATGTAACGCCCCAAGCAGGCACGGCGAACCAAGATCCCGCCCTCGTAATCAACATGGATCTCAAGGATTTCTTCCCGACCATCAGCTTCGAGCGGGTCCGGGGCATGTTTAAGGGGCTTGGATATTCCGGGCACATTGCATCCTTGCTCGCCATGATTTGCACGGATTGCGACCGGGAGAAGATTCCCGTTGATAGTGGAACCAAATATGTTGCCACAGAGCACCGGAAGCTCCCGCAAGGCTCACCAGCAAGCCCTATGATCACGAACGTGGTTTGCCAGCGCATGGACAAGCGTTTGAACGGCCTGGCGACGAAATTCGGCTTTTCATTCACGAGATATGCGGATGACATGACCTTCTCCCGCGCTTCCGCTGATGACGTGAATATTGGACGATTTTGCTTGTGGGTGAAAAAGATCGCGGAGGCAGAAGGCTTCAAGGTTAACGAAGAGAAGACCCGTTTCATGCGCAAGCACCAGCGACAAGAAATCACGGGCGTCACGATCAATCGGGGCAAGATGGGCATCCCAAAGGTATGGATCAAGCGTTGCCGTGCCGCGATTTACAACGCGACCAAGATGGCCAAATCACGGGGGAAAATACCAGCGGAAATACTTAACGAGGTGCGTGGCATGGCCGCATGGGTAAGCAGCGTGGCACCAGGCAGGTACCAGAAGCTGCTGGATCAAGCCAAGGCCCTGTTCAGCACGCAACAACCTGCAAAGCAACCCAAAGCACCAGAGAAACGAATCAAGGTTCCGGGTGGATATTTACAAGGTACCAATGTCATCATCACGACGCCACCCCCGCCACCGCCCACGTTCGCCCCGCCTGCCATAAAAACGCAAGGTGGTTTTTCGATCAAGGGGATGGCGATTTACATTACGGGCGTGGTGCCAGGTTACACGAAGGATACGCTGGAGGAATTCGTGAAAAAACACGGCGGCATTTGGAAGTCATTCGGCAAGAATCTCGATTTACTCGTCATTGGTGACAAACCAGGCCCTGACAAGCTCCAAAAAGCCTTGGAATTCGGCATCAAGACCATATCTGCTAAGGATTTCTTCGCAAAGATCGAGAACAAGCCTGAACTCGCGAAAAGGCTCTCCGTCGCGCCCCAAGGAAAATATCGCGTGATCCTCGTCAAAATAGATGTTCCTATCAAGACCTTGGTTACCGAGCAAGGCTTGACATTCAAGCCTGGACGAGGTTTCTACGAATTCACAAAACCAGAAACTATATCAAAGGACAAGATCATCTTGCTGATGAAAAAGGACACGGGCGAGATTCTCGAAGGCGATACGGCAAGGGAAGTCGCCGGCCTCCCGAAAAGTGGCGAGGGGAAGGTAGATCCCGCGTCCTTGCCCGAATATCGCGTGTTCATCCAGAGCACCTCGAGCAATCGCGTCTTGAAGGGTGGCACAACGTTCCTATATGAAACTGACTAGCTATTTCTTTATCCCTACAAATAGTCGAAATCCTTTTATGCACACCGCGAGAATTTACTAAATGGAATCCTTGGCAATCATGCCCTGGTGTCGCGCCAGGACCGACTCTTTGCCACACATTCGCCATCAGGTCGAGCGTCACTCGCTAGGTGCTGTGTGGGTTACCTGACTATGGATCCTGCGGTTGGTCACCCACACTGCACCGACGCTAAAGTGTCTCGCCCAGATGTGAGCCTCGTTAGCAAGGATTCTTTTCTTATTTTTTCCGTCGTTCGATTGGCAATTGCTTGTATGAATTTTGTAACAATCTTTTTATAGACCCAGAAGAAACTATACCGTGGAATCCTTGGCAATCATGCCCTGGTGTCGCGCCAGGACCGACTCTTTGCCACACATTCGCCATCAGGTCGAGCGTCACTCGCTAGGTGCTGCGTGTGTTACCTGAAAATGGATCCTGCGGTTGGTCACACACGCAGCGCCGACGCTAAAGTGTCTCGCCCAGATGTGAGCCTCGTTAGCAAGGATTCCTTTTTTCCCCTTTTAATTGGATTACGACTTTAATATCACGAAAATATTGCTTGAAAAGTAGTTATTTCCTCGTTCGCAAAGATATCACGAATACTTAATACGACGATATAAGTCCCGGGACGCTTATATGTGTGTGTCGCCGTAGTGCTCGTTAATTCCACGATTTTTCGCCCGGCACCGATTTTTCTGAACGAGTAATCACGTGCATAAAAGCATTGTTGATCGTTATAATCCCAATCAATCGCCCAGAAATCGATAAGATCAAGGCCGGTTACGCTGTTATTTCTGGCTTCACCATCGACATGGAACTGCTTGAATTTGATTCTGATGGTTCGAGATTCCTGGTCGATTTCTTGCTGAAAATCAAGCGCGGGCTGCTTGTCTTGCGAAGGCGGGTATGCCTTTGCAGGGGCGATAGTCAAGAAATGGAATGGTCGCGATCCCGGACTTTTGTATTGCAGGATACGTTTCATATTCTCGTTAATAGCGTACGCTCCGATATCGACGCCGATCCACTGGCGTCCCAACGCATCGGCCCTCGCGATGGTCGTACCCGAGCCTGAGAAGAAGTCTGCCACGATGTCGCCAGGCCGTGAACACAGCTTGATGACCCGGTCCAGGAGGGCTTCTGAATTCTCGGTTGGATACAAAGTTTTCTTAGTTTTCTCGTAGCCCGTGATATCTATCCACAGATTGTCGTCGTCGGCTTCGATCTCGGCCGGGTCCGGGTCCTTGCGGCGAACTTTCACCACGGCGTCGAAATACCGGGACTTCGACGATACCCTGTATAAGAACAAGCTATCGCTCTGCACGATCAGGTGGTTCTGGCCTTCCAGAGCCTTGGCGCTGACGGTCTTGTTGATGCGCCGGACGAGAAACTCGCACAAGAAGTTGGATTGCCCGAAAACCTCGTCCAGCACGGCTTTTGCATAATGACCGTAATGATAGTCGTACCGCACGGCGATGAAGCCTGCTTCCTTCAAGAGCATTTTCATCAGCACCGCGCGCTCGTGAAACCACTGGCAGAACGCATGTGTGGGATTGGCTGGCGACAGGATGTTCGGGTAAGCCACGTCCTTGATGATGCGGTTTTTTTCTTTAACTCCCCTTGCATCCTTCTTGCCCGTGGGGATGTCCATGTACTCGTCGGTGCCGGTATAATAGGGGGGGTCGATGTAGATCAGCTGGAGTTGTTGCTTGAATTCACCGAGCAAGCTCTGCATAGCACGGAGATTGTCACCCAGGATCAATAAATTATTCATCATGGTCCCGGGATCACGTGCCGCGTGGCTCTCCGCGTGATCAGACGCAAGGTAGGTCTGGCACATACGCAAGACACCAGCCGGGATGATCTTGCTTGCGATTTGTTCCCACCTTACCTTGATACCGTGATTTCCTTGCAGCGGGGGGTCTCCAGGAGGAGCATATTCAAGAGAATTCTTACCACTCACCGCCAATTCTACGACGGGTAGATAATTACTTATAAAAACCCCGCGGCATTTCTCGATGGCCGCCTCCCGCGGGTCGATCCCGGCGTAAACACGGCTCGACGTGGCTGCAATCCTCGCGCATTCACCCGAGCCCGAAAACACGTGCAAGATGGCATCACCTTCCTGGGAAAAGGTCTTGATCACGCGATCATAGATGGCGGCTTGCAATTCCCAGCCGAGATCCGTGAACGCGTGGGACTTGATGTCGAGCCAGTTGTTGTCAACGATGTGCCCGTGCCCCACCTTGACCCAATACAGCGGCTGCCCTTGGCTATTCAGCTTTACCATGAATGTGCCCGGCTCGGTTGGGTGCGGTGTTTTGCACATCGCGTCGATGGTCTCTTGCTTGAATTTCCAGTGGCTACCGACGGGCGGCACGATGACATGCTCGATACCTCCGAGCCGAAAGACACGTTCCGGCCCTTGTCCCTTCGAGAAGAACGTGTGCCAGTACCCGCCGGATTTCTTGTCCTTGTAGGACGGGATGATCCTCGGCTTCGGGTTCCTCGAATACACAAGTAGTACGGAGAAGACTTCCTTCGCGAGGTAGGTTTTTTTTGGCGCGTTGGCCGCGTTATTGCGATCGCCGGTGCTGCCCGGGACCGCCTGGTAAAACGGGGAGGAGATGTACACCTCATTCACGAAACTCGAAGGGGCCATGATGTTGTCCATTAAAATCTTCACGTAATGGCGATATCTCCCGCAATATTTGACGATCAAGAATCCATAATCATCCACCAAGTCCCGAAGAGAGCTCAAGACGCCGTTCAACGCGCTGAAATAGGCATCCACGTTCCCTGAAGCGAAGATCGCCGAGCGTGACCCGCCGAGCCACCCCGGGGGCTTGTCGCGTGTTGCCGGGTATGGCTGGTTCGGTCGCGGCATCTCGTCGATGGCGGGATCTTTCCAGATTGGTAGATCGAGCATGATAACCTGGTACTTTTGCGGCGCGGGAGCTTGAGAAGCCACGAGTCCACGAAGGATGGCCTGGATGTCGCGCCCGTGCAAAAGCAAGTGCTGGGCTGGTTTCCCGGGATCGCCGCTTTTCACAAGAAATTGCACCGGCGAGCACTCCGGGACTGCCGATGCTGGGCGGTCCTTGTCATCCCAAGTAATCATGGCCAGACCTCGCTTGATACGACAATGTGGATGCCGATGGATGATATATTATACCAGATTGATATATGCCTTTTCGTGATGGTGGCTCCTCGGGGTCTTCGGATTATTTTTGAAACGAGCAAGCAATTTCAAGGAGATAATGAGTGTTACCAGGTGAAGTGAGCTCCGTGAGACTGCACGAATCCCTCCAAAAAGGCGTTGAAAAGCTATTCTTCAAGAATCGATCGACGATCTGGAGCAAGCGGGTCGCCTACATGATCGGCAACGTTATCCTCATGCTGGTCTTGTTTTACGTGGTGCTGAACACGATCGCCTACGACTGGACTGGCTCGCTGTACCCGGAAGGGACTGGCTTCAGGCTGGACTGGATGTTCGGCGGGCTGGACGCGGCGATCCCTTTCGTGCCGGAGATGGCGATCTTCTACATCTACTTGTTCTATGGGGCAGTCATTTTTACAATGATCTATTTCGGGTTCATTGCATCGGAAAAGGGGTACGCGCTGGGTTGGTCGCTTGTCGTGATCAATCTTATCGCGATCATCGTGTACATCTTTTTCCCAGTGTCCACCCATTGGTACCGGGTGGACTTGCTGGCGCACCAGTTGACCGGGAACCCGTGGGCAGAAGCCGTTTATCATGTCTTCGCGACAGACACCTCTTTCAACTGCTTCCCCAGCCTGCACGCTGCCGTGTCGACGGCGGTCGCGTACACGTGGTATCGTTATGCCCGGCTGAAGCGGATGGGGATCAGGACCGTGATGAGCATCGTGATGGCCATCATCGCGACGGGCGTGATCTTGTCAACGCTGTTCGTCAAGCAGCATTACGTCGCCGATGAAGTTTCCGGGTTCTTGCTGGCGTACGTGGTGTCGCGGATCTTGTTCAACAAGCTCTGGAAGCCGCTCGAACCACAAGAAACGAACAAAAAGTAAGTTAGCGAGGCCAACCCAAGATTCTATTTCTCCGCATCTTTTAAGTCGAATGCCTTCAAGCCTTCCGTGCTTTCCGCTGGAATTGGCGGGAAGGAGAATGGATCCTCGTCGATTTTTCCGTACACGGCGTCAAGCTTGGGATACAAGTGAAGGGTCATCTCGATGGCATTGCAAATCTGGAGGAATTGCTGGAGCTCGGCGTCCGTGATGGCCCTCGTGATGTGCTTCTCTTTCGGTTCCGCGGAATACCGGCGGCCTTCGAGCCATTGTTTCAATTGCTGGATGTTGCCCATTTCATACTCCCACATTGGCGTGATAATGCCTCCGACCCAGAAAGTTGCCTCATTTATCGATGGCGAGCTTGCCG
>Ga0315277_10009553_pt1 | contig 12378 bp, 10 predicted proteins | sample YL17G05_15_MG_FD_203695 | JGI IMG/M metagenome (GOLD analysis project Ga0315277, IMG submission 203695) | Sediment microbial communities from Yellowstone Lake, YNP, Wyoming, USA - YL17G05_15 | ecosystem: Environmental > Aquatic > Freshwater > Lake > Sediment | place: USA: Wyoming | collected... | reverse complement strand
AAATCCGCCGCCCACACACAACACCGAAAGCAAAAAAAGCACCTTTCCGTGCGACGGAAGCCTAAACAAGGAGGAATAATGTTGCACAGCAATATCCATCGACTGTCTCAATGAATCATCAGCGGCCATTTCCGTTCCCCAAGATTGACTTTTCTAGAAGGTGAAGCCACACATATTAAACTGTCGTGAAACCCTACGCCGAAAAGAGTCGAAACCCAACGCATTTACTGCAAAGCACGTTGCACATGAACAAAACGAGAGAGCAAGAGACCGCTCCAACCTTCGGGACAACAGTATAGCTTATACCGAAGAAAAACAACTCTTATACCCTGAAACGTCAACTACAAGGTTTTGCCAATTCTATGCCTGACCAGAGTCTTCCCCCAACGATCTTTCACATGCTTGAAAAGAACTTGGGAAAGGAGATACGGGTGATATTAGACTCAGCATACGGCTTTGAAGGAACCCTAGCGGCCGTAACAACCGAACCAGCAGGAATATGGCTCTCAGATGCAGAGGCAGTGACACTACGCGTAACAATAGCTCAGCCCATACCACAAGTAGCTAGCAGAGAAGAAAGGAGTGAAATCTTCCTGCACCTAAACTCTGTGCAGAGAATAGAAGTCCTGCACACCCCTTCCCGATCGTCAAATCGGTCCTAGAAAAACACGTGAGCCAAAATAGCCACAATAATCAGTGCCACGGCCAACACGACAAGGAGTTCAGGCCTAACTTTAACTCCTTCAGTCTCCTCTTCAAAAAATCTAAGCAACCCTGCGCTTGCAGCCGGCATCGGCGACTTTTCTTTCTTCTTCTTGCTCAACAGTCACACCTGCTATCCACGTGGCAACATTTAGCATCATCTTCATTATTAATGTTACGTAGTTTCAAAGAGCTTTTATTATCGAACGCTCGATAATATGGTGCAAAAGGTGCCAACAATGTCCACACCGAGAGACGAATACAACGAAGTGTTCGACCTCCTACAACAACATCACAGGTGGTTCCAAGAAAGCATACCGCTAATAGCCAGCGAGAACATACCAAGCCCGGCCGTGCGAGAAGCGATAGTAACGGACTTCGGCAACCGTTATGCAGAAGGCTGGCCAGGAGAACGCGTCTACGCCGGCTGCAGATACATCGACCAAGTAGAATTCAAATGCATCGACCTCATGAAAAAACTTTACACAGCAGAATTTGTGGATGTCCGACCGATCTCTGGAGTCGTAGCCAACCTTGCTGTCTACACAGCGTTCACAGAACCTGGAGACACACTATTGGCTCTATCGATCCCAAGCGGAGGCCACATCACATCTGGAAAAAAGGAACTGGGCGGCACGGCGGGTGCAGTCAAGGGACTCCTTGTCGAATACCTACCACTTGACCATAAAGAACTCAACATAGATGTGGACAAGGCCAAAAACAAGATCCAAGAACTGGTTTCAAAAGGCAAACCACCCAAGTTCGTCATGTTCGGCGCAAGCGTCTTCCCCTTTCCCCACCCAGTAAAAGAACTGACAGAACAAATTCATTCCGTGGGAGCAACGGTCGGATATGATGCAGCACATGTAGCTGGGCTGATTGCCGGAGGCCAATTTCAAGACCCACTAAGAGAAGGTGCCGATGTCGTCAGCCTGAGCACACACAAAACGTTCTTCGGACCGCAACACGGCGGAATACTTTCCTGGGAAAAGAACACTGAAAGGATAAAAAAGGCAACCTTCCCAGGCATGGTAAGCAACCACCACCTTCACGAAGTCGCAGGCCTCACAATCGCATGCGCAGAAATGCTGGAATTTGGGAAGGAATATGCAAGTCAGGTTGTAAGAAATGCCAAGGCTCTGGCCCAAGCACTATATGAAAGAGGCTTCAACGTGCTAGCCGAACACAAAGGTTTCACAAAATCCCACGTCATTCTCATCGACATAACAAAACATGGAGACGGCGGCACGATCGAAGAAACACTTGAGAAGGCAAACGTCATCATAAACAGAAACTTGCTGCCATGGGACATCAAAGAAGGAAGGCACTTCATGCACCCAGGCGGCATAAGAATGGGCGTCTCCGAAGTGACAAGGCTAGGAATGAAAGAATCTGAAATGTCAGAAATAGCAGATTTAGTCAAAAGAGTGATAATAAACAAAGAACCAGCAGAAAAAGTAAGAAAAGACGTGACAGAATTCAGGAGAAACTATCAAAAAGTCCATTATTGCTTCGAGAACAGCACAGAGGCCTACAAGTACATAAGAATCCGGTAAAGCAAAAGCTGAACAAGCCTCAGTGAACGAAACAGAACCCTTTGGCTCCAATAACATTCCCAGCAATGTTTCGAAACAAAATCAGGTATGAACATGAATATTCGCGAATTCCAAGAAATGATGCGCCAACTGTACTTTCAGAAAGACTCAGCCCGGGGCACGACTGGAACCTACAATCGGCTAGTAGACGAAGTCGGAGAGTTGGGAGAGGCCTTGAAAACTACTGACAAGAAGGCATTAGAGAAAGAATTCGCAGACGTAATAGCTTGGCTGGCTTCCCTTGCAAACGTTACGAACGTAGACCTCGAAACCGCGGGTCTCGAGAAATATGACCATAAGTGCCCGAGATGTGGACACATCCCATGCGATTGCGTATTTCAACGTTAATTCATCAAACGCTTTTGCCCAAGACCACTGACCGTCCACAGGAAAGGTCTAGATCCCTGCCGGCTCACAATACCTTCTGCCCACAACAATCGAAGATGATGCATAGCAACAGCATATGACACCTTGGCCTCTGCAGCAACGGTTTTAGCGTCGCCTGCAACTCTCTGCAGACTCTCCAAAATCGAGCCTCTAGCCTTGAGACCTCGTCTTGTATTCCTAACATTCGCCAGATAGGCATTAGGATGGTAGGACCCTTTAGACATATCTTTCTCACGCTTGATATTACGGGCTGAATAGAAAAGCCTTGTCAGGCAAAAGCCGAGAGGCTTATCTGTCTGTCCTTCTTGCTCTCAAACAACGCCATGATCTCTTCCTTCAAAAGCGAAATCCTCTGAGAGTAATACTTGGGCAATCCATACCTCTGAACAAGATTCTGCGCTACTTCCACGTATTTTTCTATGCTTCCCCTGTAGACTGTCAGAGACAACTGGCCCATGCAAGAAGGGCACTTTCCTTGTAGTGGGAGACGCCTGAACTTTCGTCCGCAAGTTTTGCACCTGAAGTTCTGCGTCGAAAAAGCCCTAAGGTTACCTGCAATATCCCGTATGAAATGTGTGGTGAGGACTTTCAGAGCGACCCTTCTAGCATCAACAGCATCGATCCTCTCTGCCAACTCCATCTGACTATCCAACTTCTCGATCATTGTCTTCAGTTGTTTGTACGAACTCTCAGGGTTACCCATGCTGATGTTCGAGACAGGTGTCGTGTAATTGAACCCTTCAAACTGAGCTTCGGTGTCCAGCCGGAACCCAATAAGGTCTGTCAGGGAGCTAGCCGCCCTAGCCTCCATTCTCTCTAGTGTCCTCCTGAAGAATTCGACGGGATATACACCAGCAACGTCAAAATCATGAGCTTGTCTCTGAACCTCTTTAGGGATAACGACTGGAATCAGTAGAAGTGGCGCATCCATTATCCCACCGATTTGCGTAGGCAGATATTCACGAGAAAAATTCAGCAGAGTGTCCAGTGCCAGCATCACCGAATCTTCATCGCCATCACAGTCCCTCCGTTTAGCTGAATGCCACACAGGGTGCGCATAACACACGCTTAGACCTGTGAAGCCAACAATCCTTCCAATTATGCCCACACATGTGTGAGGAGCCAACCCAACGATCAGATGCCCAACTAGGTCCTCTTTTCCCTTTACACAGTAATAGTGAGGAAGCCCATATACCTTTGACAGAAGATCGTCAACAAAGCAGGCAACTCTAACAAAGTAATCCACACTCTTCAAAGGTAGCACAACATCCTGAATCTTCAGTTCACAAGTCTGATTCACATCATCCAGAGGCTGGCCATTCACATCACAAGTATAGCCAAGCTGTCTGAGCTTCTCAATGGAAACCCCGATTTCTGCAGGTTTAAAGTGCGTCAAAGGAGCGTTGGTTGCATCAAACCGAATAGTACCATCTTTGTAGACAGACAGATCATGCCTTGCACGCAGAACTCCCTTCATTATTGTCTCAGGTGTTTTATTTTCATTACTCAGACCCTTCACAGCTTTGAGGATCTTCGGCTTTGAGACGCCAAGTTGTTTGCATATGTTCTCCAACATTTCTCCGAAATTGACAACTTGCTTCTGAAATTTCCTACTTGGCATCTTGCACGTAGGACACTCTTCTTCCTTCAGATTTCTTCCACATTTTGGGCAGCTTTTTTCGAGAACCGTCTGGCACCCGCACAACGGGCAGAGAACGCTAAGAGAAAATGTCTTGCAGTTGGGACACTTGCGCTTGACCAACTCTACAAATGCCGGTCCGTGTTTCGCTGCCTCAACAATATCCCTTCGTGCCCCTCCAGCCAACCCGACTGGGAAAAGAACGTGAACGAGCGGTTTCATCTCCCGCCTCTTCGCTTTTTCAGGGCGGCCCATCCTTGCCCCCACAAGTGTAGGAGCCTTATCTCTTACCACAACTCCAGATATTGAGCGAATCAAATCAAGCACTTGCTCATCATGAGTACAACTCAAGTCACGGGGCTTATCGAAACCCAGGCAAAAAGCAAACGCATACGCATCTTCACCTTCAACACTAATTCCCGAACTTGTGACCCTATGCGGTAGACATATTGCCACCAAAGAATCTTGTACAGTCTTGTCCATCTCGCCGGCAATCTCAACAACTGAACCGTCTTGGATACGCAGTTCAGAGCTCAAAAGCCATTTTCTCAGCAGGTAGACATCTTGGCCAGAGGCTAGATTCGACCAGAAATAGGTGAAATAGGGGTGCAGAGGAACGTCCAGAACAAGCGAGAGAGTTATGGCCTCTTTGACATTCGGCTTGCTCATGAAAGGGCTTTCCAAAAGAGACTTCAGCTTTTCTACAGGAATCTTGGTAGCCAATCCTGCACTCTCTAAGCTTCCATCGAGTTTCCGCTCAATCGAGGTACTGACATCTTGAACCCACCATTCCTCAACATAACCAGAAGGAGCCAACGGTTTACTATTGTACAAGAAATCTCCAAAACTGATCAAAATGTCACCCAAGAAGAGAATTCTATCGATTTTGCCTTTTACTGCGTCAAAGTTGTCCAGAGACACCCTCATAACAGAGCCATCATCCAGCCTGACTATAGGAGACTCGATTGTATCTACTGGAACTACAACGCCTCCCTTTCCTGGAAGCTCCATTCGAAGTTGAGTACCTCCTGCAAGAAACTTTTCAAGTACGAGCATCGTCAAAGGATGAATCCCTACAGCTGACAGGCCTGTATTGCGTGCTCGTCCATATCTCAACCTGAATCCCCCCTTCCGGGAGGGAAATGAAAAGACAGGCCGCCCTGCAATAACGTCGTCCATGAATCCGCCAGACTCTTTCTCGGATTTTTTTCGAAAGTCCCTAAGCCAGTCCCACCCTTCAAAACCTAGCTTCTCAATGATTGCGGAAACCTTCAAGGCACGACCCACAATTCCGTCATTGACAACTCGAAGAGCCCCTCCCCTTACACGATTAGTCTCAACTCGAGGAAGATTCCGAAAAGAGGAGACCTCAACAGGATCCGATTCTGTCCCTGTTACTTCCACGGGAAGCCACTCCAGAGCTTTCTTCAGTTCCTCATCCGTGATGTGATATTGAAACCCCGTCACAGACCGCTCATATATCCTCAATTCCTCTATGAAGCGCGAGATTTCTTCGCTGGTAGGCTTGTAACGGTCAAGCCCTAGAAGGCGACGAACGAAATCGCCCACAACCAAAGTGAGAGCTTGGTCCGTTCCACCGGCCGACCTCATTGGGCCAGCGAAATATATCGCGAGGTAACGGCTTCTATCACTATTTGTTTTGATCCTCACTCGTGCAACTCCTTGAATCGGCGCCGCCGTCAGCCCCTCGGTAAATATAGCAAGTGCAGTGCGGATTGCTTGTTCAGCTGCTACTTCAGGCTCCATATGGCCAAACTTGCCAAATATTATCTCTTCAGTGATTTTGAAAGCCAACTCTTCTCTTGGAAGCTTGGAACTCAACAACCTTATGCTCTCAGCAACGCCACTCGGGCCAACGAGACCTTCCACCAAGTCGGCCAAATCCTTGGCAACAGTGCATTCAGTATGGAGAGAGGGATCGACCCCCTTCTGATGCGTCTTCTCGCTAATCGCATACAGACACTCAACAGTATGTTCCAAGTCCTCAACATACTGTCGGTAAGCTTCGCCCATCTTGGTGTCCACGGAACGCCCATCTCTCGCCAACTACTCTGAAACCCAAAGGGACTTATGTCTATTGCCTAACACGAATCTGGCAAAACCATCTGAAACATAACTCTTGAGGGCGCATAGATTCTACGCAAAAACACTCAAGTCCACTTGTCTTTCAGTTGATTCAGAACTTTGAGGTACTCTTCCTAGCAATCTTGCTCCGACTTTCAACACACCTTCTGCAGTTCTCATTCCTCATATTGCTTGGCCAGTCGCACACTCCACAATCCAGAAACAGAAGTAACCAAGCCCTTGCAAAGTGGTCCATGGACATTCATGCTCTTCATATAGCGGTTCAAAATCAGGCCAAACAGAGCAAACGTCCTCATCGCCCAGGAGAAGACTAATCGTCTTGAAACAGTTCTAAGAAGTGGCCAAAAAGAGTTTCAGGCTCTCCCGCGCCTCATGCCTTCGATTATCTCAGAAACCTTGCGCCTAACACCTGACTCTTCAACAACATTGCCGGTGACTATTATGTCCGCCCCTGCAGCCGCTGTAGCCAACGCCTGTTCCCTTGACCGTATACCGCCCCCTATGATCAGAGGAACGTCGATATAGTGTTTTACAGCGCGGATCATATCTGGTGGAATCGGATTCTTTGCTCCTGAACCAGCTTCCAAGTAGATGAAGCGCATACCAAGATATTGGCCAGCCAATGCGTGCACGGCGGCAAGTTCAGGCTTGTTGTATGGAACCGGCACCGCCTTACCTATGACTCCTGCAGTGCCACCCTCGCCCACGATTACATACCCAAGCGAAATGGGTTCTAGGCTATACTTCTTCACAAGCGGGGCGCCAAGAACTTGGGCACCAATCAGAAAGTAAGGATCTACAGAATTCAGCAATGACATGAACCAAATTGCGTCTGCATAACGGCTTATTCCAGTCACATTATTCGGGAAGAGGATTATGGGAATTTTCACCGTACGCTTGACTGCCTTGACAACATCATCCAAATGTGCTGCAGAAACAAAGGTGGACCCTCCAATCATAATGGCAGCCGTTTCACTCAGCTTCGCTTTGCTCGCTATTCTTGAGGCTTGAGGGGGTGTAACCTCTTCAGGATCTACAAGAGTGATATGTATAGATCCTTCTGACGCGATCTTCTCGCGAAGATACTTCTCAACGTTCCCAACAGCAGGGTTCAACTTTGCGCACCTTGAACCGTTGATGAGGGGGTCTTCTTGAACCTCCCGTATAGCTTGTCTGTAAACATGCAATATACATCAATTTCGCCTTGCGAGATCGACTTCATCGGAAACTCTTCCTTAAGCCCACAGCTACCACATCCCACGGTTGCACTTGCCCTGTCCCTGAAAATCTCAACACGCACAGTCTCTTTTCCACATTTTGGACAAGGGAAAAGCTTCGGCAAATGCTTCTTCGGGATACGAACAACCTTTTTCCTTCTTCTTCCCATGCACAATCCTTCTGTGGGCTTCAAGATTCAATCTCCATATTTGCATTTGCCCTTAAATAGTTGCCTACCTCACTAAAGTAAAGGAAGTGGACCTTCTGAACCTAACTAGTTCAGCCCTTGAAAGGGATTGGTCAGAAACCAAAACAAGAATCATCAGGTTCATCAGAGACTACGTAGAAAAGGCGGGCGCAAACGGCGTAGTATTAGGATTATCTGGGGGTATTGACAGTTGTACCGTGGCAGCTCTTTCTTCAGAAGCACTGGGAGGAAGCAAAGTTCTAGGTTTGATGTTGCCTGAAAACGAAACAAAGAGCCCCAGAGACACCAAACATGCCAGACTAGTGGCCAAGAAGTTTGAACTCAAGACACAAGAGATTGACATCACGAATACTCTAGCAACAGTCTACACGTCAATACAGGACTTTGATCCAACTGACAAAGTAAGCAAAGGCAACATCAAAGCGAGGACACGAATGATTTACATTTACTACCATGCCAACCGCCTTGGCAACATCGTATGCGGGAGTTCGGACAAGTCTGAAGCGATGATAGGGTATTTCACGAAATGGGGTGACGTTGCAGCGGACATCTCTCCAATAATGGATTTATACAAGACGCAAGTTCGGAATCTCGCGACCCATATGGGTATTCCCACTGAAATCATATCAAAACCTCCAACGCCTGCCCTGTGGCCCGGCCAACTCGCAGAACATGAACTCGGGATGAAGTACGATCAGCTCGATCTTGTTCTGTATGGTCTGGAGCATTTTGTGAATCCCCATGAAATAGCGACTCAATTGAACATAAGCACGAAAGCGGTCAACAGGATAAAGCACAGATGGCTCTCCGCAGAGCACAAGAGACGGATGCCGCTTACAGCAAAGCTTGAATACCGTACCGTAGGATCTGATTTCAGACTGCCTAGAATCATCAGCTAGGTCACCAACAGGGAAGAAGAATGCAGGACAAATTTCGCGTTGCTCTGGCGCAAATCAGTTGTGAACAGGGGAACAAGGAGAAGAACCTAGAAACCATTAGAGAAAATGTTGCAAAAGCTAAGAGAGAAGGCGCACAACTGGTGATCTTTCCCGAACTTTCTCTGACCGGCTACGTTGTAAGAGACCAAATTTACGAATTGGCTGAAAGAATACCTGGACCATCAACAAGATTCGTTGAAGAATTGGCAAAAGAAAGCAAGCTGCACATTGTCTTCGGGATGCCAGAGGCTAGCGAAAAGGCGCAGGCTACACTCTACAACTCTGCAATATTGGTAGGCCCGAAGGGGGTAATTGGCAAATACCACAAAATGTACCTTCCGACGCACAGTGTATTCGAGGAGAAAAGGTATTTTCGCCCCGGATACCAAGTTGCGGTCTTCGACACCAAGTTGGGCAAGATTGGGCTGGTCATATGCTACGACATCTATTTTCCAGAAGTAACACGTCTTACACGCCTCAATGGAGCCCAGCTAATTGTGTGCATTTCTGCGTCACCTGGAATCCGTCGTTCATTCTTCGAGACGCTCACGACTGCTAGAGCGATCGAGAACACTGCGTTTCTGGCCTATGTGAATATGGCAGGCATCGAGGATGGTTTGCAGTTTTGGGGAGGAAGCAGAATGATCGGTCCAGGTGGCAGGATCATCGCCCAGGCCAAATACGATGAAGAAGATTTCGTTGTCGCCGAAGTGGACTATGCTGACGCAAAGTCGGTTGAGGCTTTCGTCCCTACCTTAAGAGACCTACGCCCAGAACTTTTTGACAAGCTTAAACAAAGTGCAGAAGACTTTTAACCAGAACCTAAGCTAGTTTCCTCAAAGCCTTTTCCATTCGATCCAGGGCCTCTTCGAGTTTCGGGTAGGAGGTAGCATAGGAGAGTCTGATGTGATTCTCGCCGAGGCTGCCGAATGCAGATCCTGGAACGGTCAGAACTCCTGCTTCTTTAGCCAGGAATTCTGCGAACTTTTCGGAGGGCATTCCAAATCCTTCAATGTTTGGGAAAGCATAGAACGCTCCTTTTGGGAGAGAGCAACGGAAACCGGCAATCTCGTTCAATCTCTCGAACACAAGATGCCGCCTCTTGTCGAATTCGCGCACCATATCTCTAACAAAATCCTGTGGACCGTTCAAGGCAGCTAGGGCAATATGTTGAGATATAGTGTCAACGCAAGCAACCATATACTGGTGAACTAGCCAAAGGGGTGACAGAAGTTCCTTCGATCCGCAGACATATCCTACCCGAAGTCCCGTCATCGCGTATGTCTTTGAGAATGAGTTAACAACCAGCGTTCGTTCCCGCATCCCTGGAAAAGCGGCTAGACAATAGTGCCGACTGCCATCGTAGACTATCTTCTCGTAGACTTCATCAGAAATCACAATGAGGTCACGCTCCACAGCAATCTTTGCCAAAGCAGCAATCTCTTCATATGGTAGGACGGCACCGGTAGGGTTGTTTGGGTAGTTCAACACAATCACACGTGACTTCTCCGTGATGAGTGACATCACGTCAATGGGAGAGGGTGAGAAATTGTTTGATTCCACTAAGGGTACGTGGACAGGCGTTCCTTCAGCTAGAAGCACATCGGGTTCATAAACGACAAAACCAGGGTCAGGGATAAGTACTTCGTCGCCGAGGTTCAACCATCCCAAAAGTGTCGCCAAAACAGCCTCGGTACCGCCTACTGTCACCAAAATCTCACTGTCCGGGTCGTATCTCAGCCCGTAATCCCTGTATGTCTTCTGACTCAGAGCCTCTCGTAATTCAGGCACTCCGTTCGTCGCAGAGTAGTGGGTATTTCCCTCACTGGCCGCTCGAAAGCCTGCCTTCAAAGTGTGTTCTGGAGGAGAAAAATCTGGTTCTCCAACGCTCAAATTAATACAATGAGGCATATTCATGGCCAAAGCGAAAAATCGCCGTATTCCTGACTGTTTGATCGATTTCATACGCCTTGCGGGTCCCGCCTTGGAAATCAAACAATGCCCTCTGTCAATCATTATCTTGTCCAGAATAAAATCCTTGCGTCACCTGTCTTTTCTTATGCAGGTTCATGTTCAATGGTTTTAAAAGCACAGCCCGTATACAAAACAGTATCCATTCGGGGGGAATTCGAACCTATGAGTTTGAAACTGAAGGATAGTGTTCACATGTGGCTTTTGGGCTCACTGAATGACCCAATTGCCAAAATCATCGCTGGAAATAGCCATTTGACAAGAACTCAGCTCGAAACGCTACTCATTGACGTTTTATCTGAAAATATTGCCAACAAACCGCTAACATACGATGATAAGGCCAGCTTAAGGCTAACCAAGGCCAAATTAACCAGAGGAGCCTTTAATAGAACACTAAAACAAGCGAAGGAGAACGTCACAAAGTCCATCTTCACAGTGCTACTCCTAGGGTACCTAGGCATCTTCGAAACCACAGCTCTTGACCCATACCTCGAAATAGCAAACAAACTCCACTCATACCGTGAAGCATACAAGGACACACCAAACACAAACGAGGATCTCACTGAACGTCTTAAAGTACTCCAAACCATAAAACAAGAGCTAGAGACTACCCTGAAAAGCCTGTCCACGCCTACCCGGAACATTATGTGACGTCACAGGTCACACATAGTGGACTGCGTTCCAAGTAGACCTCCAGCTCCTGTGGAAAGCCTCAGAATCTCACCAACAGCCTAAAAGAGGGCAGATTTCCGCCTCTTCTAGTCGCCTGAAACACTTGATTCGTAAGAACGACCTGACTAGGCAAATTGTGATGTGTGACATCATAGAACCTGGACCTTTTTTAGCCATAAATCTTAAATGGGGCAACATCAAAGTGTGATGTGTGACGCAACATGTATTGTTTGTTGGAAGTCACACGTGAATCACATGCGAGGGGATTCGATTGGACGTACTAACTGTAATCTTCTGGGTATTTGCCCTTGTCACGATTACCTTCGGAGTGGAGTACTATATACAGCTTCGAAGCGCAAGGAAGGAATATGAGAAGGCGAAAAGCGTTGTTGAGGACGTTGTTTTCAGTTTCAACAGGCAACTTAAACAGGAAGCCAGGAGGTTGGAGACGGTTGCGTATAGAGTTGAAGCCGTTGCTTCGAGGGTTGACGAAGCAGTCACTGGAGTGGACGAGCTGAGGAATAATATAGGCAAGGTGAAGGAGAACCTGCTTGCTGATTCTCAAAGCAAAGAGCCACTTTTGGCACGTTTGATCGATGTTGAGAGAAAGGCAGGAGAGATCGTTGTGTCGCATGAAGAGCTTGTATCAAAGGTTGCCAGGTTGGAAGAACCGGCTAGACAGTTATATACTGTCCCAGATACCAGTCTCGAGGCGGCGATACCAATAAGAAGGGAGAAAGCTTTGGCTCAGCTAACCGACACAGAGGTGTCCGTGTTAGAGTTGCTCGTATCAGAGGGCGCAAGGACTGCGCCAAAGATCAAGGAAAAAGTGAAGTTGAGCCGAGAGCACACAGCCAGATTGATGAAGAAGCTTTACGAAGAAGGCTACCTTGAAAGAGAGACAGGCAAGATACCTTTTAGGTACACTGTCAAAAAGGAAAT
>Ga0315277_10009550_pt1 | contig 12383 bp, 10 predicted proteins | sample YL17G05_15_MG_FD_203695 | JGI IMG/M metagenome (GOLD analysis project Ga0315277, IMG submission 203695) | Sediment microbial communities from Yellowstone Lake, YNP, Wyoming, USA - YL17G05_15 | ecosystem: Environmental > Aquatic > Freshwater > Lake > Sediment | place: USA: Wyoming | collected... | reverse complement strand
AACGGAAAAGCCTGCCGAGAAGGCACCCGAGGAGGCGCCCAAGTAAGTGCGAGGTTGGCCGCGCGTCGGATGGGCTGGACGCCCGGGCGCGGCGTAATCTGTTCCCGACATGTCGGGATCGCAGTGTATGAATTCCGGTGCGGGAGACGGCGCTCTGTCCGCCTCCCGCGCCGGTACGTACGTCTACGTCCCTCCCCAATCCCGACAATCCCCTTTTCACCTTGACGCCTCTTCCGCCGAGTCCTAGAATCTCTCCGGCGTCGCCCTGCGCAGGTTGCTCGCCCATGCAGCCGAAGCGCCTCGCCGCTTTGCATAAACTCCCCGAGGTTCCGTTATGAAGTGTTCCGAGTGCTTCTTCACCGACCAAGGCGTCGACGACGAAATCTGCCGACGCTGCTCCCGGAATTTCACCCGGGCCGAGCTCGTCGATGTCGTCCTGCTCGCCGCGGTCTACCTCGTCCTCTGCCGGTTCTCCGGCTATCTCTTCACCGGGGACTTCTTCCGTCATCCCTGGACGGGGGGCGTGTTCTTCCCCCTCCACCCGCAGCAGATGTTCGCCTTCCCGGTCGATTTCTCGGAGCATCCCTGGCACCTTCTCACCGTGGGCTGGGTCTTTGCACTGGTGATCCTCGTCCCGGTCCTGGTCGGACTTTTCTACGGGGCCGTCCCGGGCATCGTCGTGGCGCTGGGGGCATGGTACGTCCCGGTTCCCTTCTTCTTCCTCCTCCTCATGCTGGGCGCGCTCATCGCCGGCAAGCGTCTCCGCAGACTCCTCAGCGTCGGGAATTCCGTGGCCCTCGCCGTCGTCCCGCCCGTGGCGGGTCTCCTCGTCTACACGATGCCGGCACTCGCCGGCGACCCCGGCCTCCTCGCGTGGCTTCCCTGGCTCGTCGCCGTGGCCTTCGTCGCCGTGACCGTCCCGACCGTCCTCTGGCTTGCCCGCTGGCGCGACTACCAGGTGCGGTTCCTGGTCGGCGTCACCGCCCTGGAGGTCGTCGCGGTCGTCCTGCTATTCCAGTGGACCGTCGGGTTCCCCAAGGTGGAGTACGAATACCTCCGGACGGCCCACGGGCCGCTCGCCGGGGATTTCCGCATCCTCGTTCCCCCGCTCGACCCCGAGCATTCCCTGGAGGACCGCTGTCGCGAGACCCGCGACCTCTATGACCTGAGACGCCGCCAGGCCCTCGACGCGTTCTCCCGGTTTCTCGCCTGGTTCCCGCGCACCTCCGAGACCCCCCTCGCCCTCTTCGAGCACGCGGAACTCCAGAACCTCCGGGCCTACTTCACCGCCACCCGTCCCAACATGCTCCGCGTCTATACCGACCGCATCACCCCGGACGCCCTCGCCGACTACCAGCTCATCCGCAAGGACTTCGGCGACTCGCCCCTCTGGAAGGATTTCGCCGACTCCCCCGTCGTGGTCGAGGCGCGACTTCTCACCGCCCGATACTACCTCCAGCATCATCAGTTCGACGCCGGTCTCGAAATGCTCGCGACACTCCGCAGCTTCTGCGACGTCAGGGTTCCGCCCGACTTCCGTCCCAGCCCCGGCGGTCCCGCCCCGATCGACTGGCGCCGACGAAGCCTTTCCCCCCAGGAACGCCTCCAGTTCCTCTACAACGTCCTCCAGCTCATCCGCTCTGAAGTCCGCTTCGTCGAGCAGAACTCCGATTATAACCGCATTCCCCTCATGCTCTTCTGCCAGCTCGACGAGCACCAGCCGGACTACGAGGCGGAGCTCGACAGAATCCTCAAGTGGTTCCCCGACAGCCGCCTTGCCGACAACGTCAAGCTCGCACTCCTCGAACGACGCGGGTATAAAATGGAGGACCTCGAGAATCTTCTTGCCGAGTTCCCGACGGGCGACGCCGCGCCTCGCATGCTGCTCCTCCTCGCCGAAGGATACCGCGATCGAGAGATGCTTCCCCAGGCGGAAAAGTGCCTCCGGCGTCTCCGGGCCGAGTTCGCCGACTCGCCCGAAGCGGCACGCGCCGCCGCGCTTCTCGAACAGTTGAAACCCGATCCCCGAAAGACGGACACGCGATGATGCGAAGAACATGGCTTCTCGTTGCGGTGTTGGCTCCGGCCCTTGCCCCGGGCGTTCACGGACAGGAAACAATCCCCCTCGTCCGCGCGGACCTCGCCGGATTCAGCCGGTACCTCCGCGTCATTCGTCCGGGGCCCGAGGCGACCGTCCCCCCGGGACCTCTTCGCCTGACCGTCGCGCTGGCCGACGCGGGCCTCGGCCCCGACATCCCCGTCAAGGTCGAGATGGCCCAGATCAAGACCGTCGACGACCGCCTCGAGCTGTCCGAAATGTCCCTCCCGGAATATGAGACGGTCGCACAGGGGTTGCTCACGCGGACGATCGAGTTCAAGAAGCCTCTCGTCCTGGGCGAGGGGTATTACGTCTGTCGGTTCACCGCGGGCAGGCCCCCGGGGGCGACCTGGAGCCGGAACGTCTCCTTCGTCGTCCCGAAAGACCCCCCGCCCCAGGGCGAGGTCGCGACCCCCTGGGTCGGTCCCGGGGGCGGCAACGCACACGCCGGCGAGACGCGCGACGCCGTCCAACCCCCCTTCTACCTCGCCGAGGTGACGAACGTCGGCGCTCGGGTCCTCCGCGACTCCCCCGTCGTCCTTCCCCGCTCCGTGCTCCTCCGGCGCGAACTCATCCCGCCGGAACCTCTCCCCGAGACGGACGAATCGACCCCGGGCGCAATCAAAGAGACGACCCCCCCTCCCGTACCCACCCCCGCTAGGACCGAGACGCAGGGCCTCCGCATTCTGGACGAGCCCTTCACCTGGCATGAGCAGGGACTTTTCGTGCTGCGGGGCGACCACGTGGAGTTGGAGGCGGCCGTGGCGGCGCCTGCCGCCGCCGGAACGCCTGCCGCTCCCCCCGCACCCGAAGACAAGCCGCCTCGCCTGTTCCGCTTCGATTTCACCGGGCCGCTTCCCCACCCCGCGACCACCCACGTCGCCGTCGGCGGAGATTTCCTGTGCGTGGTCGACGCGGCGGGATCGGCGTGGGCCTTCTCGCGGACCGCCGGGGCCGAAGTCAAGGACGGCCAATACGACCGCAAGACCGCCGAGGGGAGTCTCAAGTGGCATGTGGATATCTCGCCCGGCTGTCGCCAGGCCGTCGCCACCGAGCTCGAACTCTTCACCGGGAACGAATGCATCGAGCTCCTCACCGGCAAGATCCGTTGGACCCTCGAGAAGCGTCAGCTCGGCGACCGCAGCGTCGCCCTCGACGCCAAGCGCGTGGTGATCTCGGGGGTCACCACGGGCGACGGACCCCGCCGCCAGATGGTCCTCCTCGCCGACGCGGAAACCGGCAGGATCGTCTGGGAGCACGTCCTCGCCGAGGTCGATCCCCGCGACGACGTCCAAACGCCTCCGCCGACCGTCGTCCGCGGCGCCGTCATCCTCGGTTCCGCCGACGGGGTCTTGAGGTCCCTCTCGACGGACAAGGGCCTGGACTCCTGGAGCTTCAAGACCGCGGGTGCCGTCTTCCCGCTCTCCGCCGGACCCGCCCGCACGGGCGGACGCATCTCCTCCCAGGCCGTCGTCTCCGACCGCTACGTCTTCGTCGCCGCCGCCGACGGCAGACTCTACGTCCTCGACCGCCGCAAGGGCACCCTCGAGTGGTCCTATGACCTCGGCATCCCCGTCCTCGCCTCCCCGGCCCTCTCCGGCAACAGCCTCTACCTCGCCGATTGGGACGGGAACCTCTACCGCTTTGTGAGTCTGGTGGCTAGGAAGTCGCGGGAAGCGGCCGGGGAATGAGGGGTGCTGCGGGGCTTCCTACTTCACGCTCGGCGAAATATCCAGGATCAGCTTGTCCTCGCCCAGCGGAACGCTCAGGATCATCGAGTGTCCCTTCTGGATCCGAAGGTCGGTCTGCACGACGTTTCCCACCGCCGCGCGCATCGACACCGTCGGGTCCTGGTATCCCAACAGCGCTAGCGTCATCGTCATGCCGCCTTTCAGGTCGAACGACAGCGTCTTGCCCACTTGGCCCGTCTGCGTGCTCGAGCCCGCCCGCTTGAACGAGCGGTACGGATACGCTCTCTTCAGCCGCTCCCCCAGCGCTCCCAGGGTCGGGTCCACGCCCTCCCCCTTGTTCGACGCTAGCACCTGGGTCACGTGCACCGAGATGGTCTGGGCCTCCGCCGGTCGCGCCGACAGTCCAAGCGCCGCGATCAGCGCCCCCAGCAGCACCGCCCCGTACTTCCATCCCGTTCTCGTCATCGTCGTTCGCTCCAAAACCTTCCCACTCCTCCGTCCGTTATTGGTCGTCACCCTGGGCCGTCATCACCAGGATCAGCGCGTCCTTGTCCAGCCTCCCCTCCAGGAGCGCCATGTCGTTCAGCTTGATCTTCAGGTGAGTGCTGGGGATGATCGCCTGCTTCGCCCTCGTCACCGTGATGGTGAAATCCGCTATGCCCTTCGAATTCGCCCCGCCCCACGCCACCTTGAGCTGCATGTCGTCGCCGATCTGCGTGATCAGCTCGATATGGCTCGTGGCCGAGTAGGTCTGCTCGCCGATTACCTCCAGTCGCTTCGCTTTGTATTTCTTCTGCAGCTTCGGACCCAGCTCGCCCAGTTGCGGGTCGATCGACTCCTCGCCCTCCTGCGATGCTCGGACCGCGGTCACGTGCAGTTTCACGAATCTCGGCGCCGAGGCCCCCGGACTCGACGGTGAAACCGCGAGCCAGAGCGCTAGACACGCCCCGAACCCCGCCGCCCATCCCAGAAGACGATACCCCGTGGCCATGGCCTTCCCCTCCCCCAAAACACGGTCATTCGGCGCTCACCACGTCGATCATGAGCACGTCGTCGCTGCCCAGCAAGGGCGGACTCACGATGGCTACGTACTCCGGCCCCGTCTCGACGACATCGACTTGGGCGGTGGGGATGGATCGCGGGGTTCCCGTCAAACCGACGATCACTGTGACCAGGAGCACTGCCGCGGCCAATCCCGCCGCCGGGAATATCCACCAGCCGAACAGCCGTTGGGTAAGGTTCGGCCTCTTCGCGATCACCCGCTCGGCCGCGGGGCTTCTCAGCGTCTTCTCCACCGCCGCCCACGTCTTCTCCCACTCTCTCCCGGGCACCTCGGGCGGCGCCGACTCGCGGTACAGGCCCTCCACCTTGGCAAGACCGGCGAACTCCGAGCGGCACCGCTCACACGTCTCCACGTGTCGGCGCACCCGCTCCTCCAGCACTCCTTCGAGTTCCCCGTCCGCTAAAGCGGTTAAATATTCGCGGAAATCTTCGCACTTGTCCATAAAAATTTCCTCTTTTTTGAACCCTCTCTCTGCCGTGTTTCTTCATGCCGGGGGTGTCATTCCCCCGGCCTTAAGCGCACATCCTGCCCGCCGGGCTCCGGGCCTTTCTCCTCTTCCCTCGGTTCTACTTGGTACCGGACGCTTTTGCCTTTTCTGCGTCGGCCTTGGCCTTCAAGTCCTGCAGGTGCTTCGTCAAGGCGTCAATGTACTGCTGTGCGTCCTGCGGGTTGCTGAAGTGCTTCGGCGGCCAGTCCCATGTGAGATACGTCTTTTCGGTCGCCTTCAGGTCCTTGATCTGCTGCTCCAATTGCTGGATGGATGCCTTCAGATCATCCGAAGGATTTCTCAAGGCCTCCGCCTTCTTCGCCTTCAGCGCCGCTTGTAACTTGGCCACCTCCTTCGCCAGGTCCTGGTTGAACTTGAGAGACTCCGTGTTCGTCTTCCTCGTTTCTTCGAGCTTGTTTGTCACGTCGGCGTAAGTTTGCAGCATGGAACATGTTGCGGTGTACTTGTCGCTGAACACGACGAACACATAGCGCTCCAGGTTCTGCTTTTCCTGCTGTTGGTTCTTCTGCTGCTGATTATTCCACCAGTCTCCCCCGGGAACCGGACTACCGCCCGGACGCCCCGGTATGGGCGCAGCGTACGCTGTTGCAGCCAAAACCAGCAAGAGCATCACGGCAAACCACACAATGCCCTTGGACATTTTCTTCTCTCCTTAACTTGGTTCACGCCAAACACTTACGTTCATTCCGGGCTCACCCAAGCCACAAAGAGCCCGGAAGGGACCGTCCCGTCAGTCGGTATGGCCACTTCTCTTCTTCCTTGAAGTTAGACGTATTAAAGCACCCCGGCATTCGACAGAATCTTCTGCAAGTTCTTGCGGGCGTGATACAGCCGACTCATCACTGTGCCCTCGCTGATCTTCTCGATTTCTGCGATTTCCCGATACGTCAGCTCCCCCTCGGCGTGCAGCACAAACACCCTCCTGTGCGCGACGGAAAGCCTTTCTAACGCCCGCTTTAAGGCCTCTCGAAGCTCCCCGTACTCCATCCTCTCGACGGGCGTCTCCACCCGTCTTTCCGGCTGGCTTTCCTCTCCCAGGGTTTCCACGATCTCGTCGCTCAAAGGCGCCGTCGGCGAGCTTCCCCGGCTGCGTCGCAGGTCCAGGGCCGTATTGGTCACTATCCGCATGAGCCACGTCCGGAATTGCGAGCGCTGCTCGAACGACGCTAAGCTCCGGTGAACCTTCACGAATGCCTCTTGTGCCACGTCCATCGCGTCCTCGTGGTTGCCCACGAACCGATAAGCCACGCGGTATGCCCCTGCCCGATAGCGGTCGAATAGCTCCCGAAAAGCCGCTTTCTCCCCGCTCAGGGTGCTTTGCACCAGCATTTCGTCGGTCATCGTCGGGCCTGCCGCCTGCTCCCCTGCCATCCCAACTCCTCAATCAGACGCGTTGGAGTTGTGCTCATGCGCCCTGATTTGTGTTGTCGGATATACTGTTATTTTTGCGGGAAAAACAATGTAATCAAGCGCGAATTTCCCCGGGAATCCTTGGACCTTGCGCCTTCTTTTCTTCTCCTTCCGCCTTCAGTCTTCAGCCTTCTGCCTCGGCCTTCCGCCTTCGGCCTTCAACCTTTCTGCCTTTCCTCGGCCTTCGTCATTTCCGTTTCCTCATTCCCCATCCGAATCCCCTCTCCCTCCGGGAGAGGGCCAGGGTGAGGGTGACTTGTCGACTTGGGACTTGCGGACCTCCTCCTCCCCTCGTCCTTCCACCTTCTTTGCTGTTTCTGTTGAACCCGAGTTTCCCCCGTTTCCCTCTGCGCCCTCTGCGTCCTCTGCGGTTAAAGTGTTACTGTTGTTCCGCTCCCTCGGACTTCTACGGATTCGCCGGCGTCGTCGCCGGCGTAGTTGTCGGGTTCAGAAACATCTTCCGGCAGTCGATCGTCACGTAGAAGTAAATCCCCGTCCCCACTGCGAAGCTCTGCTTCGCCCCCGACCCTCCCGCCTGCCACTGACAGCACTGGTCCGTCGGCAGGCAAATCACCGCCGGCCGGCCCTGGTTCGCCTCGAAGGATAGCACGTCCACCTCGGGCTTCGCCCCGGTCATCACCCCCATCTTTCCGAAGAGCGCGTGTCCCTCCGGGAGTTTTGCGAACTCCCCGCCAAAAAGCTCCTTCATCGTCGATCGGAACGACTCGTCGAATTCCTTCTTCGAGCAGCACGCCTGTCCCACGATCGTCCCGCCTCCCGCCACGTACGCCTTCAGCTTCGCCTTCTCCGCGTCGCTAAAGTCCAGCTTCTTGTGTCCGCTGACGTAGAGGATCGGCGTCCTCAAGAGGAGGTCGAGCGGCGCCTCTAAGGTCACGATCCGCCACTGCTTCGGCTCCTGGTAATGGTCGCTGATGAACTCCGTCAGGTGCTTCACGTCGTACGGGTCGTTGTTCCAGTCGTTCGTCCCGCGCCGCTCCAGCTTGTTGATGATGATCGGCTCCAGTCCGCGCGCTAGGAACAGGATGGCGAAGCTGTCCGACGTCACCTGTCCCCCGGTACTTCTTGAACGTCCCCGAACCCGTCACGAACGTCGCCCCGTCGTTGAACCAGTCGTGTCCCGCCACGTTCGCCCGCCCCAGGATGATCCCCAGCCGCTCCAGCGCATACAGCCCGTACGTGTCGGCGCCCACGCTCACCGTTTCCCAGTTCTTCGCGATCCACTCGAGCCCCTTCTCGATGGCCTCCGACTTGGGCGGAGGCGTGCACTGAAGGTGCCTGCTCTGGGTCGCCATCTCCTCGCAGATGAACAGACTCACCGTCCCCGCCACCGTCATGTTCATCGCCGACTCCGGCGTGCTGGCCGCCGCTAATCCCTTGTATCCCCACCCGCCGTCGTGCAGCTGTGCCTGAAGGTAGTGCTCGCGTGCCAGGCGCCACGTCTTCTCCGGAACCTGGAATCCCGCATGGGCCGCGTTATAAAGCCCCAGGATCGCCATCTGCGTGTTCGACCCGTCCCCTCCCTGCATCATCACCGCGTCCACCCCTGCCAAATCCTGCCTTAGCCGCCCGTTCGCGAAGAACAGGCCGTAGCTCCACATCCCGGTCGACTCCCCTTCCACGTGCTGGCTCAACACCAGCATCTTCGCATACGTGCTGATGAGCTGGTTGTACTTCGTGGGACTTTCCCGGCACAGCGCCGAGATCGCTAACGCCGCCGAATACGTCTTCGGGTCCGGGGTCAACTGCACTAAGTACGCTATCCCCTTCCGCACCGCTTCCTTCGTCCGCGTCTGGAGGTCCCCCGCGAGGTGCGGCAGCGCGTGTTCGAGCGCCAATACCGGCAGCGCCGTCGTCCCCGCCGGATACCGCAGCGGCAAAGGCGATTCCATCGCGAAACTCCCGTCCGCCTGCTGGACCTTCAGCGCCTCCTCCACCAGTTGCGAGATCTTGTTCTGAATCTTCGCGATCGGCACCGGCTCCGCCGATGCCGCCCCCGCCGAGACAACACCCGCGAAGCCCAGCAACCCTCCCAATACCGTTATGCCCAACCACCCTCGAATCATATCGTCTCCCACGCCTTCGTCATTTCTGTTTCGTCATTGAATCGACATTCGTCATTAGGTTTTAGTCATTCCCCGAAGGGGTCTCCCTCGGCCTTCGGCCTTATGCCTTGGGCCTTTCCGTTCCCCTGCCTTCCCTCTGCGTCCTCCGCGGGGAAAGCAAACGGCTCCGATCCGCTTCCACCCCGGAAGGGGCGGCGGTGTTCGGCCGGGGACGTAAGCCCCCGGAATCACTCCGCACGAGGCCCGGCTATCGCGGTCAGAGCCTGCGACCACTGCGAGCACTGTTTCCCTTGAGCGTCGCGTATCGTCAGTCGTAGCGTATAATTCCCCGGCCCCGCTGCCGCTAGAGGCACCTCGATTCGATACTCCTCCGCCAGGTCCTGCCGCCTCTCCGCCGCCGCGACGCCGCTGGCTCCTTCCAGAATGGCCGTAACGGTATGCGTGCCCTTGGCCACCGCCCCCGTCCCGGCCGCATCGAACGCAAACGCTATCGACCGGCGCGGCAGCAGCACGTGCCGCGGGGCCTCGGTGCTCACAATCGCCGGCGACGTGAGTCGCACCAGCGACGCCTCCGCGATATCGAACTCTAATCGCGTCCCATCCGCGTAGTCCCCCTCGTACAGGAAGAGTTGTACCTTGCTCACCGTCTTCCACGCTCCCGCGTCCCCGCCGGACTTCGTCATCATCTCCTTCACGGAGAACCGGAGAGGGATCCACTCATGCTGCCGGCCGCCAAGGTCCACGGTCGTTTCATACAGGTTCTTGCCGCGCGACCCGATCACCAGACCGACGGGCGTTGGACCGGCGGCCGCCTTGTCGCGGCTCGAATCGATCCGTATCCGGAAAAGAAGCGTCTCGTACCGGCTCATGTCCAGCGGCCCGGCCGCGAAATCCCGCAACAGGCGCGGCCACCCGATGGGGTATTTCCCGCCCTCCCCGCCGTCGTTCTTCCGGTCCACCACCACCGTCCAGCGTAGACCCGCCTTCCCCGCCTGCCCGGCCGCCGCCGAAATCTCCGTCTTCCCCTCCGCTGTCCCGTTCTTCCATCCCGTGAAGTCCCCGCCCAGGTCGAGCATTTCGACCGTCCCGGCGGTCTTGGCCGCCTCGTACGGCGAAGGCGGCTCCGCCGTCGGCTTCGACGGCCTGGAACCCGCGACCAGCACCGACGGCGCCGTCGCTTGGGCCGTCGCCGGAAACTCCAGCAGCCGCGTCGTCGCCGCCGCTAATCGCCACCGCACCGCGTCGAACTCCTCCGAAGGCCACATCCCCTCCGATAGATATCGCGGCTGCACGCGGATGGCGTCCCAGGTCTCCTGCAGCAGCTCCCGTCCCGCGCGCGCCGCCGCCTGGCACCCCGCCTCCTTCGAACCCTCCCGCTCCACAATCGCCTGTTCGAGCGTGTAAAGGTAACGCGAGTCGTCATACCCTTCCCGGAAGCACGTCCAGTACGTCGCCGGGATCACCTCGCCCTCGTCGTCGACCCGTTGTCCGCATCCCGAATATTGGCCCCGAAGGTAGTCGAAGGCGTCCGGCTCCGGCGTCCAACTCCACTCCCACGGGATCAGCGTGGTATACCCGCTCCGCCAGAACCCGAACCCGTACGTCATCCGCCCCCCTAGGCACATCGTCCTCGCGTCCTTGATCTCCCCCGCGTTGTGGTTCGGGTAGCACCAGTACTCGTACCGCGTCTGCGAAACGATCTTGTCGAACGGAATCGAATACGGCTGCGAGCACCAGATGTCCACGTACGGGGCATAGTCGGCGGCGTCCGCGCCCGCCGGGTCCTTCGTCGTGTACGTCCGTAGGCCCGCCGCCTTCACCGCCTGGCAGACCTTCGCCCCGAACTCCTTCATCGACGGATGCACCTCGTCCATCGGGCAGCAGACGAACTCCGGCCACCCCCGCCTCTTCCGCTCCGCCTCGAACGCCCGGAAGACCTCCGTCACCCGCTGGTAGAATTCCGGCGGGGGCGGCGCGCTCACCTGCCAATGACTCCCTTGCTTCCCTCCCGGCGTCGTATCCCGGTAGATCCGCCCGATGACCCCGTCGGCTGTCACAGGCGCCGGCCCCCTGAGCCCGGCCGCTAGCATCCGCGCTAACTCCTCCTCATTCCGCAGGCTGATTCGTTTCCCGTCGTCTGATCCCAGGCGCAACGTCGGCAGCATGTCGAGGCCGTACTCCACCATCGCCCGGTAGTCGTTGTCCGCCGCCCGGCGGATGAACGCCTCGTCGCGTCCCTTGTAGAGCACGCCGTTCCGCGCCTGGAAATACGTCGACCAGTGTTTCGCCGGGTCCTTCTTGAGGCGCCACGGCAGCACGCGAAGCGCCAGAGGGATCTCCACCGCCCGGTCGAATCCGTCGTCCCACACCGTCACGCTTCCCCGATAGAGCCCGGCCTTGGCGGCGTCCGGAACATGCACCGTCACCCAGTACCGCTGGCACTCGCCCGCCGGCGACGAGTGCGTCGTCACCCGCTCCAAGAGCTCCGGCGTCCGCCGGTAGGTCTGGCGCGACGTATACGCCGGATACCCCACCTTCCAGTACGTCGCGAGCCGCACCTCGATGCGGTCGGCCGGAATCACCGCGTCGCCCGACCGCATCGCCGACGCTCGCACCTTCAACTTCCGTAACGCCCGCACCGGATACACCCCGAACGTCACCGGCTCGAACTCGCCGGGCGTCGCAAACGCTACCAACGCCTCCAGCCGCTCGTCGGCGTGCGGTCGGCTGTTCGGATACACGGGCTCCGTGAGTGGACGCTGGAAGAGGAGATACCCCCGCTCCTTCTCCGCCTCCGTGAGCGCCGGCTCCGCCGCGGTCTCCTCGAACGGGACCTCCTTCGCGTCGGGTGGTGCTTCCGGTTGAATCCGGGCGAGTCGCTCCACCGCGCTGTCCGCCGGCTTGGTAATAAGTCGGATCGTCTGCGCTTCCTCCGCTAGCGCCCCCGCCGCAAACGCTAGCACGCACACCGCCGCAACCCCCGCCCTCACTCGCCTTTCCCGTTTCTTCATGGCTTCGTCATTCGGATTTCGTCATTTTGCTTCTCCCCCGGCCGCCCCTCTCAGCTCCACCCCGATCTTGTCCGTCCCCACGAGCATCAGCACGCGTCGCATGGTTAGGTCCGTGATTCCCGCTTTCGGCGTCTCGCCCGGCCGCGTCGATGCTGTCCGCAGCGGCTCCAGCATCTCCCGCACGAACGCATCGTCCGAGGCCCCCGCGTCCGCTAGCCGCGCGAATCCGTTCTTCCCCACCCCGTTCCCGTTGATGTTGCATAGCCGCAGCGCCGCCTGTCCCTTCGGCTCGGCCGCGTCCTTCCACGCCGACGCCGTCTCGAACGTCCCCTTGTTCGACCAGAACATGTTCCCCATGGAGAGCGCCTTGCACCCCGCCCCGTTCCCCTTCGTCTCGATGCGCGCCGGGAAGTCCGTCCCCACCGGAAGCAGCATGCTCGAAAACACCCCGAACTGTCCCTTGAACCCGTCCAAGAGCACCAGCGGGTGTTCCGCCGTCGTCGCATACGAATACCGCG
>Ga0315277_10009549_pt1 | contig 12383 bp, 17 predicted proteins | sample YL17G05_15_MG_FD_203695 | JGI IMG/M metagenome (GOLD analysis project Ga0315277, IMG submission 203695) | Sediment microbial communities from Yellowstone Lake, YNP, Wyoming, USA - YL17G05_15 | ecosystem: Environmental > Aquatic > Freshwater > Lake > Sediment | place: USA: Wyoming | collected... | reverse complement strand
CGAGGTTATCGAAGGCCGCGCCGTACGTGGTCGCGAATCCGGCCGAGAGTTTCTGGGCCGCGATTTTGTCCTCGTACCGCGACGCCTGCACCATCATGTTCTTGACGAACAACGAGATCGTGCCAAGCGGATCGGACATAAAGGACGCCTCACGGATTTCGATCCCGACGCCATTCTCGGTTACGACGATAGTGTAGTCGTGCGGGAAAGCCTTGCCGAACTCCAGTACCCCGCTCATCGGGCGCATCTGCGGCGGTTGACCGAGCCAGTTGAACGTCACCGTCGATTTGCCCTCAGTGTCGATCAGCGTAGAGAATTTGGCCCACTCGTTCTTCGCTTCCCCCATGACCTGGTCGAAGATGGCCTTGAAGGTCGTCCGCGCGCCTGCAAGAAAGTCCTTATCGACGATCATTGTTTTTCCTTTCTTCGGCGCGCTTACGCCAAGGCGACCTTGCCCATCGCCGTCATAAAGGCGGCCAGTAAGCCCTTCGCCTGGATGTCAATCCACATCAAGGATGTGGTGCCGCCGACTTCGATGCCGACGCCCAATGGCACATCGTTCGTAGTTGTGCCTGCGACCCCGGCGAGATCATCGCCGAGAACGAACCATGCGCCGACGTTCTTGACGGCACCATAGGTCGTCACACACGGAAGTTCGAAAACCCCCTTCGTGTAACAGTCAACCCAGAGTTGCCCGACTGGCGCATATTCCACGGCGACCCCAAGAAACACCGAGGCCGCCGTGTCTGCCCCGGGCACGGCATAGCCGTCCGCGGGACAGGCAACGAGTCCACCCTTGTAGATCACCGTTGCGGTGAGTTTGGCGTATCGACGGATACCGCCGACATCGCGCATGTTGAGTTGTCTGTCTGCCGTAAGTGCCATTTATGCGTTCCCCTTCCATCAATACTTGATGTTGTCGCCGATGGTCAGCCCTTCAGCCCGACCACTTCAGCCTGCGCCTTTGCCAACACCTCTGGTTTGATCCCAGCGGTCTTCGCCGCACGATTCACCATGTCCTGCACATCGGCGCGCAGTTCGTTTGGCGTGCCTGTGCCAGCGTCTGTACCCGATGCGCCGGCTACCGGACCGCGCTTTGCCTTGCCCCAGAAGGCGCGTTTCGATAGCTCCAGTTGTGCCTTGCGCAGATCGGGATCCGCAATCGCCATGAGGATCGGCTTCACCAGCGCCTGATCGTCGGGAGGCAAACCAGAGTCAGCCACTTCCTTGTCCACAGCGGCCGCCAGTTCCAGGCGATCCGCACGTTTCTTGTCGGTATCCGCGTTCGCGGTGAGTGTGGTAATCGACGTCTCCAGTTCACTCACGCGCTTACGCAGCTTTTCGAGTTCCTGCTTTTCGTCCATCGTCAGACTTCCTTTCGTCGGATGCAGTTGTGCACTTGCGGCGAGACGCGCCTTCACCGATGACCGCGGGAATGCGGCCTGATCGACAAAGTCAACGTCGATTCGCTCGTTGATCTTCTGACAGATCAGCGCCGAGCGTCCATCCATCTCACCGCGCGACATTGTCACGTTCTGAGAGAAGATGGAGTTCTCGACCAGGGCCACGCCCAGCTCGATCTGCTCATCCAGGATCGCCTTGAGGTCCTGGCCCATTGCAGTGGAAATCACCTTGACCTTGCCGAATACATCGACGCCACCCGCCAGATTGGGGACGACCTCGGCGCTCTTCGGCATGATGTAGGCGAAGACCAGTCTTGCACGTTTTGGTTCTCCGGTTTCGTCTCGGTTCTCGTTTGGATGCTCCCAGAAACAACGTCCCGCGTCGAACCGCCCTGCCTTCACTGCATCCACGAGTGTTTCAGGCGGCATGTACAGTTGACCGTGCTTCGAGTATCTTCTTGCGAATCCCGAATTGCAGATCAGGATTCGGTAGACGTTCTTCTCTTCGGCCACTGCTGAGAGCGCCAAGTCGCGGCGTTCGGTGCGCAGCCGCGAGACTTCGGTCGCAATTGTCGTCTCTTCCGGAGGGGAAGTGCCATCAGCGGCAGGCGTGAAGGTGATGTCATACTCCTCTGGTTCACCAAGTACGACCTCGCCATTGGCACCAACAGTAATCAGCAGGCGATAGAACTTGGAGTTCATCGTGTCCTGCACGATCACACTGGAATCGAATAGTTCCGTGATGATGAAGTCGTGCTGAGCCGCGGGATTGTCCCAGACATTCCAGCCGCGCGCGAGGATGGCGTTGTAGACCTGATTGCGGAATGCTTCCATCCCCTCCGATGCTTTGGGCTCTTCGGGATCGGCGGGACTACCGGGTGTCGCTTCAAAGGCGACCGGGATTGAATGCACAGCGACATTCACGGCCGCTTCGATCTTCTCGCGCCGCGCGATCATCTCATCCTGCGTCATGGCGTTCGCTTCTGCCTTGAGCACCCATTTGTCATCCTTTTTCTCGTACTTCGCCCCCACCGCCGCCCAAGCGATCTTGTTGCAGGTCTCTTCGTCTTTCTCCTGATCGTGCGCCGAATTGAAAGCGGCCATGAAGATTTCCTGCGCAGCCTTCGGCAGATTATCCTTCACGGGCGGCGGTAGTTCACTGATCGATGCATATGGCATGGTTACCTTTCTTCGGGCCGAAAAAAGCCCCTGGCGGTTCCCGCGCTGCGTGCCAACGCGCGGGCCACCAGGGGCACGACTTTTCGGCGCTCACACCTCTGATCAGGAGGCGGCTTGTTGGTCTATCAGGTCATAATTGGATGAACTGTTCCACATCTCCATTGGGTAGATCGAATTCCGTAGCCAGAAAGGGACCCATTGCATCGGCCGTCGAATCGAGCCAGACAGTACGATGAGGAACACCGGCGCATAGGAGAACGCGTCGATGTTCGGCGATCTTTATCTCCTCGGATAAACGGCGATTATCCATTGCGACGACGCAATCAAGAAATTCACGATCGATGACGGGCATTTTCAGATACCTCCCTCGCGGAGCGGCATGTCATTCGTTTAGGTCAGGTCTGAACAAAGACCTCCACATCCCCATTGGCCAGATCGAATGCTTTCCCGATAAATGGACCAATCATATTGGGGATCTTATCGAGCCACACAGTCCGTTGGGGAACACCAGCCTCGATAAGGCGATCCATGTCTTCCACGATTCGCCTCTGATCTCTCAGATACTTGTGAGGCATCGCGCTAAAACAATTCAGAAGGCTTGATTTAAGGATCATCGGTTTACCACTATCTGGGTCTGTGGCCCCTGTAATGCTCGCTTGACATTCCAGCGGATCAGCGCTTCGTCTATTCCCGGTCTGGTTCCGCGTTTCTTCATCGCCTTCAATTGCGATACCTTGGTCCTGAGTGCCTTCTGTGCAGCCCGGAACGCCTTCGCCTGGTCACCGTATCGGCGCAGCCAGTTGTTGAAGGTGACCATGAACGCCCGCTGCGCCGCCGGTGGGTGCATCTTCACCGCGTCCGGCAATTCGGATAGTTCGGTGAAGTAGATGCGCGCCAGCCGGGGATTGCACCGCTCCGCTTCAGAGAGTTTCAAAGCCTCGCGAGCGCTCTGATCCCGCTGCATTGTAGGCGCGTGCATACGCGCGACTCTCTCCAGCAGATCAGACATTAGAACCGCCCCCACGTATAGCCGATGATCTGACCGTATGCGCCGGCTGAATCCATTCTTGCTGTATGAACTATTCGGAATCGCGAATAGGCCCAGTGCTGCACGCCCATGTTCTTGTAACTCCAGTTGGAATCGGTTGGACAGAGCGAGTCAACGATGACGAAGTTTTCGCCGTCATTCGATTGCTCAAGGTATATCTTGATTCCGGCCGAATCGGCACCCCCATTCGCTGGCGTGGCGCGCGGTCGAAACTTAGATTGCAAGGTAAGCGACTCCCAGTATTGGGAGGGGTAGACTATCGAAGTATCGGGTACGGCAGGCGTCGCCGCCGTAGGAAGCGTGTCGCCGGGCACAGTGATCGTGTCGCGCCCAATTTCCAATTCCCCAATGGTTCTGGTTACCCCCTCATGTGTGAGCGTGGCGACAGCAACGACTTTGAATGTATTCACAGTCGTGCCGACCCCCGCCTGCGCCAATGAAGCGGCCAAGAACGCCCCGATGGTGGCGATAACTACGCGGCTTCTAAACTGCATCTGCAACCTCCATCGCACTCTGTAGGTGCATCGCCGGGAATTCCGACGGTTTCGACCAATTCGTCAAGGGTGTATGGTCCTCCCGCCGCGCGGGAGATACAGTCGTCACAATGCTGCGCTCCGGGAGAGAGATTCCAGAGGAACTTGTCCCCGGCTTCTGCAATGGCATCCACGCGACCGGCTTGGAATCCCTGCCAGCCCGCTGAATCCGTAGCGAGACCGAGCCGATACTGGATGTCATCCCCGACGAGGGTGATCGTCTCCTCGAAGATTTCGGCGTCGCCGAGATCCCATGCTTTGACAGCGCCCTCCACGAGGTCGTCGGCCATCTGTTTGAGGTCGTCATTGAACCGCGCCTTGATGGCAACTGCGAAATCGTCAGCCGCCGGCATGTCACGCTGCCACGCTTCTCGCGCCGATATCGCGCGCCTGATCGATCAATTCAAACATCTGCCCACGCGCTGTCTCCAGCCACTTCTTTGATGCAGCCGCAATCTTGCCTTGATCGCCCTTCGCCGCACGCGCCTCGGCAATGAATGCATCGAGGGTCCCCCGAAGAATGCGTTGCTTTTTCTGCGTTGGCGTCTCCGTTTCAATGCGCGTGTCATCAGCCGATGCACCAAGCGGCAAGGTCAACTGCGTGGCGCCGGAAGGAGGAACGCCACTTCCCTGTGGCTGCGATACAAATCCCTCCTCCCGCTCCCCCTCGATCTGCGGTTTGATCTTGTTCCAATCGCTACCCAGTTGTGAACACGCATACTCGCGCGACCAAATCTCATTGCGCACGAGTTCTGCCGCGACAGGTCCCAACGTCTCGACATCCGGCGTAAGCAAGTTCGGCCCGGAGAAGGTGAGCCAATCGACGATGTGGTATTTGCCCTTGGGCGGTTTCACCGAAACGAATTGCTTCAACTGCAGGAATCGATCAAACACGAGGCGGAAGACTCGCTTGATCGCTTTGAGCAAGACGTACTGGTGCGCCTGCATCATGCGGAAGTAGGGATCACTCTGGCTCTCTGTCGTCGCCCGGTTCGCCGTGTCACCATCGGATAGGACGTACTCAGGCATCCCCATGCCCACGGCGCCCATGAGCAGAATCCGCCGAATCTCGCTATCCATCGATCCGCCTGCGAGATTGGCGTCGAGTTTCTTCATGTCGACGTTCTTGCCCGTTCCGAGGATTTGCCCCGTTGCCATCGTCTTGTAAGCCATACCGCGGGGATCAATCCGCGTTACCAGTTGTCCTTCCATCTGCTTGACTATCGCCGTCACTTGCTCCTGGCTCGCGGCTTCGATCTGTGCATGATAGGCGATGAGAGACTGCGCGACCGCTTTAGCCCAGATCGTTTCGAGTGACCGGCCATAGAGCGCGGTCCAATAGATCGACGGTTCCAGCATCGACAGACCGCGCAACTCGCCGGCAGTTCGATTGACCGCGATGTGCACCAGTTCTGCGGCAGGGATGTCTTCGTACTTCATTTTGGTCTTAGGTGCGATTGCTCCTCGGCCGCCTTGTTCACCCTCTCTGGGCTCAGGGAATTCCAGGTCCTGCCACTTGCGGCGATAATACCAGGGAGCGCCGTCCTTGGTGGCAATGCGTTCGATCTGAGCGTTCGGAATGATCATGATCGCGGGAATCTCTCCCTCGAATGTGACCGGCACGCGGATGAAGAGATTCGCCGTAGTCACGAGTTCATTGGACATCTGATGCTGGCCGTCATCCAGATCGTTTTGTTCCCAGACCCGTTCAGCCGCAGTGAGAATCTCTACATTCTCGGATGTCATGCTGACGCCGATCCCCAACCCCAGCTTGTCATAGTAATCGACTCCCCGGAAGATCAGCGGATCGCGCTTGCGCGATGTTTCGATTTCCTTCTGGACGCGTTCGTATTTGAAGTCAGAACGATCCTGACCGCGCTTCTCAGGATCATCCAAGCCGGTGGCCTGCCAAGTGAACTGAGTATTCGCCGTGGCTTCAGCCGCGAGGTCGGTCTTGACGAGAAGGCCGCTCTTGCGAGCCGCGAATCCGGGAGGCATATCAGCCAAACGCCACCCCCTGACCGATATTGGTCACGAACGAAACACCACACGTCTTGCTGGTCAGCACATGGAATGCACCGCTTGAGGCGTCGACCTGATCGGCGACACATGCATCGGTGCCGTCGAAGTTTTCCAGTTCGCGAAGGTAAGCATCATTCCAAAGTGCACGCAGGAGCTTCACATTGCCCGCCTCTGCCTGTGCGCTGAGTGGACGGGCGCGGAGGCCTTTGGCCTCATGCACAGCATTGAGCACCGCACTGAATCCCGCGAGCGCCCGTACGTGACCCTCCGCTTCGGCCTTGCCTGCCTGGCCAGGGTCTTGCTCGATCCCAACTCTGACGCCAATGCCGTCCTGTGAAGCGATGTTCCTGATGCGATCCGCCACCGCCATTGGGGAACCTTGGAAGCGGTCAACGTCGAGGACATAGAATGCCCCTTGCACATCGCGTCCCATCTTCACACCCACGGTCCATGATGCGCGGTGGGACCCGTTGCCGTTTCCGCTCGCTGGTGTTGCCGCCCGATCCCAGTAGCGCACGACGTCGATCAGCGCCGGCGCCGCATCGACGATTGGGAACCAGCCGCGCTGGAAGACATTGCCCGCCGTGTAGCGGATGTTCCAGTTGCCATGCAGCAACCGCTCCCGCTCAACGAGTGGCAAGAGTTTCAGGTTAGCCAAGTAGCCAGGATCATGGCGAAGCAGTTCCTGATTGTCCTCAACCCGACCGGGAATGAAGGTGAACGATTTCGGCTCTGTATCCGGACCGTGCCGTTCGATCAATTGCTCGCGTGAGTCTGCCCAATCGGGATGATCGCCAGCCATGACTACCCAACGCAATCTGCCTGAGCGTTCACGAATCGGTAAACCCGTTTTCTCATCAATCCACCATGAGAGAAACGAACGCAGCCAATGATCGGGGTCGGGATTGCAGGTAGCGCGGATGTACGGCCTCACACCGCACCCAGTCCGATTGCGAGCAAGCATGTAGAAGAATTGCCGCCATTCGAAATGCTCCAACTGGTCGAAGCCGATCAGAGGAATCTGCGAACCGTCCCACTGATAGCGATCATCCTCGTGTTGCATGTGTGCGAAGGTCACACGCGCCTTGCTGGGGAATTGCCACTCAAGCTCCGATAGGCGAGGCTTCGCACCGCACTGTGAGTAGATCGTCGCGGCAGTATCCCACATGCCGCCCTCGTTGGTGATCTGTGGATAGGTGCGTCGAAAGATCACAGCACCAAAGCGAGGATTATGGATTTTGCGAAGCGGTTCAATCAGCAAGGCCCACGTCTTGCCGGCCCCAGCCGCTCCGCCGTACACGGCGATGTCCGCAGGCGTACACAGGAATGCGGCTTGCGGTCCTGCTTGCGGCCGAATCTCAACCCGCGGTCGCGGGATCGGGATCGCCGTTGGTGTCATCGCGTCCATTGTCGGGGATGTAGATGACCACCTCGGCCCGGATAGGTCCACCGTCGGGGCCGGAGTGCTCATTCCGGTTCGCAAACACACCGAGGCCAGCGAAGAGCTTACTTGCGGCTTCCAGTTGCTTGTCTGGATTGCGGAGACTGGCGAGATAAGCGCGCTGAGCAAGAGGCAGCATGTCAGCGAGCTCAGCACGACAGAGTTTGATATAATCGCTTTCGCCAATGCGACGAAGGCGCTTCCAAACCGCAGACTTTCCAAGACCAACGGCGGATGCGATTTCTCGCACTGTCGCTCGTGGCCTATCTCTCCGAATCCCAATGATTTGCAGGTCGATTGGATCAAAGTCTCGTAGTGTGTCCTTGTCCGGCTTGTCCGCCACACAGCATTACCTCACGGGCGCGCATTCATGCGCCCGCGTAGGGAATACAGGGGCGGGGGAACTTTTGTCATTCACTTTCGGCGCGAGACCACCGAAAATGATGATTCACCTATGGCGTGGTGATCACGGAGAAAATTGGGGCAGGTGCGGTTTTTGAGGTTCGCGGCACTTGCCGGGATTCCCCAAGTGGCAAGCATATCCGCAAGTAGTTGCGCCCGACCACCAGGATAGGTTCGGTTCTTCATGCCGTACCGCATGGCGACGAGCACCATTGCGGTGAGCCTATCGCGGTCGGCGGTGGTCAATAGGCCTCCACAAACCTGGCGAGATTCACCGTGATGACCGCTCCCTGCCAGTCGTCGTCGATCAGTTTGCGTGTCGTATTCACGGCGATCTGTCCATCGTCCTGCATGACACCCGCCCAGACCAGAGCGTCGAAGATAGCCTTCTCGTAGTTGTCGTTGTCGGGATAGGTCCGTTTGTAGCGTTCCCGCTTGCGATGTGTACTGGGGCGACGCAGGTGCAGATCGATCACCACTTGCAGGGGAGTCTTAGAATCTGGCTTCACCCATCCGCAAACAGGCATTGCCTTGACCGCGAAATGGCTGACTAGGTCCTTCCAGACGTTAGCCGTCGTGGGGGTGTAGACCGTGGCGTGCTCCCCGCTCTTGCGGGCCTTGACACGCGGCTGTGGCACGGGTTCACCCGGTACGCGGATGGTTAGCGTTTGGCTCATGGCTTCATTCCCTGCTTTCGCAAAACGTCACCCAAGAGAACACCACCACTATCCCGCCGTTGCCAGACCGTGAAGGAGTTCGCCCGGCGTTCATCGTCCGAACCCGGAAGCGATTCCCCAGGCTTGAAGAAAAACAGGATCATGGCTTCAGCGTTGGCATGGTCGGGCTTCATCTTCTCGATCAGCCAAGCAGGGCTCACGCCCACGCGCTGGCAGTTGACCAGGACCTTGCCGAAGAACCCCGGAGAAGGTGAGGCTTTCCCGTCGCGGTGAAAGTGGGACTGCCAAAGATCGGTGAGATCGCGGATGTCTTTTTGGTGGCCTGAGAGTTCTCTTGTCGGTTCATCCAAAGCCGGCGCAGCCGAACTCTTTTGTTCTGTCTGTTTGTCTGTCTGTTTGTTTGTATAGGTAACGGAGTCGTCACGGGTCTGTAACGAGTCCGTTACGGGTCCGTTACGGGTCCTCTTTGGTTTCCCCCTTAAGTCTATGCGGCTTTTGATAGTAGACGGGCGGAAGGTATCCTTGCGAGTTTGCTGAAAACGCTGGAAGTTAGGCAATTGGATGAAGCACTCATCCCCAACTTCGTGAAGCTTGGCGACCCCTATCCGCACCAGCTCGTTACGGAGCCGTAACGTGTCCGTAACGGAGATTTCGTCGGCCGGGAAGATCGCGGCTTTGAGTGCCGTGGGATCTCCTTCGTAGAAACCCTCATCGTCAGATAAGTCGATCAGGCCACAGAATAGCAGGCGAGCGTCGCGGGACATACGCAGCACCTTCTTGTCGCTCCACATCGCCTTGTAGTGCCGACGCCACTCAGCCATTTGTCGCCTCCTCGAACCGGGTTTCGCCGGAGAAGAAGATCATGTGGGCAGTCCCGGTGGGACCGTTGCGCTGCTTAGCGATGATGATCTCGGCTTCGAGCGGGTTGGCTTTGCTGTCATAGAGAGATGGCCGCCAGACGAACAGCACAGCATCGGCGTCCTGTTCCAGCGCCCCGGATTCGCGCAGGTCTGACAGCATGGGCTTGCGGTCGCCGCCACGTTGATCAACGGCACGGGAGAGTTGGGAGACGGCGAGCACAGACACGCCCAAGTCTTTGGCCGCGAGCTTGCATGTGCGCGAGATGAAGGCGATTTCCTGCTGGCGGTTCTCGGCCTTGTGCGGCCCCTGCATGAGCTGCAGGTAATCTACGATCAACACCTTGACCCCGTGGGCGGATACCATGCGATGCGCGCGCGATAGGAACGACGTGGGGGAGAGAGAGGAGGATTGATCGATGAAGATCTGGGCATTGCCGAGCCGTGCACAGGCCGCCGCGACACGCTCCTCGTCATCTCGGTGCAAGCGCCCGCGGCGCGCGGCGTGGCCATCGATGTGCGCCAGGGAGAAGATCATCCGCTCCACGAGGGAGACGTCAGACATTTCCAGTGAGAAGATCCCCACGGGCGCGACTTCGTTGAGTGCTATGTGCGTGGCGATGTTGAGAGCCAGGGCGGTCTTGCCCATAGAGGGCCGACCGGCAATGAGGGTCAGCTCGCCGGCATGTAGACCGCCCAGCAATTCGTCCAGGCGCGCGAACCCCGTGAATACGGCCCCAGGTCCGCGCCCTGTCTTGTAAGCGTCGATGGCCGCGGTTGTTTGCGGGAGAATGTCGAGAGCTGAGCGGGTCTTGCGGGCGTCACGGTCCCCGCGTTCGCGTAGCCAGCGCTGTATATCGTCCAAGAGCTCGTCTGGTGCGTGCATCCCAGAATCGATCTTGCTGCGAATCTCACCGATGATGCTGTCAAGGGAATGCAGCGTTGCGGCTTCCCGAATTACCGTCGCACATGATGACGCATGGGCAGGCGTATAGCCTGCAGCCGCCAGATCTACTAGCGCGCAGCGTCCACCGATCTTTTCGAGTTCGCCCGCGCGTTCAAGGTTGCGACAGACCGAAATCAGATCGACTTCCTCGCCGCCCCGGAATGCCGTTTGCATCGCCGCGAATACACTGCGGTGTGTAGGACGGAGGAAATCATCCGGCTGCAACTCCATTCCAATATGCAGCGCTTCTGGCCAGCGCATCATAGCGCCGAGAAGCGTGACTTCGGCCTCAATCGCGGCGTTCCCGTCCCTGGACACTCTGACCCTCCATTGTCGACCTTCAGATTGGTTCCGGTTCTCCCTCAGGATGTCGCCACCGTTTCGCCGCCTGATCCATCATCTCGCAGACGTCACGGTGGAGCCGTTTCTCTTCCAAAAGATCAATGTCACGGCAGATACCATCGCCGTTCGCACCACCACCGCGGCTATATTCCGACGCCGGAATTGCAGTGTGTGCACATGATCACACGGGTGCCCCGCTCACCATGCAATCCCGAAAAGAAACGTGCCGGGATAAGAATCGAAAAGGGCAAGACAGATTCACAGCCACAAATCGATCCTGGACTCGTCAATGTGGGGTCATCATTCAGAATATGCGCCGTTACTGCCCGCGCATCCCCATTGAATTCAAATAGAACCCGCACCGACCAGCGTGAGGAGACAACGCTATGTTTAGGAGATACCATACCGACCGAGCCTACCCTCTCACGCGGTCATATTTCCCGTCCTCATTGCGGCGCACGACCCCACTGGCCTTCAGTAGATGCAATGCCGCAAAGACCTGGGTGTTTTTCAATCCACTCTCCTCGATGATCTCGGCAGATGTCGCCGGCGCCACCCGATCAAGCGCGGCCAGAATCGCGTCCCGGGTCGTACCGCGTCCGCCCGTTGCCTTTTTGGCGACAGCACGCCCCTGATTCTTCTTTGGTGTGTTCTTGACGACAGGAACCGTGGCTATAACCGGCGCCGGTAGAGGCCCACTGAGGTGATCGATCAGTTCTTGGACTGTTGCAATGTCGTCGCACTCAACCGTGATTCCGCGAAAGATGATCCTGTACACTATCGACCCTCCTATGTGTTGTTGCTCCCTTGTCCCCGTTCACCTCAGCGCGATCACTTCCTGGCGCAGACGATCTTCATCACGGCACTGTCGCATTGCTTGCATCGTGGCGTGTTCGCAAAAGGGCGAATCCACATATCGAGTGGCGCGTCGTCCCAGTCCCTCGTGTCTCGACGACAAAGTGTTTTGCAGATCGTAACTGGATCATCACGCCACAAATGGGTGACAGTCGGACCAATACATGCGCCCTCAATGCCGGGAAATGTCCGCAGCACTTCCCCCGCGTCGCCGCAGATGATGCGGTCGCTGGGATCACCGGGGATGGTCATTCTCCACCCTCGTAGAAAATGCTAGTCGGGATCATCTTTCCCGGCGTCGCCCAGTTCTGAAGAACCCAGTTACCATCCGACTTCGTGATGTCAGCGCACTCCAGATGATACCAGTAGGGGTGAATCCAGACGAAATGGTCGCCTTTGGCGGTCTCGGTGTCGAAATGCATGTTGCGGGCAAGATCTGCCCGTACATTACAGGTGAGACAGTGGTGGATCATCCTTCCTCCTCCCACCATCCGCGCTCAAGGACACGGCGACCTATTAGACACTCCATGTAATCCCCATTGCCTCCAGTGCACGCCTACCTCTATTTGATGTCCGCCATGAGAGAGGGTGTCCACCTACCATCTCAATCAATTTGTTGACCCGCAGGAATTGAAGCGTTCGCGGATGGGGTTGTTTCTGATGCACGTCACCCAAACA
>Ga0315277_10009548_pt1 | contig 12384 bp, 8 predicted proteins | sample YL17G05_15_MG_FD_203695 | JGI IMG/M metagenome (GOLD analysis project Ga0315277, IMG submission 203695) | Sediment microbial communities from Yellowstone Lake, YNP, Wyoming, USA - YL17G05_15 | ecosystem: Environmental > Aquatic > Freshwater > Lake > Sediment | place: USA: Wyoming | collected... | reverse complement strand
CACCCTTCCGCGGGGCGGTTCCCCCGCGCCGCCGCGCGGCCTGCGGCGCGAGGCCGAAATCGCGGATTGCGGCGCGGTGGGTCAGGAGACCCACCGCGCAAAACGCGTGGACAGACGCGCGAGGGAATGCCTGATGATCTCGCCTCACGAAGCCCTTGAAATCGTTCTCGCCGAGGCCCGGCGGCTGGAGGCGGTCCGCCTGCCGCTTGCCGAGGCGCTCGGCGGCGTCCTGGCCGAGGCCGCTTGCGCCGACTCCGACCTGCCGCCCTTCGACAAGAGCGCGATGGACGGCTACGCGGTCCGCGCGGCGGACGTGGCGCGCCTGCCGGCCGACCTCGCGGTGATCGAGGAACTCCCCGCCGGCCAGGCGCCGACGCGGCCGCTTGCGCCCGGCGCGTGCACCAAGATCATGACCGGCGCGCCGGTCCCGGCGGGGGCCGGCCTCGTGGTGCCGGTCGAGGACACCGAGCGTCTGCCCGACGGCCGCGCGCGAATCCTGCGGGTGATCGCCGGCCGCCCGCATATCTGCCCGCGCGGCGAAGACGTGCGGCAGGGGGCGCCGGTGCTGGAGGCGGGGCGCGTGCTTCGGCCGCAGGAGATCGGCCTCCTGGCGGCGGTCGGGCGCGACCGCGTGGCCATCTACCGGCGGCCGCGCGTCGCGATTCTCGCGACCGGCGAGGAACTTGTGCCCGTCGCGGCCGTGCCGGGGCCGGGCCAGATCCGCAACTCCAACTCCTCCGGCCTTCTGGCCTGCTGCCGCGCGGCCGGCGTGCCCGCCGACGACCTGGGCGTGGCGCGCGACGAGCAGGCGGACCTGCACCGCAAGATCGGCGAGGGCCTCTCGCGCGACGTTCTCATCGTTTCGGGCGGCATCAGCATGGGCGAGTGGGACTTCGTGCCGAAAGTGCTGGCCGAGGCCGGCGTGGTCGTCCGCTTTGCGACCGTCCGCATGAAGCCCGGCAAGCCTACCGTTTTCGGGACGCGCGGGACGAGCCTTGTCTTCGGCCTCCCCGGCAACCCCGTGTCGACGCTCGTAGGGTTCCGCCTGTTCGTGCGGCCGGCCCTCAGGAAGATGATGGGCCACCCGGACCCGGCCCCGGCGCCGCTGGATGCGAAGTTGCTGGCGCCCGTGAAGGTCAAGGACGACCGGACGCTGTTCGCGCCGGCGGTGCTTCGGTACGCCGCGGACGGCTGGGAGGCGACCCCCGTAGCCACGCACGGGCCGGCCGACCTGGTCGGTTTCTCGAAGGCCGACGGGCTGATTATCCTCGAGCCCGGCGCGTACGAAGCGGGCGCGAGGGTGAAGGCGCTGCCGCTCGACTTCTGAAATGATCAGCGACTATCGCGCCAAGTCCTCGGGCGTGTTCACATTCTCCCACGCCGCGCGCAGGTCCGCCGGCGGCTCCGGCGCGAAAACCTTCGGACAATCCACGATGAGCGACGGCGCAGATCTGCCCTCGGCCGCCAGGTCTTCCAGCAGTCCGCGTGCCCGGAAATCGTAGTGCGCCAGGAGCGGCTCGACGCCGCGCCGCCCCGGGCCTCGCGGCAGCGTCGCCCAGACGCCCGGCCGGCGCGTCGCCAGGAGCCACGCGAGCGCCTCCTCCGACACGTTCGGCATGTCGCACGCGGCCACGAGCCACGTGGCCCACGGCGCCCACCGCATGGCCGCGAGGATTCCCGCCAGCGGCCCCCGGAGGCCCGGCGCATCAGGCAGCCGGACGACTTCGCCCATGCTGCGCGGCACGTCGCCGGCGCCGACGACGGCGACCCGCTGCGTCACCTTTGCCAGCCGCGCGACGGTGGTTGCGAGCCACGTCTTTCCGCCGCTCTTCAGGAGGTGTTTCGGGCGGCCCATGCGGGTGCTGCCGCCGCCGATGAGGACGCACCCGTACGCGGGCGGCCGTCGCCACTGTGCGGGCAGCCACGATTGCAGAATGTTCCATGTGATCTCGGCCCGGTCGGCCTGGCGCGAGAGGGAGGCCACAATGCCGGCGAACTCGCGCGGCACGCGGCGCTCGCCGTCTCCAAGCAGCCAGACTTTCGCGCAGGGCAGGGGTTTGCGGCCCTCCACGAGTACGAGGTCATAGCGGCGGCTGAGGTCCGCGAGCGTCAGGACCGGCGCGCGGCCGGCGGGCAGCGTGCGGGAGAAACCCTCGTCCGGGCCCTGGAGAAACACGTCGGCCCCGGCGCGGAAAAGCCGGTCGCTGTCCTTGCCCGGCCGGTCCACGTCGATGCGGTGGGCGTGAAACTTGGCGACGGCAACCGCCAGGCCGCTGCCGCGCAGCCGCGCCAGAAGCGCCTCGATCAGCGTGGTCTTGCCGGACCCGCTGTGGCCGCATATCGCGAAGATGGGCAGGTCGGCGAGATTCATCGCGGCGGGCCGCACTCGCTCGGGTCGCCGCGCAGTTTCGCCAGCCCGTGCGGCAGTGCCGGCAGGAGGACCTCCAGGTTCTCGTGTGCCGCGCGCTGGGAGCCAGGAAGGTTGACGATGAGCGTCGCGCCCCGGATGCCCGACGTGCCGCGCGAAAGCATCGCGTGGGGCGTCTTGGCGAGGGAGGCGGCGCGCATGGCCTCGTCGAGGCCGGGCGTCGGCCGCTCGACGACGCTGCGCGTGGCTTCGGGTGTCACGTCGCGGGGCGAGAAACCCGTGCCGCCCACCGTCACCACGAGGTCGATGCTGTGCCCGTCGGCGTAATGCTTGAGGCGCGCGGCGATCTGCTCTCTATCGTCGGGGAGAATCTCGGTGCGGTAGATGTTCACGTCCATCGCGGCCGCAAGCTGTTTTGCGACGGCCGGCCCGGCGGTGTCGGTCCGCTCGCCGCGCGAGCCGCGGTCGGAAATCGTAAGGATCACGGCCTGGAACCGCCCTCGCGGCACGAGCGCAAGCACGCTGGCCTCGTCGCCCGGCCGCACCGTGCCGCCCGTCTCGACGCGGGCAAAGAGGCCCGCGCGCGGCATGAGGCAGTCGCCCGTGAGTTGCGCGATGCGGCACGGCGCGTGGCAGGCCTTGCCGATCTGCGTGATCGAAAGGACCACGTCCTTCCCGAGCCAGAGGCGCGTGCCCAGGCCCATCGCGGCGAGGTCGAGGCCCGAGACGACGACGTTCTCGGCGAAGTCACCCGGCGCGAGGTCCGGCAGTTTCGTGCGCAGGGCGGCGATGTCCTCGGCCGCAAGCAGGCTGACCTGCCGGTGCCACGGGCCGGCGTGGGCGTCGCCCTCGATGCCGTGGCCGGCGCGGAAGGCGGCGGACTCGACGGGCCGCTTGCGGTCGCCCTTGGCGGCGTTGGTGCAGAGGGCCTCAACGCGAGCCATCGCGGGGCTCCTCGCGGCTCCAGCGTCCGGACTTGCCGCCCGTCTTCTCCAGCAGGCGCACGGGGCCGATCTCGGCGCCCTTGCCGGCGGACTTGACCATGTCGTAGACCGTCAGGGCCGCGACGGCGGCGGCGGTCATGGCCTCCATCTCGACGCCGGTCTTTGCCTCGGCCTCGGCCGTGGCGACGAGGTGGACGCGGTTGCCGACGAGGCTCGCCTCCACGTCGACCTGCTCGAGCGGAATCGGGTGGCACAGGGGGATGAGCGCGGGCGTCTGCTTGGCGGCCATGATGCCCGCCAGGCGGGCGGTCTCCAGGACGTTGCCCTTGGCGACCGAGCCCGTGCGGCGAAGGAGGGCGGCGGTCTGCGGCGCGAGGGCGATCCATGCCTCGGCGACTGCGCGGCGGTGCGTCGCCATCTTCTCGGAGACGCTGACCATGCGGGCGGCGCCGCGCGGCGAGACGTGGATGAGTTTCGGTTTGCGAGCCATGGGCGGCTGTGCTCCACTACATGTCGCGCCGGGTGGCACGGCCACGCTGTTGCGTGGCCGTGTTCGGCGCCCGCGGCTTTGCACGGCCACGCAACAGCGTGGCCGTGCCACCCTTTTACTATCCGCCGACGGCGATCATCGGGCCCTGGGCGGCAAATTGCCGACCGGCGCGCTTGAGGGCCAGGGCCGCTTCGACCGCCGCGGCAAGCCGCGCGTCGCGCTCGGCGCCTGCCGCGGACCGCACCGCCGCGCGGACGTCGACGCCCTGGGGCCGCGCGAGGCATCCCAAGAGCCGCCCGTCGGCTGTCAGCCGCAGCCGGCGGCAGCCGGAGCAAAACGAGTCGCTGCACGGCGAGATGAAACCGATGACGCCGCTTGTGGGTTCTTGCCCAACCGCGAGCGCGGCGGGTCTCCTGACCCGCCGCGCGGTCGCGCGGGGCGGCCTGTGTGTGCGCGGCGGGTCAGGAGACCCGCCGCGCACAGGGTTACACTTGGTTGTGAAATAGCCGCTCAAGTTCCTTGCGCCGTCGCGGGCGCGGGCGAGGTAGTTGCGGCTCGACGCGCCGGCGTCGCCGGCGATCGGCTCAAGGCCAAAGTCGGCAGCCAGGCGCTCCCGCACCTCGGCGGTCGAGATGAACCACTCGTCGAAGTGCGGCTGGGCGACGCCGATGGGCATCAACTCCAGCAGCCGCACCTGGCAGCCGCGCTCAAGGCCCCACCGCGCCACGGCGGTTACCTCGTGATCGTTGACGCCCCGCAGGACAACCATGTTGAGTTTGATGGGGTCGAAGCCCGCCTGCCTCGCGGCCGCGATGCCGGCGATGACGGGCGCCAGGTCCCCGCCGCGCGTGAGGCGGCGGTACGTGTCGGCGTCGAGGCTGTCGAGGCTGATGTTGATGCGCGCGAGTCCCGCGCGGCGAAGATCGCCGGCCATCGCGGCCAATCGCCGGCCGTTTGTGGTGAGCGCGAGGTCGGCCGGGCCCTCACGGGCCAGGCGGGCGACAAGGCCGACGATGTCCGGCCGGGTCAGCGGCTCGCCGCCCGTCAGGTGCACTTTGCGCAGGGGGTAAAGCCGCGCCAGGTCCCGGACGAACTCCAGGATCTGGTCGGAGGTCATCGCGCTTGCGCGCAGGGCCTCGTGCATGCCTTCGGGCGGGGCGCAGTAGCGGCAGCGGAGTTGGCAACGGCTGGTCACCGAGATCCGCAGCGAGAGCGCCTCGGCGTTGGTCCGCATTGTCATCACGAGTTCCCGTGGCCCGTCAGGGGCTAACGTAGTGTAGTGGATGGCGGCTGCGGCGGCAAGACTGTTGCGTCAGACTGTTGCGTTAGTGTCTTCTTGACGCCGGATCGGTGTCTTCCTTTGCGGGGTCGTATCCGGGAAAGGGGAGCCTATGGTACAACCCCGAAAAACGGCAGTCCCGGCATGTTGCTGGAAATCACCACCCGTAGCGGAAGCCCGAATTCTGCCGGCGTTGGGGAGGATGCTGCCAGTGCCGGCGGTCGGACAACAGCGGATACCGTGGGCATGGCGTTGTTGGCGCCTAGACCCTATTGATGGTATGCGCGGCATCGGCCTCTCACTTTGAGGGCAGGCGAGATAATCGAGGTTGTCGTTTGGCATCGCGGGGTTTTTGCGTTATAATTTCATTAGGTTTTTGGGTGTTCCGTCAGTAAACTGCAACTCACGTCGTCAGGCAGCATAGCGCCGGGGGCCAGGCCTTGGGGGCAGTTTGGCTGGGCGGCGCCACGGTCCACCATACATGTTACAAGCCAGTATACCCGACCAGCGGCTTACTACGGGGTCGGGGCGGGCTGCTTATTAAGAGCCGATGCGCTTGACACCGGGTCAGGCGTATAAGGCAAGGGCGGACGGTTCCGAGGGGCGGGGATTCTGAGCACAGGCCTGTCTCTCTTCCGCCGGGGCACACGCCCGGACGAAAGCACGGTGCGGGAATGTCGCTGTCGCCGGCACTCCAAAGCAGCCGGTTCGAGTTGAAGTACATTATCAGCGAGGCAACCGCGCGCGCGGTCCGCGATTTCTGCCTCAGTTACCTGGAGCCTGACGAGCACGATGACCCGTCTGAAGGGTACCAGTATGCGGTCCACAGCCTTTACCTGGACAGCCCTAATCTCGCACTTTGCCGTTCGACTCTTCAGGGGCGCAAGAACCGCTTCAAACTGCGGATCCGGTTCTACGACGAATCGCCCGACAGCCCCGCCTACTTTGAAATCAAGCGGCGGCTGAATGACGTGATCCTGAAACAGCGCTGCGCCGTGCGGCGGACATCGGTCTCGCGGGTCCTGGCGGGGCACTGGCCCGTCCCGGAAGACGTGCTGGACAAGGGGCCGCGCGGCCATGCGGCGCTGACGCAGTTCTGCGACCTTGCCGGCCGCATTCAGGCCGAGGGCCAGGTCTTTGTTTCGTATTGGCGAGAGGCGTACGTGACATCGCAGAACAACTCGGTTCGCCTGACGTTTGACCGACGCCTCTTCGGCGCGCGGTACGTGGAAGCGGGCACGCTCCATTTCAACGGCGACAGGGCGTATCCCGAGATACGGGGAGTGATCCTGGAACTGAAGTTCACCGACCGTTTTCCGGCATGGATGCGGAACATGGTGCGGGTGTTCAGCCTGGAGCGCCGGAGCGTGGCGAAGTACGTCCACTGTGCGACGGCGTTGAACATCCCGCAATTGCGGTTGACGTAACATGAGGCTGAGGGCGGAGTTATGAACGCTTGGCCGGACATCCTGCTTCACGGCGACATCGGCTCGACGGCGATGACGTGGGAGACCGTCGTGCTGGTGGCGCTGCTGGCCTTCTGCGTGGGCCACATCATCGGCTGGGTTTACATGTGGTCGCACACGGGCCTGTCGTACTCGCGGATGTTCGTGGCGTCGCTGGTGGTGATTCCGGTCATCGTGTCGCTGGTCATGATGCTGATGTCGGGCAACATCATCATCGCCTTCGGACTGCTGGCGGTCTTTGCGGTGGTGCGGTTCCGGAACGTCCTGAAGGACACGCGCGACACGGTCTTCATCCTCTGGGGCATCGTCATGGGCCTCGGCATCGGCACGCTCCGCTTCAGCACGACCCTGATCGGCTGCCTCCTGATCGGCCTGATCTTCCTGTATCTGCGGGTGACGGCCTTCGGAAGCCGGCACCGGTACGACGTCATCCTGTCGCTCCACTGGACGGGCCAGAGCCGCGCGGCCGATGCGGTCAAGCAGGTCCTGCGGCGGCACAGCGTCCGGGCCAGCCTCGCCAGCGAGCGCAGCGCCCCCGACGCCGGAATGGACCTTTCCTATCGCTTGTTGCTGCAGGACCCCATGCGCAGCCGGGAACTTGTTGAGGAACTGGAGGCGACCGACGGCGTGGCCTACGTGTCGCTGGCCCAGCGGGAAGAAGACGAGTCGGAAATCTAGCGAGCACTTGAAGCAACGCCACGGGCATCCGTCAAGCCCGTGTTACGCGGGGTGGGTACGTGATGGCTGCAACGTGACGCGCCGCCCGAGGGGACGGAGCCGGCAATGAGGTGGTGGCCGAGGCGCATCGATTTCCTGGGCCTGGCGGCAGTCTGTCTTTGTGCCATGCCCGCGGCATCGTGCACCAGCGTGCGGCCGGTCGGAGCGGCCTCCGAGGCCGCCCGGCCCGGCAGCCGGCGTCCGGCCGACGCCGCGGCGGCGGGCCCTCGGAAGCCGGCGGTTGCCGAGAAGGCGCCCGCGGCAGGCGGCGCGGCCGCCAAGGCCGACGAAAAGGCCGGGGCGCCGGAGGCGGCTGAGCCGTCGGGGCCCGTGCAACTGACGGTGGCCCAGGCCGTGCTGACGGCCATCGAGAACAACCGCCAACTGGTGGTCGAGCGGCTTGAGCCCCAGATCGTGCGGACAGAGGAGGAGTTCCAGCGGGGAATCTTCGATCCGCGGCTCACGGGGAGCATCGGGCTGCTTCGCGACCTGGGCATGCGCCTCAGTTCAAGGGGCCGGGCTTACAACTTCACCGAGAACTCGCTCGTCGGGGACATCCGGATCGAACAACTCCTGCCCACCGGCACCGAGGTCGAACTGGGAGTGAAAACGAGCGTCGTCGACGCCAGCGGCCTGGGAACGTCGGAGTTGTTTCCCGAGCAGCCGGGGTTGATGCACCAGTTGGTCGAGACGCGGGCCGGGCTGACGGTGACGCAGGCCCTCCTGCGGGGGGCGGGCACCGCGGTCAACCTGGCGAGAATCCGCGAGGCCAGGCTGGATACGCTGGCCTCGGATTACGAACTTCGCGGGTTCTCCGAAGCGGTCGTGGCCCGCGTCGAGCAGACGTACTGGGACATGGTCCTGGCGGCGCGGCAGGTTGGGATTCTCGGGCAAGCCGTCGCGATGGGCGAGGACCAGTTCAAGCAGTTCAAGGAGCGGGCCGGCGCGGGCGTCGTGGCGGGGATGAACCTGACGGCGATGGAGGCCGAGATCGCCCTCCGCCGCGATGAACTGGTCAACGCGCGGAGCGACATGGCCAAGACGCGGGTCCGCTTCCTGAGGCTGTTGAACCTGCCGGGAGGCGACCTGTGGGGCCGCCAGGTGCAACTGATGGACAAGGCGTCGCCGGCGGCCGTGGCGCTGGACGATGTGGAATCGCACGTGCAGGTGGCGTTGCGGATGCGGCCGGACCTGAACCAGGCCCGCCTCGCCGTCCAGCGGGGCGACCTGGAGGTGGTGCGAACGGCCAACGGGCTTTTGCCCAAGTTGGACCTGTTTATCGCCCTCGGCCAGAGCGGCTATGCGGAAACGTTCGGGGGATCCTGGGGGAACATCGATAGCAGCCGCCATGAGGTGCTTGTCGGCGTGCGGGCGGAGGTCCCGATCGGCCAGCACGCGGACCGGGCGCTCCGCAACCGGGCGGTCCTGACGCGCCGGCAGGCGGAGGAGGCCGTCAAGAACCTGGAGCAACTGGTCCAGGAAGACGTGCGAACCGCCCATCTGGAGGTGAAGCGGACCCAGGAGAAGGTGGCCACGGCGGCCGAGGCGCGGCGGCTGGACGAAAAGAACCTCCAGGCGGAACTGGAACTGGCGATGCTCGGCAGGTCCAGCGCGTCTCAGGTGGCCAGGGCCCAGCGGGACCTGGTCCGGGAGCAACTGGCGGAAGCCGCCGCCGAGGTCGGGCAGATGAAGGCCGCCGTGGACCTGTACCGGCTGGAAGGATCGCTCTTGGAGCGCCGAGGCGTATTGGCTCCGGGCGGCAGTCCACCGGCGCCGGGCGGCGCTGGACGCTGAAGACGGGGTAAGGGCACGAAGGGGTCGGGAGTGTCGGGTTCACGAGCATAGAGCGGAGGTGGGTAACGTGGTGGTCCTTTCGCCTATTCGAACGCCGTGGAGGCAGCACCTGCGCCGCGTTCGATACCAATTGGCGCCGGTGGCGATCTTTGCCGCAGCAGCCGTCCTGACCGGATGGCTCTGGAGCCGCCACGTGGGCCTGCCGAACACCGTCGGCGAAGTCTATGCGGTCCGCGTTGATGTCGCGAGCCCGGTGGCCGGAGAGATTCTTGGCTTGCCGGGCAAGCCCGTGGCGCTGTTTGATGAGATCCGCCAGGGACAGGTGGTGGCCCTGCTGGATGACCGCGCCGCAGTGGCCCTCCTGGCACGGATGCAGGACGACCTGTCGCGATTGCGCATCGACCTGGAAACGACGATCCTGGCGACCAGCAACCGGCAGGCCTCGCTGAAGGCCCAATCGCAGAGCGACGCCAGGGCCCTGGCCCTGGATATCGAGAAACTGCGGCTCGGCATCGTCGAGCGGCAAGGCCTTATCGAAACCGACAAGGTCGAACTGGAGCGCCTGAACACGAAGTGCGATGCCGTCAGGCCCCTCGTCGAAAAGGGCATCGAGGCCCGCCTCACCCTGCTGAACCTGGAAATGCAGCGCGACGTCATCAAGCAGCGTATCGAATCGACCCGGAAAACGCTGGCCGAGGCCGAGACCCAGAAGGCGGCGTGCGAGGAACGCCTCAAGAGTTTCCCGCCGCTCGTGACGGAAGACGTCCAGAAGCAGGTGGCCCCGATCCGCGAGGCCATTGCCGCGCAGGAAGCCCGCGTTAAGGAGGTCCAGCGCCTCCTGGCCTCACGCGAGGTGCGCGCGCCCGTCAGCGGCACCGTGGCGGCCATCCACGCGTTTCCCGGGCAGAGCGTTACCGCGGGGCAGCCGATCCTGACGATTGCCGGCACGGAGACCGAGTGCATCCTCATCTACGTCCGCGAAGGCCAGCGGATCCGGCCGGTCGCCGGCATGAGCGTCTCCGTGCAGGCGCGGACGATTCCGCGCGACACCGGATGGGCGAAAGTCGAGCAGGTGGGCTCGCAAGTCGAGCCTGTTCCGCCGCATCAGTTGCGCGACCCGAAGGTCCCCGAATGGGGCGTGCCGGTGCGCATTCCGGTTCCTCCGGGCCTCGTGCTGAAGCCGGGCGAACTGGTGGACGTGGCGTTTAGCCGCACTGCGGACGAGGCCGTCCGCTAGCAGACAAGGGGTAGAGAGGCTGTGCCCGCCGAAGGATCGGCGGGCGCGGCGAGGGGTAACGGTCCGACACATCCGGAACTTCGCGCTTCACGTCGGGCGCCTCGAGGGATGGCCGTACGCCTCCGTTGCCGTAGCCGGCGTGGAGCGGGCCATCAGGGCAAGGGTCCACGTGCCGCACGTCGCGGCCGACCCTGTCGGTCCCCGCTCGCCTTCGAGCCGTTGCCGCCCATAAGGCCCCCGCACGGACTGTCTTCCGGCCGACCGGGCGGAGGGTGCCTGTGTGCATCTGAATCGCCGGTAGAGAGAAACGGCGCCGACGAAAAAGGGGAGAAGCGCCTCGCCGCGGCCCAAGGCCGGCCGTGGCAGGGGCGGTTTGTTTTTTGCCAGGATACTAGTGATGCCGAGGAAAACGTCGAACGCCCGCCAGGTTGCTCCGCGGTTTGAGCCCTTGGAGCCGCGTGTCTTGCTCGATGCCGGCCAGGTCGTCATCAACGAGATCATGTACCATCCCGGACTCGGAACGCCGGGTGAGCCGGGCTACGTTGCCGAGAACCTCGGCGAGGAATACATCGAGTTGTACAACAAGGGCGCCGGGGCGGTCAACCTGAAGGACTGGAAGTTCACGCAGGGCGTCGCCTTCACATGCCCCGACGTGACCCTTGCCGAGAACGACTACCTCGTCGTCGCCGCCGACGTCGCCGCGTTCCACGCCAAGTACCCGACCGTGACCGCGCAGGTCGTGGGCGGCTGGACGGGCCACCTGTCGAATTCCGGGCAGACAATCGAACTGGAGGACGCCGCCGCCGCGCGCGTCGACTTCGTCCCGTACTCCACCGAAGGCGACTGGGGCCTGCGGCGCCAGGGCGAGGCGTTTTTTGCCGACCCGAAGTGGTTCCGCGGCTGGGAGTGGACCAGCCCGGCCGACGCCGGCGGCAAGTCGCTGGAACTTGTCAACGCGGCCCTCTCGAACGAGTACGGCCAGAACTGGGCGGCCAGCATCACCGACCAGGGCACGCCCGGCGAGCCCAACTCCGTCGCGAGCGCGGACGCCGCGCCGATCATCCTCGACGCCAAGCATTATCCGTATGTTCCGAAGTCCACCGAGCCGATCACGATCACGGCCCGCATCGTCGACGAACTTGGCACGGGCATGTCGGTGTCGGTGTGGCACCGCCGGGTCGAGGTGGACTCCAGCGCACCGTTTGTAGAAGACACGATGTACGACGACGGCCTGCACGGCGACGGCGCCCCCGGCGACGGCGTCTACGGCTACGTCCTGTCCGCCATACCGACGAACGGGGCCATCGTCGAGTACTACATCAAGGCCGCCGATTCGGGCGGCAAGGGCCGCACGTGGCCCGCGCCGACCGACGATCTCGGCAGCCAGGGCGCCAACGCCCTCTTCCAGGTCGACGACACGGTCTACGCCGGCTCGCAGCCGATCTACCGCATGATCACCCCGAAGGCGGAATGGGACGCGTGGAACACCCTGATGGGCGGGAGCGACTACTGGTACGGTTGGCCCTCGTCGACGACGGCCGGCCGCCACAGCAACGCCCAGATGAACGCCACGCTCGTGGTGATCGACGGCACGAGCACCGAGTTGCGTTACAACGTCGGCGTGCGGAACCGCGGCGCGGGCACGCGTTCGGCCAGCCCGCACAATCTTCGGTTCAATCTCGTGCACGACCGGCCGCTGAACGGTTACACGGCCCTGGAATGCAACACGCGCTATACCTACGGCCAACTGGCCGGCAACGCCATTGCATCCGCGGCCGGCATCCCGGCGCCGTACGGCGCGGCCGTGCAGGTGCGCATCAACGGCTCGAACCTGGCGCAGAGCGGGTCGCCGATGTACGGCTCCTACTTCATGTTCGAGCCGTACGACGGCGACTGGGCCGACCGGCACTTCCCCGAGGACCCCTCCGGCAACCTCTACAAGGGCATGAACGCCCAGGGCGGACACCTCCTCAGCACCAGCGCCGACCTGACTTACAGGGGCGCCAATCCCGACTCGTATCGCGGCGCGTATCCGGCCCCCGGGCCGTACAAGAAACAGACGAACGTCGCGGCCGATGACTGGTCGGAC
>Ga0315277_10009545_pt1 | contig 12385 bp, 7 predicted proteins | sample YL17G05_15_MG_FD_203695 | JGI IMG/M metagenome (GOLD analysis project Ga0315277, IMG submission 203695) | Sediment microbial communities from Yellowstone Lake, YNP, Wyoming, USA - YL17G05_15 | ecosystem: Environmental > Aquatic > Freshwater > Lake > Sediment | place: USA: Wyoming | collected... | reverse complement strand
CGTTAACGGACTGTACGTTGCGGGGTTGTACGTTGCGGGGATCTGGTAGGAGGGTCCGGACGCACGTCTCTGCCAACCGTTCCTTCACACACCCTCGGGTTTCCGAGGCAAGGGGGCAAGAGATTAAGTGACGGGCCAACCAGACCGGTGAACCTTAACTAGCCGTTTATCCCCGCAACACGGGCAAGGTCTCCCCTCCAGACCTTGCCCCCTTTTTTTGCGCGGGCCCTTCCATTCGGGTGTGGCACGGTCCCGGCGCGCCGGGACCCCGCCGTGCGCCCCGCACGGCCGGATTCCGGCGCGCCGGGACCGTGCCACCCGCCTGTGCGGGTTTCGCGCCTTCGGCAGGTGCCAGAAAATCCTGGCGTGCCCCCACGGACCAATCCCAGGGAACTTGCCGCCCCGCCCCGCGTCTAAGAAATCGGAAAGTCCGATTGGTTGGAGGACGATGGTCATGGCACGGCAATCTCGCCTGCTGGCAGCGTTGGCGGCCCTGGGCGTTTTCGCGGGCGGTTCGTGGGCCGCGGCCTCGTACGTTGAAGAGGAGTTTTCGCCGGGCGACTCCCCTGCCCGCCCGATCCTCGCTCCCGGAGCGCCACACGTCCCGGAACTGGCGCGGTATCTGGAGCGTCTCGACCTGGAGGAGCCGCTCGTCTGCGGCCGGCTGGCGGTGGTCCCCGTCGCACGGCGCGCCGGCGCGCTCGAGGGCGCCTGGCTGACCATGGACCGTGCCCTCGCCGAGAACGTCCTCGTCGTGACGGAAAAAGGGGGCGGGTCCGTGCCGGTCGTCTTCGTCGAGAACCGCAGCGCGACCCACCACGTGTTCATCATGGCCGGCGAAGTGGTGACGGGCGGCAAACAGACGCGGACCGTCCGCCAGGACGTCGTCCTCGCGCCGGGCCAGCAGGCGACCCTCAGCGTCTTCTGCGTCGAGGCGCACCGCTGGAACGGGAAGGCCGAGTTCGGCGCCAGCGGCCTCCTCGTGCCGCAGTCCATCCAGAAAGAAATGCGCAAGGGCGCCGACCAGTCGGCCGTCTGGACCGAGGTGGCGCGGAACAACGCGGCCCTCGGCACGGAGAACGCGACGGGCAGCCTGGAGGAGGGCCTGAAGGATGCGAAGGTGCAGCGTCGGCTGGCCGAAGTCCGCGCGACTATCGTGCCGGAGGTTCCGGCCGGCAGCGTGGGTTTCATTTTCGTGGACCGTCTGGAGCGTCGTGCCCTCGGGGCCGAGTGCTTCGGCCGGTCGGACCTGGCCCGCGCGCTGCTGCCGAAACTCGTCGATGCCTATGCCGTGGACCTCGTTCTGGCGCGCGAAGCCAAGGGCCTGCCGATGGTCGATGCGAAGGCCCTGGCCGCGGCGTTCCTGGCTCAAGTCCGCCGTGCCGGAAGTTCACGGGCCTCGACGCCGGGCTCCGGCTCGGGGATCCAGACGCGCGCGGCGGGCCTGGTGGGCGACGGCGTCAGCCTCGGCGCCGAGGTGGTCCACTACGGCTGCCAGGTCGAGGAACGGATCGTGCCGATGCCGAAACCGATAATCACGCCGCGGAACGAAAACGAATGAGAAAGGAACCGCCGATGAATCGGACAAGAGGGTTTGGAAACCGTTTCAGAACCCGTTTCTGGCGCCTCGTCCCTCCATGCGGGTGCCACGCTTTCGCTCGCCGAAAGCGTGCGGCTCATGCTTTCGCAAGCGAAAGCATGGCACCCCCCTTACGGGTTCTGAAACAGTTTCTTAGACGGATTATTCCGCTGCTGCTCATTACTGCGGCGGCCTTCGAGGCGCGCGGGGCGGGGCTGCTGGTGCCGGAGGACAAGAGCCTGCCGCCGCTCGCCGTCAAGTACCTGCGGGTGGACGTGCGGGTCGAGAATCAGGCGGCCGTCACGCACGTCGTCCAGGAGTTTCAGAACTCGACGAACTCGAACCTGGAGTGCACGTACATTTTCCCGCTGCCGAAGGGCGCAGCCGTCAGCGACTTCGCGATGTACGTGGGCGGCAAGCGGACGAAGGGCGAACTGGTGGAGAAGGAGAAGGCCCGGCAGGTGTACGAGGAGATCGTCCGGCGGACGCGGGACCCGGCCCTGCTGGAGTACATGGACGGGAGCCTGCTGCGGATGCGGATCTTCCCGGTGCCGGCCAAGGGCACGCAGAAGGTCGAAGTCGAGTATGCCGAGGTCGTCCCGATGGACGGCGGGCTGGCGGAATACGTTTTCCCCCTGCGGATGGGGGACAAGGCATCGCAGACGCTGGAGGACTTCACGGTGGCGGTGCGCGTGAAGAGCGAAACGCCGCTGAAGAGCGTCTACAGCCCGACGCACGAGGTGGGCGTGTCGCGGCCGAGCGATTTCGAGGCCGTCGCCGGCGTCGAGACGAAGGCGGCCGTCCTGGACCGCGACTTCCAACTCTTCTGGACCGTGGACAAGAAGGACTTCGGCCTGAGCCTGATGACGTACCGTCCGGACCCGAAACAGGCGGGCCTCTTCCTCCTCCTCGTCTGTCCGAAGAGCGAGGCGAACGCGGACGAGCGCGTGCCGCGCGACGTCGCCTTCGTCCTCGACACGTCCGGATCAATGAAGGGCGAGAAGATCGAGCAGGCGAAGAAGGCCCTCAAGTTCTGCATCGGGGAACTGGCGAAGGACGACCGCTTCGCCATCGTGCAGTTCTCGACGGCGGCCCAGGCGTTCGAGACCGGCTGGACGAGCGCCGACGATGCCGCAAAAAAGAAAGCCTGCGCGTGGATTGACGGGTTCGAGGCCGCGGGCGGCACGAACGCCGGCGAAGCGCTCGAACGCGTCTTCGCCCTCCCGATGGAAAAGAACCGCCCGGCGACGATCCTCTTCGTGACGGACGGCCGGCCGACCGTCAACGTCACCGACCCGGAGGCCCTCTCGAAACTCGTCAAGGAGAACAACAAGGGGAACCTGCGGATCTTCACGTTCGGCGTGGGCGACGATGTGAACACGCACCTGCTGGACCGCATGAGCGACGAGACGGGCGGCCTGCCGGAGTACGTCCGCGGCAGCGAGGCGATCGACGGCAAAGTGACCCGCCTCTTTGCGAAGATGAGCCATCCGGTCCTCACGGAACTGGCGATTGAAATCCCCGGCGTGAAGGTCACCGAGATGTATCCCAAGCAGTTGCCGGACCTCTTCCGCGGGTCGCAGGCGGTTCTGGTCGGCTCGTACGAGGGCGCGGGCGATTCGGTCATCCGCCTGCGCGGCCGCGTCGGCGACAAGAAGGAGGAGTTCGTTTACGAAGGGACGTTCCCCGAGAAGTGCACCGACCGGTCGTTCATCGGCCCCATCTGGGCCCACCGCAAGATCGGGTACCTGCTGGACCAGATCCGGCTGCACGGCGAGGACAAGGAACTCAAGGACGAGGTCATCCGGCTGAGCCTCGCTTACGGCATCGAGACGCCGTACACGAGTTACCTGGTGCTGGAGAATTCGGAGCAGTACAAGCAATACGGGTTGGCGGTCGGTGGCGCGCCGCCGGTCGCCGGGGTGCCGACCGCTTCGCCGCGGCCTGCGGCGGGGCCGGCGGCGGACTCGGCGCGGCGCGAGAAGGCGGCCGAGCGCGTCGAGCGTGAGTTCAGCAGCGTGGGTCGCCCCTCGAGCGGCGGAGCGGCCACGCCCGGGGCCCCCGCGTCAGTGGGCGTCGGCGGCGGAGGCCCGCCGTACGCATCGGGCGGTTCCGTTGCCGGGTTCCGCGCCGACGAGGAAGACTTGAAGAAGGCCGAAACGGGCGCCAAGGCCGTCGACATCGCCCAGAACATCCAGCGTCTGCGTCAGGCGGAGAACTTCGGGCGCGACATGCGCGGCGTCCAGAACGTGCAGCAGCGCGGCAACCGCCAAGTGGCGAACTATCGCGGCGTCTGGGTGGACGACCAGTTCCAGGGGACCGAGAAGGTGACGAAGGTCCGCTGGGGCTCCAGCGCCTACTTCCGCCTCGCGCGGGAGCGGACGGACCTCAGGGAGATTTTCAGCCTCGGCCAGCGCGCGGTCATCGTGACAGCCCGCAACCAGGCCGTCCTCGTCGACACCGACGAGGGGCTCGAGGAACTCGACGACGCGCAAGTGAAGGCACTCTTCACGGACCTGGAGGCGCCGCCGGACAGGACGGACAGGTAGGAGGCCGGGGCGGCGACCCGCGATGACGGCCCCTCGGGTTGGCAGGAGGTTGGCCGGGTCGAAGTCGGCGCGCAGGCGGACGGACCGTGCCGGCGTGCGGGAGCCTCAGGCGGGGCGCGACGGGCCGTCCACGCCGGCCATCAGGCGGAGGACGCGTTCCTGGGACAGTTGGTCGCGCGCCAGTTCGCCGACGAGGCGTCCCTCGCGCATGACGAGGACGCGCGTGGAGAGGTTGAGGACCTCGGGGAGTTCCGACGAGATGAGGATGACGGCGAGCCCCCGGCGTACGAGTTCGTCGATGAGTCCGTGGATGGCCGCCTTGACGCCGACGTCCACGCCGCGCGTCGGCTCGTCGACGATCAGGACCTGCGACTGGCAGGCCAGCCATTTGGCGAGGACGATTTTCTGTTGGTTGCCGCCGCTCAGGCTCTCGACGGGGGCGTCGAGAGAGGAGGTCTTGACGGCCAGGGCGGTGAACGCCTTCTGTGCCTCGCGGCGTTCCCTTGAGATGTTCAGCAGGCGCAGGAAGCCTCGCAACCGCTCGAGGATCGTCAGCGAGAAGTTGTCCTTGCAACTGAGCCCCCGGACAAGGCCTTGGCGTTTGCGGTCCTCGGGGAGGAGGGCCAGGCCGGCCCGCATGGCGGCGCGGACGGAGGCGAGGGGCAGCGCCTTGCCGCCGACCGTCACGCGTCCGGAGACGGACCGGTCGAGGCCGAAGACGGCCTGGGCCACCTCGCTGCGTCCCGCGCCGACGAGTCCGGCCAGTCCGACGATTTCGCCCGCCCGCACCGAGAAGGTGACGTCGTGGAACTTGCCGGGCGACGAAAGACGCTCGACGCGAAGCAACTCACGCCCCGGCTGGGCGGCCAGGTGATGCGGAAAGTACTCCTCGAGTTGGCGGCCGATCATCTGCTGCACGAGCCGGTCCTCGGAGGTGGCCGCCACCGCCGCGGTCCCGATGTGGCGCCCGTCGCGCAGGACGGTGACGGCGTCGCCCAGGCGGAATATTTCCGGCAAGCGGTGGCTGATGTAGATCATGGTGACGCCTCGGCTCTTCAGATGGGCGATCAGGTCGAAGAGCCTCTGGACCTCGCCGGCGGTGAGGCTGCTGGTGGGCTCGTCGAAGACGATGAGGCGTGCCCCGACGGAGACGGCCTGGGTGATCTGAACGATCTGCTGCTGGCCGACCGCGAGGGCGCCGATCTCCTGGTCGACGTCCATCGTCACGCCAATGCCGGCGAGCATGTCGGCCGCCTGGCGGCGCATGCGCTCGCGCGAGAGGAAGCCGCCCGTCCGCGGGAGCCCGGCCATGCAGAGATTTTCGGCGACGCTCAGGTTCTCGCAGAAACTCAGTTCCTGGTGGACCATGCCGATTCCGCAGGCCAGGGCCGCACGCGGGTCGGCGAGGTGGACGGGGCGTCCGGCGAGGAACATCCGCCCGCCGTCGGGGCGATAGATGCCCGCGACGATCCTGCCCAGGGTGCTTTTGCCGGCCCCGTTCTCGCCCACCAGCGCGTGGATCGAGCCCTCGGCGACGCTGAAACTGACGTCGTCCAGCGCCAGCACGCCGGGGAACCGCTTGGTGATGCGGTCGAACCGCAGGATCGGCTCCGCCATTCCGTGCGTTCCCTGCGCCGGCAGGGCCGAGGCCCCGCCCGACACTCCGGCGTCCGCTTCGCGGCAGGCTCACTTCATCTGGAGATACTTCGGGTCCACCTTGAAGTCCCACTTCTCCAACTTCCGCGCCCATTGGCCGAGGTTGTCTTTCGTCACGACTTCCAGCGTGGCGACGTCGCGCTCGGGCACGTCCTTGTGGAGATAGACTTTGTCGAACGTCATCTCCACCGAGCGGTATCCCCAGTCAAACACTTTCTGTGCCAGCAGGACGGGCGCGATGCCCGACTCCACGTAGGCCAGTTGGGCGGGCAGCGCGTCGACGGCCACCACCTTGACGCCCGCCCGCCAGTTGGTCTGGAGGGCGTCGGTGAAGAGCGGCCAGCCGCCCACCATCGCCCAACCGGTGATGTCCTGGTTGGCGTCCATGACGGTCTTAACCATTTTGGCGGCGTCGTCGGGCGTCTCGGCGTGGTAGTAGACGTCCTTGATGGTGATGCCGGGGTAGTTTTTGGCCTCCTCTCGGACGCCCTCGACGCGCTTCTTGAGGTTCGGCGCGTTCGGGTTGCCGGCGAGGATCGCGACCACGCCCTTGGCCCCCATCTGCCGGGCCAGGTGCTTCATGACGGCCTTGCCGGTTTCCAAGTCGTCCACGCCGTGGAACGCAAACCGCTTGGACTCCGGCGAGTCGCTGTCGAAACACATGACGGGCACGCCCCTGTCGACGGCGTCGTTGACGGCGCCGCTGGTGGCCTTGGCGTCGCTGCACGACAGGATGATCGCGTCCACGCCGCCGGCCACCAGTTGCTTGATCCGGTCGGCCTGGACCTGGGCGTCCTCTTTGGGCGGCGTCTGCCAGTCGACCACGACCTCGATGCCGTACTGTTTGCTCAGTTCGGCGGCCTTGGCTTCGGCCCCGACGCGGGCCGCCAGGAACACCGGGTTGGTGGAACTCTTGGCGACGAGCCCGATGCGGAAGACCTTCTTCTCGGGCTTGGCGCCGGGCTCCTTTTTCTCGCAGCCGGTCCCGACGAGCATCGCCAGGCCTGCAAAAACCGCCCCCAGCAACAGGATCCTCTTCATGTTTCGGCTCCTTTCTCTGTGGCGGCTCCGGCGGGCGCAATCTGTCGTTGTCGCGCGGCCGACAGCCTGCGTTCCGCGGCGCGGCTCGAGAGACGATCCAGCACGACGGCGATCACGATCGCCAGTCCGATGATAATGTAGTTGTAGTTCTGGTCGATTCCCAGCGTGATGATCCCCTGCTCGATGAGCGCGATGAGCATGGCGCCCAGGAGCGCGCCGAAAGCGGTGCCCCGCCCGCCGCTCAGCGAGGCCCCCCCGACGACGGCGGCCGCGATCACCTTCAGTTCGTATCCCTCGCCGCGGGCGCACTGGGCCGCCCCGTAGAGCCCGTTGGCCACGACTGCCGCCACCCCCGCACAGAATCCCACCACCACGTACACGCTGAGGAGAACGCGGCTCGTCCGCAGCCCGCTGAAGCGTGCGGCCTCCGGGTTGCCGCCCACCGCATATACGTGCCGCCCGGCCACCGTGTACGAGAGGTACAGCGTGCCGAGAACCGCTATCACGAGCATGACCAGCATCGGCACGGGCTGGAGGCCGATGCCGATGCCCAGATTGCTCAGGCCGAGATCGGTCTTGATCATGGCCGTCGTCGGGCGCGGAAAGTCGCCGATGGACCGGGCCTTGGTGGAGACGAACGCGATGCCGCGAAAGACCAGCATCGTGCCCATCGTGATGATGAACGGATGCACCTTCAGGGCGACCAGTCCCGCGCCGTTGATGAGCCCGCAGAGGAGGGCCGCCGCCATCGTCGCCGCGATCCCGATGAGCGTGCCCCAGATGGGCAGGTCCCTGCCCGAGCCCGTCGGCCCGTAGTACTCGAGCACCATCGCGCCGACGACGGCGGCCAAGGCGTAGATGCTGCCCACCGACAGATCGATCCCCGCGCTGATGATCACCGCCGCCATACCGACGGCCATGATGGCGACCACGCTGGTGTTGGTCGCGTAGCCGACAAGGACATCGGCGTTGAGAAACTTGTTGCGGGTCGCCTTGACGAGGGTGACGCTTCCGTCCTCGTTGCGCACCTGCTGGACGACAACCTGCTGGCTGCCGGCGGCAATGGCAATGACCGTCGCCAGCACCACGATGACGATCATCAGGCCCGCCTGCTGCGAGGTCAGAATCTTCCGCACCAGTCCGGCCGACACACCCATGTCCGATCGACTCTCCTGGGACTCACTGCGGGGTGAAGTATAGGGCGCGGCATCGCAACCTGCAAAAGGAAACAATCCACCCGCCTCGCGCGCGGGCGGCCGGACCTCAGGGAGATTTTCAGAAATGGGGTCAGACCCCATTTTTCTAACCTTTTACCACAACGCGACTTACGCGACGTGGTGGTGAAAATGGGTCTGACCCCGTTTTCATCCCTCAGGCCGACGGGGGGATATTGGGATAGGCTCTAAGCCGGGACCGGGGCCGGTTGACTTTGCAGGAGGTCGGCGACCGCCAGGTCGCTCTCCTTGCCGAGTTCGCGGCCGGTTGCCAGGACCCACTTGACCATGGCATCGACGACGTCGGGGTCGAACTGCCGGCCGGACTCCTCGATGAGGACCTGGAGGGCCTCAGACACAGGCCGCGCCTTGCGGTAAACCCGGTCGGCGGTGATGGCGTCAAAAGCGTCGGCGACGGCGAGGATGCGGGCGCCCAGGGGAACGGCCTCGCCCGAGATGCCGTCCGGATAGCCCCCGCCGTTCCAGTGTTCGTGGTGATGGCGGACGATGGGGGTCTCCTGCTCCAGGAAGTGCATCTGGTCGATAATCCTGACCCCGGCCAGGACGTGGCGCTGCATGATGCGGCGCTCGTGGTCGTCGAGCGCCCCGCGCTTCCGCAGGATGCTGTCGGGGACGGCGATCTTGCCGATGTCGTGGACCATGGCGGCGCGGCGAATGACGCCCGTCTCCTCGGGGTCCAGGTCCAGCGTTTCCGCGATGGCGACGGCGTAGCGGGTGACGTTCGCCGAGTGGGCCTTCATGTACGCGTCGCGGGCCTCGAGGGCGTGGACCAGGCCCCCGAGGCTCTGGACGACCATTTCCTTCGCCTGAAGCGAGAGGCCGGCCACTTCCCGCCGAAGGTTCTCGACGCGGGCGGCCTCGTCGGCGCCCCCTTCGGTCCGGTCCCGTGCGATCTCGTTCCAGGTTTTCGTGACGTTGCCGCCGCCGTGCTTGGCGGCGTACAGGGCCTCGTCGGCCTGGCGGATCAGGAGGTCCGGCTCGGCCGTGCGGTCCTTGGAGTCCAGGGCGCTGACGCCCGCGCTGATGGCGACTTCGAGGGAGCGTTGGCCGTCGGAGATCACGCGGCCGGCAATGTTGCGACGGATGCGTTCGACGGCGCTGACGGCCGCCTGGGCATCGGTGTTCGGCATGAGGATGATGATCTCGTCGCCCCCGTAGCGTGCGACGAGGTCGGTCGCGCGGGCGCTTTCCTTGAGCACCCTGGCGACCTCCACAAGGACCCGGTCGCCGAACACGTGGCCGCAGGCGTCGTTGATCGCCTTGAAGCCGTCCACGTCGATCATGGCGAGGGCGAGATCGGACCCGTAACGCCTTGCCCGTTCCGTTTCGAGGCCGACGGCTTCCATGAACCCTCGGCGGTTCGCGAGGCCCGTCAGTTCGTCGGTGGTGGCGAGTTCCTCGAGGCGCGTGTTCGCCTGCTGGAGGGCCTCCTCGGCCTGCTTGCGGCGGGTGATGTCTTCCGCAAAACCCGCCAGACCATACGGCTCGCCTTGCTCGTCCTTGAGGACGACGACCGACATTTGCGTCGGGAATGTCGTTCCGTCCTTTCGCACGTGTCCCACTTCACCCGTGTTATGGCCGCGCTGGATGACCACATCGTTGAAGGGAATCACGTCCGTCTTCAACTGATCGTCCGTATGGAAGACTCTCAGGGCTTCCCCACGAGTTCCGCGCCCGACTCGTACCCGTGCATCCTGGCCCAGGCGTCGTTGACGAACTGGAGGTTGCCTTCCAGGTCCGCCACGGCGATGCCTTCAGCGGCCTGTTGGGCAATGAAGGCCAGGCGCCGCAACTCATGCTCCATGCGTTTGCGGTCGGTGATGTCGCGCGAGATGGTGGAAAAGACTTCCACTTCCCCCGAGGAGGTCTTGCGGGCGAGCAGCACCATCAGGGCAGGGATCTCGTGACCGTCCCGGTGCAGAAAGGCACATTCCCCGGTCCACACGCCGTCGCGACTGGCGGTCGGAAGAACGGTTTCCACGAGAATCCGGTTGGCCCACTCCGGGTGGACATCGGAAATCTTCAGTCTTGTTACATCCTCATCCGGCGTCAACCCCGTCATCAGGCGCCCGGCCTTGTTGATGTAGAGAATGTGCGTGTCTTTCGCATCGGCGAAACCGACAAAGTCCGGCGTTGCCTCCAGAATGGCTGCCAGACGGCGTCGCTCCTCCTCGGCCCGTTTGCGCTCGGTGATGTCCACGTTGACTTCGGCCACCATCCATTCCCCCGCATCCGTCTGGAACGGGATGGTAGTGACCTGAATCGGACGGGAGTTCTCCTTGACCAGCACCTCTTCGGTGACGGTGATCGCCTTGTCCTTCAGGGCCTTCACTATGCCGCAGCCCGGGCAAGGGTCGCTGCGCCCCATGAAGTACTCGTAGCACTTGCGGCCGGTGTAGTCGCCGTACACCTTCTGCCATTCGGGGTCGATGTAGTGGATGTTGAAATCCGCATCGATTATGTCGAGCCCCGTCTTGGTGGCGCCGAGGATGAACTCGATCTGCGTCTTGAGAAATCGCAGCGCCTCGGCCGCCTCAAACCTCTCGCGGTAGAAACGCACGCACTGCTGCCGCCAGACGAAACCCAGGCCCGCGCCCGCGCCGAGAACCAGGACGCCGACGAGGACGACCATCAACCACAACCGTTCCGTCACCGGCGCGTACACTTCGGCGGCGTCCATGCGGGCGACCAGGAACCACGGGGAGTCGGGGACGGTGCGGACGGCGGCAATCACCGACACGCCCCGGTAGTCCGCCCCTTCCACGATTCCTTCCTGTCCCATCGCCGCCTTCACCGCGGGGAGGTCTTTCCCCTCCTCCAACGAAACACGCAGGTTGAGGGCGGCGTCCTTCTGGAACCTGAGGTTGCTGAGGAAGAGCGCGTCGTTTCCATCCCGGCGGACGATCAGGGTCTCGGCCGTCCGGCTGGGCGTCGGCCAGCGGCTGAGGTAGGGGTAGAGGTAGGTCGTGGGATCAATCCGCAGGACGAGGACCCCTATGGCCCGGCCGCCGTCCTGCCCGTCCAGAATGGGCGCCAGGACCTCCAGGTGGACCGGCCCATCGGGGGCACGCCGGTTGAAGTCTATGAAAGTCACCCGTCCCAGCCGCAGGGTTTCGGAAACATCCTGTGCCAGGTGGGGACAGGCCGGCTCGGACGTGTCGGGGGCCGAGAGCCGCTCAACGCCCTGCGTATCCAACAGGAAGACCCGATCGTACAGCAGTTGCGCCTGGACGAGGCCCAGCCACGTCTGAAGGTGCGCTCGGGCCTCCGCGTCCGCCGGATTGTCGAAGTACCGCCGCACCAGGGCGGAAAAGGCGGCGTTCTTGTAGAAGACGGCGGCGTCCGCCAGACGCCCTTGTCTCCAATCCACCAACTCATCCGCTTTCAGTCCCGCGATGGCGGAAAGTTGGCGCTCCACCTCGGCGCGGTAGTGTTGCTCGTAGTTCCAGTAGAAGAGGTAGCCGGCTGTGGCGATACCCGCCGCCAGAATCACGGCCGCAGCCAGGAAACGCCAAGGCACACGCGATGGCGAGTGTGGCAAGGCGGCTCGCATCCGTCCGCTCCTGTGGCGACTGCCACGCGCAGGGGAAAGGGGGCCGGCCTGCGGGGTGGCCGGTGCGGTGGGTCAGGCGCGCGGACTACGGCCGGACAGAGATCCGCCTGGAGAGGGAGCGGGTTGGTCGGAAAGCCCTGTTGTCTCTCCCAGCGCGCCGGCGTTTGCAACGGTGACAGAGGGGTTATCGGCCACAAGAGGGGGCAATCCTTAGCCGATTTTGCCCGTCGGCCCCCCCTGCCGCCACTCCTGGCGCCGAAACCGGGGACGGGAGTCGTTTTCCAAAAACCGGCCATGGCGCACCGGAAACGCGGTTTTGAGGGAAACGCCCCCCGTCCCCGTTTTCTCAGGGGGCGAAGACGCCCTGGCGGATGAAGCGGACGATGATGGGCGAGAAGATGATGAGGACGACGCTCATCAGGATGAGCATGGAGGGGATGAGGATTTTGACGGCGGCCTCGCCGGCCTTTCGCTCGGCCCGCATGCTGCGGCGCATCCGCAGGAGGCTGGCCTGGAGTTTGAGGACCTCGGCCAGCGGCGTGCCGAGCGCCTCCGCCTGCAGCACCGCCGAGATGATCCCGTCCAGGCCGTCCACCGTGATGCGCTGGCCGAGGTGCGTGAGGGCGTCCTGTCGGCTCCGGCCGAAATCAATCTCGCGGACCAGTTGCGACAACTCCTGATTGAGCGGGTCCTCGGGGTCGTCGCGGACGACGGCGGAGGCGGCCTCGTAGAAGGTGGCGCCGGCGTCCATGGCCATGGCCACCAGGTCGAG
>Ga0315277_10009543_pt1 | contig 12386 bp, 10 predicted proteins | sample YL17G05_15_MG_FD_203695 | JGI IMG/M metagenome (GOLD analysis project Ga0315277, IMG submission 203695) | Sediment microbial communities from Yellowstone Lake, YNP, Wyoming, USA - YL17G05_15 | ecosystem: Environmental > Aquatic > Freshwater > Lake > Sediment | place: USA: Wyoming | collected... | reverse complement strand
TCTCGCAGTTCTCGCCGCTGCATCTGTTTGTAGCCTGAAGCGCGGAAAGCCTCGGCATCACGGGCACGGGTGGGGTAGATAAGGGAAGTGCCGACATCCATGATGAGGACATCTCATGGATGTCCCTATCGAGATTCCCTATTCGGATTCACTTTCCCCGACACGGTGGTCGAAGGGGTCATCGGGCTGTTCCGCATGGCATACGGTGCAGGTGTTGATGACGCCGGCACGTCCTTTAGAGGCAGAGGCGACGGACCGGTTTCGAACACAATCCTTTTCCCCATGACTCCCTTTACTTTCTTTGTGCGCGCTTCGCGTATCGGGATTCAAGTACTTTGCTTGACAGGCCGAGGAGGGGCCGATAGTATGGCGCCACGTTGTCGGCGTTGGGAGCGAGTCAGTCATGCCTGAAGGAGGCGGCCCGATACAGGTATTTGAGTCGGTTTGCGAGGACCCGTACCGTGTGGCGCGGGAAGCGGCGGCTGGGGGCCGTAGTGTGGCGGGATATCTGTGCACGTATACGCCGGAAGAACTGTTTCACGCCGCAGGGTGCTTTCCCGTGCGGATTTTCGGGCGAGACAAGGGGGCTACGTACCATGCTGACGCCCATTTGCCGTCGTTTGCGTGCGGATTTCTGCGCAGCGTGCTGGACATGGCCCTGGCGGGTGAATTGGATTTTCTGGAGGTCGTGGTGTTCCCCCACACGTGCGACACGATGCAGAATCTGGCTGAGATATGGAAGCACAGCGTGGCCCGCATCCCATCCATCACGATTACGACGCCGGTCAGCGTGGGAACGGAACCTGCAGTGCGGTATTTCAGCGAGGAAATCCGCCGCGCGCGGAAGGCGCTGGAGGAAACCGTGGGCGAGGTCTCGGACAGCCTCTTGATGAAAAGCATTGCGCTGTACGGCGCCCACCGGGAGCGGATGCACCGCCTATACGAAGTGAGACGCGCTCACCCGGAACGCTTGTCGGGACGGCAGATGATGGCGACTGTGATAGCGTCGCTGCTGATGCCTCGGGAAGAGCATCTCCCCCACCTCGATGCACTCCTTGCGGAACTGGGCGGCGTGAGTGGCCAGACTGGGGATGACCGGCCGACGGTGTTCGTCGTGGGCAACACGTGCCATAACCTGGACTATGTGTCGATGATCGAGGACGCCGGGTGCGTGGTAGTGGAAGACGACCTATGCTCCGGTTACCGGGCGTTCGCCATGGCGGCCCGAAACGAGCGGGACCCGATAGACCGGCTCGCGCGGATGTACCTGGTCGGCACGTCCTGCCCCACGAAACATCAGCCCGGATGGGACACGGGGAAGGACCTTGTCGAGAAGGCGCAGGCGCTACGAGCCGAGGGCGTCGTCTTCCTGCTAACCAAGTTCTGTGAGCCCTGGGGGTTTGACTACCCGCACTTGAAGGAGGCGTTCGAGGGCGCCGGACTGCCCACGTTGCTTGCCGCAATTGAGTGCAACCAGCCGCCCGGTGAGTCGTTCCGCGGGCGAATCAGCGCGTTCATCGAGATGTTGCAGACGAAAAGTTGATTGGAAGACGTGTAGTGTACTACATCGGAATTGACGTTGGTTCGGCAAACACCAAAGCCGTCCTCATCAACGAAAACGGCGCCGTTGCGGCCTACGTGATTGTTCCCAGCGGCGTGGGCCTGTTGTCGGCGGCGCGGCGCGTGCTGGACGAGGCGTTGGCGCGCGCGGGCGTGGATTGGGACCAGGTCGCTGCGGTCGTGTCCACCGGATACGGCCGGGAGATCGTTCCGAACAAGACAAAAGCCGTGACCGAGATCACGTGCCACGGACGAGGCGCGTTTGCGCTGTTTCCCCACACGCGGACGGTGATCGACATCGGCGGCCAGGACAGCAAGGCGATTGCATTGAGCGTCACGGGCGCCGTTGCGGGGTTCGAGATGAATGACAAATGCGCGGCGGGGACGGGCCGGTTCCTCGAGGTCATGGCGCGCGCGCTCGAGGTGGGTCTGGACCGCATGGGACCCGTCGCGCTGACGTCGGAACGCCCCGCCGTTATCTCCTCCACGTGCACGGTCTTTGCGGAGACGGAGGTAGTTTCCCTGTTGGCTCAGGGTGTGGCCCCTTCCGCGATCGTGGCAGGCTTGTGCAACGCGGTGGCGGACCGCGTTCACGGATTAGTGGCACGCATCGGCGTTCGCGCCGAGGTCACGATGACCGGGGGGGTATCGAAGAACACGGCCGTAGTCAAAGCGATGGAGCGCATCCTGGGCGTTTCAGCGAATGTCCCTGAGGAGCCGCTGATTGTGGGGGCGCTCGGCGCGGCGCTGATCGCGCGTGAACTCGGCCTGAAGCAGGCCACCTGAAGGAGCATACGCGGCCATGGGCGGACCACGCATTCCCATCAAAACCACGGATACGCTGCACAAGCTGATGTTCAAGCATTACGTGGAAGCCAAGATGGCGGGGCAATCCGGACAGAAGGTCGCATGGGTAACGAGCGGCGCGCCGGTCGAGCTGCTTCGCGCGGCGGGGATCATACCGGTGTATCCCGAAAACCACGCCGCCCTGTGCGGCGCGCAACGGCAAGGGCCTCACTACTGTGCCGTCGCGGAGGAGCGGGGCTTCTCGATGGACCTGTGCTCGTACGCGCGGACGGACCTGGGTTGCGTTTTCGCGGGAGACAGTCCCATCGGGGGCCTGCCCAAACCGGACCTCTTGTTATGTTGTAACAACATTTGCGGCACGGTGACGAAGTGGTATGAGGAGCTGGCGAGACAATTTGGCGCGCCCTTGGTCTACATCGACACGCCGTTTCAGCACGGAGACGTGGACGAGCATGCCATCGCGTATGTCCACGCCCAGATCGAAGCCGCTGTGCAGACTATTGGGGAAGTGGCCGGCGTCCCATTCGCGCCGGAGAGGCTGCTGGAAACCGTCAGACTCTCCGCCCGGGCCACCGCGTTATGGCGAGAAGTCCTTGAACAGTGCGCCCACAGACCGTCTCCAATGACGTCATTCGACGCGTTCGCCCACATGGCGCCTATCGTGACCTTGCGGGGCGCCCAAGAATGCATCGATTACTATGAGGCGCTTCTGACCGAGATCAAACAGCGGGTGAAGGACGGCGTGGCGGCCGTTCTGGAGGAACGGTATCGGCTTGGCTGGGACAATATTCCGATCTGGTTCAAGCTGGGCGCGCTCGCGAAACGGTTCGCCCAACACGGGGCCTGCCTGGTCATCGCCACCTACACGGACGCTTGGGCGATGCAGATGTCCTTGGATACGCCCGATGGGGTGTTACGGGAACTTGCCCGGGTGTATACGACGGTGTACATCAACTGCGGTATGCGGAAGAGGCTCAGCGTGCTGCTGGGTATGGTCGAGAAATACTCGTTGGACGGCATCATCCTGCATTCAAACCGAAGCTGCAAGGCCTACTCGTTGGGACAGTATGACATTGCGCGGTTGCTCCAAGAGGAACACGGCGTACCGTGTCTTATCATCGAGGGGGACATGAACGACAGCCGCGCCTATGCGGAGGAACCCGTGAACAACCGCATCGACGCTTTCATGGAACAATTGGCAAGGCGCTGAGATCAACCCTGTTCGCCCAGGCGCGCGCAAGGCTTCCGCGCCGCCGAGGCGACGTCACGGCAGGCCGAGTTGCGCTTTGGCGAACTGATACTCCTGGGAGTCTTCAGGGAACTTCTTCAGTATTTCTTTGTACACCCACTGCTCATTCTGAAGGTCCCCAAGTTGCTCGTAACAGGCCGCGAGGTTGCAGTAGACCCGATTGATCCCCTCCCAGTCCGGGTATTCCATTAGACACCGTTCGTACTGGCGAATGGCTTCTGGGATGTTCCGGAGTTTCAGCCGGTACAGATTTCCCGCAGCGCACAGCAGCACGGGCGCATCCTCCCCGGTAGGTTCCTCCTCGACTTTGCTTAAGTGACTCTCAATCGTCTCAACGGTTTTCTGTTCCTTAGAGATGGTCTGGGATTTGGGCGCGGCGTGGACTCTGGCCAGCTTCGCGGCCAGCAACCGGTTCTGCTGTTGCTGAAGCGTTTCATCCTCTGCTCCGCCTTCGGGCTTGAGCAGGCCATATAACCCGAGACCCAGGAAAACCAGAACCAACACAGGCCAGTGCCAGTTCTCACGGAGAAACGTGACTTTATCTTCCATAATCTGCTTATCCTTGTGCGTACGCTGGGAGACGGACCGAAACGCCCCCGTTCCTGACCGCCGGGCAGTTGCGGGCGGGGCATGGCGGAGGGTCTTGCCTTTTTCAGGTTTCGTCTTGTGAGAGGCCCTTCGCATAAGCCGCCTGCCTGTTTTTTGGAGTTTCCGCCTGCATCGTGCGACGTCCGGGGCTACAACTCGCGCCACGATATCTGGCCGTAGGTGAGCAGCGGGTAGTTGCCCACCATGCCCAACGGCAGGTGAGTGGTCAGCTCTGGAACCTGATACACGTCGGGGACCTGCTGTCCCATGTTGATCAGGTTGGATACGAACGTGCCCATCAGGACCGTTTGCTTGTTACTCGTAATCTCGCCTTGCGCGTAGAAGGCGCCCACAACGTCCCGCTGGGAACCTACGCCGGTATACATGTTCCCTGAGGCCATAACTCCAAGACAGTTCCTGGCCGGGAAGCTGTTCACGTAGTCGCCCGGAACTCCGTTATTACACGGCACAAGCGAGGCGCCGACGCTCACGTTGCCGTGGACCAGAAGGGCGGACCTTCCTGTGTAGTAGAATATCTTTCCGCTGCTACCCGTGCCGCACGTGAAATTCAAGTTGCCGTTGATCTCGACCTGGCCATTGATTTCGAGGACAGCATTGGCCGGATTGTAGTAGATGTAGTCGTCGCCTTTCGTACACGTGGCGGGGTCCGGTTTGACGCGGTGGGCCACGTTCGTGTCGCTGGGCCGCGAAAGATTGAGATAGAAGGCCGTCCCCGTCTTGATGGTCACGTCCCCGTTAAAGGGGGTGCCGTCGACCAACGTACTAAAGAACTCCTCGTGGGTGTAGTTGTCGCCGTCCGGACTGGTCTCCGTATCGCCGGGCTGCCCCGCGAACGGATACCCGAGGTCCTCACATTGCACGCCCTCCGGCCAACGCCAGTCGTCTGAAAGCAAGGGCATGCTGACCCGATCGCCGAGGTCATACCCTTCATTAAATCCATTGTCGCTGTACACGTTGGTGGGGTTCCCGTCCGCATCGATCCGCTGACCGATCCAGCCGTCCGTATTGTGGGTGCCATCCACAGCGGTCTTGATGCCGCTTCCCGGATTGAGCGGCTCGCCGATCTCCGAGGCGGAATTCAACGAGACAAGGCCGCGCTTGACGCGGAAGTGGGAGTTGATCGTCTCCACATTTTCACCGTTGAACGTCGTTCGCGGAAGCGCAGGGACGCTGGCGCGAAGGCGGGCGCTAAGGACGGGACCGGGCCCCGCGCCGGTACCATAGTTATTGTGCACGAGACTGGCCCCCATCATGTCCAGCACGACAATTGCCTCCGCGCCCTCGGGAATCTGGCTGCCCAGGATATGGACGGAACCATGAAGGCTGCAATTGCCCTGAATGGCGCCGCCCGTCGCACCGGACCCGGCGAAGACCGCGTTGTTCCAGGGACTGATGTTCAGGCCGCCGAGCACGACTTCGACGCTGCGGGTGAAATTGCCGCACCGCGCGAAGGCCCACTGCGTGAAGTATCCCTGCTCATCGATCCCATCGATGGTGCCGTCACCGTTGTTGTCTAAGCCATCGTTGGCCCATCCCTGCGCCAAAGCGAAGTACTCGACTTCAGGCATGGATGCCAAGTGCACCGGCGTGACCCCGGAAGTGTCGAACGTGGGCAGGACAATCGACGATCCGGACGTTTCCGTGGGTTGCCAACCGTCCAGCCCTACAAAACCGCTGCCGCCGCCCGTCAGCTCGACCCGGGACTGGGCCAGGCCCGCTTCAATTCCCATGAAGGTCTTATCGTAGTCCACGGCGAAGTCGACGTCACGCCGCTCCCCCATCATCCTCGCCATCAAGGCCGCCAGCAGGACCAATGCGATGCTGATGAATATCGTTGCCGTCAGGAGGGCGATACCCTCGTTGTGTGCGTGTTTTTTTCCCATAGCTAGTTCCTCGGTATGACCACTTCGCTCAGGTTTGCCACGATCGGGAAGCGGAGTCGCGAGGTGCGCATGACTTGGATGTCAACCTGCACGCCCCGTCGGATGCCAGCTTGCCACGTCGAGAACCACAGTCCGTGGTCCAGTACGCCATTGCCGTTTGTGTCTTCACCAGTGTCCAATACGTTGTTGCCGTTCGCGTCCTCGTCCGCCAGAAGCCCGTTGGCGAGTACGCGGGTGTTGGCGCCGTCAATCAAAATCACCTGATCAAGCGTTTTGCCGTCGCCGTTGGCGTCGTCCGTGTCACGCTTAATGGTTCGTGTGCTGCTCAACTCAATCTTCCCGCTGACGTCCACCGCGGAACCATTGCCGTCCAAGTCCGTAGCGACTTGGTAGGACACGTTGTTCGCGGGCAGGACGGTCAAGCTCTGGTTTCTGGCCTGACGCAGCTCTAGCACCACGGTCTGCATGCCTCTGCGGGCTTCAAAATACGCCGTGGCCTGAGCCTGCCGAATCTGGGAGGTGTCACCGATACTTATCGACAGCCCCATCAGAGTGCCCATGACAATGGTCAGAATAGCCACGGCGAACATTACCTCCAAAAGGGTCATGCCTGCGCGATTCATGGTTCACCTCCAAAACATGGTCGACGAGCTCAGCGACGTCGCCCGCCTGTCGATACTGACCCAAATGACCGTGGCGCGGACTTCCAGAGGATTGGGCAGGTCGTCCGCAGAAGGGCCTTCTTCGCCTTCTTCCGAACCCAAAGGCAGCGTGACCAAATCCCCCTCCTCATCCACGCACTCCACGACAACGCCCGCCGAAGAGCCAAGGTCTTGGACCGTGGGCGGTACGTATTCCAGCAGTTGGGCGTACGTCGATCCGCGCAACTGCTCCATGACGGTAACTAAGTAACCGGCCGCCACTTGGCGTTGTTCCGCAGCCTTGCCGACGCTCGTGATGCTTATGAGCGACCCGAAGAGCATCGCCAGACCTACGGCCAATATGCCCCCTGCAAACATCAACTCTAGCAGCGTAAAGCCGAATTCATCTCGAACTCGTGGTCTCATAAGGCTCTCCTCACGTATCCTGACCCGGTCAAGGCGTTCAACTTGTCCCGTTTCACCATGTTTCAGTTCTAAAGAAGCAACAGCCGTTCCAAAAAGTCAGAAAAGCACCCACTTTTTCCATAAGTCCTATAGGACCAATAGGATGGATTTGGCAGCACATACGGCATGCTGTGGTGAGGAGCGCGTTGGGTGGGTGATATTCCCCAGTTGGTGGGGAATTTCACTGGTCGGCGCATGACGGGGTCGCAAAGAATTCGTGCTATGCGCAGAAATCTTAGAGAGAATGGCTTGCCTATTGGAACCGCCTAAGGCTGTACTTCTCGACCTTGTAACGAATCTGGTCGCGCGAAAGACCCAACAGCGCTGCCGCGTGCGTCTGGTTCCAGTTGGTTCTCTCGAGCGCCTGTTGGATCAGGCTTTCTTCCACCTCGGCGAGGTCGATACCTTTCGGCGGGAGGCGAATCCCTTCCCGTTCTACTTTCTCCGAGCGGTCGATTCCGGGCCGCCCTAATTCGATATCACCTGCGGTAATCGTATCGCCTGTTCCCAACAGCACGGCCCGTTCAATGACGTTCCTGAACTCGCGGACGTTCCCCGGCCATTCATAGGCTCTGAGCTTGTCGAGCGCCTCCCGGGCAATGCCCTTGAACCCGCGATGAAACTCCTTGTTGCATCGGGCAAGAAAAAAGTCCGCGAGAAGTGGGATGTCTTCGGTCCGGTCGCACAGCGGAGGCAGGGAGATCGGCATCGCGCCGAGCCGATAGTATAGGTCCCTTCGAAAGGCGTTCTCGTTCATCGCCTCCTCGATATTGCGGTTGGTGGCCGCGATGATCCGGACGTCCACGGTGATATCGGTAACGCCGCCTATCCGGCGGAAGGTCTTTTCTTCGAGCACGCGGAGGAGTTTGGCCTGAAGTCCGGGCGTCATATCGCCGATCTCGTCGAGGAACACCGTGCCGCCGTCGGCGAGTTCAAACAGCCCCTTCTTCTGCTCCTTCGCATCGGTGAACGCGCCTCTTTCGTGACCGAAAAGCTCGGATTCAAGCAGGGTTTCGGGCAATGCCGTACACGTGATGTTCATAAAAGGTTTGTCGGCCCGGCTGGATTCGTAGTGAATGGCCCCTGCAAGCAAGTCTTTCCCGGTACCGGTCTTGCCCAGCAGGAGCACCGTCCTTGCCTCGCTCCGGGCCACTTTCTGTGCCAGCCGCTTGAGCTCGATCATGACCTGACTCTCGCCGACTACGTTGGCCAAGCCGAATCGGGTCTTCTGCTCGCGGACCTGGGCGGAAAGCCTGCGGGTCATGGCGGAAGTCTCCAGGGCCCGTTTGACCGCGATGGCCAACTCGTCCATATTGAACGGCTTGGTGATGTAGTCGAAGGCGCCGTTTTTCATGGCCTCAACCGCGTTGCCCACACTCGAATAGGCCGTGATGATGATGACGGGAAGCTCCGGCGAAACGCGAAGTATCTCCTTCAACAGACTCATTCCATCGGTGTCGGGCAGGCGCAGATCAACCAGGGCCAGGTCGAACGCTTCGTCCTCGATGATGGTCTTTGCGGCCTTTCCGTCTGGCGCTTCCAGGACTTCATATCCGTCCAGAGCCAACCGTTCACGCAAGGACCAGCGGACCAGTTTCTCGTCGTCCACAACCAGGATGCATGCCGGCATGCTACTCTCCTTTAGGCAATGTGAGTGTTACGACCGTGCCCATACCGGGCGCGCTTTCCAGCGCGATGGAGCCGCCCTGCGCCTCCATGATCCGCTTGCAGATGGCAAGACCCAGACCCGTACCGCGCGTCTTTGTGCTGAAGAACGGACGGAATACCTTGTCTCGATCTGCCGGGGGAATGCCGCAGCCCGTGTCGGCTATAGTTACGTATGCGTTGCTCCCACTTTTCCCCAAGAAGCACCGTACCTGGCCCCCATCCGGCATGGCGTGGGCGGCATTGGCCAGCACGTTCCAGACCACCTGTTCCATTAGGCCCGGGTCGGCCAGGGCCTTCTGTTCCTCCGCGCCGTCGAAACGGAACTGAACGCGATCGAAGGGCTCCCGTTCTTTGGCTGCAGAGCAGACGCGCTCGACCAGAGACCGCAGCTCCACAGGCTGTTTGTGGGCTTCCCATGTCCTCGCAAACGTGAGCAACGAACGCACCGTGGCGTCCACCCGTTCCACTTCTTTGAGGATGTCATTCATCAGTTCGCGGCGGGGGGCGCCGGGCGGCAACGCGTCGCGCAACACTTGGATCGATCCGCTGATTCCGGCCAGAGGATTCTTGATTTCGTGGGCGATTGAAGTACTCATTTCCCCAATAATCGCCAAGTGTTCCGTTTGAAGGACCTTTTCATGCATCTCCTTCAGGTCGGTGATGTCATAAATGGCTCCGTGTATGAACATGGGTCTATCCGACTCGTCGCATACGTTCTTGATCAGTTCGTGAATCCACCGAAGCGCCCCGTTCTTGCGGACGATACGATACTCGCAGTGCTCGGCGTAGTGTGGCGAGGCGCAGACCTGCGCGGCGACTTCCTGGAAGATCGGCAGGTCATCGCGATAGACAATGTTTTCCCATTTGGGTCGGTTGCTGAGGAAGTCGTCCTCGGCATACCCGGTGATTTCCTCGACCGCCCCGTGGAAAAAGAATGGGGTGAAGTCCAAGCGGGCACGAAAGGCAATACCGTTGAAGTTCCTGACAAAGGCCCAATACCGTTCTTCGCTCTCGCCCAAGGCTTCCTGGGCGCGTTTTCGCTCCTCGGTATCGAGCCGGATGCGCTTGACCATCCGGTTGAACTCCCGCGCCAGCATCCCGATCTCGTCCTTGCTGTTGATTGTTTCAATCAAAGAGAGCTGTGCGCTTTCGTTCACCGCCGTTACGTGTTGCGTGAGCGTCAAAAGAGGAGACGTGATGGCGCGCCGCAGGAACACCATCAACGCCAACAGCACGACTAAGGCAACAAGCGCATCGGTCCACACGGTAAACGCCACGGCCCTCGAGCCGCGCTCGGCTATCTGCGCAGGCACGTCAGCCTCGAGCAAGAGCGCGGGGCGGCCGTAGATGTCGGGAAACGCGGCGTAGACTTCCGCAATGTTGCCGCCCCGGTTCTCGATAACGTACTTTTCACCTCGGCCAAGGCGCTCGAAGATTTCCGCACGCTCTTGTGGCGCCGTTCCTTCTTGAACCGTCCATATGCCTAGCGACACGGAGGTCTGCTCCGAAAGCGCCTGGATCAATTCCGGGCCAAGTTTGCGCCCCAGGATCAGCGTTCCCAGAACAGGTCCTTCCTCGACGCCTCGCCGGATTGCGTGCGCGGCCAAGAGCATCGGCCCTTGCTGGGTCAACATCACACCGCTCAATGCCTTCCCACCCCGTTCGTGCCGAAGCAGGGGATGCGTTGCAGCCCATTGTTTCTTGGGAAATTCCTGAATTTCGACCTCTTCCTGCGTCTTTGAATCAAACGCTTTCCCCCAGACAACCTGTCCTTTGTTGTTTGCGAAGAAGGCGAGATTGACATTGTTACCCTGGAAGAACCATGAGGTCAGGTTCGCCTTTGCGTAGGCAGTATCCCCCTTTTCGATAAAAGAGCAGGTATCTTCACCGGATGCCCGGTCGGCGCACAAACGGTCCAAATGGGCAATCTCCCGCCGCAAGGCGCCTACGCTTCGGTCCATGTCTCCAAACGCCTCGTCCCGCTCCAACTGCGTGAACTGGGGCATGAACACGTAGTGGTCCAGGACATAGTCGAGCAGGGATGACGCGATGACGCTGACGGCAAGTATGAGCCCGATCTTTCTACGTAACGACATTCTCAACACTTCGCTCTGTTCGGTTCCCTGGGACAGAACCGTTCACCGACCCGAACCTAGCGCGAATTGTAACCGATCCGCGCCTCGCTTGGTAAGCGTTCCCGGTGACAGGTAGACGCGCGGAAGCCTTGCGCGCCGTGCTGCGAGCACGGACCAGCGGCGCGGAAGCCTTGCGCGCGCCTCCCTCCGGGGACAAGGGCATTCCTCTCCCCACGTTCTGCACCCCTCCGATCGCTTCCGGAAACCCTGTTCGGCGTTCACAGTCATTCCATAGGGGCCACGGAGGCTTCAGCGGGTGAAGTGTTTCTTCATGATCTCTTCGAGCTTTTCCTTGTGACCCCATTCTTCTTTCATTACGCGGGCGATATAGGCCCTTTGCGATCGGGGCACGTAGGAGTGCAACTGGGTCAATAGCAGTGCAAGATTCTCTTCCGCCCGGATGGCCAGCTTTATCATGTCCACATCATTTGCGTACTGCGCCGCGTCTCTTATCCGCTGCTTTGACACAAACACACAGGCGGTGAACAGCCGATGCACATCAGGAGGCAGGGGCTCGGTAAGCGCGTTGTCGTCGGGATTGACGCTCTGCTCGGCCCTCTCAGCGTATTCCGTGAAGCGCCGGTTGTGGCGTTTTTCGGCCTCAATCAGTACGGACGCAAGTCGGCGCACCCACTCTGATCGAGTGCCCCGATGCATCCCCTCATAAAACTGAACACCCTCCAGTTCCATCTCCGCCAATCGGCGCAGCACTTCAGCGGCGGATACGGCTTCTCGCGTGTCTCGGTTTTTGCTCGCCATACGCTACGACCTCCTTTTATGTTCCACATTCTCTCATGGGAATCCTCGAACCAGGCCGCCGACTACAACACGTGCACGGGGCGCCTCTCCAATAGCACAGACGGTGTGGACGCGCGGAAGCCTTGCGCGTGCGCGGTCTCCCAGCGGCACGCCGTGCCGCTGAGGCGCGCAAGGCTTCCGCGCCGCTGCCAATGCCTCCGCTTCGTATTATCGTTGATCTCATGAGCCAAATGCACTTGCGCACAGGTTCTCTCCCCACACGAGGCACGGGAAAACGAGGACAGACGTGTCTCGCTCCGAGACTCACTCGGACGCGCGGAAGCCTTGCGCGCCGCCGTTGACAGCACATACAACGACGGCTATCATCGTGAGCAATGCGCCGGCACACGTCCCGGGCAGGTGTATGTGCGGGATTTCAAGCAGTACGCGCGTCCTCCCCCAATCCAGGGATGCCGCAACCGCGACACAAGGAGAAGATCATGGGCTGTAATCACTTGAATCGCAGGGATTTTCTGAGTCTTTCGACCGGAATCATCGCCGGGCTCCGTGTGGCATCGCCATCCATGTTTTTTGGCGGAATGGAAACGGCGAATTATCTCCACGAATGGAA
>Ga0315277_10009542_pt1 | contig 12386 bp, 11 predicted proteins | sample YL17G05_15_MG_FD_203695 | JGI IMG/M metagenome (GOLD analysis project Ga0315277, IMG submission 203695) | Sediment microbial communities from Yellowstone Lake, YNP, Wyoming, USA - YL17G05_15 | ecosystem: Environmental > Aquatic > Freshwater > Lake > Sediment | place: USA: Wyoming | collected... | reverse complement strand
CTCGATATCCTTCCCCTCGCGGCTTGGGGCTTTCCTCAGCAACAGCTTCCAGTACCTGACCAGGTCCTTCTTTTCCAAGTCCAATAAATGCACGTGTTTTTTATACATCGGCATACGGCATGCCAAGTCTAAATCGACCCTGAAAACCCTGCGGAATGCCGGGCTGAATTTATGGATTTTTCCCGGCCCCGGCATAAGCCGTGGGGGAAAATTAACCAATTTGAGCCTATACTTCTCAATCCGCTTCTGCTTCAAGCTCACCTGCCATTTCAACGGTATCAGAATGCATTTCGCCTGGGCCCCTAAACACACCTTTTTAATACTCAACTCGGCCTCGGATGAGAGCAGCATAGGTTCATAGCGTACTTTTTCAGCCCGGAGGAGCTTTACATTTATTGGTGTGTCACATGTTATTTTAGCAATCTTTTTTAACCCTATAGTGAACTTGGGAAGATTACATATTTTAACCGCAAGCCCAATATCAGGTTGGCTTATCTTGAACTCGGATTGGAGAGAAGTTGCTTGGACTTTGAATCTATCCGGGTTCAGAATGCAATCCGGCTTTATCACTTTGCGGGTAAGGATATACCGCGCTAAGAGCTTCCGTACGTTTTCATAGGTGTTGCTCACCTTATATCTTCCCCGTTGCTCCCCCTCCGACTTCGACAACCGCCTTCTTAACCCTTTCCAGGGGCTCGGCGATATCAAGCGTTTCACCGATGGCGGTTAGCTCGTCCATCAACCCCTCGATTATCTTCCCGCTGTCTTCCTTATAATGAAGGCTGAGCGGCGCACCACTGTTTAAAGCCTGGTATGTTATCCCAATGCCGTCCGCCTTTTCCCAGTCCCCACGGGATTTAAGCGGGGGATGGTCTGTATGCTCAATCCTCACAACCGGCGCCCTGCAATGCGCCGAGAGTTCAAGAAGGAGGGGGTCATCGACAAACGCCAATTCATAACCGGAGTTGCATTCCTTCAACAAGCCCGCACCTATGGCCTCGACCATTAAATACCGCCGAAGCGCCGCGCCGTATATCAAGCGCTGGAGTTTCGTCGGCTTTATCGGCTCGACATAGCGGAAATCCACCGGCAATCCGCGATGGTCGCACACCAAAAGGCCGCCGGCGAAACATCCGTTGTCAAGTTCGTAAACACCTAAGTAGGCAATCTGCTTCATGCATACCACATCCTCCCCCCCTAATTATTTTCTAACGATGGATAGGACTTATGTTTAACCAATATGAAACTATGGGAAATTGTAGATTATTTCAGATATCCTTCATGAATGGAATATTATGACTATATATTTTTGATTGCCGCGCATCACGGCATACGCCGCGCCCTGCAGGCGATAGATACGCGCCACCCATTCTCACAAAAAAAAAGGCCGTCCTGCGACGACCTTTGCTCCCACTGCTATTAACGCTATGGCTCCATCTCCAACTCAACATTCACATCCATCGTTGTCCCATTCCTCAAAACAGTCAACTTGACAACATCTCCCGGAGCCATCTTTTTAATTTTGTTATTCAGCTGCGACTCGTTATAAACTTCCTCGCCATTAAGCGAAAGGATAACATCCCCGCCCACTATTATGTCAAAAATGTAGAATCCGTACTGCAGCCTTATGGAATTGTTTCCGGCCTTAAGCCCCGCGTTTGCTGCCGGTGAGTTTGCCGTTACCGATTGAACGAGCAGGCCGCTATCGATCCCGAGTTTCAACTCGCGTGCTATGTTCTTGTCCAGGGCAAACACCTGCGCGCCCAAATAAGGCCGCCGTACGCGTCCGTACTTGATGAGATCCTCCGCAACCTTCCTGCAGGAGTTTGACGGGATGGAAAAACCGATGCCGAGATTTGTCCCTGTCTTGGAGAAGATTCCTGTATTGATGCCTATGACTTCCCCGGATGAATTAATCAGTGGCCCTCCGGAATTACCGGGATTGATAGACGCATCGGTTTGAATCATGTCGTCATATTCGGCGGCCTCTGTTTTAACGGGGCGTCCAAGGGCGCTTATCACGCCGACCGAAAGGGTGCTGTCAAATCCAAACGGATTGCCGATGGCAATAGCTTTTTGGCCCACCCTGAGTTTATCGCTGTCCCCGAGTTGGGCGACCCATGACGAATCAATCTCCTTGTTCGCCTTGATAACCGCGAGGTCGGTAAAGGGGTCGATGCCCACAAGGGTTGCGTCGGAAAATGTGCCGTCCACGAAACGTATGGTAACTTCCTGGGCGTCTTTTATTACATGATTATTTGTGAGGATATATCCCTGGGAACTTATGATCACTCCTGACCCCGTACCTTCCTGGGGGTAAAGCCCATAAAACGGAGCAAACGCCTGCCGTACCGCTGTTATATGCACAACCGTCGGTGACAATTTTTGATATACATTGATTACGATTTCCTCACTCGGATCGGGACCTAACACGCCTTGGCCCGTCGGAAGAGCCGATTGAGTGGAATCCGATATCGCACCACCAGTATTGCCGGTGAAATCCGCATTCTCAACTGAAGCCGACTGTCGCCCTCCGGCGGAATCCGTTTTCCCCAAGAATGTGGCGTATGTCGTGGCCCCGAGAAAAAACGCTAATATAAGGCTTAGAGCGAATACTATTTTTTTATGCATAGTCAACACCTCATAAATACGTCCATACAATGTATCAATCAGCAGCTTCCCTATGTCACCCTTGTATAAAGAGACAATTAAGCCCCCATAAGTTTGGGGGCACAAGGTGCAGGTGTATGTTTTTTGTAAATTGTGCTAACCGTTGTCTTTATCCCCGGAAGGTTCCGGCGGTCTCCGCCCCTTCTTCTGTTCCTGCTGGGCCATGAATTCAAGCACCTGGCTAAGCTTGAAACGTCGCTGGCCGCCCGGGGTACGTATACATTCAAGCACACCTTTATTTGTGTAACGGCGAACGGTCGTCTTGCACACATTGAGGATCGTGGCGGCATCCTCAAGGGTTATCAGCGGGTCGAGAAGGCTTTCTATAAGCTCCTCCCGTTTCTTCTTCGGATCCTCGGCCTTGATTCGGCCCTTAAAAGCCTTCTGGTCGAAGAGGGACATATCCTCCTCGGACTTTTTCTTACGCCCTCGCTTCTTGGTCACTACTTTCTCCGCCCTTGTGGTTAACGCCTTTTTCTTTGCTTCATAAGATGCAGGATCGTCATAGGGGCCGACTAAAGAGGCTTCATCAATCGGTTCATCAGGTGGGCCCTCCAAATGTGATTCAAGCGGCTTTATGTCCCTGATGCGCTTCAGGTGTTCGTAGGGATTGTAGTCTTTCTCATCGCGGGTGAAAAGGGTGTCAATTTCCTTATCGACCTTGGAATGCTCCTTCTCAAGTGCGCTTTCTTCAGGCTCTTCCCGTCCGGCATCGATACGGTGGATTTTCCTCTGGTCTGTAAGTTTCTTCAGCAGACGCTGGGTTTCCTTCTGTTTGTACCGTTGCCACTCCCAGTAAGTCTTATGCAACTTCTTGTCTTCTTTCGCCACACCTCACCTCATAAGGAAGAGTATAACAATTACCGCTACTGTTTTACATATCGCTTGTACCATAAATAACTTTACCTTTTGTTAGCTAATATTTTCCTCAAATGTTCTACAAAACCGGCATATATTTTAGATACCATAAAAAGGACGAAAATATATCCCAATCCGCCTCAAACAATAGGATTTAAAGGGATTTAAGGATATTTAATCTCTTTTTATCCGGGCACTTTGGGATAGTCAAACCAAGTCCGCTCGCTAACGTGCGCGGTTCAGCGGCACATCAGCATCCGAACCGCGACCATAAGGGAGCGGACTGATTTTGTAAGACATATTTTGTTAAGGCTAAACGTTAATATCCAATTTCCCACCGACCGGTTCATCGTCGGTGTGGGAATTTTTGACACGGTAGCTTGCTTTCCGGTTTGCCGATTCCGGTTCTTCGGATTCCTTCTTGCCTTCTTTGGCATCCTTCGCCTGGTCAACATCAACCTTATCGCTCTCTCTACCCTTCTCGCGGTTGGCTTCCTTCCGCCCTTCCTCAGTCTCGAACTCCTCGACAAGTTCCTGGAACTGCCTCTGGGCGCCTCCGGAATCCTGGTAATCCTTTCGCCTGACCTTGCGAAGGTTTGAATACCGTTCGTTCCTTAATCCTTCTAATCCATCATTAAGTTTACGCAAAGGAGCCATTTTTCTCATCTACCTCCGGCCCTCAACTGATAGCTCCATCTCCTACCGTTTAAAAATATGTGATGTCAACCCGTACTTATTGACTATAAGGTCATCCAACGACCTTGAATCCACAGGAGAAATATCGCTATAAAATATCCCATCGCAATTAAAAGCTTTAACCCATCCGGCTATGGAAATATTACGGATAATACCCTCATCAACCTTTGATCCCTCCTTACATAAACCCGCGACAAGGTCGGAATGTGATATATCCCTGCGTTCCGGCGGTACCTTAAGGTACCTGCTCATTTCCCCCGCCTTGGCATCAAACATCAAAGTACCGTGATGAAGAAGGCTACGCTTCTTTCTCGCCTGGGCGTTCCCTCCGATTTTCCTCCCTTCGACCATTATATCGCCCTTATCATTTATATCGGCTTCGACCCCGCATCGCTTTAGGGCCTCAAGCACGGGCCTCAGGATAAACCTCAGGGATTCTCGTATACGAGAATAGCGTTGGATATCGGGGTAATCGTAAGGAGCTATTACCGTGAAGTTAAGGACATCCGGATGCAGATAAACAGTGCCGCCGCCCGTATGCCGCCGGAAAATCGGCACCTCATCAGCCCGGCAATTATCGATGTAAACATCAGTGTAAACCGAGCGGGAAGCACCAAGCACCACGGCTCTCTCCGACCTCCAGAACCTGACCGTCGGTGGGGCGCCATGCTCAACAGAATAATGCAGCAACTCCTCGATGGCTAAGTTGGCGAGCGGGCCCGTTCCCGGTAGTTGAATTATTCTGAGACGCGTGGGGTCCATTTCACATCTATCTGGCGTGCGGCACGCACATCATCGAGCCGCCGCACCGGCATCTTTCTCGGAGCGCCATGCAAATACTCGGGGTCTTCCTTAGCAATACGCGCGATTTCCTTCATAGCTTCGATGAACATGTCAAGCGTATCCACGCTCTCAGTCTCCGTCGGTTCAATCATGAGCGCTTCCGGCACTATCAGCGGGAAATAGACCGTTGGCGGGTGGTAGCCCATATCCAGAAGCTGCTTGGCTATATCCAGCGCGCGTACGCCGCACTGATCCTTCTGGCGGCAGGCCGACAGCACGAATTCGTGCATGCAGGGCCGGTCATATTTCAACCAGTAATCACCCTTCAAATTTTCCATGAGGTAGCGCGCATTAAGCACCGCGCCCTCGCTTACTTTCTTCAAACCCGCTGCGCCGAGCATTCGCAGGTAGATGAATGCCCTTACAATGACCCCGAAGTTCCCATAGAAACTCTTGACCCGGCCTATGGACATCGGTGGGTCGTCATAATAATAAAAGCCGCCGACTTCATCATATTCCACAATCGGTTTCGGCAAGTAGTCTTTCAGATGTTCTTTAACTCCCACCGGACCCGAGCCTGGCCCTCCGCCGCCATGGGGGGTTGAGAAAGTCTTATGCAAATTGAGATGCAGCACATCGAACCCCATTTCCCCGGGACGCGCGCGCTCAACAATCGCATTTGCGTTCGCGCCGTCGTAATAGAGCAATCCGCCTGCATCGTGCACCAATTCAGCTATCTCCGCAATCTCTTCCTCGAAGAGCCCCAGAGTATTGGGGTTGGTCATCATTATTCCGGCGATATCGGGCGACAGCTTCGATTTCAGGTCACTTACATCAACCAGCCCCTTGTCGTTGGAAGCTACCTGGACAATCTTAAACCCCGATAAATGAGCGGATGCCGGGTTCGTCCCATGCGACGAATCGGGAACCAACATAAGCCGGCGGTTATCATCTCCGCGTTCCTTGTGGTATGCCTTGATAAGCAGCAGCCCTGTGAACTCACCATGCGCCCCCGCCGCAGGCTGAAGGGTGAAAGCATCCATGCCGAATATCGCGCAGAGCATATTCTGCATCAAATAAATGATCTCAAGCGCCCCCTGGCTGTACGCATCACTGATGTACGGATGCACGTGCGCAAACCCGGGAAGTGCCGCAGCGGCTTCATTCACCTTGGGGTTGTATTTCATGGTACAGGAGCCAAGCGGATAAAAGCCCGTGTCAACACCATAATTCTTGCGTGAAAGGTTGATATAATGCCTTACCATTTCAACTTCGCTGACCTCAGGAAGCTCCGCGGGTTTTTCGCGCATGTAGCTGGAGGGCAGAAACTCGATGGCTGGGGCTTTCAGGAAAGTCTCGTTTATCGTATATGCTTTCCTTCCCGGTTTCGAAATATCAAAGATGGTCTTAATTCTCACTGAAATCACCCCCTTCAAGAATTCCCTGTATGCACGCTTCAAGGTCGTCGCAAAATGAGTCCATATCATCCGGTTCGGTGGATTCGGTCACGGCAAGCAGCATGCAATCGTCGAGTTCCCTGAACCATCCGCCAAGGGGGAGCCCCGCTATATATTCCAAATCAAAGAGTTCATCAATCAGCAACGCCGGGTCGCGGTCCAACCTTACAACTATTTCATTGAAGAATGGTATTCCGGGAAACTTGAGCTCCGCCCCTTCGACATCGGTAATCCGTTGGGCTAAATAATTGGCGCGCGCCAAAATCAGCCTGCCCAATACCTGGAACCCGACTTTTCCCCAGTAAGTGAGATACATCCCCGCGGCAAGGGCGCACATTGCCTCGTTTGTGCATATATTCGATGTCGCATGCTCCCGCCTGATATGCTGCTCGCGCGCCTGAAGGTTAAGCACAAACCCCTCGTTGCCATCAACGTCCAAGGTTCTCCCGACAAGCCTGCCGGGAAGCTTGCGTATGAGCTCTCTCTTCACCGTGAAGTAACCGAGAAGAGGCCCGCCGAAGTTCAGGGGAAGCCCAAGCGACTGCCCCTCACCTACCGCAATATCGAAGCCAATCGCGCCTGGGGGCTTCAATATGCTTAGCGCGAGTGGATAATTCACCGCTACCGCCAGCCCACCCGCCGAATGCATTTTCCCATTTAATTTCTCCAACCTCGGGATGTCTTCGATTAGGCCCAAGCAGTTTGGATATTGTATGAAATATCCGGCCACATCCTTTCCGATGGCTTCCTCAAGTGCTTCATAGTTGGTAAGACCGTTCTTAAGGGGTATTTCCTCGATGCTCATTTCCAAGCCGAAATTATATGTCGACATAACTTCGCGGTATTCCGGATGCAGCCCGGCGCTCACAAGTACTCGTTTCCGCTTATCTCCAAAACTTTCTTTCAGCAGGACTAAGGCATCGGCGCAGGCTGTAGCGCCGTCATAAGATGATGCGTTGCTGACATCCATCGCCGTCAGTTCAGCCATCATGGATTGATATTCATATATTGCCTGCAGCACCCCCTGGCTGGCTTCAGCCTGGTAAGGCGTATAAGACGTAAGGAATTCGCTCCTGGCAAGCAAATTCCCAATGACGGATGGGATGAAATGGCTGTATAATCCTGCGCCGAGAAACGACGGGAACTCCGTTGAGATAACATTTTCCGCGCTTGCGTCAATCATATACCTGAGGGCTTCTTCCTCGCATAACGGCTTGGGAAGCTCGCTCGGGCCTTTCTGCCTGATTTTCGCGGGGATTGTGGAGAAAAGTTCATCCACCCCTTTCAACCCACAAGCCTTAAGCATGTTCTTGATATCCTGTTCGGAATGCGGAACATAATCCATAGTCGAATCTCCAGTTTTTACGATGTTTACGACGTTTCGGGACACCATTGGGGGTGTTGAAAAAGTTGGTTTGAATGGGTACCGCATATCTATCACCCGCGTAGCGGGTGCGGCGTATGCCGTGATATGCGGCTGCCAGGGGTACCGCGCACATCAATAGATGTGCGCCACCCATCATTCGATACTTTTTCAACAGCCCCACCCTTGTCCCGAAACACGCGAAATACTTGCCACGACCGCAACACTTGCTGCAACCCGGCATCATAAATTAAAAGGGAGCATCTTACAATGCTCCCTGGGAATTCAATCCGTAAACCGTTTCAATCCCCGCCGCTGGATTCGACATAATCTTTATAAGCCGTTGCATCCATCAGCGCGCCAACCTGCGACGGGTCGGCAACCTCGACCTCCATCATGTAGCCTTCGCCATAGGGGTCCGAATTGACCAATTCAGGCTTATCAGCGAGATTCCCATTTACCGCGATGACTCTCAACCCGACAAGGGCATATATCTGGGCTGTTGTTTTCGCGCTGTCTATCATCGCCAATTCGTCGCCCTGGCCGAATTCATCGCCCACTTCGGGTAATTCGACATAGACGATATCGCCCAACTCGGATTGCGCGTAATCCGTAATGCCTATCTTCGCCTTGTTCCCCTTAAGGCGAATCCATTCGTGTGTTTCGCTGTACTTCAAGTCTCCAGGGATATTCATCGCAGGTTCTCCGTTTCGATTTGATGGTTACTCGCTTCTCTTATAAAAAGGTGTCTCAACGATTTTTACGTTGAAACGCCGGTTATGCATTTCGATATCAACAGTGCTCCCAGGTTCGAATTCCTCGGAATTCGGCAGGTAACCCAAAGCTATTTTATCATTTCTTACAGGGCTTAAACATCCCGATGTTACATAACCTACTTCTTTATCTCCCTTGAACAGTCCATTCGCATGTCTCGGTACCGGCCCAGTCTGGAACGCCATGCCCCGTATTTTTCTCGTCAAGCCGGCATCCTTGATTTCCTGCAACTTATCCCTGCCTATGAATTCCCCCTTCTTCAATTTGACCACCCAGCCAAGACCGGCTTCCAAGGGGTTTATATCCTCTTCAAGTTCGTTTCCATAAAGGCTATAGCAGACTTCCAAGCGCAAAGTATCGCGCGCCCCCAACCCGACGGGCTTCAGCCCTTCCCCGCCAACCTCGAAGAGGCGGTTCCAGATTGCCTCGGCGTGCTGGTTCCTGATAATTATCTCAAACCCGTCCTCACCGGTATATCCTGTCCGGGCAAGGATGACCGGAACATTACGCCATGTAAATGTCATCACCCCGAAATACTCAAGCCCGCTGTGGTCGGACTCAAGAGCCTCATCGAGAATCGCCTGGGCCTTAGGCCCTTGGAGAGCCACAAGGGCGTACTCATATGAAAGATTCTCGAAAACAGAGGCGCCGAAATTCTCTTTTACCCAGCCGTCTATCTTGACCTGGTTCGCGGCATTGACGACCATCATGTAATCGGTTTCGTTTATCCGGTAGACAATGACATCATCCCTGATCCCCGCGTTACGGTTCAAAATGACCGAATACTGCGCCTGCCCGGCGTTGAGCTTCGCGACATTGTTTGTCGTTAATTTCTGCAGGATATCCTTCGCACCCGGCCCGCGAAAAAAAAGCTCCCCCATGTGGGTAAGGTCAAAAACACCGGCATACTTCCGCACGGCCATATGCTCATCTATCTGCGATGTGTACCAGACCGGCATCTCATAGCCGGCGAATTCAATCATACGCGCCCCAAGCTTCCTGTGGATATGGTCAAGCGGAGTCTTCCTAATAGTATTTTGATTTGCCAAAAATATACCTCTCATATTCCTCAGGCTTTAGGAAATTCTTGTACACCTGAGTTACTTTAAATACATAATTTATCGTCTCATCATACGGTGGAATGCCGCCATACTTCTCCACTGCACCGGCTCCGGCGTTGTAAGAAGCCAACACATAATCATAGACGTTGTCATAACCGTCCCAGCGTTCGAATTCGTTCTGAAGGTATTCATAAGTCGCCCGGATATTCTCAGCTATATCGAACGGGTCATCCACACCATGCTTGACCGCAGTAAACGGCATAAGCTGCCCGAGGCCCATCGCGCCACAGCGGCTTACCGCATTGGGGTTGAAGCTCGACTCGCATGCTACAAGCGCCATCACTAACCGGGCGTCAATTTCAGGAAATTCGGTAGCGTTCAACGCAATCGCATCGAATATCTCGTTCGCGGTTTCTTCATCAAGACGCGAATTATAGAAAAGTATTGCCGATATATAAGCTTCACGTATTTCCTTGTTCGACAAAACCGAACTATCGGGCCCGGCTTGGCCTTTACCGGCTCCCTGCCCGGATGGCACATCTATGATAACCGGCCCTTTGGAGGCATTTATTCTTTTCTGGTATGTCTCCCCATCAGCGAGGATTTTATTGATTGTCCCCTTCATCTCGTCATTCAGGCCGTCGTATCCATCAGGTGGGAAATACCTTTGGCCAACAAGATAATAAGCCAGGGCGTCCTTCGGCTTGTCTTTGTAATTGCCGTAAACCCATTTAAGGGCACGAATTACACGGTCCAGGTCCACCCAGACACGGGGAAGCTGCGAGTCGGCGTAAATGAAGCCCGTATCGGTATGGAACCACAAAAGCCTTGTCGAGGATTTAATGAACTCATCCTCATACCGGCACACGGCAACCACGAGCCCGGCGTCAAATCCGTTATTCACAGAAATCTCAATAACCTTCCTTGCTATTTCCTCCCGCACACCAAGGTCGGTGTAATCATTGATCATGGCAAACCCGTACTCGCTGAATACCTCAACGAGCCCGCTGACTCTCGGGTCATTTTTATTGATATAGGTTGAGGTCTGCGAACCGCCGTATGCAAAGCCGGGGTATAAAAAAACAAGGCAAACAAAAACCCCAAGGTATAAGCTTGGGCGTATCATTGCCCGATAATTGGGCTGCATATATATCCCTCGACTAACTTCCAACGACCGTAATCAGCATACCGAGGCGACGATTTCCTTATAAATTTCCTTTACCGGGCCGAAGAGCGACTTTATGCCCAAAAGCTTGTCGACCTGCCCGTCCACCTTGATGCGCTGGGACACCAAGGCCATAAAGATGTCAAGGTTACCCGACCACAGTTTGTGGGCCGTCTCCCATTTCATCTCAAGGGTGACATCCGGTTCACGCACCCCGTCGCGCTCGAACATTATCTTGCTGCCTCCATCGTTCAAATGAAGGTATATTGAAACATCCGGCCGTTCGTATTTAATCATTACGACCTGATTTATCCCCGAAAGGTTCTCTTTGAGCATTTCGTCGGCGAAAATTCTGTCGAACAGTTTCTGAAATATCAGTTCAATAACCTTCGGGTCTTCGGTCGGCAACATAATATAATCCTTCCACCCGCCATAAGACGGGCCAAAAATTATAGCCATTATATCTTAGCATCCATTGATGTCAAGGATGCCAAGGCGACTGAATTTATCCCCCCGTCGATATATCCATAAAATGGAGCGTATCGGATTCGAACCGATAACCCCCACCTTGCAAAGGTGATGCTCTCCCATTGAGCTAACGCCCCAAGCAGAATATGATTCTACTATAAAGTATCACCAAGGGCAATAAAATGGTTTCCCCTTGATACTTCCGCGATTTGTTTCATGGGGTATTGTGGCGTGGGCGTCTCGGGCCTGTTGAAAAAGGATGCCTCTATATTCATCACAAGCAAGAGTGCCACAGGCAGGCGAGTCTTCGAGCATGCCCGTGTCTGTATGGGGCTATCGAAGCCAAGCACGGGCAGACCTCGAAGACTCAGCCTGCCCGTGACACCCACCCTATAAGACGTGGATTCGTATATTCGCTTTTTCAACAGCCCCGGCTCGCTTGCCTTCCAACGATGTCATTTTATTTGCTGTTATTGACCATGACATATTATGATATAAATGTAATAACCCTGTAAAACAGACCGATTTGCCTACATTAAATATATTTTACAGATAAAAAACCTAAAAAAGATTTGACAAAGGAGCAAGTGACCTTTATATTGTGTATAGAAACATGTTCCTTGAATTGCCGAGATGTTGTTTTAATTTAGGCAATTAACATAGAGGTTGGCCGGAAGGCTAACTGCACCTAATAATTTAATAGTATAAAGCACGGGCAGCTGCCGCCCGTGCTTTTATTTTCCGCTCTTTTCCTGGAGTTCAAGAGGCCCGTAATATACGGCCTTTTTTTGGTGCCATTTTTAGGGTTCGGAACAAAGAAGCACGGGTAACTGCCACCCGTGCTTATCTTTAAAGTCAGCAAGCCTGAAGACGCAAATATTTGTCTTGCATGATGTTTCGATGCAGTGAATGATTATTTGATAGGGTTTGAAGGTAAAAAGGTGTAAAAAAAATGGGGCTTAGTGGAGTCGAACCACCGACCTCTTCCTTATCAGGGAAGCGCTCTAACCGGCTGAGCTAAAGCCCCAAGGAACACTGAAATTTATCATGTGACCCGTTTCATGTCAAGGTGGGAAGAATGTGTCATTTCC
>Ga0315277_10009540_pt1 | contig 12388 bp, 10 predicted proteins | sample YL17G05_15_MG_FD_203695 | JGI IMG/M metagenome (GOLD analysis project Ga0315277, IMG submission 203695) | Sediment microbial communities from Yellowstone Lake, YNP, Wyoming, USA - YL17G05_15 | ecosystem: Environmental > Aquatic > Freshwater > Lake > Sediment | place: USA: Wyoming | collected... | reverse complement strand
CCGTCTGACGCCGCAGGAGATGATGCGTTTCCTCCGCGACCACGGGGAGTTTGGAACCGTCCTCCCCGAGCAGCGAGACCCGGAGAGCGCCGATTTCTTTACCCTCTGCCTTCACGCCGACCCCGCTGGAACGACCACGGCCAGTATGGTGGCCCGCCTGCGGGCGCGCTGGGACGGCCGGCCGGACCTCTGGGCCTCCTTGGCCACCCCCTGCACCGGCGTCTTTCTCCCCCTGTACCTGGAGGGCGACGTGCCCGCCGCCTACGCGCGGGGCGGCGCCTCCCCGGACCGCGCCTCGCCGTGGTGGCGCTTCAAGGCCCTTCAGGACGCCGTCCTCACCGGCCCCCGCGCCGAGCTCGTGCGCTTGCAGCGATTCTGGGGCGAGTGGGAGCAGGAGGTGGCCTCCCGCTCCGAGCTGCTGGCCGAGGAGGTGTTGACGCTCCAGCGCGGCGGCGACGGCGAGGCCGTCCGCCGTCTCACCTCCCGCTTCATGGAGGACAACCTGGAGGAGACGCAGCGTCGGCTGGAGGCCTGGGAGGCGGGAGAAGGGCGCTCGAAGTAGCTGGAGCCGCCTGCCCACCCGTCCCGCAGGCCGGCTTGAGTGCGTAGACCACCACGCTCTTGGGCAGGAGACGGTTGCCCAACTGGTCGGCGGCGTGATAGAAGCGCGAGTACGGCTCGGCGCGCGTCCGGGCCCGCCACCGCTCGAGGGTCGTCAGCACCCCGTCGAAGCGACGGGGCGGGCGGCTGAGTAGAGAGAGCAGTATCCAGTAGGTAGCCTCCAGGGAGTCCCGCGGATACCCCGCATAGGGTTGGAGGCCCGCTCGCTCCAGCGCCCGGGTGAGCGCCCGGGGCGTGAACACGCGTCTGTGCCCGCCGGGGAACTCCAGATATCCCCTGATCAGTCGATAGAGGATCGCCTCGCAGAGGAAGTGGGGCACGCTGACGGCCAGGCGGCCGCCTGGCCTGAGGACGCGGGCCAGCTCGCGCAGGGTCAGTTGGGCGTCCGCCACGTGTTCCAGCGTCTCGGTGCAGATGATGCGGTCGAAGGAGGCGTCGGCGAAGGGCAGGCGCTGCGCGTCGGCGACGGCGAGTTCGATCGGGCCATCTCGGGTAGCCCGGAGGCGGCTCTCAGCCACGTCCGCGCCCAGGGCCAGGGAGGCGCTGCGCGCGGCCTTCCTGAGAAGATAGCCCTCCCCGCAGCCGACGTCCAGGACAGAGAGGCCCTCTCGCACGTCGAGAAGGGCCATGTCCACCTTTTGCCAGCGCCGCAGGGCCCGGTAGGGAGTGTAACCGTCCTGTTCGGTGGCTGGTGTGAGAAAACTCGTCATGGGACGCCGTCGCCTGGCTGCGAGTGTCCTGAGTCAGAGATTCGCCAACAGATGCAATGCTTTGTCTTTGTCATGCTGAATCCGCCGAGGCGGATGAAGCATCCGTCGGACTACGCCTGCCACCACGGATTCTTCGTCCACCTCTGGCGGACTCAGAATGACGTTTGGCCGCGGATTTCGGATTCGTCACGCTAGGCCCCGCTTGCCTGCCGGCCGGACAGGCGGGTCGAACGGGCAGACCAGCCAGCGGTCAAGGGCCGAAGTGCTCCTGGTTCCAGCGCCGGCCTTCGTCCAGCATGGCCAGGTAGTTGGCCAGCGGCACGTAGTTCGCGGGGGTGTTGCCCGTCCCCAGGCAGTAGCCTGTGCCAGCGACGCCGCAGGTTTCCAGGATCTGGCGGGTCCGCGCCCGCACCTGCTCTTCGCTGCCGCTGGCCATGAGGTCCAGGTCCACGCCGCCCAGGATGGCCGTGCGGTCGCCCCAGAGACGGTGGGCTTCCTCCACCGGCATGATTACGTCCTCGAAGGAGTGCTTGCCGTCGATGCCCACGTCATCGATAAGGTCGTCCATGATGCTCGCCAGGTTCCCGCAGGAGTGGAGGAGGAAGAGGCGTCCGGCGCCGTGGACGATGTCGGCGATGCGCTTGTGGTGGGGCAGGATGTAGCGACGGAGGACGGCGGGTGAGATGAGGGTGGCCGTCTTGTAGCCCATGTCGTCGCCCAGGAAGACCATGCCGACGTTGTCGATGGTCACGGCCGTGGCCGCGGCGGCGGTCGTCACCTCGCCCACCCGCTGGCAGAGGGCGGCAATGAGGTCGGGCTGGTCGTGCAGGGCATAGGCAAAGGACTGGAACCCCATGAGCCAGGAGACGTTCTCGAAGACGCCGCCGATGACGACGCTGATCTTCATCCCCTCGGGCACGACGGCGCTCAGGTACTCCAGGGCGCGGTAGCTGATCTCCTCCGGCTTCGGCCACGGGTACTCCTCGAAGTCCTTCCATGACTGGATGGGGCCGCTGGTTTCGTCTTGCCAGTAGCGATCGCCTCCGGGCCAGTTCCCGACCGAGGCCGTGTCGGGAGCCGCCGAGCGCTGGAGGCCGGGGAAATTGAGCCCCGTCCAGGCGAAGACGTAGTCATAGCCGGTCTCGTAGCAGAAACGCAGGACCATGTCGAGCACGTGGTGGCCGCGAGCGACCGGCCTCTGCTCCGTGCTACGGAACTCGTCCTCAGAGGCCGGCGCGTTGAAGGGGAACCTCTCGCCCAGGACGGCCTCGATGATGGCCGGGTCGGCGAAGAGCTCGATGAAGGGGACAGGCCCGGGAGGGCCCCGACGCAGGATGGTGCGGCGCAGGTTGTCGAAGTTGGGCTGGCGCCTGACCTTGAAGGTTGGGCCGGCAGGCCGCTGAGTCATCGTCTTTCTCCGGCGGGGGTCGTTGCCATATTAGGAGCGGTGAGCTCGGTGTGCAAGCGGACGGACGGCTCGCCGCATCCTTGACGTGGGCCGTAGCCCGAAGACGCAGTGCGTCTCGTGGGATCTTCTAACCGCTGTACAGGGGAAGAGGCGGCGGGAGCCCCTCAGAGGCGGCTGCCGATGGCGGGTCCAGGGCCTTCCTCCGGCGGGCAGCCCTCCTTCTCGGAGAGGCGGGCAGCGCAGCGCTCCAGGGTGCTGTCAATGGTGGAGAGGACCTCTTCTTTCTCCTCAGGGAGTTGGTAGCCCTCCCAGTCCTGCCGCAGGAAAGGGGGATTGGAGAAGTGATCGAAGCAGAGGCGGCCGCTGATCTCCAGGCGCTCGACCAGGGCCCTGATCTCACGCGCCACCTCCAGCCTCGACAGCGCCTGAAACTCCCCGGCCTCGTACTCCGCGAAGAGGGGCGTGTCGGGGATCAGGATGAAGGACCTGACCCTGGTGTAGTGGGGGTCGATGGCGTTGATGACGCGTGCGGTGCCCTCCACGTGGCGCTCTGAGGCGTCGCGGCCGCCCAGGCCCGGCATCACGTACTCCGAGAGTTCGAAGCCGGCCTCCTTGGCCTTGATGCCGGCCGCGATCATCTCTTCGGAGGTCGCGCCCTTCTTGACCCGTTGGAGGACGCCGTCATCGCCGCTCTCCAGGCCCAGGTGAAGGCGAGTCAGGCCCGCCCTTCTCAGCTCCCTCAGCTCGTCCAGGTCCTTGGCCAGCACCGTCTTCGCCCGGCCGTAGGAGGTCAGCCGCTCCAGGGAGGGGAAGGCTTCCAGCAGGTAGGCGATGATCTCCGCCAGGTCAGCGGTCTTGACAATGATGGCGTTGGAGTCGGCCAGGAAGGCGGTCCTGGGCTCCACGATGTAGCCCTGGCGGCGCATCTCGTCGCAGGCCATCCCTAGCTCATCGATGTCGCCCTTCACCTCCTCCACCGACCGCATCACGGTCTTGCGGGGCAGCTCCTTGTAGGCCGAGCAGAAGGTGCAGTAGTTCCAGGGGCAGCCGCGCATGACCCTGAGGAGCAGGGAGCGGGCCTCGCTGGGCGGCCTCATGGGTGGCAGCTCGTAGGACACGGTAGTCCCCCGCCAGGATACTTCGGCTTCCGCCAACATTTTACTCCCTTGTTACGGGCAGCGGTGCTATATTGAGTGTGAACATGCCAGGCTCTCCTCACCCCCTGGACTACATCTTTCACCCACGGTCTGTGGCAGTGGTAGGGGTTTCCGGAAAGCAACGGGACTGGGGCGGCGGCGAGATGTTTGTCCGCGCCCTCCAGTACATGGATTTCCCCGGGCCTATCTATCCCATCAACCCCCGTGCCCAGGAGGTGCTGGGCCTGCCCTGCTATCCATCGCTGCTGGACGTGCCGGGGCCGGTGGACCACGTCATCTCCAGTATCCCGGCGTCGGCCGTCCTGGAGCTGATGGACCATGCCGCCGCCAAAGGCGTGCACTCCGTCCACTTCTTTACGGCCGGTTTCCGGGAGACGGGTGAGGAGGAGCGCATCGCTCTGGAGCAGGAGATACTGCGCCGGGCGCGAGCCGCAGGTGTCCGCATCATCGGGCCGAACTGCATGGGCCTCTACTGCCCGGCGGCGAAGGTCGCCTTCGCCCGCGAGTCTCCGAAGGAGAGCGGCAACGTCGCCTTCATCTCCCAGAGCGGGCTCAACGCCGAAGAGATGATCATGTACGCCTCGTTGCGCGGAGTGCGCTTCAGCAAGGTCGTGAGCTACGGCAACGCCGTCGACCTCGACGAGAGCGATTTCCTTGAGTACTGCGCGGTAGACCCAGAGACGGCGATCATCACCACTTACATCGAGGGGGTGAAGGACGGCCGGCGCTTCCTGCGGGCTTTGTCGGCGGCCTCCGCGGCCAAGCCGCTCATTGTGCTCAAGGGGGGCGTCACCGGGGCGGGCAGCCGCGCCGCCGATTCCCACACGGGCAGCCTGGCCGGCTCGGCCCAGGTGTGGGAAGCAGCCTGCCGTCAGGCAGGGGCGCTGACCGTGCAGACGCTGGACGAACTGGAGGACATGGCCGCGGCCTTCTCCTTCCTGCGGAGGCCGGCCGGTCGAGGCGTCGCCATCATGGGTGTCGGCGGCGGCAGCAGCGTGCTGGCCGCCGACGCCGCCGAGCGGGAGGGACTGAGCGTGCCGGTCCTGTCGGAGGACTTGCAGGCGCAACTGCGCCAGTTCACGCCCGTGGCGGGCACCAGCGTGCGCAACCCTCTGGACACCGTGGGCATAAGGGCCCGGGAGCAGTTCCTGGAGGCGGTGCGCATCGCTGCCAGCTCGCCGGACATCCACCTGCTCCTCATCCAGTCTCGCATCGACTGGACGCCGGGCTCGGGCCAGGACTCGATGGAGTTCGTGGCGCAGAGCGTAGAGGCGCTGGAGGAAGCGGCGAAGGTCGCCAGCAAGCCCGTGGTCGCCGTTGTCTGGCCGCCTACCTCCGCCGAGACCATGTCTAGGGTGCTGGCCTTTCAGGACCGCTGTGCGCGGGCCGGGCTGCCCGTCTTCTGGGGCGTACACCGGGCCCTGCACGCGGTGTCCCGCTTCCTCGACTGGCATGAGGCGCGCTCTCAGTGCTAGCGCAGTGGTACCATCATTTGCTTAACTGAGTGTGAAGGAGGGTACATCATGGTTGTCTCGGGATATTGGCCCAGCCAGGCCCCTTATGAGGAGTTTCCCCTCCCAGAGCTGGTGCGCCGAACGGCGGAGCGCTTCGGCGACAAGCCGGCCCTCATCGGCGCCGATGGCACCACGCGCACCTACCGAGAGCTGTGGAGCCATGTCCGCAGGGTGGCGCGTTTCCTCCAGGATCAGGGCATCGGGAAGGGCGACAAGGTGGGCATCTTCTCGCCCAACCACATCGACTACGGCGCTCTCCTCTACGGCATCGCCCTGGCCGGCGCCACGGCAACCACCCTCAACCCCCTCTACCGTGAGCGTGAGATCGAGTACCAGTTGGGCGATGCCGAGGCCGTTGCGGTCTTCGTCTTCAGCCCCATGGCTGCCCCGGTGGAGGCGGCACGGCAGAATCTGCCCCGCCTGCGCCATGTTTGGCCCATGGACAACCTGCCGGAGCTGCTGGGTGGCGTCTCGGAGGAGTACCGGCCGGTGCCTATCAACGCCCGCGAGGACGTGGCTGTGCTGCCCTACTCCAGCGGCACAACGGGCCTTCCCAAGGGCGTCATGCTCACTCACTACAATATCGCCTGTAACGTCAAGCAGGGCCTGGCGACCGAGCAGTTGACATCGGACTCCGTCAGCCTGTGCGTGTTGCCCTTCTTCCACATCTACGGGATGACGATACTCTTGAGCACGGGCCTCGCCCTGGGTACCACCGGCGTCGTTATGATGCGGTTCGACGTGGAGGAGATGCTGCACCTGGTGGGCAGGTACGGCATGACCAACCTCTACCTGGTGCCGCCGGCGATCCTGGCCATGGCCAACGTTCCGAACCCCTCCCGCTTCGACACCTCATCCCTGCGGGTAGTCGTCTCCGGGGCGGCGCCCCTGCCTCCGGAGGTGGCGGAGCGAGCGATGTCCATCTACGGCTGCCTGGTGTCGCAGGGCTACGGGCTCACCGAAGCCAGCCCCACCACCAACACGAACCCGCTGGACCGCATCAAGCTGGAATCCTGCGGCCCGCCCTTCGCCGATACCTTCGAGAAGATCGTGAGCCTGGACACCGGCGAGGAGCTGCCTGTTGGCGGAATCGGCGAGGTGGTGGTGCAGGGCCCGCAGGTGATGAAGGGCTACTGGAAGCGTCCCGAGGAGACCGCTGAGTGCCTCAGCGAGGACGGCTGGCTGCGCACCGGCGACGTCGGCCGGCTGGACGAGGACGGCTACCTCTACGTCCTGGAGCGCAAGAAGGAGTTCATCAAGTACAAGGGCTACCAGGTGGCCCCGGCCGAGCTGGAGGCTGTCCTCCACGAACACCCGGCCGTCCTCGACGCCGCCGTCGTCCCCAAGCCGCACCTGGAGGGCGGCGAAATACCCAAGGCCTTCGTCGTCCTCAGGGAGGGCTTCCAGGCCAGCCCCGAAGAGCTCATGGCCTTCGTGGCCGAGAAGGTGGCGCCCTACAAGAAGATCCGCGAGCTGGAGTTCCTGACGGAGATCCCCAAGACGGCCTCTGGCAAGATCCTCCGCCGTGACCTCATCGAGCGGGAGCGCGGCAAGAAGGACTGAGCGAGCTGGCCTATCCGCCCTACGTCGAAGACCGGCGGCACCCGCGACGTTCCCCTGTTACCAGGTTGCACCAGGCGATGCGACCTGACGCCCGCCAGGCCGACATGCGGGGAGTTAGAGTTCATGCAGACCTCCGTGCGAACCCCGTCGCGCGCTCCCTTCGTGCGGGCCATGTTCGGCCGCATCGCCCGCCGCTACGACCTGATGAATACCCTCATGACGGGCGGCCGCCACCGCGCCTGGCGCCGCCTGGCAGTGCGGCAGGCGCAGGTCGCCGGCGGCCGGGGCCTGGATGTCTGCTGCGGCACCGGCGACTTCGCCCTGGAGCTGGCGCGGCAGGGCGCTTCCGTCGCGGTGGGGGTGGACTTCAGCCGGGAGATGCTGTCGCTGGCGGCTCGCAAGGCGCAGGCGGCGGGGATGACCGGCCGCGTGCAGTGGCAACTGGCCGATGCCCTGGAGCTGCCCTTCCCGGACGGCGCCTTCCTCTGCGCCACCTCCGGCTTCTCTCTGCGCAACGTGGACGACGTGGGCCGGGCGCTGCGCGAGATGGCGCGGGTGGTGGCGCCGGGCGGACGGGTCGCCGTGCTGGAGCTTACCCCCGTGCGCTCGCGGCTGTTCGGGCCGGTCTTCCGGGCCTACTTCCGGGGCCTGGTGCCACTGGTGGGCGGCCTGGTGGCCGGCGACCGCGCCGCCTACACCTATCTGCCCGATTCCGTGCGCGCCTTCCCCACCGCCGACGAGCTGGCCGACCTGATGCGGCAGGCCGGCCTGGTGGATGTGCAATACCGCCTGCTCGCCCTGGGCACCGTCGCCCTGCACCTGGGGGTGAAGCCATGACCGACCTGAGCAAGGTCAGTCCGGCAAACGACCGCCCGACCCTGCGCATCGGGCACAGCCCGGACGCCGACGACGCCTTCATGTTCTGGGCCATGGCCAGCGGACGGGTGGCCGTCGAGGGCTATCGGGTGGAGCACGTGATGGAAGACATCGAGTCCCTGAACCGCCGCGCCCAGACCGGCGAACTGGAGGTCACGGCCATCTCGGCGGCGGCCTACCCCTCGCTGGCCGGCACCTATCGCCTGCTGCGAGCGGGCGCCTCCATCGGGCGGGCCTACGGGCCGGTGGTGGTGGCCCGCAAGGCCATCGACCCCGGCCTGGCGGGCCGGCGGGTCGCCGTGCCCGGAGTGTACACCACCGCCTACCTCCTCTTGCGCCTCTTTGCCGCCGGCTTCGAGCCCGTCTTCACCCCCTTCGACCGCATCCTCCAAATGGTGGCGGCAGGCGAGGTGGACGCCGGCCTTGTCATCCACGAGGGGCAGGTCACCTATGAGCGGGAAGGTTTCGTCAAGGTGCTGGACCTGGGCGAGGCCTGGCACCGGGCCACCGGCCTGCCCATCCCCCTGGGTCTCAACGCCGTACGCCGCGATCTCGGCGCGCAGGTGGCCGAGCGCGTGCGCGACGCCCTCCTGGCCAGCATCCGCGAAGCGCAGGCCCACGAGGACGAGGCCCTGGACTACGCCCTCCAGTTCGGCAGGGGCGTGGACCGGGAGGCGGGCCGGCGCTTCGTGCGCATGTACGTCAACGACGACACGCTGGACCTGGGAGAGGAAGGGCGCGCCGCCCTCGAGTCGCTCTACGCGAGGGCGGTGGGCCGCGGCATCTTCGAGGCGATCCCGCCGCTGGACATCGTGTAGCGTGCCGCTCATGGTGAGCCTGTCGAACCACGGGCGGGGCCCTTAGCCCCGATGGGAGTCCAGGCTGTCGATATAGGAGGAGGCGGAATCCCCGTAGGGGCGAGCTTCCCCGCCGTAGGCGGGTCCGCCTGTGGCGGAAGCTCGCCACAGGCCTCTCGTGGGCCAAGCACGTGGCGACCTGAAGGTCGCCGCTACGGGGGACGGCTCGTGGTGAGCCTGCCTGCCGGCAGGCAGGCCTGTCGAACCATGAGCGGGCAAAGCGTTCTTGCCTTGCCTCCAGCCTGGGCCGGGGCTGGAAAGCCCCGGCTGCGGAAGCTGGGTGATCGGTCAGCGGATGGCAGAACGGATTAACGGATGGCCCCTATCCGTTAATCCGTTTTCGTATCCGTTGACAGACCTGCACGGACCCTTCGCTTCGCTCAGGGTGACAAGTGAGCCGGCAACAGGCCCCCAGAAGCGCTGAGGTTATCTGGTACAGGGTGGCGCGCTGCGTCGCACGTAGGGGCAGGGCTTGCCCCTGCCCTTCCAGGGCACCCGCGAGGGGCGCCCCTACCGCAAGACCGTACTAGAACCGCTGCACTACCTCGTATAGCGTGGTGCGCTGGGCGGGCTGGAAGCCGGCCTCCCGGATGAGGGTCAGCACCTCTTCCACCGTCGTGCGGTTGTAGAAGCCGGCGGCCAGCATCACGCTCTCCTCGAACAGCGTGCCGCCGAAGTCGTCCGCCCCGAAGTGCAGAGCTACCTGCCCCGTCTTCTTCCCCTCCGAGAACCAAGACGCCTGGATGTGGGGCATGTTATCCAGGTAGAGCCGCGCGAGGGCGATGATTCGCAGGTAGCGGTTGGGTCCCGCCTCCTCCTTCACCTTCCTGGCCAGCGCCGTGTGCTCTCGCTTGTAGCTCCAGGGGATGAAGGCTGTGAAGCCCCCCGTCTCGTCCTGGAGGACGCGCACCACCTCCAGGTGCTCGATGATGTCCTCGTCCTCCTCCAGGTGGCCGTACAGCATGGTGGCCGTGGTGCGGTAGCCGAGGCGGTGGGCCTCGCGGTGGACGGTCAGCCAGTCCTCGCTTCGGTTCTTGGGGCGGAGGGGGCTGACCTTGCGCTTCACGCGGTCGGACAGGATCTCCGAGCCGCCGCCGGGGAGGGTGCGCTGGCCGGCGGCCTGGAGGCGGGCCAGCACCTCGCGCACGCTGAGGCCGGAGACCTCGCTCATCTTCAGAACCTCGGGGGCGGAGAAGAAGTGGGGCATCACCTGGGGGTAGCGCTGGCAGGTGAGGCGGACCAGCTCCTCGTAGTACTCCAGCGGTAGCTCCGGGTGAAGGCCGCCCTGGAGGAGGACGGTGTTCACCCCCTCCGCTGCGGCGCGGCTGATCTTTTCGACCACCTCCTCCGGCGTGTAGGTGTAGGCCTCGGCGTGGCCAAGGGGTCGATAGAAGGCGCAGAAGGCGCAGTGGGCGTCGCAGACGTTGCTGTAGTTGAGGTTCGTGTCGATGACGAAGGTGACGACCCGCTCCGGGTTATGGCGAAACCTCACCTCCTGGGCGAGGGCGCCCAGCTCCAGCAGGTCGGCCCGCTGGAGCAGCTCCAGGCCCTCCTCTCGGGTCAGGCGCCCGCCCGACCGCACCTTCGACCGGATGTCATCCATAGTGCTAGTCGCCGCTGGCGTGCGCCGTCTCCTCCTCCGAGGCGAGGGAGCGCGACAGCCGGAGGAAGGTCTCCATCCCCCGGCGCTCCCGCTCGCCCAGCTCAAAGGTGAACCCCTCCAGGTAAGTCTTGATCTCGGAGACGGTCATACCCAGGTCCCGCCGTGCGCGGCCGATGGCGTCCAGGGAGGCCAGGTTGGCCCGCAGCCGCTGGGCCAGCGCCTCCCGCAGGGCCGCCTTCTCGCCCGCATCCGCTGCCGCCCGTACCATCCAGCGGGCGAAGATGAAGGGCAGGCCCTGCCAGGCGGCCCACTCTTCGGCCAGGTCGTAGCGGTGAGGTAGGCCTTCGATGCCGTGGCGGTGCCGCAGGGCCCCATCGCCGATGAGCAGGCAGGCGTCGGCGGTTTCGCCGGCATCTAGGTCGACATAACGGACATCGCTGAGACCGTAGCGCCGGGCGAGCAGGAGCTTGAGCAGCACTACGGAGGTGGCAGTCTCGCCGGTGACGGCTACGGTGGCGCCCGCCAGCTCTTCGATGGGCCGGCGGGCGAAGAAGAGGACGCTGCGCACCTCGCCGCTGCAGGCGAGGCAGAAGTCGCCCAGCGGCTCGAAGCGGTCCGCCAGCCGGACAGAGTCCATCAGGGAGAAGGCTCCGGCGTCCAGGCCATCCTCGGCGGCTAGCTGGCCCATGGCCCGCGGTGGCAGCGGATGCAGCTCCACCCCGGGCCCGCCTGGGGCGGACAGGCCGAAGAAGAAGGGCTCCAGGTTCAGGTAGGGTATCTGCCCGACTCTAAGCATCGTACACGCGCACGACGTTGTAGAGGGCGTCTCGCTCCACGGGAATCTTGCCGGCGTCCCGGATGAGGCGAACGATGCGCTCCCGGGCCAGGCCGGCCGGGCTCTGGGCGCGCGCCGCGTGGGCGATTCGCTCCTCGCCGATGGTGCCGTCCAGGTCACTGGCCCCAAAGTGGAGGGCCATGGACGCGGTCTCCTCCCCGATCATCACCCAGTAGGCCTTGACGTGGGGCACGTTGTCCAGCAGGAGGCGGGAAACAGCCACCATCTTCAGGTCCTCGATGGCTGAGGCCTGTCGGGGCACCAGGTTGGTGTCGCCGGGCTGGTAGGCCAGGGGTATGAAGGCCAGGAAGCCGCCCGTCTCGTCCTGGAGCTCGCGCAGGAGCAGCAGGTGGCGCACCCGCTCCTCGTAGGTTTCGATGTGGCCGTAGAGCAGGGAGCAGTTGGACTTGATGCCCATCTGGTGGGCCAGGCGGTGGATCTCCAGCCAGGGCCGGGCGCCGGCCTTGCCCGGGAAGAGGAGCTTGCGCACGCGCTCGGAGAAGACCTCGGCGCCGCCGCCGGGCATCGACTGGAGGCCGGCGGCCTTGAGGCGGGCCAGGACCGTCTCCACCGGCAGCTTGAAGCGCCTGCCGAAGTAGTCCATCTCGGCGGCGGTGAAGGCCTTGAGCTGCACTGTCGGGAAGCGGTCGCGGATGGCCCGCAGCATCTCCTCGTAGTACTCGAAGGGCCAGTCGGGGTGGTGGCCGCCGACGATATGCACCTCGCGCATCGCGTCGTCGATGAGCCCCAGGACCTGCTCCAGGGACATCTCGTAGGCGCCTTCTTGGCCCCGCTTGCGGGCGAAGTCGCAGAAGCGACAGGAGAGGACGCAGAGGTTGGTGGGGTTCACTTGCCGGTTGACTACGAAGTAGACCCAATCGCCGCAGCGCTGGCGCTTCACGAAGTCGGCCATGCGCCCCAGGCCCAGGAGGTCGTCCGTCTTCAGCAGGCGCAGGCCGTCGCCGGCGTTCAGGCGCCCGCCGGCGCGGACCTTCTCCCAGATGGGTACCAGCGCCGGGTCGGAGAAGTCGATCTCCGGCGCGCTGGCTACCGCCAGTACTCCTCCCATCGCTGGTCTACCTTCCTCTGTATCTCGTCGGTCATGGTCAGGGGCTCCGGGTAGCCCTCCTTGAACGTGGAGTCGATGCCCAGGCGGCCGCGGTACACGGGCCAGGCGCCCCGCAGCTCGACCTCCTGGAAGAGCACGTCGCGGGCGGGGTCGAAGCGGGTGAAGATGCCCCACA
>Ga0315277_10009539_pt1 | contig 12391 bp, 9 predicted proteins | sample YL17G05_15_MG_FD_203695 | JGI IMG/M metagenome (GOLD analysis project Ga0315277, IMG submission 203695) | Sediment microbial communities from Yellowstone Lake, YNP, Wyoming, USA - YL17G05_15 | ecosystem: Environmental > Aquatic > Freshwater > Lake > Sediment | place: USA: Wyoming | collected... | reverse complement strand
GATCAAGTTCTGGACGTCTTCCGGCGCGTGCTGGGCGAGGAACACCCCAATACGCTCACCAGCATGAACAACCTGGCGCAAACGCTCTATGCCCAAGGGGATCTGCCGGGCGCACGCAAGATTTTCGCGCAAGTTCTGGACGTCCGCCGGCGCGTGCTAGGCGAGGAACACCCCGACACGCTTGTCTCGGCGTGGAATCTGCGCGGGACGTTGTTGAAGCTACAGGACCGGGAAGCTGCGATGCGGGTGTTCACTCTGCATTTGGCTCCGCTCATCCAGCGCGATCCGGCAACTTTGCCCGCGGATCTGCGCGAGATTCAGGCAGCCTTGGCGAGGATGGTGAAATAGTCGCCTATCCGAGAACTGACGCCCCGCCGATTTCGCTCGGATGACGATGTGGGCGACTGCTGCCGCCGCGCCCAAGCCAGCGAGGCCGAGACAGCCGCGGATGAACGCGGAACGCCCCAATTCGCGTCCCGCGAAGGCTACCGAAGCCGGTTGAATTCGGCCAGGTGCACGGGAGTTGGCGCAGGATCTTGAAGAAGAGAGGAGGGCCGATCCCCTTTCCTCCATGAACTGGAATGGTGACGGACCGCCCGTCCGGGTGGATCCAGCGCTCGTGACTGCCCGTCGAACGGACGAACTCGAGTCCCAGCCGGCCCGCGACTCGCTGAAACTGGAGCGCCGTGGCGCTAGGCATGCACGATTTCGGTAGTGTCCGCCGGCAGATCTATCGATCGCTCGCGGTATTCGTCGGCGATCATCGCGAAAACCCGGTTCAGCTCCGCCAGTGCAGCTTCGCGCGTGGGCATGAGGGCATAGCAACCCGAGATGGCCGGGATCTCGGCGACCCAGGAACCGTCGTCCTGCCGGTAGAGGATCGTCTTGTAGTCGTCAACCGTCATCCAGCGCCTCTGACTCGATGTTAACTCATCAGCGGTCTACAATCTCGACTTTTCCCAGCCGCTCTCCCAAGGCTCCTGACGAGTCCATGGCGGCGGCTCACGAGAGGAACGTCAGAGATCCTGCCGGCCGAGGTCGGAAAGAAACTCGACGCGGATGCCCAGGGCACTCCGCTTGCTCACCGCACTCACGAGTCTTCGATCGGCGGTTACCAGCGGGATCTCTCGTTGACGGGCCAGGGCAAGGTAGACGCAGTCGTACACCGGGTGCTTCAATTCAAGCGATAATTGAAGCGCCGAATCGAGGAGTTCCCGGCTTGCGGTAATTGCCACCGGCGCGCGGAGCAACAGGCCCAGGCGTCCGGCGGCATCCCGTGGGGCAAGGTCGCCCAATCGGACCTTCTTCCAGATAATGTTGGCGCACTCGACCAGCAACAAATCGGGCGCCTCCAGCCTCGCCCGCGCGAGCAGGCGCGCGCAGTCGCTGTTCGGTTCGCGCACCACCCACTTGACGGCGACGCTCGCATCCACCACCGCGGAATCGATCACCGGGCGTCTCGCATTTCCCGCTGCAATTGCGCGCTATCCGACTTCTGAGCCTTGGTTCGGTTTCGGAAGGCGTCGGCCCGCCCCCAAAAATCGGCCTCTTCGTTCTCCAGCGCCCGCGCAAGAATCAGACGATGTTCGGATTCGGCGGACCGGCCGTGTCGTGCCGCCCTCACCCTCAGAGCGCGGGCCAGATTGTCAGGAACGTTTCGGACCGTCAGTTGCGCCATCGGGCCACCCTCTGCTGTCATTATACACAATGACAGCACTGCCTGCACGCGTCCGCGCGGGCTAGCGGCTCACGATCTCGAACCACGGCGACAGGTCCTGGCCGTCGCCGTGGAGGTGAATGCGGAAGCCGCCGGGCGCCCTTTGGACGCCGGCCGCGGCGAGCGGCTTCATCCGCGCGCCGGCGCCGTCGAGCGGGTAGACCGTAATCGCCTTGGCCGCGGTCCGCAGCGTGAGCGTGGATTCCATGCGCTCCATCCAGAGCGGTCCCGAGCCGCCGGATGAGGGCGCCGACGGCTTCTCCTGGTTGGGGTCCTCTTTGGGCAGCGTCCACCAGTCGGTTGTGCCGGAATAGTTCGCAAGCTTGAGCGGTTCCTCGGTCCCGGCGCGGGAGCGCAGGACCTTGCCCGGCACGGAAACCAGCAGATGCTTCGAGTTCGCGATCGGCTTGTCGTCAAGAGCGGTCAGCATGAGGGTCACGAACTCGCCGGTCTCGGACGCCAACTCGAGATCGATTGCGCCGGCCGAAGCCTTTTTCTTGCCGAGGAAGCCGAACACGCCGGCGGCCTTGGGCGATTGGATCAGGAAGAGGCGGGCGGCGGGGTCGTAGTGAATATCACAGCCTGAAGGCTGTGCCACCGCGGCCGGGATCGGGCCCGCGCCGTCCTTCACCAATCGCACCGCGCGGGAAAGCGCGACGGCGGGCTGGTAGCCGCCCACCTTCTCGAGAAACGGCGCCACCTGCCGGCCCATGCGCTCGCGCGCGGCGCGCAGCCGGAGTTCTTGCGACACAGGGATGTCCAGCGGCTGGCCCGGCTTGACCGCCGCCGTACGGAACAGCCACGCCGACTGGCCGAACAGCGGCAGCTTGGCCGTGTCGCTGGCCAGGTTGAAGCTGCTGGGCGTCTTGTCATCCCAATTGCGCGAGTGCGCGTAGGCGAAGTGCATCAGCCCGTCCCAGTCCTGGAAGGAAGCGAACGCCGCCAGCGTGGCGTCGATCTCGTTGCCGTGGCTGTTCGGAAATGCCTGGTTGTACTCGCTGAGGGTGTAGGGGCGGCCGGCCTGCCGCGAAGCCGCCTCGTTGAGGAACGTGGTCAGGCCCGTGCCCACAGACGACGAGTCGCGGATGCGCCAGTTGCGCGAGTCCCAGGGCTGGCCCGGGAAGTTGTAGTGGTCGATGTAGAAGTGGGCGTCGGCGTAATCCAGCACGTCGTGCGAGTCGAGGTTCAGCAGGCCGCCGAAATCCATCTGCGTGCCGGCGATGGGAACCAGCTTGCCGGCGGCGCGGCGCACGGCGTCGCGCATGGCAGCCAGGTAATATCGGTCGCGGTCGACCAGGAACATCAGGAACCGGTTGACCTGCTCGGGCGGCAGGGTGTCCTTGGGACTGATCAGCGGGCCGGCGTCGCGGCCGGCGGAGAATTGTTTCCACTGGCGCTCGAGCTCGGTCCGGTACTCGCCCGTCACGACCCGGTCCATCAGCCCGGTCTGCCAAGCGTGGCTGAGCGAGGTCTCGTTGTCGATCTCGACCATCGCCAAAACCGGGTCGTTCTTGAGCTTCAACGCGCCAATCACCTGCTCGGCGTACTGGGTCTGAAGCTCGACCATGCGGGGGTAGAAAATGTGCAGTGGCTTCGAGTGAGTGGGCAGCCGGCCGGCGCCGGGAAGGGGCGGCACCCGGTCGATCTCGGGGCGGAATTCGTACCCGATGTGCAGATTCAGGTTGATGTAGATGCCCTCGGCCTTGAAAGCGTCCAACAAAACGCGCAACCGCGCGATGGAAGTCGGGTTTAGGGTAGGGTACGGCCCTTGTGTCAGAAGACTGCCCGCCCGGGACTCTTCGCGGTCCGGGTTCGTGTCGGTGTGGTGCAGCCGCACCAGGTTGATCCCCAGGCGCCGCATGCGTTTGGCGATGCGCGGGGCGTCGGCCGGATCCGGGAAGTTGCCCGCGAAGCAGAGGTTGGTGCCGAAGAAGCGGATAGCTTTGCCGCGGCGCGCGAAATGCCCGCCGCGGACCGAGATGCGGTCGGCGGGCGTCAGTGCGCGGTTGAGGCGGCTGAAGTCCGGCGCGCCGGAGAGCTTGTCCTGATCGACCGAGAACCGGTACAGCTTCTCGGCGGCCAGGGCCGGCAGGGCGCAGGACAAGAAAAGGAGAGCGAGATTCGATCTTTTCATCTTCAAAACCTGTCATCATGATAGTACGCTGTTCGCGCGGGGGGACTGTAACGTTGACGACGCCGGTTCCATCCTTACGTGGAGACAGCAGTAAAAGGAGAGCTACATGAGAATGAGGATTCTTGCGATTTTCGTGCTGACGCTGGCGCTGGTTTCGGTTTCCTTCGCCCAGGGCATCAACGGCACGTGGAAAGGGCAGCGGCCGGGGCGCGACGGCGCCATGATGGACGTGACCTTCAAGTTCCAGGCCGATGGCGAGAAGCTGACCGGCTCGACCATGATGCGGGACAACGAGATCCAGATTTCCGACGGCAAAATCACGGGCAATGACGTTTCCTTCGTCGTGAAGATGGAGTTCGGCGGCAACACGATGGTCATGAAGTACACCGGCACGCTCTCGGGCGACGAGCTCAAGCTGAAGCAGACGCGCGAAGGCAGCGACCGCGTGGCGGAAATCAACCTCAAGAGGTCGTGACGGTTGAGGGCGGGCGTCCGGACGTGCAAAAAAATCCGGGGACACTCCGGGCTGGCTTCATGGAAACAAACGCTTGACACGCCTCACAGGCGTGTCCCCAGGATTTTTTTGCACTTTCTCAGGACGGCGGTCTGGTTCTTCTTCTTGGCGGCCACCGTGGCCGCGTTTACCCATACGGGTTCGGTCCGTTCGGCCGGACGCCCCATCCCCGGCGCCACGGTGCGCGCTGTCCAGGGCGACCTTAAAGTAGCCACAACCACCGACGAAGAGGGTCTTTACGTCCTCCAGTTGCCCTCCCCGGGCAGGTGGAGGATTGAAGTCGAGATGTTCGGCTTCGCCGCCGCACGGGAGGAGATCGAAGACGCCTCGAAGCTCACGGCCCTGGATTGGGAACTCCAACTGAAGCCACGCCTTCCCTCCCAACCAGCCAATGGCGAGGGATTCCAAAGCGTCGCGATGACCGAGTCCCCCGAAGCGGCGGTTTCGGAAATGCAGCCCGCGCCGGAGCCCCCGGCTCACCCCGAGGAAAACCTCAGCGAAGCCTTCCTGATCAACGGCTCGATCAGCCGGGGCCTGGAAGCGCCCCAAGCGGCCGATCCGGTCGAGGAGCGCGCCCGCGAGTGGGCCGAGCGCGCCCGTCAGACGCTGGCCGGCGGCCCGCCCGCCGGAATCGAGAGCGCGGCTGCGCCGGGCCGGCCTCTGTCGATGGCCGGAGCGGTGGGCAAGAAAGCCGGGGCCGCAAAGGCCCAGCGCGCGACCGCCAGGGCCAAGCCGGGCGGCGCCAAGCGCGGCGGCGCGAGTTTCGGCAACCGCCGCAAAGCGTCCCGCACTGCCATCCGCGGTTCGGCCTATTACAGCTTCCGCAATTCCGCCCTTGACGCCCGGCCCTACTCGCTCACCGGCCAAACCGTCGCGAAGCCCTCCTACGCCTGGAACCGGATGGGGTTCACCCTGGGCGGACCGCTCAAGATCCCCAAGCTGATCCAATCCGACCGGACGTTTTTCTTCATCACTTACGCCGGAACCAGGAGCAGCCAGCCCTACAGCGGGGTGGGCACGCTTCCGGCCGCGGCCGAGCGCGCGGGCGACTTCTCGCAATCGGCCACGCGCATCCCGATCCTCATTTACGACAACCAATCGGGCCTGCCCTTCCCCGGCAACCGCGTGCCGGCGCCGGCGATCAACCGGGCCTCGCGCGGGCTTCTCGAATTCATGCCGTTGCCCAACCAGCCCGGCCGGACTCAGAACTACCAGTTCCTGACGCCCTTCCAGCAGAACACCGACAATCTCAGCATCCGCTTCAACCAGCCGCTGTCGAGGAGGAACCGGCTCTCGGCCAGCGTTGGCCGGCAGACCCGGGCCAACGAGCAGATGTTTCTCTACGGGTGGCGCGCGGCGACTGATGGCGGCGGCCTCCAGTCCGACGTGAGCTGGACCTACAACCTCAAAAAGGGCGTCATCAATTCGCTGCGCTGGAACTTCACCCGAAACCGCTCCCAGACCACGCCGCATTTCGCCTTCGGGCGCGACGTCGCGGCGGAGCTGGGCATCCAGGGCACCTCGAGGGACCCGATCAACTACGGGCCGCCCAACCTGTCGTTCACCAACTTCAGCGGGTTGCAGGACGCCGCGCCCGTGCTTCGCCGGGACCAAAGCTCCAGCGTTACCGAATCGCTGACCCTGGTGCATGGCAAGCACAGTTTCACTTTCGGCGGCGACTACAAGCGAAACCAGCTCAACAGCCGCACCGACCAGGCGGCGCGCGGCAGCTACTCTTTCAGCGGACTCCTGACCTCGGCGCTGGACGCGCGCGGCAACCCGCTGGCCGGGACGGGTTTCGATTTCGCCGATTTCCTGTTGGGCTATCCACAGTCGAGCTCGCTGCGTTTCGGCAGCGCCAACACCTACTTCCGCGAAACCGTTTCCGCCGGTTTCGCTCAGGACGACTGGCGCCTGAGGCGCAGCCTGAGCCTGAACCTGGGGCTGCGCTACGAGTACTTCTCGCCCTTCCGCGAGAAGTTCGGCCGCATGGCCAACCTGGACGTGGCTCCGGGCTTCACCGGCGTCGCGGTGGTGACGCCGGCCGACAGCACCGGCCCATACAGCGGCGCGTTTCCGGCCGGGTTGATCGATCCCGACCGCAACAACCTGTCGCCGCGCATCGGCATCGCCTGGAAACCCTTCAGGAAAAAGCAGACCGTCGTGCGCGCCGGTTACGGCTGGTACTTCAACGGGTCGATTTATAACCAGTTCGCCACGCGCCTGGCTTCGCAGCCGCCGTTTGCCAACACGGCGCACCAGTCCACCGGCACGGCGCGTCCGCTCACCATCGAAAACGGCTTCACCTCGATGCCGGCGGTAAAGGTCACCAACACTTTCGCCATCGACCGTTTCTACCGCGTCGGCTACGCGCAGAGCTGGAACCTGTCGGTGCAGAAGGATCTGCCTTACTCGCTGGTGGCCGAAATCGGGTATCTCGGCACCAAGGGCACGCGGCTGGACGTACAGAGGCTGCCGAACCGCGCCGCGCCGGGCTCGCCCCTGACCGCCGAACAACGCCGCCAGATCGGCAACGCGGTCGGATTCACGTTTGAAAGCTCCGAGGGCAGCTCGATCTATCACGCCGGCCAGGCGCGCATCACGCGGCGCTTCCGCAAGGGCATGTCCGCCAATGCGATGTACACCTGGTCCAAAAGCATCGACAACGCCTCGACCTTCGGCGGCGGTGGGAACGTGGTCGCGCAGAACGACAAGGACCTGCGCGCCGAGCGCGGGCTGTCGAGCTTCGATCAGCGCCACGCGCTGTCGCTGGTGTACTTCGTCAGCCCCCCCGCCAAAGGCCGGCTCCTGAAGGACTGGTCCTTTTCGGGCGGCCTGACGCTGCGCAGCGGCACGCCGCTGACCGCGCGGGTGCTTGGAAACCGCTCGGATTCGGGCGGAACCGGCGTGGTGGGAAGCGGCCGCGCCGAGGCCACCGGCCTGCCCGCCGCCGGCGGGCAATTCTTCAACCTGGACGCCTTCACCCTTCCGCCCATCGGCCGCTACGGCAACGCGGGACGTAACACGGTTCCCGGCCAGGTATTCCTGAGCGCCAATCTCTCGTTCGGCCGCTCCTTCAAACTAAGTGGCGAAAACCGCCGCATGGACCTTCGCGTCGAGAGTAACAACGTGACCAACCACCCCAGTTATACCGGACTAACCACGGTGGTGAACTCACTCAACTACGGCCTGCCCTCCGCGGTGTCTGCAATGCGCACGGTGACCGGAACACTAAGGTTCCGGTTCTGAGAAAGGAGCCTGGCCGCGAATGAATGCGCTTAGCCGCGAATCAAAACCTAGCTCGAAACATTCGCGTGTAATCGCGTTTATTCGCGGCTTCGTTCTTCTTGCCGCGGTGCCGGCCGTCAGCCAGCAGCCCGCGGCGAAGTTTGAAGTCACCAGCAACCTGGTGGTCGTCAACTTGACCGTTCGCGACCGTTCCGGGAAGATCGTCGAAGGCCTCAAGAAGGAAGACTTCCAGGTCTTCGAGGACGACAAAACCCAGCCGGTTTCGGTCTTCGAGTTCCAGCAATTGAAAGACGAGACCCTGCCGCCGCCGATCGGCGTCGCGCGCAGCCGCATGGGCGTCGAAGCGCCGCCCGCCGCCGAGCCGCCCAAGACCGCGCCCGGCGAGGTCCGCTACAAGGACCGGCGGCTGATGGTGCTCTTCTTCGACCTCGGGTCGATGCGTCCGGCCGAGGAAGTCCGCGCCCAAGAGGCGGCGCTCAAGTTCCTCTCTCAGCAGATGAACGCCTCCGACATGGTCGCGCTGATGACGTTTACGAGCTCGCTCGAATTGGTCGAGGACTTCACCGACGACCGCGAGAAGCTCATCGAGGCGATCCGGGCCCTGCCCATCGGCGAGATGGCCGGCATGCCCGGCGAAGAACCCGAATCGGCGGACGACCTCTCCGAAGAGGACGCCAACGTGCTGTTCATGGCCGACGACACCGAGTTCAACATCTTTAACACCGACCGGCGGCTGAGCGCGCTGGAAGCGGCCACGCGGCACCTGTCGGCGATGCCCGAAAAGAAAGCGCTGGTGTACTTTTCGAGCGGCGTCGGCAAGACCGGCGTCGAGAACCAGTCGCAATTGCGCGCCACCATCAACGAGGCCCAGCGCGCCAACGTGGTCTTCTACACCATCGACGCGCGAGGGCTGATCGCCTCGGCGCCGGGCGGCGACGCCACCACGGCGGCGAAGCGCGGCTCCGGCATCTTCTCCGGCAAAACCCAGCGCGACCGGATGATGAAGGTGAGCGACGAGCAGGACACGCTCTACTCGCTCGCCGCCGACACGGGCGGACGGGCGTTGCTCGACGAGAACGACCTCACGCTCGGCATCACCCAGGCCCAGAAGGATCTTTCGAGCTACTACATCCTCGGCTACTACAGCGCCAACGCCGCCCAGGACGGCCGCTTCCGCCGCATCCGCGTGCGCCTGCCGTCCCGCCCGCAACTCAAGCTCGATCACCGCGCCGGCTACTACGCCAACAAACTCTTCAGGAACTTCAACGCGGCCGACAAGGAGCGCCAGCTCGAGGAAGCCCTGCAACTCGGCAACCCCAAAACCGAACTTCCCCTGGCCATCGAGATCAACTACTTCCGGCTGAGCCGGACCAGTTACTTCGTCCCGCTGGCCGCCAAGGTCCCGGGATCGCTCGTCGCGCTGGCGCGCAAGGGCTCGGCCGAGACCGCCGAGCTCGACTTCATCGGGCAGGTGCGCGACTCCAAGGGCACGCTCGCCGGCGCCGTCTGCGACACCATTAAGGTGAAACTGACCAACGCCACCGCCGCCGAGTGGGGCAAGCGAGCGCTGGAATACGACACCGGATTCCTGCTGGCGCCCGGCGTCTACCGCATCCGGTTCCTGGCGCGCGAGAACCTGGAAGGCAAGATGGGCACCTTCGAAACCCGCTTCGAGGTGCCCGACCTGAACCGCGAACAGGACGGCGTGCGGATGAGTTCGGTGGTCTGGAGCAGCCAGCGGGAGCCGCTCGGGGCCGCGGTCGGCGGAGCGTCGAACAGCAAGAAACTGCTGGCGGTCCACCCGCTGATCCACGACGGCCAGAAACTGGCGCCGAGCATCACCCAGGTGTTCCGCAAGAATCAGAACCTGTATGTGTACTTCGAAGTCTACGACCCGGAAGCCGGGCCGGATGCGAACTTGCCGTCGGTCGCGGCCAGCCTGAGCCTGTACCGGGGCCGCAACAAGGCCTTCGAGTCGGAACCGGTGCGGGTGTCTCGGTTTGCCGAATCGCGCAATCAGGCCGTGACGTTCCAATTCCAGGTTCCGCTGGCCGGTCTGAAACCGGGGCGCTACACCTGCCAGATGAACGTGGTGGACGAGGTCGGCCGCAAGTTCGCTTTTCCGCGCGCGCCGCTGGTTCTACTGCCGTAGTAATTCCAGGCGGACGCTCTCCAGCTTGAGAACGCCGATGATCCGCGTCGTGCCCGGGACGCGCTGATACACCAGCCCGAGCCGAAGCACCCGGCTCGCCGGCCCCACAGTGAATTCCAGCGACGTCTCCCTCAGGCCGGCCGCCAGTGGCTCGCTTGAGCCGAGGTCGCCAGCCATCCAAACCGGTCCGGCGCCGCGCGCTATTCCAGAAGCCTGATAGCGGCAGCGCAGACTGTACCGCCGCCCGCCCGCAACCGGCACGTTCTGCGCCAGCAAGTCGCAGCGCTCCGGTTGGTTGCCGTCGAACTCGAATCGGACCCCGCCGCCGCCCCAGCGTCCAATAGGGGATGAAGCCCAGTTAAACGTCTCGCCCTTCAGCGGCAGGCGAAAGTCGCCGTTGGTCAGGCTGACGCCGGCCTCCGGCTCGAGCCGCTGGAACGGCAACAGCCGGCGGTCGATCATGCGGTTCCACAGCCGCAGGGCGTCCATCGGCGCGCCGAGCGCGAGTATCCGGCTCGAGCAAACCACCAGAGCGGCGGATTGTTCGGGACCGGCGAGATCGACAGCTCGCCAGGCAACGCCGCGGAGCATATCCAGGTCCGCCCGGGGTTGTATCCAGTAGAGAAAGCCCTCGATCAGCCGCCGCTGGCCGGAGACCACACGGTCGAAGATCAGTCCCAGGTCGGGCGTCGCCTCCGCCGAGAGCTCGTACAACGCCACCGGGGTTTCCGGGCTGATCTCGGCCGCCGCCCGCGCCCATTGCCAGAAGGACTCCCAGGATTCACTACGGAAGTAGTAGTTCGCCAGCGTCCACCGGGGCATGAAGAGGCGGTCCGCCTGCGCGGCCCGAATCAGGTATCGTTCGGCCGAGGCCTGGTCGCCGCCCGCCTCGGCCTCCAGTCCCAGGCGAATCCAACTCGCGGAATCGTAGGGATTCCGGGCCACCGCTCCGGACCAGTCCGAAAGCCTGGCGCGCAGCCTGGCGTCGTCCGGCGCGAGCGAGGAGGCACGCCGGACCGCCTCCGGCCGGCCCTGCCGGTCGAGCCAGTCGGCGTACGCCAGCCGTAGGGACCAGTAACCCGGCACACCGAGAGCAGCGGCCAAAACCCCTCCCGCCAGACGCCGCAACGCGCTCACGAAATGGAAGTGGGCCCCGGCCCGCCATATTCGCAGGAAACGTGGGGACAGACGAGACGTTCCCCTATTCCGGCGCCGCGCCCAGCTTCACCCTGACCTTCAGGCTGCGGCCGCCGCGGGAGATCAACAGTTCGGTGGCGTCGCCGGCCCGCTTGCGGCTGAGCGCGCGGCTCAACGCGTCGCCCCGGTCCACCGGCTTGCCGTCGATGGCCATGATGAGGTCGCCGCCGATGCCGACCTCGTTCAGCCCGATGGTGACCCAGCGGGTCGGGCCGCGCAGTCCGGCCGCTTCGGCGGGGCTGCCGGCGCTCACTTCCTGAATCAGCAGGCCGCCATCGGCCGGCAACTCCATCGCTTCGGCCAGATCGCCCACCACATAGACCACGGCGACTCCCAGCCGCGGACGCTGATAGCGGCGGCCGGCCGAATAGTCGTCGAGCATCGACTTGGCCCTGTTGATCGGCATGGCGAAGCCGATGCCGATGTTCGAGCCCGGCCCCAGGATCGCTGTGTTGATGCCGATCACGTTGCCCTGCGAATCCAGCAGCGGCCCGCCCGAGTTGCCGGGGTTGATGGCGGCGTCGGTCTGCATCATCCCCTCCAGCTCGCGGCCCCGCTCATCGGCGATGGTCCGGCCAAGAGAGCTTATGATGCCGGTGGTCAGCGTGCCCTCCAAGCCGAACGGATTGCCGATGGCCAGCACCTTCTGGCCGACCTGGATTCCGTCGGAATCGCCCAGCGGCAGGTATCGCTCTTTCTTCTTGGGAGTGATGCGGATAAGCGCCAGGTCGTTGGTCGGATCGCGCACCAGTACTTCCGCCTTGTACCGGCTCTTGTCGGGCAGCGTCACCTGCACCTCGGGCGCGCGCCCGCTCACGACGTGGTCATTGGTCAGGATCTTGCCGTCCGCGCTGATCAGGAAGCCGGAACCGGTGCCCGTGTCCGGGACGATCTGCATGAACCAGCCCCGCCGGTAGACCGTGCTGGTGATGTTCACCGTCGCCAGGTGAGCGGTCCTGTAGATCTCGATGTTGTTGACCTCGTCGGAGCCGAGGCCCGCGCCGCGCGCCACGCCGGGGCCGCTCCAGATCCGGCCCACCGGCGCGAAATCGCGGAACCGCCGGGCGAATGGAAGCTTCGTCGTCATGTAGACGAAGGCCGCGATCAGAACCGCGGAAATGATCAGAAACCGATACTTCTTCATACTTTTCGAATGCTCCGAAGGGATTCAAAGACCGCCAAGGTCCGCTTGTAGGTCTCTTCTCTGGCGCCCGACGTGTCGACCACGTAGTGGGCGTACTTTCTCTTCTCTTCCAAGGGCATCTGCCGGGCGATGCGCATCAGCGCCTGCTCGCGAGTGATTCCGTCGCGGCTCATCGCGCGTTCCACCTGGGCTTCCAGCGGGCAGACCGCCAGGATCAGCCGGTCGAATCGCCGCCAGCTTCCCGTTTCAATCAGAATGGCGGCTTCGACCACCACGATACTGTT
>Ga0315277_10009538_pt1 | contig 12394 bp, 9 predicted proteins | sample YL17G05_15_MG_FD_203695 | JGI IMG/M metagenome (GOLD analysis project Ga0315277, IMG submission 203695) | Sediment microbial communities from Yellowstone Lake, YNP, Wyoming, USA - YL17G05_15 | ecosystem: Environmental > Aquatic > Freshwater > Lake > Sediment | place: USA: Wyoming | collected... | reverse complement strand
GGGCGGGGCGGTTGGAGGGCCCGCGGCGCATTGGCCCAGGGCCGCCGGGATGGTGCTTGACGGTCGAATCTACGTCTATGACGGGGCGCGTGTGTCCGCGCGCGACGTCGAATCCGGGGGCGTCCTTTTCGACGAGCCGACGTTCCTCCCGCCGGGGCTGAGGCTGCCGGAGGAGGCGGAGGTGAACCGCGCGGGGCAGGTGCTGGCGTGTCCGGCGGCGATTGCGGCGGGCGGCGGCGCGGTCTACTACACGAGCGTCGTCCAGGACGACGCCGCGAAGAGGGCGCTGTCGATCCTTGCGGCGGCAGACGCAACGACCGGCCGGACGCTCTGGGCGGTTCTATCGACGTCCGTCGGCGAGGGGATGAACTTCTCATCGGCGCCGGCGTGGGCGCACGACCGGGTCTATGCCCTCATGCGGCGCAGCGGCCAGATGCCTTCGGTATATCTTTCGTGCTTCGACGCGCGGGACGGCGCGCCTGTCAACCTCACGTTCATAGACTCATGCTGGCTGCCCATGGGGGCGCCTTACGGGTGGGGGACGCCCGCGCTTGACCCGGCGGTTCTCGCTCCGGCGCCTGCCGTCGCAGGCGACAAGGTTTTCGCAGTGTCAAACAGCGGGGCCGTGGCGGTCGTCGACGCCCTGTCGTGCGCCATCGAGTCGATCCATACGTACCCGAGGGCGGTGATTTCACCGTCGGGCGAGGGGCTGGTGAGGATGCTCGAGGGCCGGGCGTACGGGGCTATCTCGGCGTCGGAGGGCGTTGCGGCGGTCGCGCCGAGCGACACCGCGGAGGCGTTTCTCGTGAGGCCGGGGCAGCCGGCGGCGCGTTTCGATATTCCGGGGGCGCGCGCGGTCTTAGGCATCTCGGGCGATACAGCAATCGCGATACTCGACACGGTGACGGGGATCGACACGGGTACCGGGCGGGTCGCGTGGCGGGCGGAGGGGCCGCAGGAGTTTATGCCGGGAGGAACGGTTTCGGGCGGCGTAGTCTACGCGGGCACGCCTGACGGGCTTGTCGCGATTTCCGCCGCGGACGGAAAGACGCTCGCCAGGTGCGCGTGGCCGGACGGAGCGGCCCGAGGGAATGTCATCGTCTCGAACGAGATGATAGCAGCGTTTGGCGAGTCGGACGTGGCGGCTTTCCGGTTCGCGAAGAAGCCGCAGAGCGCGGGCGTGTCGCGGGCGGGAGAGAGCGGGCCGCGGGTCGAGCCGCGGGCGGGCGGCGCGAGGGGGGCGGCGGGCGGTTTGCTCGGGCTCTGGGCGGCGCCGGCGTTCGACGACGCGTACATTCTCGCTTCGAGATGCGCGGCCGCGCCGGTTGATTACGCGTCGGGCGAGAGGCGATTCGTTTTTCTTCCGGGCGCGACGCTTTCCCTCTGGGAAGTCACGGGGGCGCCGTCGAACGTCTGGAACGAAAGCGCGCCGTTCACGCCTGGCGGCGCATTCTACGCGGACGGGCGGCTCATAGTTTACAGCGGCCGGGAGGCGGCGGCGGTCGATGCGAAGGACGGGCGGATCCTGTGGCGGCATGAGGCAGGGGCGCCTTTGGGAGGGCTCGCGTCTGCGGCGCACATCGACGCCTGCGCGGCTCCCGGCGGGCGCGTCGCGTACGTCCGCGCGAACAGGCTCGTGATGCTCGACGCCGAGACGGGAGAGGTGACGGCGTCGAGGGCACTGGCGGAACAGGTGGTTTCGACGGCGGCGGGGGCGGGCGTGTATGCGGTCGTAACGGCACCGGCCGGCGGCGGCGATATGCTCTGGGCGTATGACTGCGCGAGCGGGGCGATTCGATGGGCTGTCCAGGTCGGCGGCCCGCAGGGCGACCTCGGCGCGCGGGCGGCCGTTTCCGGGGACGGGCGCGTTTTCGTCGCGTGCCCGAACGCAAGCCTTGCCGTCTGCGTAGACGCGGCGACGGGCAAGATCCTGTGGAAGTACAACGACAGCGGGCGCGGCGACAGGATCGCCCAGACGGGCGTTGAGGGCGGGTCGTTCTATTACGTCGTCGCGCAGGGCAACGTGATGCGCGCGGTTATTCTCGACCAGGCGACGGGAAAGACGGCGGGCGTGTACCCCTCTGTGTCGCCGGCGGGAGTCTTCGGCGACGAGACGTACGTGCTTGTGGCGGACTCGCGGATAAGAAAGTACGTGCGCGGGCGGAAAGACCCGGCATGGAGCGCGCCGGCGGCGCTCACGAAGAGCTCCCAGCGGGCGCTTGACTGGCGGCTCGCGGAAGGGCGGCTCTACGTACTTCTCGTCGATGGGGACGCCGGCGGACCGAAGGGATTGTCCGTCGCGGCGTACGACGCGGCAACCGGCGACAAGAAGGGCGAATGGGCGCTGCCTCTTACGAACGCGGCGAAACGCGGCGCGGTGTTTTCGGGCGACGGGCGGGGGGCGGTGCTTGTCGCGGGAGCGGAGGGGGTTCTGAGGGCGACACTCGAAGGGCTTGCGCGCGACCGGACGGTGAGCGCGTATGCCTTGGGGGAACCGGCGACGACGGCGACAATCGGCGAGGTGACGCCGGCGAAAGCGACCGCGGCGCGGATTTCCAACGCAGTGGCCGACGGAGACGCGTGCGAGTGGCCGGCGGAATCGTGGGTCGTAGCGAAAGGCGCGGGAGGGGCTTCCGCGCGGGTCGCTCTCGCCGCGAACGCCAACGGCCTCGTCATCGCAGTCCGGACGGGCGGCGCGGAGGGCGCGGGGCGGATCGAGGACGACTGCATCAGGATGAGCGTCGATTCAAAGAACGCAAGCGCGCGCCAGGGCCCGGCTGTCGATTTCGACGCGGTCATCGCGAGCGGGCGGATGCACGTGCTCTTTTCACGCGGCAAGGGGGAGGCGGCGCTCTGCCGGCGGGAGAATGCGACGGGCGGTTACGACTACGAGGCGGCGATTCCCTGGTCGGCGCTCGGAAGGCAGGGGAGCGAAAGCGGCCGGTCCCCGGCGGTCGGCGTGATGATCGCGGGGCGCGAAGCGGGCGGCGGATACTGGTCGTGGCCGGAAGGGTGCGCGTACGAGCCGGAGTATTTCGGGACGATCGCGACAGGCGGGAAGGGGGACTAAGGGCGGGGACAGCGCCCGCGCACCGCGGAAAGGGGATGCTTAGCAGCCTCGCGTGAGACGCCCCTGACGCACGCCGTGCGCGGGTGACGGTCTGGCACCGCAGGGAATTCCGGATATGATAGCGTCGAGCGGGACGGCGATGCGGCCGATATTTCCTTCGACGGTCGCCGCGGTCGAGAGGAGACGAGGCTTCCGGCGTCGGCCGTCATCCGGTTCGGGCAGGACCCGGCGTCGAGGGCGGCGAAGGAGGCGTACGATGAAGTTGAAAAGTGAAACGCTGAAACTCATCCTGACGCACCCCTTCGAGACCGCGCGCGGGAGGTCGTCGTCGCAGACGACGGTGATAGTGTCCATCGAGGACGAGGGGCTTGTGGGGCTCGGCGAGGCGGCGTCCTGCGGGTACCTCGACCAGTGCGCGGCGGAGACCGAGAAGGTCCTCGCGCGGATGGCGCCGCACCTGCCGGTGGAGCCCTTTGCGATAGAAGAGACGATGCGCGCGCTGGAGGGGCACTTCGGCGAGTTCACGTCGGCGAGGTGCGCGGTGGATATCGCGCTTCACGACCTTGTGGGGAAAAAGCTCGGCGTACCGCTTTACAAGTACTTCGGGCTTTCGGCGGGGGAGGCGAGAAAGACGAGTTTTACGATCGGCCTCGACACGGTCGAGCGCGTCGCCGAGAAAGTGAAGGAGGCGAAGGAATACTCGATACTCAAAGTGAAACTCGGCGGCGCCGACGACGTCGAGATAATGAAGGCGGTAAGAGGGCTTACGGACGCGACGCTGCGAGTGGACGCAAACGGCGGCTGGAAGCCGGACGAGGCCGCGAAGAAGATGAAGGTCCTGGCGGGCCTGGGCGTGGAGTTTGTCGAGCAGCCGCTGCAGCGCGAGGACCTTGCGGGGCACGCGAAACTGAAGAAGAAAGGCATCCTGCCGATAATCCTCGACGAGTCGGTGCAGACATCGAAGGACATCCCCGCGGCGGCGGCCGCATGCGACGGCGTCAATATCAAACTCACGAAGGCCGGGGGGCTTCGCGAGGCGTACAGGATGATCGCGACAGCGAGGGCCTGCGGTCTAAAAGTCATGCTCGGCTGCATGGTCGCGTCGTCGGTGAAGATCACGGCGGCGGCGCACCTGTCGCCGCTGGCGGACTACCTCGACCTCGACGGGAACCTCCTCATCGGGAACGACCCCTACCGCGGCGTCATTAGCGCGTTCGGCGAGATGCTTTTGCCGGACGGGCCGGGGCTCGGACTCGTGGACGCGTTCCAGGCGTGGCAGGGCGAGGGGAAGGACTGAAGGCGCGCGGCCTTCGAATCGACCCACGAGCTGCGCCGATGCGCGGGCGGGAACCCCGCACCACTGAAGCATTTCCATGTCAAAAGCGTGAGACGCGGCATCCATATTTCTTGAACATCGCCCGGTCGCGGCGAGACTATGCATTTGGAATGTGCGACCGCGAGGCGGCCAGCCCCTGAGGTGAAGACATGGAAAGGCATACTGAACAGTTGCGGGACGAAGTGGCGATACTCGCGTACCGGGCAGGGGACGTGAAGGGGCTCGAGGAACTCATCTCGCGGTGGCAGCGGAGAATATACGTCTACGTGTCAACGACGATCGGCGACCGGGAGGCTGCGTGGGACGTCGCGCAAGAGGTGTGGATGGCGGCCGTGAGCGGCATCAGGCGAAGGGGCAACATCGCATGCTTCGGCGCGTGGCTCTACGGGACGGCACACAATAAGTGTATGTCGTACCTAAGAGCCAGGGGCGCGCTCAACGGCGCCGGATATACACTCGACGCGGAGGCATTGCCGGCGGGCAGCGAAGCGGAGCCCGCGGAGACGGCGTTCGCGGCGGAGGACATTCAGGCGGTGAGGAAGTGCATTGAAGAGCTTCCGGTTGCCCAACGCGAGGCGTTGACGCTTTTCTACCTCGACGAGTTGTCGCTCAATGAGGTCGCGGGGATTGTGGGCGCGCCGGTCGGGACTGTGCAATCGAGGCTTCACTATGGGAGACTGCGGCTCAAGGAAGGCCTCATGAGAAAGGGGTACCGCGATGGACGCTAATGAGAAGAACTACATGAGGGATGTGCTCATGTCGGGGGCCTCGCCCTCGGACGAACTGCGGAAGAGATTCGACAAGCAGATCGAGGCGCTGACGCTGCATCCGCTGACGCGGCGGGGGAAGGCGCAGCGCGTTATCCAGGCGGTCATCTTCACTATCGCGGGAATCGGCATGGCCGTGGGGGCCATTTCTATCGCGGCGTCGCACGATCCCGGGCTTTCGAATGGGAATCGCCTCTTCATGGAGATAACGTTCGGGGCGACGTCGCTCTTCTTCTTTCTTACGGCGTACCTTGGCATCGACCAGTTGAGGCGCGGCGTGGCGGCTCCGAGGAAGCAGCAGAAGGTCATGATATTCGGCACCTTCGCGTTCATGCTGACATTCGTAATCGCGACGCTCATGTTCGCGCCGACGCAGACGATGCGTCCGGAAGCGGTCACGCTTATGTGCGCGAACATGCTCGTCTTCTGGATCATGGTGTGGGGGTTCGTGCTCTTCTACTCCATGCAGTGGCACCGCGAGGACGTCATCCTCGAACAGAAACGGACGCAGCTCGAGGTAGCGCTTCTTCACGAGGAGCTGGCCAAGAGGACGTCCAAGTAGACCCTGCGCGGAGCCGACAGCGGCGCGGGCGGCCCGGTCGAATCGGCGGAGGGCCGCCCGACGCGCGACTCCCGCACAGTGCGCACGCCTCAACTCACAGCATATTCCTTCGAACACGGTCACGCCTTCGAGCGCCTTATACGATAGAATGGAACGGGCAGCAGTTTCCCGTTTTCGAGGCCAGGGGCGCTCGTGGGCGGACGGACAGACCAACTCAGGGACGAGGTCGACATCCTCGAGTACCGCCGCGGCGACGTGGAGGCCCTTACTCGGCTTATTTCGCGTTGGCAGCCTCGCGTATACGGCTACATCCTCAGCATGATCGGCGACAGGGACGAGGCGTGGGACATTTCGCAGGAACTGTGGTTATCGGTATTATCAGCGCTTGGCGGAGGAAAGGGGATCGGTCACTTCGCGGCGTGGCTTTACCCCGTCGCCCACAACAAGTGCATATCGCATTTGAGGAAGAAGCGCCGCCTGCCGAAAGCGGAAGAGGCGCCGTTCGAGGATGCGGACGGGCGGGCCAAGACGACCGAGGAAGTGACCTTCCGCGCAGAGGACGCCCGCGCCGTGCGCGAGTGCCTGGGGGACTTGAGTCTCGTGCTCAGGGAAACGATGCTGCTCTTCTACATGGACGGGCTGTCTCTTGAGGACGTCGCAAGGGTCCTCCACGTGCCGCTCGGGACGGCGCAGTCGAGACTCCACTACGGAAGGCGCAAACTCAAGGACATGCTCAGGCGGAAAGGATATGGCAATGACAGACGCTGAAGGCGACGGTTTGCGTGAAGCCATCTCGCAGGGGCCGGAAGTTTCGGACGAACTGCGGCGGCGGTTTGGCGAGCAGATTGAGCGGCTGCTGTCCAGGCGGCTCAGCGTCGCGGGGCACATAATACGCATCGTTGGGGCATTGCTCATGAGCGCGGCGGCGCTTTACTGCGCGGGCGTAATCGCGATGGCGGGGTCCCTGGCGCGCTACGGCCACGGCCGCGAAGTCATACCCTTTACCATCGGATTTGGAGCGGCATTCCTTTTCCTTGCGGCGGGCGCATTCCACTGCGTGTACGAGTTGCGGAACGGCCTTGTAGCCCCACGCAGAGTGCAATATGTGACATTCGCGATACGGTACGGGGCGGTGTTTGTCGTCGGGCTTCTCGTGCCGGCGTTTCGCGTGGCGTACGGGACTCCAGACGTCTACGACCCTACGTACCTGAAATACGTGGTCGCCACCAATTCTCTTCTCACCGTGTACTGGTCGGTTGCAGCGGTCCTCGCCGTTTACACAATCTCCAAATGGCACCGCGAGGACGCGCTCCTCGAGGTGAAGCGGGTGCAGTTGGAGATGGCCGAACTCCGCGGGCGATTGGAAAAGACGGAGACGAGAGAGGCTTAGGTCGCGCTTCGACCCTCTGTCCAAGTCCGTCGTCGAGGCCGTTTCCGGCCTTCGCGGGGCGCTTGCGCGGCTTGAAATCGCATGCCGTATCCGTAAGATAGACCGCATCGGGCCATCGTTTCCCCTTCAAAGTCCACCGGAGGAGCGGCCTCAATGCAATACAGGGTGGTCCCCAAATCCGGCATCAGGCTCTCGTGCATCAGTTTCGGCGGGATGAGGATTCCGCACGTCTCGCAGGACGAGGCGACGGCCACCATCCGAAGGGGGGTGGAACTCGGCGTCAATTACCTCGAGACCGCCCCCGGCTACGGCGACAGCGAGGTAAAGATTGGGAAGGCCATAAGGGGCATTCGCGACAAGGTTTACGTATCGACGAAGGTCGGGCCGGGCGACGCGCCGGACAAGGCGGCGGTCTTTCGCGCGATCGAGAAGTCGATGAAGCGTCTCGACGTGGACTACGTCGACTTCTACCACATGTGGTACGTTTGCAACGCCGGAGACTGGGAAGCCGTGATGAAGAAGGGCGGCGAACTCGACGGCGCGAAGGCCGCGCGCGACAAGGGGCTCATCGGGCACATCGGGATCACGACGCACGCGCCGATACCGCTCGTGCGGGAGATGGTCGCGTGCGGCGAATTCGAACTGGTGACCATTTCGTACAACATGGCGCAGAGGCAGTACGAGGAGATCGTCGACTTCGCCGGGGAACACAAGGTCGGAGTAGTCATCATGAACCCGCTGGCCGGGGGGCTTTTGGCGCGCACGCCCAAGGGCGCGGAGAAGGCGGCGAGGCCGCGGCCTCACATCATGGCGGCCTTAGGGTTTCTCCTTGCGAACCCGCACGTGACGACGGCGATCTGCGGGGCGAAGTCGCCGGAGGAGATGGAGGAAGACGCGGCGGCGGGGGATTTTCTGCCGACGAGGGAACTTGCGGTGGCGCTGGCGGAGGACTTCGAGAAACTCGGCGGGAAGTTCTGCACGACGTGCGCGTACTGTATGCCTTGCCCGCAGGGAGTGAATATCCCCCACGCGATGCTCAACTGGAATTACTGGAAACTGTACGACCTTGACTTCGGCAAGTGGAACAGGAAGGCGCGAAAGGAACTGCGCGAGGTGGTGGGTTTCGAGAAGTGTACTGAGTGCGCGATATGCGAGGGGAAGTGCCCGAACAAACTGCCGATCATCGAGAGGCTGAAAAAGCTCGTTGCGCTGCTTGACGAGGCTGACAAATAGGGAAACGCTCTCACCACCAGGAACTCCAAGGGCACAGAGAAAGCGAACCTCAGGCCACAGACCAAAGATGGGGAAAGGAGAGGCAGATGGCGAGCGTTCTCATATCTTACTACAGCAAGTCGGGAAACACGGAGGCGATGGCGCAGATCCTGGCCGAGGCCGTGAAATCCGCAGGCGCGCAGGCGACGGTGAAGCGCGCCGAGGATACGACGAACAAGGACCTCGTCGAGGCGAGCGCAGTCGCGCTGGGGTCGCCGGATTACTTCTCGTACGTCGCGGGGCAGGTGAAGATCATCTTCGACGAGGCGCTCGAGGTGAAGTCGAACCTTTCCGCGAAACCGTCCCTGTGCTTTTTGAGCCACGGCGGCGGCGGGAAGGCCAAGGGGCCATTCGAGAACCTGATGAAGGCGGTGGGGCTTACGCTCGTGTGCCCCTGCGTCATGAGCCAGAGCGCGCCGGCGGGCGTAACCGTCGATGAAATCAAGAAGGCGGGCAAGGCGCTCGTGGCGGCTCTGAAGAAGTAGCAGCAAGGCCGGAGCCGGGACGGGCCGTCAGAAGCGGATGGATTCGCGGCCCAGTCCATGGCCAGGCCCGGAAATGACAACGGCCGCATGGGAACAACCAAGAGCCGGTCAGTCTGAGGGAAGAGGAATGAGACGGCACGCGTTCCTTCTTGCCTTGTTGGCGATAGCGTTTCTTGCCTGGTGCGGGAGTGCTCTTGCCGCCGAGGAGAAGCCCCTTTGGGTCGTGGTGACGACGCCGGCACTTGAACCGGCGCTGAAGCCGCTCGTGGAAAAGCGGACGAAGGACGGATTTGAGACGGTCGTCTCCACGAAGGCAGTCGATAAGGCGCTCGCAGGTCTGCCGCGCAAGCCATCGCTTGTCCTTATCGTCGGAGACTACGAACTCGGCAAGGAACAGCAGGGATGGTTCGTGGCGGCAAAGAGGATGAAGTTCTACCGGTGGCGTGCTCAGCAGCCGCAGGACTTCGCATCTGACGCGGCCTTTGGCGACCTGGACGGGGACCTCGTGCCGGATGTTCCGGTAGGCCGCATTCCGGCGCGCACGCGAGAGGAAGCGACTCTCGTCGTGAAGAAGATACTGGCTTACGAAAAATCGGAACCTGGCATAAAGAGCCTGCGGCTGCCTATCTGGACAGGCGCCTCGGGTTACGGTCCGTTAATAGACGGACTTGCGTCGAGCGTTCTCATGAGCAAGACACAGATGGGGATGCCCAGCTGGAGCGATCCGGTACTCATATGCGCCGACCCGAGGTTGCCATTCTGCGGGTGGCCGCCGGACCAGCCGACGGTTTTCAACCGTGAGTTGAAGCAGGGATGCCTGATGGCCGCGATGATGGGCCATGCGGACAAGGAGTCCTTTTCCGCGGTGCTTGTGGGAAACAAGGTCGTGAAGTACGCGCTCGGCGATGCAGAGACAGGGCTGGCACAAGGCGATCCAACAGGTCCGGTTTTCATCTTTGCGTGTTCAACGGCGGACTTCACCGGGCCACGCTGCTGCCTCGCCGAGATGATGCTCGGCTCGCCGGGCGGACCAGTAGCGGTGGTGGGCGCAGTGGCCGAATCGCATCCGCTGCCGAACTATTTCTCAGGCGTGAGCTTCCTGGATCACCTGGGCGAGAACGAAAGGCGGATAGGCGTCCTGTGGCTTAAGGCCCAGCGGGATGCCATGAAAGCGCGGGATCCGATGATCGAGGGAATGCTCGCTGATGTCGAGGGCAAACTCGAAGCGCAGATTAACGTCGGCAAACTCAAACGCGACCAGATCCTGATCTACGAGATTCTCGGCGACCCCGCGACTCCGCTTTTCCTTCCGCAGCCTCTCGAGGCGACGGTTGAGCGAACGGGATCCGGATGGCACTGGAAGGCCAAGAAACCCGATGGGGCGAAGCAAATTCAGGTCGGCTTCCGGCCGGAAATCCCCGTCATTAAAGCTGGAAGCGCCAGCGCGCAGCCGGACCAGATGCGCAAGGCTTTCGTTTCTGCCAATGAGGGTCTGGCATACGCGTCTTTGGACGCGCCGAAGCCGGGTGCCGCGTGGGAAGGCGACGTCAGTAAGCCAGGTTTCGTTCGTCTGGTTGCCACGGGTCCCGGCGTGTTCTCCGCGACGGTTTTGAGGCTCAAGACCGAGCCGGATTCATCGGCTGAACCGACGCGGTAGGGGCCGCAGGTCGGGCGGGCGCCAACACGAGGGGCAAGAGAGGATCCTTGATGCATAAGCGTTCGTGCGGGCGAACGGGGCTCGACTTTACGGTGATCGGCTTCGGCGCGATGCGGATGCACGGCAGGGACGTGAAGCCCTGGGCCGAGATCGTCGCGCAGGCCACCGAGGCGGGGTTCAACTACTTCGAGACGTCGCAGAAATACTGTAACTCCACGAGCGAGACAAAGGTCGGCGAAGGCTTGAAAGACTACCGCGGCCGGGTGTACATCTCGACGAAGTGCGCGGCCCGCGACGTTCCCACGGCCGACGGCGCGCGCGAGGCGATTGACGAGAGCCTCAGGAAACTCGGGACCGGGTACGTCGATTTCTACCAGCTCTGGGACTGCAAACTCAACGAGTTCGAGACGATAGCGGCGAAGAAGGGAGGGACGCTCGAGGGGATTCGAAGGGCGATGCGCGACGGCCTCGTGCGCCACCTGGGGATAACGACGCACGACACGCCCGAGAACATGATTCGGCTGCTCGAGACGGGCGAGTTCGAGGCGGTCACCGTGCAGTATAACCTCGTCAACCGCACGGCGGAGCCGGTCATGGAATGGGCGGCAGACCACGGCCTCGGCGTTGTAGTGATGGGGCCGCTTCACGGCGGGATCCTCGCCGCGAAGTCGCCGTTTCTCGACGGACTCGTGAAGATGGGCGCGGGGGAGACGCCGGCGGAGGTGGCATTCAGGTTCGTCCTCTCGAATCCGAACGTCACGTGCGCGATTTCGGGAATGGCGAAGGCGTCGGACGTGGAGGAGGATAAACGCATCGCCGAGCGGATGAGGCCGCTTACGGCAGTCGAGAGAGAGGCGCTCGACGAGGGGATGCGGGAGTTCGCGGCGGGCGCGGGCAAGGTCTGCACGCTGTGCGAGTATTGCATGCCGTGTCCGCAGGACATATGGATACCCGGCATCATGACGCTCTCGAGCGCGGCGAGGCTCTTGGGCCTCGAGGACGAGGCGCGGCGGCAGTACGCGGAATATGTGAAGAACTGGGCGAACGGCGAACCTCCGTGCGTCCAGTGCGAACGGTGCGTCGAGAAATGCCCGCAAGGGATAGACATCCCGGCAGAGATAAAGAAGACGCATGAGAGGTTCAAGTGACGGCGCCGTATCTGGCGGAACGTCGGGAACGGAAAACCGGGGACAGGTAACGAATTCCCTACAAACCGCGGGAATTCGAACCAGTCCCCGTTTTTCCTGAGCGGTGTCGTTCGGGGTGTTGTCCGTCGACGGGAGGCGAGATGCAGAAACGGCGGTGCGGGAAGACCGGGCTTGATTTGACGGTGATCGGGTTCGGCGCGATGCGGATTCACGGCCCGGACACGAAGCACTGGGCCGGCATAGTGCGGGAGGCGGCGGAAGCGGGCTTCAACTATTTCGAGACGTCTCACCGCTACTGCAGTTCGACCAGCGAAACAAAGGTCGCCGAGGGGCTCAAAGGGTTCCCGCGGGACAAGGTCTACATCTCCACGAAGTCGTCGGCCGACGACTTTCTGACGGCGGACGCGGTGCGCAAGGTAATCGACGAGAGCCTCAGGAAACTCCGGGTCGAGTACCTCGACTTCTACCAGTTCTGGGGGCTGCCGCTCAAGGATTTCAACGAGATAGCGGCCAAGAAAGGCGGCACGCTCGAAGGCATCAGGAAAGCGATGGGCGAAGGGCTCATCAGGCACCTGGGGTTTACGTCACACGATACGCCGGACAACATGATAACGCTTCTCAGGACGGGGGAGTTCGAGTCGGTGACGCTGCAGTACAATCTCCTGAACCGCGTGAACGAACCGGTTATCGCCGAGGCGGGGCGGCTG
>Ga0315277_10009537_pt1 | contig 12395 bp, 5 predicted proteins | sample YL17G05_15_MG_FD_203695 | JGI IMG/M metagenome (GOLD analysis project Ga0315277, IMG submission 203695) | Sediment microbial communities from Yellowstone Lake, YNP, Wyoming, USA - YL17G05_15 | ecosystem: Environmental > Aquatic > Freshwater > Lake > Sediment | place: USA: Wyoming | collected... | reverse complement strand
CGCTGCTCCTGCTCCTCCGGAGGAGCAGGAGCAGCTCATCCTTGCGTCGAGTGCTCAACACTTTGATCTTCACCACAGGGGGGTCACGATCTACCCAGCCTTTCCCACACCATCAAGCAAGGCGCTTGACAAGCGTCGGCGATTGTGATGCACTTATCAAGTCGCGTTAGCGTGATGGAGTGCCAGCGTTGGGCCTTGGTGGCCGGACGGGTAGCAGAGGGTGGCCACATCAGGAGGCTCAGGGAAGATGTTGCAGCAGTGACGGAGCGATGGCACGCTGGCGCACCCGAACCGTAACCGAACAACAACCAAGAAATCTATGAAAACCTCAGCAGGGATGATATTCGTATTGGCTCTGAGCCTTGGCCTCGTGCTTGGCGTCCAAGCCCAAACCCGGAGCATTACCAATCAACTCGTCGTGCATCTCACATTTGACAACACGATGAACGACAACTCAGGGCGCGGCAACAACGCGACCTACAATAGCGCCAACGGGCTGGTGACCCACCCTGCGGCCCCCACTTACGTCACTGGCAAGATTGGACAGGCCTTTCAGTTCAACACCACGGGTGATGCTTCGCTGATTGAATTCGCGAGCTTGGGGTATCCCACCGATTTGAGATTTGGCACGAACACCGACTATTCATACGCATTCTGGATCTACGACATTGCCAACAACAGTGATTCCGCGTTCATGGGCTGCCAGAACTGGAACAGAAGCGGAAACGTGGGCTGGGCCATTTATGCCCAGTCAGGTGGCAATTTCCGGGTGGCTTCGTGTACCGGCAACTACACGGATCAGATTGATTGTTGCGCAGGTTCCTGCGTGTTCAAATATGTAACCACCATGCCAAACGTCATCCGCGATGGGGCGTGGCATCACCTGGTGGTGACGACTCAGCGCGGCGGAAACCGAATCACTTATTTGGACGGCGCGCAGATCGCTATCGAACCTGTGCCGGGCACTGGTACGAACACCCTGGATGCGGATACTTTCTTGGACGGCCTGGGCAACCCGTACGCGGTGAACATCGGTCAAGATGGCACTGGGGCATACACGCAGGGTGCCAATTACAGTCCACCACCGGCGGATGGGAGTGGCGGGGCCGCGATCAGTGCCAACATTGATGACGTGGGTATCTGGCGGCGCGTAATGACTCCGTCGGAGGTCACTGCGATGTACAACTTCGGACTACAGGGGACCAATCTGTTCAATGTTCCCGACGTGCACACGCCGCTTCTGCTTTCCTTCACGCCGGCCAATGGAGCGTCGGCCGTCGCTGCTTCCATCCCGGTCACGGCGCGGATTCAGGATCAAGACACCAAAGTGAACACAAACAGTCTTCTCTTGCTCGTTGACGGCGTCTCGGTGCCGTTCACGTTGGTGCAGAATGCCGCCACGAACACGCTCACTTACACTCAACCATTCCTTGCGGCGCCCTCGAGTGTTCACACGAATAAACTCATCTTTGCGGACAACGGGACGCCCGTGCCGAGCCGCTTCACCAACGTGAGTGTTTACACGGTCATCGTGTGGTCCAACATCTACCTGCCGCCCCCGATTTACCTCGAAACGTTCGATGAGGTCGTCCCGTCAACCAACCCGCCGGCCAACTATCCGATCGACATAGCGGGGAACTGCCCTGCCGGATGGACGCTTACCAATTGCACAAGCCTGTTCGGCTCTTGGGGTCTGACGCCAGTGACGTCTGACCTGTACGCAAATTTCGCAATCGTTCCTGTGGAGATCGTCAGGACGTTTAACTTTGGCACCAGGATTGATATGGTCGGCACCCCGCTCATGGTGAATGGCGTTTGGATCACCAGTTCGCTCGCCAGCAATAACGTCGTTTTCGCCGCGTCCGACGGGCGCGCGAACGGACCCCAGCTTGACGTTATGTTCACCCGCGATTACGACTTGACCGGAAAATCCAATATTTGGGTCGGCTACAATAACATTCTCACGACGGAGCGTGGGATGTTCTCGGGCTTGGAGTACTCGATCAATCAGGGCGCCACCTGGCTGCCCGTCGCTTACTACATGTGTAATAATTCTCAGTGCATCGTCCTCACGAACAACGTCTTCGACCCCGTGGCTACGATCACGAACACGGTCTGGCCAACCGTTCGTGTTCAGCCGAATCCTTGCAGCGCGACCCCGGATGTTAGCTGTTATACCAACTTTCTCGGCGTAGATCCCAGTTGGTATGCCAATCTCGGTCCGTATATCCACCTTGGGGGCAGAGGTGACAACGCCAGTTACCACCGCGTGGAGAAATATCCTTTGCCCCAGGCGGACGGTCAGGCCACCGTGCGGTTCCGCTTTGCATTTTCCGGCCGGGATTACTGGGACTGGGGCTTCGACAACTTTGGCCTTTACAGCCTGGCGTCCGCTGAGCCCCCGCGCATCACCAGCATCACCAAGTCGGGTGCCAACATCACCATCACTTGGAACGGAACAGGCGCAAATGCTGCCAGCGGGCTCCAGAAAACGACCAGTCTGAGCCCGCCGGTTTGGAGCGATGTCCCTGGCACGATTGGGCTGAGCAGCTATTCGGAACCAACTTCCGGTGCTGCGGCGTATTATCGAGTGGTCAGGTATTGACCTCCATCACGCTTGAAAAACCGGGTCCGGTTGGCGTGCCGACCGGACTCGGGGCTTGATTTCGGCGATACGTGGGACTAGCCTGGAATGTAGTGTTCCTTCAGGAGTGGAGGGAACCGACCGCCGTACAGGAAATGCTATGAAACTGATTGAACGAGTCCGCGGCCCGGCGGGCTTAAGCCGTGACCGGCACCAAGGCGGGTTCACGTTGATCGAGCTGCTGGTGGTCATCGCCATCCTCGCCATCCTCGCCGCCATGCTGCTCCCGGCGTTGGCGAAGGCCAAAGAAAAAGCGGCACGCGCCGCCTGTATGAGCAATTTCCGCCAATTGGGCCTGGCGCTGGCCATGTACACGACGGACAACCAAGACTGGGTGCCATATTGCCAATGGCACAATGATTTCGGGCCGAGTTGGCTTTACATGCCCAAGTTTGGGAATGCCCCGGACCCGTATAAGCTTGTTGGTGGCGACCTGATTGATAACACCAATGACGTTTCCTACATCGAACAGGGACTGTACTATCCATACATTCGTAATCGGCAGGTCTATTATTGTCCGCTTGATAAGAAGGGAAACCAGGATTTCATCCGCCGCGTTCAGCGGGTTTCCAGCTACATCATGAACGGAGCGGTTTGTGGTTTCGGAGCATATCAGGCCGACTTCCAAAGGTGGGGCCATAAGTTTAAGGCCGCCCAGTTCAACGGAGCCGCTTACGTGCACTGGGAACCAAGGGTTACTGACTTTGGCGGGTGGTACGCTTACAACAGTGGTGTGGACGCCAGCCAATACCCGGAAGGTCTTGAGGGGATCGGAATCCGCCACGGCGACGGAGCGGCAATCCTAGGCTTCGACACGCGGGTGCTGTGGATCACTGTGAAGAAATTCAACCAGGAGGCGGCAAATCAGCCTGGGCTGCTATGGTGTGTCCCTGGAAGTCGCACTGGCCGTTAATCAGGGTCACCAATGCTCATGTCGCCGTTCGAGATCATGCTCCCTCGTCGCGTAGTCTCGATGGGCAGCCTCAGCGCTTGGTCTTGGTTTCGCGCCGCGCCAGGTTTTCCTTTTTTCGAGCTGGTCTAACCTCCGCGCTGGTTCCAAGTCTAGGTCCATCGCGGCGAGGCCAGTCAGGCAACCGAGAACACACGACCAGCTCTGCAACGCCGCATCGAAGGTGGGCTTGAATAGGCGGAAGTGGACATCCGGCTCACGCAAGGCGGGCAGCTCACCTTGAAGCGGTGAAGTGGTGTCCTTCTGTTGCGCGGGGGGCGTGGCAAAGACGGGGCTACACGTCGCGCGCCTCAATCCTCGCGCCCGGCTTCATGCACGCGAATGAAGCGGCGCAACGTGATCAATCCCACCGGCGCGACTGCCGCAATCAGCCCCACGATCAGCCACATCGTTCCTGCGTGCCGCTCGCCGACTTCTGGGCAGTATTTGGCCAGCAGGGTGCCGGAAACCGTTCCCACCAGCAGCTTCGCCAGCAGGAACGGAACATACGACAGTGCCGCGTAGGACGCTTCCTGCCCCTTGGGCGCGATGGCCGCCGCGTATTCATAGACTCGCGGCGAGTAAAACGCTTCGCCGAACGAGAGAATGACCACGTAAACCGTGATCATCACGTAGTACGGATGCACGCTGCCCGTCAGACCGAGATAGCCGTGGCCAATCCAGCGCCCAAACGCGCCGTCCGCCAGCGGTTGAAACCAGACGGTCGGCAGCGCCATGATGAAAACGGAGATGGCCGAGATCACGCCGCCCACCGTCACCATCCGATACGCCTGGAACCGCTGCGTGAGCGCGCCGACGAGCGGCACAAGGAAAACGATGAGGATGTTGTTGATCGCCACCAACCGTCCGACCGGCGCGCCCGCGCCCAACTCGCGGATGCCGAACTTCGGGAACACGTAGTCCATCTGCATGAAGATGAGCTTGAGGAACGCGATCAACATGAGAAACGCTAGCAGCCGGTAAAACCCCGCCTGGCGCAGCAATCCGGCAAATAGTGTCACCGTCGCCTTCACGCTGTCGCCTACGGTGAGCCAGAAGGAATTCCACAAGTTTGCGTCAGGATACTTGGGTGGTTCCGGCGTGATCTTGAGGCCCTCGTCGGTTATCTCCGCGCCTCTGCGGACGAACCACAGCACGGGCAGAATGGCGATCTCGATGCCCAGCGCCACGAGCAGGAGCGTCCGATAGGTGCTGATTTGCGTGTGGATCAACGGCAGCGTCAGCCGGCCTTGCTCGCCCAAACCTTGCCGCACCCAGTCGAACACGAACGCCGCGACGAGGAAGCCCAGGTTCATGATTGTGTAAAACAGCGAGAACGAAATGGAGCGCTGCTGCGTGTTGGAATACTTGCGGACGGCGGCGACCAGCACCGGCGTGCCCAACGCCTCGCCAATCGCAAGTGGAAACAGGCCGGCCACCAGCGCCAGCCATTTGACGGTCGTGAACGCCATCACCGCCCGCGCCCCGATGCAGACCCAAACTCCGAGGAAAAAGGTCCGTCGCAACCCGATGGCATCCGTCAACGAGCCGACGAGCAACGTCACCATCGTCATCGAAAGCGACCACGCGGCGACCAACCCCAGCGCCGCCTGATCGCCATAACCGAAATCGGACGAGAGCCACAGGACGAGAGTCAACGTCGTGACCTTGTAGGCCATTACGCCGAGGAACTTCACCCCGAAAGTGATCCACAATTCGCGCGAGGCATTTCTCAAGACGAGAAACTTGCCGAGGAACGAAGTCGGGGCTTGGGCGGCGTCAGCCATGCGGAGAAATGTTGGCCGGGTTCGTTGTCACTGCGCGCGACAAATCAAAAGCCAACTGCCGCTGTCAGGTAAAGCACGAATGTGCCCCGATGGGAGACGGCGTGACTTGCACGCATTGCCGTCGAGGTCAACTGCGCTTACTTCGCCGTGAACGCGATCTTTCCGTTCTGAACCGTGGCCTTGATGCCTGCACCGGGCTTGAATCCACCCGCCAGCAACTTGGTCGCAAGCGGGTCGAGCAGGTGTTCTTGAATCGCGCGTTTGAGCGGGCGCGCGCCGAATTGCGGGTCGTAGCCTTCCTTCGCCAGCAATGATTTCGCGGCGGCGTCCACGTCGAGCGTGAGTTGTTGTTGCGTGAGGCGTTTGCCGAGTCGCTCGAGTTGGATGTCCACGATGCGGGCCAATTCCTCTTCGTCGAGACTCTGAAAGATGATGATGTCGTCCACGCGATTCAGGAATTCCGGGCGGAAATGCCGCTTCAGTTCGGCCATGACTTTGTCTTCCATCGCCGTCCGCGCGCCGACGGTGGTGCGTCCGTCCATGAAATACTCTTGGATGATAGGCGAGCCAAGGTTGCTGGTCATAATGACAATGGTGCTCTTGAAATCCACAGTGCGACCCTGACCGTCGGTCAGCCGGCCATCGTCCAGCACTTGCAGCAATACGTTGAACACGTCGTGATGCGCCTTCTCGATTTCGTCGAAGAGCACGACGGAGTAAGGCCGGCGACGCACGGCCTCGCTGAGCTGCCCACCCTCCTCGTAGCCGACGTAACCGGGCGGCGCACCGATGAGCCGCGCGACGGTGTGCTTCTCCATGTATTCGCTCATGTCAATCCGCACCATCGCGCTCTCGTCGTCGAACAGAAACTCCGCCAGCGCACGGGCAGTCTCAGTCTTTCCCACACCGGTCGGGCCGAGAAAAATGAACGAGCCGATTGGGCGATTTGGGTCCTGCAAGCCGCTGCGCGAACGGCGCACGGCGTTGGAAACCGCCTTCACCGCTTCCGCTTGACCAACGACCCGCTGCCCCAAGCGCTCCTCCATCTTGAGCAATTTTTCACGCTCGCCCTCGAGCATCCGTGAAACCGGGATGTGCGTCCACGACGCGACGACTTCCGCGATGTCTTCGTCGGTGACTTCCTGGCGCAGGAGGGTGGGACGGGCATCTTGCCTGTCCTGTTTGACAGGCTGGAAGCCTGTCCCACTACCTTCCAACCTCGCCAGTTTCTTTTCCAGTTCCGGGATGCGGCCGTATTGGATTTCGGCGGACTTGGTGAGATCGCCGACGCGCTGGGCCTTTTCCAGTTCGATTCTCGCCTGCTCCAGTTGTTGTTGAACGATGCTGACGGCATTGACCGAAGCTTTCTCGTTCTGCCACTGCGCCGTAAGGGCTTTGGATTTCTCTTTCAAGTTCGCGAGTTCACCGTCGAGTCGTTTCAATCGTTCCTTGCTGGCCGTGTCCTTCTCTTTCGCCAGCGAGGTGCGCTCGATTTCCAACTGGAGAATCTGCCGGTCAAGCTGGTCGAGTTCGGTCGGCTTGGAATCCAACTCCATCTTGATGCGCGACGCAGCTTCGTCCACGAGATCAATCGCCTTGTCCGGCAGAAGACGGTCCGTGATGTAGCGATGCGACAGTGTCGCCGCGGCCACGAGCGCCGCGTCCTGAATCCGCACTCCGTGATGGACTTCGTATCGCTCCTTCAGCCCGCGCAGAATCGCGATGGTCGCCTCCACCGTCGGTTCGGCCACCTGCACCGGCTGGAAACGCCGCTCCAACGCCGGGTCCTTTTCGACGTGCTTGCGATATTCGTCGAGCGTCGTCGCACCGACGCAGCGCAGTTCGCCGCGAGCAAGCTGCGGCTTCATGATGTTCGCCGCATCCGTCGCACCCTCAGCCGCGCCCGCACCGACGAGCGTGTGCAGCTCGTCAATGAACAATATGATTTTGCCTTCGCTGGCGACAATCTCCTTGAGGAACGCCTTGAGCCGATCTTCGAATTCGCCGCGGTATTTCGCACCGGCGATCATCGCGCTCAGGTCCATGGCGACCAGCCGCTTGTTCTTCAGCGACTCCGGCACGTCGCCGCTCACGATGCGGCGCGCCAGCCCTTCCGCGATGGCCGTCTTGCCCACGCCCGGCTCGCCGATGAGCACGGGATTGTTCTTCGTTCGCCGCGTGAGCACTTGCATGACACGGCGGATTTCCTCGTCGCGCCCGATGACGGGATCAATTTTTCCCTGCCGCGCCAGCGCCGTGAGATCAGGGCCGTACTTTTCAAGCGCTTGAAATTTTCCCTCGGGCGCTTGATCGGTCACGCGCTGGTTGCCGCGCAGATCAACTAACGCTTTCAGCACTGTATCGCGTTTGAGTCCGTGCGCCTTGAAAATCTGTTTCAGCGTCGAGCCGCCGGCGTCGAGGATACCGAGCAGCAAATGCTCGGTGCTGATGTAATCGTCCTTGAGTTTGCCGGCCTCCGATTGCGCCGCATCGAGCGCTTTCTTGAGTTCGTTGCTGAGAAACAGGTCGGCGCTGCTCGTGCCCTGCACCTTGTGGCGGCGATCCAGCTCCTTCTCCACGTCCAGTTGCAGCTTCGCCGCCGGCACGCCGATCTTTTCCAGCAACTCCGGCACGAGGCTCTCGCTCTGGCCGATCACCGCCAGCAGCAAGTGTTCGCAATCCACCGCCTGGTGCGAATGTTCGTGCGCGATGCGCTGCGCTTCCGCCAGCGCCTCCTGGGATTTAATCGTGAGCTTGTCCAACTGCATGCGCATTCAGCGTAGGGGGTGGCGCGCGGGCGTCAAGGAGGGCGAGCGGGTGCGAGCACACCAAAAGTTCTCCCCCGGCGTGGCTCGCTGCCCTGCCAAGCAACTGACACATCAACTCACGCGCCGGAGCGCGGCGTCAAGCCCGCCAGCGCGGCGAAATGAAATCCCCGCTCCCGAGTCCTCCGGAAATGGAAATCCGGTCACGGGTTGCGCAGGCGGTAGTATTTCTGTGTTCCGCTGGCGGTGTTGGTCACCACGATGTTCGTCCCGCTCGGGACCGGTGCCTGCAAGACCACGGCCCAGATGTTGGTGCTCAGGTTCGTATTGGCTTCGAGCGTGAAGCCGGTGAAATTCGTCGGCCAGGACAGCACGACGCTGGTTGTGCCGCTTGGCCGGATGCTCAGGACGGGCACGCCGAGTAGTTGCGTCAGCACCACGTCGTTGCCACTGCCGCCAGTGTAACTGATCCGGAACGGAATGCCGTTGATGTTGAGCGAAGCCCCTTGCGCCAGTCCATTGAAAGTCCCAATCACGGCATCAGCGCCGTCGTTGTCAATGATCGTGAAACTGTTGCTGATGGCCGACTGGAAGCCCAGCGTGGCGTGAAGCACGGCGTTGCTCAGTCCCACACCACCCCGTGCTTTGATTTGGTCATAGCCGGTGCCGGGCGCGGGACCGTTCAACTCGACGAAGAAATCGGCCGCCGACGAATGGAATACAAAGTTGCTGGTCGTGAGGATCGCCGGGCTGCTGCCGGGCCGCAGGTTGCCGAACACGTCGAGGTCACCGACGATTCCGTCTCCCATGAGGGTTCCCGTGCCATTGACCGTGACGTCGCTATTGGCTTGCGAACCGTTCACGGCCAGGGTGCCGGCGCTCACGGTGGTGTGGCCGGAGTACGTGTTGTTTCCATTAAGCGTCCAGGTGCCGGTGCCCAACTTGAACACCTGGCCCGTTCCGACGATCAGGCCACCGAAGGATGACGACCCGTTGTCCGAGCCTTCCCGCAATATGCCCGCCCCCAAATCTATCTGGCCGAATCCACCAATGGACCCCGTTTGTTCGGATTGGTCATTCAGGTCAAACACGGCGCCGCTGGACATCGTCACCGCGGCCGTGTCCGGGATTTGATTGTCGGTCAGCAGGCGGACGGTGTCGGTGCCGGAACCGTCGCCGATGGTCAGATCACCCGAGAAGGCCGCGTTCGCGATCGTTTTGTTCAACTGCAAGGTGCCGGCGTTGACGATCATGTTGTTGAACGTACTGGCTGACCCGCCCGTGAAGGTCAGCGTCCCGGTACCCGTCTTGGTCAGGTTGAAGCCGCCCCCCACGGCGCCGAGGAGACTCAGGAAATCCCCCGAGTCCACGGAGATGGTGGCATTGCCGGACAACGTGACGGTGCCTGCCCAGGAATTGGAGCCAAAGGAGGAACTCAGGGCGCCGAAGCCGGATTGACCGGTGCCGGCCAGCGTGAGCGCCTCCGCCGGCACGTCTATTCCGAACCGCAGGGCGAGGACCGCTCCACTATTCACGACCGTTCCGCCCGCCGTGGTGCCCAGGCCCGACGAATTGTCCACGATCAGGAATCCATCGTTCACCGTGGTCACGCCCGAGTAGGTGTTCGCGGCGGTCAGGGAGACTTCGCCCACACCGTTCTTGGTCAGACCACCGGCGCCGAACAGCAGCGCATCAATTTTCAAGTCGGGCGAAAAGAAGTGGCCCGTGACATCAATGATGGGACTGGTGAGCACACTCATGCGGCCGCTGATGATGGCCTGGGAATTCGTGTTGCGATTCACCGTGATGTCGCCCGTGGGCAGGATGCTGCCCGGGCTGGGCGCATCCACGTCGCCGCCGTTGAAAATGAGGTTGTGAACATTTTCACCGAAGCCGTTCAAGTCAAGGAGGCCCGATGCGTTGATGGTGATGTCGGTGTCATCGGGAAGCTGGCAGCAGTGCAGGTAACGGACGATGTCCGTGTTTTCCGGCAGTTCATCCTCACCAATCACCAGCGGCCCGGACATCGCGCCATCAATGCCCACCGTCGTATCCTTGTCCAGAAACAGCGTGCCGTCGCGCACAGTCGTGGTGCCGGAGTAAGTGTTGGCGTTGGTGCCAGCGAGGGTCAGCGAACCGGCGCTCAGCTTGGTGAAGCCGCCGGTACCCGTAATCTGGCCGTTAAGTAGCAGGGACCCGGAACTGGCGACAAACGTGTCCGTGTTGAGAACGATGTCGCCGGTCCAAATGGACGCGCCGCTGGCGTTGAAAGCGCCACCGGGATTGGCCGAGTTGATCGTAAGGTCCTCGTTGGTGACCTGAATGCCGCTGAGAAACAAGTTGCCGCTCGCATTCACCACCACGCCGGCGGAAGCGCCCAGCGGTGTCGTGGTGGCACCTAGCGCGCGATCCGACAACAGCGCCACCTGGCCGTCATTGATGATCGTGGTGCCGTTGTAGGTGTTGGTGCCGGCGAGAAAAAGACTGCCCCCGCCGGTCTTGGTGAAGCCGGACGAAGTAAACAGGCTAAGGTTGTCGCTGCTGAGCGTAGCGTTGATCCGCAGATCGGTGCTGGGTGGACCCGAATTCACCTCGAACGTGCGGGACGCACCGCCAAGGGACAGGTGCCCGTTAATGACCGCCGAGTTGTTGTCGGCCAGTGTGGTGAGGTTCCCGCCGAGGAACAGCGTGCCGCTGCCGGTGTCAATGGTGCCACCCTGCATGGTCAGCGAGCCGATGTGGTCGGAGAAGCCGTTCAGGTCGAAGAGTCCGGAGTTCTTCACGGTCACGTCGGACGTGTTGGCGATCTGGTCGTCCGTCAGCAACCGCAACACGTCCGTGCCCACCAGGCCGTTGCCATCGCCCACGGTAAGGTCGCCGGGAATGGCGGTATAGTTTGAAAAGACCAGCGGCGTGATCGAGATGATCCCGAATTTGTCCAACTCCAGCACGCCGCCGTCAAAGCGGGTGAAGCCGGAGTATGTGTTGTGACCGCTCCCATCCATGCGCAACGTGCCGACGTTCGTTTTCACGAGGTTTCCGGTCCCGCTAAGGATGCCGCTGAAAAAGAAATCGCCCGTGTTGGCCCTCACGGTCAGCGTGTTGGCGTTGAGATTGATGTCGCCATTGAAGTCGAATGTGGCCAACGAACCCGAGGCCTCCCAGAATTGGGAAGCGCGCACGTCCACGTCGGCGTCCACAGTGTTGGGGCCGAACGAATTGAGCGAACTGATCCCGTTGGTGACGAGGAGCGCGTTCCCACGGACGACGTAGTTGCTCCCTTGAAAGGTGATGGAGTTGAACGCGCGATTGGGACTGAAATCGTTTGTCGCCACCAACCGCGTGACCAAAGCATTGGCCTGAAATATCAAATCGTCCCCGGCCACCGGCGTGCCGCCGGACCAGTTGCCGCTGTTGTTGAAGTTGCCGTTGCTTGCACCGGTCCAGAATTTGATTCCGGCTTGGGCGGATGGCAGCAGGACCGCCGTGGCAATAAGGACTGTCCCCAACCTCACCAAGCCAGGCAGCCGGCTACAGCCCGGAAAACGCGGACCACAGGAATCGAGTAGGGATCTAAGCATAAAGGACCTTTCACTGAGTGTTTGGTTGAAAATACCAGGCCGTGAATTGTTCCTTGGCGCAACAAGCGGTTCTCCAGTCTCCAAACGCAGCCCGGCCGTTCTCGAACGGAGCGGCAATCCTGCTGGCTTGCAACGGCGAGTTCCGCATGAATTCTCGGTACGTCAAGGTTTTCTGCCGGGACACCGTGAAATGTGTACGCGATTCAGGAGATTTCAAATGCGTCACCCGGCGCGGCCAACTGGTTGCCGGAAGAAACGCACCGCGCCATCACGCCAAGGTCAGCCCGCCCCCTGCGACCCGTGGCCAATCTTCCCTGCCAATACCCGGGGAAAGCCGGTTCCCGCTGCTCAAAACACTTTCAGCCTACCCCCGTATTTGTCCGACCCCCTCTGTCAGACTGGACGCAAAACGAAAGGTCAATCATGACAAACGGACAAATGGAATTGGGTTTCGTGAACGGTAACCGGCTGAACGTCGTGGCCCGGCGGCAGCGGCGGTTGCAGCGCGCCGCGTGGTGGTTCAGCCAGATGCGCCAGGCCGTGGATCACGCTCTCGATTGGCGAGGCTCTCCGGAAGCGCGGCCTGAACAAACCTGGCTGCCCGGCGCCCGTCGAGAAGTGCAGGTGTGAGGAGCTTGCCCAAAGGCCGTAGCGGCGCCTCGGCAGTGC
>Ga0315277_10009536_pt1 | contig 12395 bp, 8 predicted proteins | sample YL17G05_15_MG_FD_203695 | JGI IMG/M metagenome (GOLD analysis project Ga0315277, IMG submission 203695) | Sediment microbial communities from Yellowstone Lake, YNP, Wyoming, USA - YL17G05_15 | ecosystem: Environmental > Aquatic > Freshwater > Lake > Sediment | place: USA: Wyoming | collected... | reverse complement strand
ATTGCTTACTCGGCGTCAATCGGCTCGCCGCGGCGATTCACTTTTTTCGCTTTCTTTTTCTGCTTGTCTCCCGGCAAGACAACGCTCTTGGAGCTGGGATGATCGGTCTGGGGAATCCACCGGGCCAAGTCCCTCTTGACGTCGGCGGATTTCGAATCGTTGGCCCGGTTGGTCCATTCCAGGGGATCGTGATCGTGGTCGTAAAGTTCCTCGGTTTTGTCCACGTAGCGCGTATAGCGCCAGCGCTCGCTTCGGACCGAGTGGTTGCCGAACTGGAATGTCGTCACGGCGGGGCGATCCCACGGCGTCCTGGGGTCTTTCAGCAGCGACACAAGGCTCTTGCCTTCGACTTCCTGGCGCGCGGGCAGGCCGCACAGTTCAACCAGCGTGGGATAAACATCCATGAAATCCACGGTGCGCGGACAACGGCTCTCCGGTTGCGTGACTCCCGGAACCACAAACAGAAGCGGCGCGCGCGTCGCTTCCTCCCACAGGGTGCTCTTGTGCCAATGGAGTTTCTCGGCCAGATGCCAGCCGTGGTCGCCCCAGAAAACGACAATCGTGTTCTTGGCATAGTCGCTGGCATCGAGCGCCGCAATCACTCGCCCAACGGTCGCGTCAACAAACGCAATGGTGGACAGGTAGGCTGCCACGGCTTCGGCCCACTTGCCCGCCTGCTGCACCTTCTCATTCTCTTTCGGGTTGGCCCAACGCTTCGCGATGGGCGGCACGTCGTCGAGGTCATCTTCTTTGACTTTCGGCAGCGTCACCTTCTTGGGGTCAAACATTTTGAAGTATTTGGCCGGCACATACCAGGGCAAATGGGGTTTGCGAATGCCGCAGCCCAGAAAGAACGGCTTGTCGTGCTTGTTCTTGAGTTGGCCGATGCAATACTCGACGGCTTCGACGTCGCCCATCTTTTCATCGGGCACATCGAGCGGCCCCCAAGCCAGATTTGTTCCCGGTACACCCAGATTCTGGGTCGGCCGTGGATCGCCGGTGGTTTGTTTTTCCAGCGACGGATAGTAAGTGTCCCATGAGATGGGGTCCGGGAATGCTCCATGGTAAATTTTGTTGGCGCCTGTCGCGAAATAGCCATTCGTCTTGAAGTGCTGGGGCAACGTGATCGCATTCTTGCCAACATCCGACATGCGGAAAGGTTGGCGGTTGCCATAGACGCCGGTCGTTCCCGGCCGCAAGCCGGTCATCAGCGCCGCGCGCGACGGGTTGCACAGCGGCGAGGCGCAATAGGACCGTTCGAAACACACACCGCGGGCGGCCAGCGCGTCTATGTTGGGCGTTTTCGTGTCGGGATGACCGCCCAGACAGCCGACCCAATCGTTGAGGTCGTCGGACACGATGAACAAAACATTGCGTTTTTCGCCGGTTCGCGTTGCGGAAAGTCCGAATCGAGGGAGACACATTGCCGCCGCCGCCGCAGCGGTCTTCTTCATGAATTCTTTGCGATTGATTCTCTCCGGCATGGTGAAATCCTTTCCTCGCAGCGAGTCTGGCAGGAACAAGCATTGCCGCACAATTTTCGCTTTGCGGGCCAAAAAGCAAGAGAATAGCACGCCGTGATTGTAAAGCCTTCGGAAATACTTTGGTCTTGAATGCAACGCTAGGGAACTGTGAAGATGCCCTGCACGTATTCGAGAGAGTCCATCGCGTATGTCTCTTCATCCTGATCTCGAAAAGGTCTTGTTCACGCGCGAACAAATCGCCCGGCGGGTCGCGGAACTAGGCCACGAGATTTCCCGCGATTACGATGGCCGCGATCTGGTTCTTCTGGGTGTGCTCAAAGGCAGTGTGGTGTTCCTCGCCGATTTGATGCGCGCTATCACGGTCCCCCATCGCTTCGATTTGATTCGGGCGTCAAGTTACGGCAGCGCAACCGTGAGCTCGGGTTGCGTTGCGATTTCGCGCCGGTGCGAATTGCCGTTGGCGGGTTGCGATGTTCTGATCGTCGAAGACATTCTCGACAGCGGACGGACAATTGCAGCGCTTTGTCGGGAGATGGAACAGTCCGGCGCGTGCAGCGTGGCGCTTTGTGTCTTGCTTTCCAAACAAAGGGAACGCGATGTCATCGTTGAGCCACGCTACGTCGGCTTCGAGATTCCCGATCGTTTCGTCGTCGGCTATGGTCTCGACTACGGCGAACGCTACCGATACCTCGATTGTGTGGGAATTCTGAAGCCCTCTATCTGCGAAAATCCCGCACGCTCCTGCAAGAAATAAACCTCGAATCAGCTGACGGGAAAACGGAAATCCCAAGAAGCAGTTCAGATTCTCGTTCATCGTTCATCATTCATCATTGCTTTTTATCAACACGGCCCTGACCGGCGAGCCGTCGCTTCCTTCGATTCGAAGCGGTAGCGCGACCAGCTCATACTCGCCCGGTTCAACATCTCTCAGATTGATCCCCTCCAGTGCGACAATCGGGCGACCGAGAATCGCTCGATGGACGGCGACCGCTTGCTCTGTATTGTAAGGTGCAATCGAATAATAATCCACGCCCACCAGACGCAGCGACTCGATGGCCGCCAGATAGCGCGCGGCTTCGGCCGTCAGGCCAATATAAGTCTCAACGAATGTCGGTCGGTCGTAGAGCGCTGAGTTGGCTGTCTTGAAAAGCAAGCGCTCGACGCCCGCCAGATCGAGCCGTTCGAGATCGGCGCGATCAATGGCCACGGGATTCTCGATGGCAACCACACGGCATGGCCCGATGAACGCGGACAGGACCACTTGCTCGATGCTCGCCGCGCCCTCGAGAAAGTGGCGCGGCGCATCCACGTGGGTCCCGGCGTGAACGCCCATTTCAATTCGCGATAAATTGCAGACATCGCCTCGGGCAATTGCGGTCGTCAGCTGGCGTTGAAAAGCAACGTCGCCCGGCCAAGCAACCATTCCCTCCCGAATCGGCAGCGAAATATCTAGAATACGCATCCGATTTCATCCGTTGCGTTTCGCGGCAAGTATCATAGGGAGCGGCTTGAGTTCGCGGCGCAGCGGATCAAGAACCAAGCCCAGAGATTCGAGGGTGAGCGCGCCCAAAAGCGTACTATCGCCTTTTTGGCCGAAGACGATATCGGCCACGCCGACGCGATCTCCATGTTTGAAAAACGCTGCGCCTTTTCTCCGAACGATCTTCTCCCCGTTGGTCAAACGGAACTCCTCCTTTGCCAGAGGTTTAATCCCGAGCTTTTTCAAAACCGGCGCAGGCACAACCGAATAGACGGCTCCCGAATCAACCAGGAATTCCACCCGCTTGGTGACTTTAGGCTTCGCCGGGTTCGCAATCTCAAGTTCCTGCACTGTCAAACTCATTGGTGCTTCCTTTCAAGTCGTAGAATCATTTGATTCTACAGTGCGGGTCTTCGTCAAGCCGAAATGGGGGCTGCAAACCAGGACATTCCCCAGAATTCGGCCGTTGGTTGTTTGAAAGGCCTACAAACACTGCGGAGGCGCGGCCTGCAAAGTGGAACCGTGGTTGGGCGAACCTCTGGATTGCGGCACGCTCTGCTGCCGCTTTGATCTCCACAACAAACCGCCCCTCGCGGGGAAAAGCCCCGCAAAACAGCGGCAGCAGAGCGTGCCGCAGTCCACAGAAAAAGCTATCCTTCAGAATTGGGGAATGTCCTCCTGCAAACCGCTTGACTTCGTATGGCGCCTCCCCTGAAATGGTCACCGTTGCGGCGTTTCACGTAAATTGCGCCATCTTTCAGCATTATCTTCCAACACCGAACCGAAGGAGGGGCCACGCATGGCCAGTAAGATTATTCTCCTCGTCTGCGACGGTTTGAGCGACCGCCCGATTCCCGAACTGGACAACCAGACCCCGCTCGAAGCCGCCCAAACGCCCAACCTCGACCGGCTGGCCGAACGCGGAATCACCGGTCTGATGTACAGCCTCGGGCGCGGCCTGACGCCCGGCAGCGACACGTCCCACCTCAACATACTCGGCTACGACTATCGCGAGTTCTATTCGGGCCGCGGAACAATCGAGGTTGCGGGATTGGGAATGGAACTCCGTCACGGCGACGTCGCTTTACGCGGCAACATGGGCACCGTGGACGCCGATCTCCATATCATAGACCGCCGTGCCGGGCGGATCAGCGACACCTCGCCGTTCACGCAGATGGTGAACGGAGTCGAAATCGAGGACGTCAAGTTCATCGTCCGCCCGGGCACCGCTCACCGCGTTGGGATCATCATGCGCGGCGAAGGGCTTTCGAACAAGATTTCCGACAATGATCCTCATAGCCTCTCCGAGTCCGATCCGCGCGCCAAAGAGCACAAAGCGTTGGCAGTCAAACCGTTGGACCAAACGCCCGAGGCGGCGCGGACCGCTGCTGTTTTGAACAAGTTCCTCGGGCGCGCCTTCGAGATGTTCGAATCGTCCGAAGCCAACGAGAAGCGAATCGCGGAGAATCAACTTGCCGCCAATTATTTGCTGGTTCGCGGCGCCGGCCTTTATCGCCACGTGCCGCCTTTCGCCGAACGCCACCAGGGCCTCAAGGCCTGCTGCATCGCCGCCGGCGGACTCTATCGCGGCATCGGCGCCTACACGGGCATGAAGGTTCTGGACATCTTGCCGGGGACAACGGCGCTGCCGAACACGGACATTCGCGCAAAGTTCACCAAGGCGCGCGAGATGCTCGCCGAGTTCGATTTCGTCTTCGTCCACGTCAAGGCCGCCGATTCGCTCGGCGAAGACGGCAAATGGGAAGAGAAGCGCGACTTCATCGAACGGATTGACGAGGCCGCCGAATTGCTGCTTGATCTCAAGGACACACTGCTTGTCGTCACCGCCGATCACACGACGCCCTGCGCGCTGTGCAAGCACTCGGCCGACCCTGTGCCGCTGATGATTGTGGGCGACGGCGTGCGCGTGGACGCGGTCCAGCAATACGGCGAGCGCGCGGCAGTTTCGGGCGGTCTTGGGCGCCTGGTCGGCACCGATCTGATGCCCGAACTGCTCAATCTGCTCGGCAAATACAAGCTCACCGGCGCATGAGACTGCAACCGGCAACCGGCTCTCGACGCACGGACGCGCCGGAAAAGGCAAAGGCCATGGCAAAGGCAAGGGTGCTTTCCCTTAGCGGACTCTTTTGCATCTTGCCGCTGTTGTTCACGGGCGCCGGCCAATTCCCGCAGACCGCGCCACCCCCGCCAGCCCCTCCAGAAGCGATCCAAAAGCTGCTCGATGATGCTATCGGTTTTGCATCCGTTTACAATTACAAGAAAACCGAGGATTTGTGCGATCGCGTGTTGGCTATGACGACACAATCGCAAATCCTGGCGCAGGCGCATTGGATCAAAGCCGTGGCCTATGCATACTTTCAGGTGGAATATGGGACACAAGACTTGATGGGAAAGTTGGCGGCGGAAAGGGAAATGGTCCGCCAGTTGCGTCCCGACCTTCTTATGAACCAGCTGCCCCATTTGGAGGCGCATTTGCTGTTCTGTCTTGCCGAAAAACCGGACATCGAAGCGATTCTTGACAAAACGCGCCGGGCATTGCTTCCGCCGGAACTTGTCGAAAAAGCCAAAACAACCAGTGTCGAGGATCTTCTCTCAAATCCGCTTTCGATCTGCAAGCTGGGACATGTCTATTGGGCGGCGGCCGAGATGACAGAGGGCAGCTCCCAGAGCAAGAGCCCAGACTACTACGAGAAAGCCCGCAAGATCCTGAAGATCGTGGCCCAAAGAGAGCCTGATGAATACGAACATCCCGCTTACTATCTGACGGTGCTTGCCGAGATGGGGCTGAAAATCGAGGCCGAAAAAGTGGGCGAGGACATTCTGGCACGATTCGACGGCAAGCTGCGCTACCCGTTTTGTGGCGACCATGGCCCGTTCTGTCTTTATGCGGCGGCTGTCGGCCAGAGCGATCCCACCAAGGCAAGGCGCATGATTGAGGAGCGGGCCGGGACCGCGGCCGCCGATGCGTGGGTCCACTACTACAGTGCAGTCTATCGCCAAGGCAGGGTGCCGTCCGTCGCCGAAAAAGCGCGTATCCTGGCCGAGCTCGTCCAGCGCATGGAAAGCGGCGGGATCCAGACGCCGGGTACCTATCTGTGTGCTCTCGCCGGCGTCTATGACCGACTGGCGCATCTCCAATGCAACGCCGGCCAATTGGAGCAATCTCTGGCGACGTGCAAGAAACTGGCCGACATTTCACCGCATTATTTTGAAATCCACAACCTCAAGGGTATCGTTTACAAGGCCCTTGCTTCGAAAGAGAAGGACCCCGAGAAGGCGAAAGCGCTTCTGGGCGAGGCGCGCAAGGAATTTGAACTTCAGATCCAATTCGATTGGCGTGGCAGGGGAGCCTTCGCGCGTCGGCAAATCGAACAACTCGGCAAGGAGCAAACCAAGCAGCCTCCAAAAGACTAGAAATCCTTTCGCGCTCTTGGTCACATTGGGCAAAATCATTTGTGGCAGAATCTTGTCGGAATAGAGAGATGGAGGACAGTCATCGCTATGATCCTACTACCGATGATTACGTCTCTTTCATTCTTCCGTTACCCTGAATGGCCTTTGGTTGCGGCCATAGGCCGCTTTAGGTTTTTCTGCTTGTCTTTTGCCCATGTCGAAAGTAAACTCACGGAAGAATGCCTGAGACCTCTTCCATAGCTTCCTACTGGGTTTGGGCAGGAACCGCGCTGGCGCTGCTTTGCTTGTTACTCGCCTCATACTTTGGGAAGCGCCGGCGGCTGGTGGAGGATCTGCCCACCTCCAAAACCACCGGTGTGTTCATCGGCTTGGTTGAGTTAAAAGGTACGGCCGAGGCCGAGCAGTCGCTGACCAGTTATTTGGCCGGCGCCAAGTGTGTTCTCTACTCCTGGAGCGTCGCGGAACAATGGTCGCGCACGGTGACCGAGACTTACACCGACAGCGAAGGCAAGCAGCAAACCCGCACCCGCTACGAGAGTGGTTCGACGACGGTGGCCGAAGGCGACGAAGCGATTCCCTTTTATCTCAAGGACGATTGCGGAGTGATCCGCATTGTGCCCGACGGCGCCAAGATCGAACCCCAGATCATCTTTTCCCAAACGTGCGACCGTTCCGATCCGCTGTATTATGGCAAAGGGCCCGAGCACGCCGTGCCCGATTCCGACCATCGCCGGTGTTTCACTGAAACCGCGATCCCGTTACATGCTCAGCTTTATGTGATGGGCCAAGCGCGCGAGCGCAACGACGTCGTGGCCGCCGAGATCGCGCACAATCCCAGCGCGCCGATGTTTCTGATCTCAACCCGCACAGAGAAGGAGGTTCGGTCGGGGCTACAATGGGGGTTCCGGATACTCACCGTCTTGGGAATGATTTTTTTTGTTGGCGGGTTCATTGCGCGCGACATGGAGCGGCACATTGACCCCGCGGCCAAATGGGCGGCCTATTTCTTCCCGGCGCTGGGCTATCTGGGCATTGCCATAGTCGGATGGGTCTGGATGGTGTACAACAGTCTGGTTAATCTTCGCCAGCGGGTGCGCCAGGGCTGGTCGCAGGTGGATGTGCAGTTGAAACGGCGTAGCGATCTGATCCCGAATCTTGTGCAAACCGTAAAAGGGCTGCGCGATTACGAACGAGCGTTGCAGACGGAACTGGCCGAACTGCGCTCTCAGCTCGAGGCCACGCCGCCCGGCGTCGAGGGACCCGACCACCGCGCCGTCAGCAAAACATTGATCGCTGTGGCCGAAAAATATCCGGAACTCAAGGCGCAGGAATCGTTCCTCAATTTGCACAAGCATCTGGTCGAAACCGAAGAACGCATCGCGTTGGCGCGCGGCTATTTCAACGAGATCGCCACCTTTTACAACACGCGCCTCCAGGTGGTGCCGGAACGGTTCGTCGCGATGTTGGCTGGGTTGAAGCCACAGGCCTTGATGATGGCGGAAGGGTTTGAGCGCCCCCCGGTGACCGTGAACCTGGCGGATTAGCACAGAAGGTCAAGGCGCCAACGGTCCGAATTGAGCAGACCATCCCGTTTTGCATAACCCTCGGCAAGTTTCTCAACAACCGGCGGCGAATCCCCACCGTCCGGACGCTTCAATCCCCACGAGGCCTGGGAATGAAGAAAGGCGGGAGATCTCGTTGATCTCCCGCCTCAATTTCGTACCAGGGATTCGAAGACTCCGCTTGTCTGCCCAAGCGAATCAGCGATAAAGTTCCCAACGGGTCGCCCCGAGCGAGGGTGGCCCAAGGTTCCACTTGACGAACAGGGTTGGCCGCAAATCGGGGTTGGTCGCATACTCGCTCGAGTAGAAACCCGGCAGGCCCCTTATCCACATGGTAGCCGAGGTGCCTACGGTGGGATCCTGCGCGAGCCTGACACCACAATTAGCCGTTGGGTTTCCCACCCACAGCCGGGCCATCTGGGTCACGTCCCACTCAATCCAAGTATTGAGCGTGGATTGCGAAACCTGAGCGGAGGATTCCGGTGGCGCTATGTCAGTCGGGCCTCGCGCGCCGCCCATTTGCCACCTCTGCTCATTGCGACGCGCCCACCACCAGTTCACCTCTCCCGTCACAGCAATCCGACCGTCCATATCGCCGCCCGTACCCTCGCCCCAGCTTTTGAGCAAACGGGATGCATAGAGTGTCTGGGCCGCTTGACAGGGCTGACGACTCTGGAAGTGGTAAATTCTCATCTTGGCCTGCTCAACCGTGGCGGTCCGTGGAATCACGTCAACGGCGAAACCGAGAAGCGGAATCTTGGCGTCGGTGTTTGCCGCCGTCTGGCCAGTGCCCGACCAGTCGCCTTCTTCCAGGAAGTAGCTGTTGCCGTTGTTGGTATTGCCTCCTTCCCCAGCGCTTGGCCCCCACATCATGATGTGAGCATCTGTGCATCCCGCGTAGCTTGGCGTGGGCTGACGACCCTGCTGGAACGCCGTCGTGCCCGCTGCCGCAATCACCGAATCGCCGCCGATATTGGTTACGATGCCAAGGTCGTCCCGAGCGAAGCCCGTGAACACTTTCGGCAGCAAACCGGCCGTGGGTGTTACGTCGTAGCTCACCTGCTTGTCGGCCGTGAATGTCGCCAAGGTCCACGTGATGTTGGCTCCTGTCTGAATGCCGCCGTCGCTGATCGCCGACGCCGTCCAGCCGGCAGGCAGGGTCTCCGTTACGGTCAGCGGCGTCGAATTCGACCTGTGCAGAATATCAATGACAACATGGATTGGACTGGTGCTGTACTCAGTCGCCTGGATGTCACGTGCCGCGCTGCGCACGGGCAAACCCCCTGTCGTGACGTTGCTGAATTGCGCCGTAGCATCCCCCCCATTAACGCAAGACGTCACAAAGAAACACGCCAGGACTTCATCATTCAGCAGATCGGGCACCACATGGGGCGATTCAACCTGCTCGATCCACTGCCCTCCGTCGTTCCTGTAGAAGCCACGCACCATGGTGCCTTGGCGGATGACCCTCATGATTCGGGGCTGCGTCATGGCCTCCTCGGTGTTGGTCCCGCCGCAATTCCCCCAATTCCGCTCGCGCCATTCGAAACCCATGATTTGCAGATCAGTGGGGCGGGTTCCAAAGAACGGATTGCGCATGGCAATCGCCCCCCAGGCGGCGTGCGCTTCGTGTTTGCTGCGCACCATGATCGCCGCCGTCGCCCACTCGTCGGACCCCGGAGCGCTAAAGTTCACCAGCGCCTCCATATAGAAGTCTCCCCGCATACGCTTCATTACAATATGGCAGCGATCCAAAGGATCCCAAACGTCGTCGCCCGATCCTGCAATGGTGTAAGTTCCTGCAGCCAGATTGGCGCCACCCGGCGTCGAGGGATCACCCCCGGGCTGTCCCAACGGATCCAGACCAATGTTGCCGTGCCAATCGAATATTCCCAGTGGCGTCGTCGGAACCAACAAACGGTCGCCAGCGACAGGCAGCAGCAGATTGGTCATGATGGTCCCGCTGCACCTCTGATCGCCCGCCAGAGCGTTGGGTGTCATCACATAAGTCATCGCGGCCGTGTTGCTCGTCATGGCGCCCATCGTCCACGTAATTCGTCCCCCCGCCTGGGCGACCGAACCCAGCGAAGCACTGGTGGCCGAGAGGGTCCATCCCGAAGGCGGTACTTCGACCACCACCGGGCTGGGAGTGCCGCGAACCTTGCTGGCTGCAATCCTCACCGCCGTGGGCTCTCCCGTCATGTAGATACCGATGCCCGAAATGGCACGAGTCGCCGTGGCGATATTGGCGGGAGAGATATAACCCGCTGGAAGGATGTCATACGTCACGTTCGGTTGGGCCGTGCTAGAGTCAACCACTCCCGTGACGTTCGCGGTTTGCAGCCGGAAGCGAAAATTAAAGTCGCCACCGCCCTCGAACACCTTGACTGTGACCAAATTGACCCCCGGCTGGAGGATGGCGGGCCAGGAGTTCGCAACGTTATTAGTACCGCTCTGCCCACGGGGAATACTTATACAGCCAACCTCCACACTATTGATCAGCACCTGGATCGAGTCGTCGCTGTCCACTCCGACATACGTTGACAGCGGCGCGCCTGTCGTATTGGTTACATACGTGAACGCATACATCATGACGTTGCTATAGTCGCCAAGTATTGCGCTAAAGTCCACCAGATCGTCCGGTTCGGCCCAGGCAAAAACCGTGGGAACGGTGTAAGGCAGGGTACCCGGATCGAAGCCGAGGCTTGCTGCCGCATTGTTGTAGTCCGTGTTGATCGTCATTCCGTCCGTCGGAACGATATTGTCCTCTCTGACGCCGGCGCCGTCGGTGAGAAAGTCACGACGCATCAGAGCGTCCCCAGGCCCAGCCCCGTCGGGCTGGTTATATTGTCCCAATAGCAGCCAGCTCTGGCAGAACCCCTCCGCTGTCTCTGCCGCCGAGGCAAGCGACGGACCCATAAGAACCAGGCCAAGAGCAAGCACGAAAATGACGCCAACAACATGCAAACTGTTCATGTTCTTTCTGACCATTGCTTGACACTCCCTTCTGCCTGAAAGAATTCACCCGATTCTCGCATTGCAGCGCTCGCGCCGCGAGAATAAGTGCATGCCCTCCCCTGTGTTTGGAAAATATGGCTATCCTCCTCTGGTGCCTCCAGAGACGCTCCCGTTGTCCTGACGCCGCATCTCCGTTCGGCACGCATGTTTTAATCTCACCTCCTTTCGCTACTGGTATCGGCCAGCGGCATCTAATACCCTGATGCCGGCACACACCGGATTGGGATGCGGCTTGGATACATGTGCCGACCGATACACGGATCTCGCCACTGTCTTACAAGCGATATCCGTGGGGTATCCAATCAGAAACTATCTATTCGCTGTCGCCTTCTTCCCAACGACGACTGTCGGATAAGGATATACGCCAAGCCGCTGCGTAGGTTCCCCAACACAGGAACCCTCGCCTTTTCGGTCGCAGACTGTCAAGCACTAAAGTGTTTCGTTGCATAAGTTTTTGGACCATTATGCACACAGGAGATTGGCCTCGTAGGTCCATTGGAACGGATGAGTGCCGAGGCGATTAGACGTCTCGGTGAAGATGATGGCGGAAGGGTTTAGCCCGGATTTCTCACAACGAACTGTAGCCGCCGAAGTGATGAGGCGGACCGCTTCAGAGCGAACCCCGTCCGCCTCATCACTTCGGCGGCTACAGTCTGTCGTCTCTATTATTGATTGGTGAGAAACGCGCGTTAGGCACGCGCCCGTCACGGTGAATCTGTCGGATTGGCAACAAGAGATCGTCTCGTGCCGTCGAGGCGAGCGCCCTTCCAAGACGATTTGCCTTATTTCGCGTTGGCGCGATACTGGTTCAAGGCATCAACGGCCATCTTCTCGCAGCGTTCTGCGGTCCCGCCGAGGGCGATCTGCTCGGCCCGCTGTTTGGCCCATTTGCGAAGAACAGGTCGCCATGTCTGAGGGTTTAGCACGTCGCCCAGCCTCTCGATATTGTCGGCGATGTCCCGCACACTATGCGCCCATGTCTCCGGGTTCCGGAGCTCCGACTCCACGCGCTGGCGGTATTCAGGAGTGGCCCGCAGCGCCTCCGCCTCCGGTGTGCTCAGATTGCAGCCCTTTCCCAATATGCCCGTAATGTAAAAGAGATCCGCTGTCACCTCGATGTACCTTATCTCGCTTTTCGCCTTCTGTTCGAGCCACTCGCTGAGCTTGGATTCAAAGAACTGGACACGCTCCGGGGTCAGGGGAACCACTTTCAGTTGTTCAATCTGCGCATCCGTCAACTTGTGCCAGTCTTGGACCGCCGTGCCGAGCAACTCGAAGGCCTGCTTGTCCGCCTCTTCGGGGCTCAGCGATTCATACCAGCCCTTCGCCTGTTTCGGCGTGATGCGGTGGGCTTCTCGTTCTGCCGTTTCCATATCGCCCACATACCCTTCCAATGCATAGCGCGCAAACTCCTCC
>Ga0315277_10009535_pt1 | contig 12398 bp, 12 predicted proteins | sample YL17G05_15_MG_FD_203695 | JGI IMG/M metagenome (GOLD analysis project Ga0315277, IMG submission 203695) | Sediment microbial communities from Yellowstone Lake, YNP, Wyoming, USA - YL17G05_15 | ecosystem: Environmental > Aquatic > Freshwater > Lake > Sediment | place: USA: Wyoming | collected... | reverse complement strand
GTTGAGTCGCCCGGGGTTAGAAACGGGAGGGGTGCGGATTGGGAATTGCAGATTGAGATAGATTTTCCTTTTTCCCCTTCCCCCGTGGGGAAGGGGGCAGGGGGTTAGGTTGTGTTTATGTATTGCAGATTGACGATTAGCGATTGAGGCTGATGGAAGAACTGCGCATCCATATTCTGGAACTGGCCGAACTGAGCGTCGCGGCGGGCGCGGCGATGGTGCGGATCACCATCACCGAGGACCTGCCGGCCGATTGGCTGACCATCGAGTTGGCCGACGACGGCCGCGGCATCAAGGAAGAGCAACTGAAGTTGCTGCAAAAGGCCTTGAGGGAAGAGCCGCCGTCCGGCGAAGCGGGGCTCGAGGTCGCACTGTTCGCCCGGAGCTGCGAAGAAGCGGAAGGGCAATGCTCGTTGAACAGTTCGGCCGAGGAAGGCACGGTGCTATGCGGCCGGATGCGGCACAGCCATCCGAATCGCAAACCGTTGGGTGACCTCGAAGAGACGCTGATCAGCCTGCTGATGAGTGCGCCGGGGGTGGATTGGGTTTATACCCACCGAAAGATACACGCGGACGGCGCGCAGGCGGAAGTGGAGTTGGATACGCGGCAGATTCGGCGGAAGACCGGCGACCTGCCCCTGACGCATCCGGAAGTGGTGCGCGTGATCCGCTCCTCATTGCGCGAGCAGACAGCTAAAATGAACTCCAGACGGCCCGCGCCGGGTTCACGGGAGAAATAATACGTGTTGTTGGCCGTGCTGCTGATGGTGGTGAAGATGCTGGTCCTGATGGTCCTATTCCTGGGGGCCACGGCCTACAACACGTTATATGAGCGGCGCGTCGTGGCGCCGATTCAGCAGCGCATCGGTCCGAACCGGGCCGGCCCTTGGGGTTTGCTGCAGCCGATCGCCGACGCGGTCAAGCTGTTCTTCAAGGAGGACATCGTCACCAGCCAGGCCGAACGTTTTCTATATTACCTGGCGCCGATCATCTCCGTTTCCTGCGCCATGCTGTTCATGGCGGCGGTGCCGTTCGGGCCCGAGGTGCCGATCCTGAGCCGCCTGCCGGACATGCCGCCCAGCTGGGGCAAGTTCTCGATCACCGACCTCAACGTCGCCGTGCTGTACGTGTTTTCGGTCAGTTCGATTTCGATTTATTCCGTGCTGCTCGGCGGCTGGTCGGCGAACAGCAAGTACTCGCTGATCGGCGGGATGCGCAGCGGCGCGCAGATGATCTCTTATGAAATCGCCATGGGCCTGTCGGTGATGCCGGTGATCATGAGCGCGGGCAGCCTGAGCCTGAACGAAATCGTGGTGCGCCAGGCCGACATGTGGAACGTGCTGCGCCTGCCCTGGGGGCCGGTGGGCTTTTTCATCCTGCTGATGGCGCTGCTGGCCGAATCCAACCGCGCACCGTTCGACCTGGTGGAAGCGGAACAGGAACTCGTCGCCGGCTACCATACGGAATACAGCTCGATGAAGTTCGGCGCTTTTTTCGTGGCCGAGTACGGCAACCTGATCACGATCAGCGCGTTAATCGTAACCTTTTATCTGGGCGGCTGGCAGGGCTTGCCGTTGATCAATCTCCATCTGCCGGCCTATCTGACCCCCTGGTTGGGGCTGGTGTGGTTTGCGATTAAAACGGCGGTGCTGGTCGCGGCGTTTGTCTGGATCCGCTGGACGTTTCCGCGGCCGCGCTACGACCAACTCATGGGCTGGGGCTGGAAAGTGTTTTTCCCGCTGGCGCTGGGCAATGTGTTCGTCGCCGGCTTGTTTATTTATCTGGGCCAGTATTTCGGTATCGGCTATTTCGGATAAGGGAGTCGTGGCTTGAGTGTGATCCGTAAATTTTTCCTGACCGACCTGCTGACCGGGCTGGCCACGACTTTCAAATACTTCTTCAAAAAGCCGGTGACCTATCAATATCCCGAGGAGCATCGGCCGATCTATCCGCGCTATCGCGGGCTACAGCGGCTGGTCCTGAACGACGATGGCTCGGTGAAGTGCGTGGCCTGCGGGTTGTGCGCGGCCATCTGCCCGGCGCGCTGCATCAACGTCGAACCGGGCGAACTGCCCGACGGCCGGCGCTATCCGGTGGTCTACGAAATCGAGATGGGGCGCTGCGTCTTCTGCGGATTCTGCCAGGAGGTGTGCCCGTTCGACGCGGTGCTGCTGACGGAAATGCACGAGCTGGCCACCCTCGATAAAAGCACGTTGTTGTACGCCAAGGAGCGGCTCGCGGAAAAGATGCCGGAACCGGGCGCGGAGGGCCAACCGTGATCCTCCAGATCCTATATTTACTGTTCGCCGCCGGCGCCGTGATCGGCGGGCTCAACGTGGTCGCGCGCCGCAACCCGGTGAACAGCGCCATCTCGCTGTTGTTCACTTTTATCTGCGTCGCCGCGTTGTATATTCTGCACGGCGCGCCGCTATTGGCCATGATTCAGATCATCGTGTACGCCGGGGCGATTTTAATCCTGGTGGTGTTCACCATCATGTTGCTGGCCTTGCGGGCGCCGGGGCAGGGCCTCGGGCGCTTCTGGACTTTCCCGCAGAAGATCGCCGGTTTGTGCGCGGCGCTGGTTCTGGCCGCGGAAATGTTGTTCCTTTCCGCGCGCGCGACCTTCGGCACCGTCGCCGGCGGCGGGATGAACCTGGCCGAGTTGTCGTCGCCCGCGGCGCTGGGCCGGGTGCTGTTCGATAAGTATCTGCTGCCGTTCGAAGTGGCGAGCATCCTGCTGCTGGTGGGCATCGTCGGCGCGGTGGTGCTGACCCGCCGGCCGAAGGGCACCGCGGCGGCGGTTGACGCTCCGGATGCCGAAGAGACGAAAGGAGGCGGGCAGTGATCCCGGTGCACTTCTCGTTGATCACCGGCGCGCTGCTGTTCGCCATCGGCGCCTTCGGCGTGCTGGCGCGGCGCAACGCCATCATCATTTTCATGTGCATCGAATTGATGCTCAACGGCGTCAATCTGACGCTGGTGGGCTTTTCCAGCCACCTGAACATGGTGGACGGCTCGATTTTCGTGCTGTTTGTAATGGCGGTCGCGGCGGCCGAAGCGGCGGTCGGCCTGGCCATTATTATCGCGTTGTATCGGCGCAAGCAGTCGGTGGACGTATCCGACTTTAATATGTTGCGAGGGTAGAAGCCTGATGGGTGACTGGCTGTTTTTGATCCCCCTCTTGCCGTTGCTGGGCGTGCTGGCCAACGGGCTGCTGAGCCCCAAGCTGTGGCCCCACAACGAGAAGCTGACCGGCGCGATCGCCTCGCTGACGGTGCTGGGCAGCTTTGTCGTCGGCCTCCTGGCGACGCGGGAGCTGGCCGGTTCGCCCGCGGGGACGCATCGCCTGGTCGATACCCTGTTCACCTGGATCGCCGCCGGCTCGCTCGAGGTTCAGATGGGCTTCGCGCTCGACCGACTCAGCGCGGTGATGGTGCTGGTGGTGTCGGGTGTCGGGTTCCTGATCCACGTTTATTCCGTGGGCTACATGCACGGCGAGCGCGGGTATCGCCGTTTCTTCACCTACCTCAACCTCTTCGTCGCCGCGATGTTGATCCTGGTGCTGGGCGACAACTTCCTGGTGATGTTCGTCGGTTGGGAAGGCGTGGGCCTGTGCTCCTATCTCCTGATCGGCTACTACTACGAAAAGAAAAGCGCGGCCGATGCGGGCAAGAAGGCCTTTGTCGTCAACCGCATCGGTGACTTCGGCTTCCTGCTGGCCATCTTCCTGATTTTCTACAGCCACGGCACGTTGGATTTCGAAAAAGTGGCCACGCATATGCAGGGCGCGGGGCCGAGCCTGGCTATTACGGTCATCACGCTGCTGTTGTTCCTAGGCGCCACCGGCAAGAGCGCGCAGATCCCGTTGTATTTCTGGTTGCCCGACGCGATGGAAGGCCCGACGCCGGTCAGCGCCTTGATTCACGCGGCCACCATGGTCACGGCCGGCGTGTACATGGTTGCGCGGACGAATTTCTTTTTCAGCCTCGCGCCGTTGTCCCAGGCGATCGTCGCCACGGTCGGCTGTCTGACGGCCTTCTTCGCGGCGACCATGGCCTTCGCCCAGCGTGATATCAAGCGCATCCTGGCTTATTCCACCATCAGCCAGTTGGGCTACATGTTCATGGGCGTGGGCATCGGCGCCTATGCCGCGGGCATCTTCCACCTGATGACGCACGCCTTCTTCAAGGCATTGCTCTTTATGGGCGCCGGCTCGATCATGCACGCGCTGCACGGCGAACTTGACGTGTACAAGATGGGCGGCCTGAGAAAACACATGCCGGCCACCTTCTGGACCTTTCTACTGGCCACCATCGCCATCGCCGGCATCCCGCCGTTCGCCGGCTTCTTTTCCAAGGATGAAATTTTGTGGAAGGTCTTTTCCAATCATCTGGAGGGCATTCCGACCGCGCTGAATGCGGCTTTATACACCCTGGCGCTGTTGACCGCCGGGATGACGGCCTTCTATATGTTCCGCGCCGTGTTCCTGGCGTTTTTCGGCGAGAGCCGGATGGCCCCGGAAGTCGAAGCGCACGTGCATGAAAGCCCGAAGGTGATGACGGTGCCGTTGATGATCCTTGCCCTGCTCTCGGTCATCGGTGGGTTGATCGGCATTCCGCGGGTATTGGGCGGCGGCGCGCAATTTGAAGCCTGGCTGGCCCCGATGTGGGGCCACGAGACCGAGGCCGCGGTCCATGAAAGCGGATCGCTCGAACTGTCGTTGATGATCGTCTCGGTCGGCGTGGCCGTCCTGGGCATTTTCCTGGCCTTCGTGTTTTATCGCCTGAAGACCGAACTGCCGGGCCGCTTCGTCGCCTCCTGGCCGCGACTCTACCAAACGGTTTGGCATAAATACTACGTCGATGAATTCAACGACCGGGCGGTGGTCAATCCGCTCAAGCGCGTCTCCACCAATTTCTTGTGGAGCTTCGTCGATGTGGTTCTGGTCGACGGCGCGGTGAACGGCGTCGCCGGCCTGGCCAAGGTTTTCAGCGGCTGGTTCGTCAAGATCCAGACCGGACGGATCTACGCATATGCGCTGTCGATTTTGATCGGCGCGGCGGTGATTCTGGGTTTCGTGTTGTGGCATGGATAATCGGCTGAGAGAAAGGACCGCATGGCGTTTCGCCTGATCTCATTGACCATTTTCCTGCCGCTGGCGGTGGCGCTGGCGCTGCTGTTGGTGCGCAAGGAAAAAGAGGAGCTGCTCCGGCGTCTGGCTCTGGCCGGGTCGCTGGTCACGTTCCTGGTCAGTCTGCCGCTGTTCTGGCTGTACCGGCCGGTCAATGGCGCGCCGGCGTCGCTGTGGCTGCTGGAAAAACCGTTGCCTTGGATCGAAGCCTGGGGCGTGAAATACGCGGTGGGCATCGACGGCCTCAGCCTGTTCCTGGTCTTGCTGACCACCTTCCTCACGCCGTTGTGCGTGCTGGCTTCGTGGCGCTACATCAAGGAGCGCGTCAAGGCCTACCTGATCAGTTTCATGCTGCTGGAAATGGCCATGGTCGGCACCTTCTGCGCCCTCGACGTCTTTCTGTTCTACGTATTCTGGGAAGCGATGCTGGTCCCCATGTACCTGATCATCGGCGTGTGGGGCGGCCCGCGCCGGATCTATGCCGCGGTCAAGTTTTTCTTGTTCACGATGGTCGGGTCCGTGCTGATGCTGGTGGCGATTCTGGTCACCTATTTCCAGATGCCGGAACGAACCTTCGATCTGTTCGCCTGGTACGGCGCGGGTTTCGGCCCGCAACTGCAATTATGGTGTTTCCTGGCGTTCGCCCTGGCCTTCGCGATCAAGGTGCCGATGTTCCCGTTTCACACCTGGCTCCCCGACGCGCACGTCGAGGCGCCCACCGCGGGCTCGGTGATCCTGGCCGGCGTCCTGCTGAAGATGGGCACCTACGGCTTCATGCGCTTCGCCATGCCGTTGTATCACGAGGCCGCGCAGACCTTGGCCCCGCTGATGCTGAGCCTGGCGGTGATCGGCATCGTGTACGGCGCGCTGGTTTCGTTGGTGCAAAAGGACGTGAAGAAGCTGGTGGCCTACAGCAGCGTCAGCCACCTGGGCTTCGTGATGCTCGGCCTGTTCGCCTTCAACGCCATCGGCGCTTCCGGCGGCCTGCTGCAGATGATCAACCATGGCCTGTCCACCGGCGCCCTCTTTTTGCTGGTCGGCATTCTTTACGAACGGCGGCACACGCGCCTGATCGCCGACTTCGGCGGCATCGCCAAGGTGATGCCGGCGTTCAGCGCCATCTTCATGATCGTTACCCTGTCCAGCATCGGGCTGCCGGGAACGAACGGTTTCATCGGTGAATTCCTGGTGCTGCTCGGCGCGTTTGAAAAGGCGCGCCCGTGGGCCATCGTGGCCGCGAGCGGCGTCATCCTGGCCGCCTGCTACATGCTCTGGATGGTGCAGCGCGTGTTCTTCGGCGTGATTCGCCATGAGGCCAATCAAAAACTGGCCGACCTGAGCCTGCGCGAATGGGCGTACTTGTTGCCCATCATTTTGTTTATTTTCTGGATCGGTATTTATCCGCAAACTTTCCTGGGCAAAATGAAGCCCAGCGTCGATCACTGGCTGCAAATGGTGCAACCGCCGGGCGCGGTCCGGGTGGAGCCGGCTTCCGCTCCGCCGTCATCGGCCTTCATCGCGCCGCCGGGGCCGGAATTTAAGGTGGATTAGGAGAAAGATGCACGACCTGGCCTTCAATCTGTTTTCTCCGCCGCTCCTGGTGCTGTACGGCATGGCCATGTTGTTGCTGCTGGAGATTCTTTATCCGTATGCGACGCGCCGGGGAGTGCGCAACCTTTCGCCCGTCCTGGCGTTGATCACGCTGCTGTTCACCATCGGCTACCTGGCTTATCGGTGGTCCTCGGCCACGACGACCGAAGGCTTTTCCGGCATGATCGCCCTCGACCGTTTCGCCATTTTTGTTGACGTTATTCTCTGCCTGGCCGGGGCGTTCGGCGTGCTCAGCGCCTGGAATTACTTGCGCACCACCGGCGAGGATCACGGCGAGTTTTATGTCCTGCTGCTGAGCACGGTATTCGGCGGGATGGTCATGGCCGGCGCGACCGACCTGCTCATGATTTTCCTCGGTTTGGAGATCCTGTCGATCAGCGTGTACGTGTTGGCCGGGTTCCTGCGGCTGCGGCTGGAATCGAGCGAAAGCGCAATCAAATATTTCTTCCTCGGCGCGTTTTCGACCGGCTTTTTGCTTTATGGCATCGCGCTGCTCTTCGGCGCGACGGGCTCCACGCACTTGACCACCATCGGCGGCTCGGCCTCGGCCGATAAATGGCTGATGCTGGCCGGGATGGCGCTGTTGCTGGTCGGCTTCGGGTTCAAGATCGCCGCCTTCCCATTCCACGTCTGGACGCCGGATGTGTATCAGGGCGCGCCCAGCCCGGTGACCGGCTTCATGGCCGCCGCGGTCAAGGCCGCCGCGTTTGCCGCCTTGCTGCGCGTGTTGTTGCTGGCCTTCGATCCGTTGCGCGAGCAGTGGGCCGTCATTCTGTACTACCTGGCGATCGCCACCATGATTTTCGGAAACGTCGCCGCGCTGTTGCAGAAGAGCATCAAGCGGCTGCTGGCCTATTCGTCCATCGCGCACGCCGGCTATCTGCTTGTGGGCGTGACGGCGATGATCCGCGAGGAAAAATCCGGCGCAAGCGCGGTGTTGTTCTATCTGTTCGCCTATTCGCTGATGACCATCGGCGCCTTCGCCGTTGTGTCATATTTATCCCGGCGCGAGGCCGACGCCGACGATCTCGAGGGCTATCGCGGCCTGGCCAAACGCCATCCGTGGCTGGCCGCCGCGCTGGCCATCTATCTATTCAGCATGGCCGGCATTCCGCCGCTGATCGGCTTCGCCGGCAAGTTCGCGCTGTTCGCCGCCGCCGTCCAGGCCCACCTGGTGCAATTGGCGGTCGTCGGCGTGCTGGCCAGCGCGCTGTCGGTGTACTACTACATCCGCGTCGTATACGTCATGTACATGGACGAACCCGGCGACATCGTCGCCACCGCCTCCACCGAACGTTTCGACTGGCCCGGCCGCTTAGCACTGATCCTCACCAGCCTCGCCGTGATCGTCCTCGGCATCCTGCCCCAGCCGATCTTCAACTGGGCCGCCCAGGGCGCGGAAATGTTGCTGGGATTTTAATAATATTTGGCCGGCTGGGATTGCATTCCAAAGTGGTCTGAAGTTGGAGTTGATGGATTTTATTTATTTCGATCTGTGCTTGAGATGACTATTCTTAACATTGAGGTTATAATAAAAAGATAAACTTGGTTTTTTAATCAAGGTTGATCGAAAATGGAAGCAACAACAGGTGAAGGGGCTCTCAAAGGCGCAAATATTGACGAACTCTTGCGCGCCAAACGGGGGCAAATTCTAAAAATTGCCGCGCGTTATGGCGCGACGCGTGTTCGAATTTTCGGCTCGGTAGCACGTCGCGAAGCCGGTCCGCTCAGCGATATTGATTTCTTGGTGGAAATGGAAGGGCGTAGCCTGCTCGATCATGTGGCCTTAATCCAGGATTTGGAAGACCTGTTGGAACGAAAGGTGGATGTAGTCACCGAATCAGCGCTACATTGGTACATCAAGGACAAAATCATTCGGGAAGCCGTGCCGTTATGAAAGACGAGAAGCTGTATTTAATCCATATCTTGGAATGTATTCACTTGATTCAAGAGTATACGATAGCCGGCTGGGAATCGTTTCAGGTGGATCGGAAATCGCAAGACGCGGTCATTCGCAATTTTGAAATCATCGGCGAGGCTGTAAAACGACTCTCACAAGAAACTCGAGACCAGGCCCCTCAAATTCCATGGCGCAGGATCGCTGGATTTCGCGACGTCTTGATCCATCAATATGAGGGAGTGGATGTTGCAGAAATATGGAAGAACATCGAAGCGGATTTGCCCGTGTTGCTAACGGCGATTGAAAAATTGGTCGGAACCTAACCTAAAATTTCAACCATTGACGGAAACCCGACAATTGTGTTTACCTCTCTGCCAGATTTTCCCGGTTTGATTTCGGCCCGGCGCAAGGAGCACGCACCATGAGCAAGATCCGCCTACCCAAGAAATTCGTCAGCCAGTACCCGCACAAATTTTCCAAAGGCAAGCAGCAGTTCCTGTGCGGCAAGCGCATCCTGCCCAAGCCGATCACCGGCAAAGAGAAGCTGGAAGAGTTGATCGACAACGCTTTCCTGGCCTATAACGCGGCGCGCCTGAGCGATGCATGCCGTTTATACACTGAAAAAATGCTGGCCCCTGACGTGACGGTGGGAATGAGCATTGCGGGAGCGCTGACGCCTGCCGGTCTCGGCGCCAGCGTATTTGTGCCACTGATCAAGGCTGGTTTCGTGGATTGGATCGTCGCCACCGGTGCCAACCTGTATCACGACATGCACCACGCGTTGAATTTCCCGTTGTATCGCGGTTCGCCCAACGCCGATGACCAGGCCTTGCGGCGGGTCGGCGTCGTGCGGATTTTGGATATTTTGCTGGACTACAACACCGTTTTGATGGCCACCGATCACATCTTGCGCCAGATTCTGCGGCAACCGGAGTTCCAGAAGGAGATGGGTACGGCCGAATTGCACTACCTGTTGGGCAAGTATTGTGCCGAATTCGAAACGGAGCTCGGCCTGAAGGACGTGTCGATGCTCGCGGCCGCATATCGCGCGGGCGTGCCTTGTTTTTGCCCCTCGCCGGGCGATTCGACCATCGGCATGAACATCGCCGGCATCGAGTTGGAAGGCAGCCGGCTGCGCATCAATCCCTCGATCGACGTCAACGAAACCACGGCCATTGTGCTGGGCGCCAAGCGAGCGAAGAACAAAAGCGCGGTGGTGCTGGTCGGCGGCGGCTCGCCGAAAAACTTCACCCTGCAGACCGAGCCGCAGATCCAGGAAGTTTTGCGCATCAACGAAATGGGGCACGACTACTTCATCCAGTTCACCGATGCGCGGCCGGATACCGGCGGCTTGTCAGGCGCCACGCCGTCCGAGGCGGTGAGCTGGGGCAAGGTCGATCCGAATCAGTTGCCCGATGCCATCGTCTGCTACCTTGACTCCACCGTGGCCACGCCGCTGCTCGCGCACTACGCTCTGGCGCGCCATAAGCCGCGCAAGCTGAAGCGGCTGTACGATCAACGCGCCCGGCTGGTCGAGGCGGTGAAACGCGAATATCTGGCGCACCATAAAGGGAATGATTAGCTGTCATTCGAGGAGCCGGCGGATTCTGGCAGCGCTATGGAACGAAGGCCACGGCAGCAAGCGCGGCGCTAACCGGCACGGCCGCGCCATCGGGTCCCACCGCAACTTCAACCGCACTCAAGGTTCAATAGTCAATCTATCAGGCAAATGCCGCAGCTCTCGGACGCATCCATGCGGCGGTTCCCCCAATGTCGCGCCAGGCCAGTCCAAGCCTTGCCTTAGCCGGTTGGCGCTGTGCTTGCTGTGTGAACATCGTTTAGAAACAAGAAATGAGCATAAGATGGTACAGAGGACACCAAGGACAGAACTCTATTAGGATCGAAGACGGAAATTTGTAAAAAGTTCAATCTATTGATTTATATGCACGACCTTCGCCCGCGGGAAGCCGTTGAACTCGGTGGCCGAGGCATTGGTGTAGGCGCCGATATTTTTGGAAAACAGCAGGTCGCCGAGCTTGAGGTCCGGCAGATATTCCGCGCGCGAGATGGTGTCCAGCGCATCGCAGGTGGGACCGAAGACCGAGCAGAGCTCTTTCGGCCGTTTCTTGATTGAATCGAGATGATACTGGCAATGATCGAACAGGATGCCGGAGTACGTGCCGTAGATGCCGTCATCGACGTAATAGCATAGCTTGCCTTCGCGCCGCGCCTTGCCGATGATTTTCACCACCAGCGTCGCGGTGGTCGCCACCATGAAGCGTCCGGGCTCGGCCAGAATCTCGAGGTCCTTCGGGAACAATCGGTTGATTTCCTTATTTAGCATCCGGGCCAGTTCGCGGAACGGCCTGACGGTTTTGTCGTACGGCGCCGGAAATCCGCCGCCGATATCGAGAATGTTCATTTTGCTCAGCCCGCGCAACCGCGCTTCGTGGAAGATGTCGGCCGAAATGCCTAGCGCCTGGATATAATTATCGAAGTTGGTGGCCTGGCTGCCGACGTGAAAGCTCAGCCCCTCGACGACGAAGCCCGCCGCCTGCGCCGCCTCGATCAAATCGACCGCTTCGCCCGGGGCCGCGCCGAACTTGGATGACAGCTCGACCATCGAGCCGGTGTTGGGCACCTGGATGCGCAGGATCAGCCCGGCGTGCGGCGCAAATTTGCGCATTTTGTTGATCTCTTCAAAGTTGTCGTAGGTTACCAACGGCTTGTAAGGATCGAGCCGCGCCAGCGTGTCGTCGGCTTTGATCGGATTGGCGTAGATGATTTTGTCCCAGATAAAATCCTGGCGCGCCTTGGCCGGCAAATCCTTGATGTACTGGTGCATGAGCAGAAACTCGGGGAACGAGGCGACATCGAAACTTGCTCCGGCCTCGTACAGGGTTTTCACGATGGCCGGATCGGGATTGGCTTTGACCGCGTAATAGGCCTGCACCCGCGGCAGATGCTTGCGGAACTCTGCGTAGTTGCGCCGGACCACGTCATGGTCGATGACGAACAATGGGGTGCCGTGTTCCGCAGCCAGATGTTTTAACCGTCGCGCCGGAATCATCTTACCTTATGACCTCGCTTTTTTTCTCATTGGTCTCCGTGCCGCAATAGGAATACCTTCCATACGACTCCCCGAGTGGCCCCCATGCCGCTCCAGTTTCCGGTCCTGGATGCCGGATCCTTCAACTTCGTTCAGGACAGGTCGGAGTCCGGCATGACGACAAAAACCGTCCAGCCTCCAGCCTATTACTTTCCTCCGGCCAACTGCTTCGCGGCGTCAGCCGGTTTGATCTTCAGCTTGTACACGTCGAGGATCTTGCCTTTGGCCAGCGGGCTGAAATCGCCCACGCCGTTAAATTCTTCCGCGATATCCAGGCCGTTGATTACCGCATTGAGATAGTGCTGGTTGTAATCGATGCGAATGTCATTGGCGATCAGCGCGCCGCGGATGCCGCCCAGAACCTTGTCCGGCTTCTTCGCATAATAGCTGGTTTCCGGCCAGAACTGGTCGACCAGGTTTTGCCAGTAAGCGGCCATGCAGCTTTCTCCGAGTTTCTTGACCATCTCCTGATTCCCCAGCAACTTGGCCAGATGCCAGGCTTCAACGTTGGCTTCATTGCGCGCGCTGGTGGGCGTCGAGCGCGGCGGGGTCGCGTTATCGGCGCCGCCGAAATAGTCTTCATACGGCATGCTTTTGCCTTTTTCCGGCATGCCCCATTGATGTATAAAATGCCACTCGACCATCTT
>Ga0315277_10009534_pt1 | contig 12398 bp, 8 predicted proteins | sample YL17G05_15_MG_FD_203695 | JGI IMG/M metagenome (GOLD analysis project Ga0315277, IMG submission 203695) | Sediment microbial communities from Yellowstone Lake, YNP, Wyoming, USA - YL17G05_15 | ecosystem: Environmental > Aquatic > Freshwater > Lake > Sediment | place: USA: Wyoming | collected... | reverse complement strand
AGGAGCTGGTCCGACACCTGGCGAGATTGTTCGGGGACCCGTTCGATGCACGCTGGTTCAAGATGTACATGGAAAAGCGGCTCATGGACCCTGTACCTGGATGCTATGTCGCTGTAAAGGGGGAAGATGTGATTGGAAGCATATTTTGTGACATTTTACGTGACCCGACGGGCTCGCAGTATGGATATATCAGCAACATCATGATCAAGCAGGATTCACGTAGTAAAGGGATCGGTGAAAAGCTGTTAAAAACGGCGATACAATATCTTACTATCGTCGGCGTTCCCCGTGTTTGGGGTAACGTTCTCGATACGAACGAAGCTATGGTACACTTGTTTGAAAAAAATGGGTTCAGCAAAAAGTTCGCCACCTTTGAATATTGCCCACCGCCCATGGGTATCTAAACGTGGGCGTTTTATTTGTCCAGAACTTGAAACATCTTCCCAAAAAGGGAAATCCTTTTTGTCTATCTTCCTTTTTCATTAAAAATCCTCTCTTGGAAAGGTAAATGGTGGCACGGTTCGGAGGGTTTTTTTAGAAATGCCATACCTGCAAGTAAATAGATTTGATGCGGGATGCTCCCGCTTTCGTGAAAAAATTGCTATGTCCCCGATCTTGGCGTAAATTTTAGAGATTGCCTCGTTTTTTCACGTGAATGAAAATCAAATCAAGATTATCAAGGATGGCTCGTATAAGCTCGTGAAATTGGCCAAGGTTTCATATGCATTCTCGATTTATTGCAACATTTCCAGCACGATAAAGGTTAAAAGCACGTGTTACTATCAAGTTGTTGTTATAGATAACCGATCTTGAGCCACGTGTGGATGGCCTTGAAACCATAGACAAGGCTTGAAAAGGTGATGATCAATGGATGAGCAAATAGAAAGAGACGAGAATGATGTCGCTTGCGAGATCGTGGTTACCGGCGACCTTCTTGTCATGAAACGGCTGCACGTGACCGCCGGTCGTTGCTGCGATGGCAACACAGACGAGAAGATCACGAGCAAGTACTGGGGCGATTGAATAGCCTCTTATTTTTCTTTATTCCCTTCTTGAACCGTGAGTTCCGCTGTGGTTTACCGTTCGGTTTGATAAATGGCATGAAATGGGCTTCTCTTCATTGGTGCGATCAATCCATCGCCTTCCGGCCTCGATTTTTCGCAGGAAAGCTCACCTGGCGGCGTCTTCTTTCGCCAGGAAGCCCATTTCATTCGTATCTTGTTGATGATGCCGTTGATGACTCATGCCATGATGATCCCGACGACTTCAGCCTATATTAACAGATTGTATTGCGGTATTAGAAATGTGGAACCACCGGTTAAACCATTTTAAAGCCTTATTCGTGATGGTACGCAAAAATTAATAGTGAAAAACATGTACAGAATTACAACCATCATCAAAGGTTGAAAAAAATGAAGACAAGCCAAATTGCAGCAATGATTGGGATCGGGTTGGCATGGTTGGCGATCTTCGGGGCATCGAATGGCTCGGCGGCAACGACGCAATGGTTTCCCGCGGACAAAACCTCCATTGAATACACATTATCAAGTTATTTAACCTGGAACAATGGAACCGCAGATAAAAGTACCAGTTTTACCATTTACAACGCCACTCCGTACATCTTGTTTTGCCCTACGAAATTGGACCAGGTCACCGCCCATATTCCTTCATGGACGATAATTAAATCGGGCGCGACAGTAAAAATGCGGCACGTTTATGCGGATGCAAATTCCACCACGCTCTACCGGAGCACGATCTTTCTCGTCGACAATCTCACCTTCGCGAATAATGATTGGATGGGAATGTTGCTCGCACAGTCAAGTATCTCCTATACTTGGGTTACTATGCGATCATATGTAAATCAAACCTACCAGAAATCCAATTTTGTTGTTCCTATTCTTTATGACACGATGGATTACTTCGATAACTCGGTTGGGCCCGGTATGATTACAACAGATGATTTTAGCATTATAGCAATGACAAGCGATCGCATTATAGCTTTACAAATGGCGGGTGCCGACACGAATTTGACCTACGTGGCGGAAATGAATGGCAAGATCACGTCTTATTCACATGTATCCAAGTTTGGATTGAGTTCCGTGCCAAATCTACACTGCTCGACGTTTATCCTTGAAACACCTCCGATAATGGGCTCTGGCATCCCGGGTTTTCCGGTGGAGTGGATACTCATGATCTCGAGTGCCGGCATCATTTTCCTTGTCATGATGGCACGCAAGCGAAAAACCCTGTGAATTTTTCTTGATTTTTTTCATGAAGTTTTAGCTACATCTCAGTCGATTTTGTCAGGATGGTGTCTCTAAAATATAATGAAGAATTGATCCAGAAAATTGACTAACTGAGATGAGATTAAAATTGACTAACTGAGATGAGATTAAAACCTCCTGTTCCCCAGGCCGCATCATGCTAACCTATACCTAGAACCTAGAAATTACAATAAAAACACACGATTATGCAATACCGGAATTCCTCTCGTCTCCATGATGGAAAAAACACGAACAGAATCTTACACGGTAAAAAATAGCTATTGAATCTCAAAAAAATAAAGATTAAAAGTATATTTATGAAACCTTCTCTTTTTTTGCATCGAAGGTTGGATCAGCTCGTTGTTTTTTCTTGATAGCGATCTTCTGCAATTTTCCTTGCTTGGCCATAATTCCAAGAACAATGCCGGCACTGCAACCCGCAATGATGCAGATCACCACGATGGTGGTTGTCGGGTCCCCATTTGGTGAAGGATTCGCCGGCGGAAGGGCAACGGTGACGTTTTCCACGTTTGACCTGGTGCCATTGCCTGAAGAATTTCCTGCCACGATGGTGTAATAATAGGTCCCATTTGCGAGAATCGTGTCGACATATTCGGACATGTTAGTGCTGGAAACGGCCGAAATATTCTCGACTGTTGTGATTGGTGTGCTGGATTGATACACATAATATATGGTTGCACCAGGCACGGTATTCCAGTTCAAATGGATGATTCCATCCACATCAATAACGGGTAAGATGTGTTCAAGTACTGGTGCCGCAGGAACGACAAGAATGTTGAACTGGTATGATCGAGTTGCGATATTCCCTATCGAATCAGTTGCATAGACATTTAGCCTGTGAAGACCAGGGGTTGCAAGCACGGGCACGTCAAATGGTGCGACGATCGTTGCATTTGTCCCGCCATCCCAATTGCGAATCACGGTCGCATTGTTTGCATCAACAACATCAAGATGAATGATAGCCGTGGATCTGACGACGGATGCATTCGCGGGTGAGTTCAAGGTGATAACCGGCGCCGTTCCATCGACAATAAACCGGTATTGTATGCTTGCCAAGTTGCCAGCCTCATCACGCGCATGGATTTGCAGGGTGTAAATGCCATCCGTGGCCGGTAAAGTGAGGTTGAACGGGCTGTTTAATGATTGATTCGAACCGTGATTCCAGCTGTACTGCACAAATCCGATAGGATTGCTGTCCGTGATGGAGAGATTAATTCCAGCACCGGGTAGGTGATTTGTGTTATTTTGAGGCGAGAGCAGCATGATTATTGGAGCTGTATTATCCGTGATAAATTGAAAAGACAAGTTTTCCGTATTGTTGTAATCACTCGCGTAAACGGACAAGTTGTGAATTCCTTCAGCACCCGGTATCGTGACGCTGTATGGATATGAAAGTGACATGTTCGCAGCAGCATCCCAATTGTATAACACCCCTGTCAATTCAATATCATCCCAGATGGACAATTCGATCGAGTAGCCAGTTTTATACGAGCCCAGATAAACGGCATTCATCACGAATATCACTGGTGGATTAGAATCAAAGATCGATATGGAATGTGAGGTAGACGGCATAGATTCCCCCGTCGTGTTCGTCGCAGTTACTGCATACCAGTATGTGGCGAACCACACGCTGTAATCGCTGAAAGAGCGCAAACTTCCCGTATAAAGTATCGTGGCCTGAGCAAGGTTTGCACCAGTAATAGGGGAAGTTAATCGATATAGCGTGTAAGTTGTGGCCCCGCTCACGGAGCTCCAAGAAAGCTCGATTTGCAAAGAATTAGTAGGCGATGTCGTGAGGATTGTTAATACAGGAGCCGGGGGTAATGATTCGACCGTGATCCATGGCGAATTGGATGGTTGAGAAATTCCCGAATCGTTTCTCGCGATAATTGCATAATAAAACACACCACCACTTGGCACGATATCTGAATCTGTCAACAAGGAAGTCGTTATTATGGAATATGCAGCAGCAATATTCGCTTGGGAAATGGCTGTCAATGCCCGATAAATGGTATAATTGCTTGCACCTGGAACCGCAACCCACGAGAGCGAGATGTTATGGCTCAAGCTCGGGGAAAGAGTGTCGATGGTCAAGCTCGGCGTGGCAAGGCTCTCTTGGACGATGATTGATGGGGAATTGGAAGGCAACGAACTTCCCGATGCATTTATCGCCACGATGGCATAATAATACGTGCCTAGCCACGGCACGTGGTCAGTGAATGAAATTTGGGTCGTGTTCGTGCAAAGCGATGCCGCTTTCAGATTCTGGGCGGAAATAGCCGTTGAATGCCGATACACCAGGTATCGATCTGCATTCGTGACCGTTGTCCAGGAGAGTTCGATGGTAGTGCTGTGCACGGGCGATGACGTCGTGATGGTGAGAACGGGGATGGCAGGGGAATTATCGACGGGGTTACAGGCTAACGGGTAGTTATCTTGCCCAGTGCCGATCGTGTATGGAATGCTCCAGACAGCACCATCGTTGGTTGCAGTCGGGTAACGGGAGGAATAGTCCCCCCATAAATTGCCACGGCTGTTCATATCCCACTTGATGTTAGCCGAGCTCGTGCATACTGCTTGAACAGCGTTACCGATGAAGACATTTTCAACGATGACGTTTCCTATCGTGAAATCGATGTTGATGCCGTTTTGAGTGTTGTTCACGATTTGATTTTTAGTGATCGTGTTGTTGTCGCTGTGACTTGAAAGGAATATTCCGGAAATTGAGTTGTTTGTTATCATGTTCCCTGATATCGTGTTATAGGTGCAATATGTATCTATGACAATCCCGTTGGTGCTCGAGTTTGACACGAGATTGCCTGCAATGACGTTATAATTCGAGTACGTGGTCACCTGAATATTGTAATTATACATGGTGTTAAGGGTGACGCTGTTGTTCAAGACGTGGTTTCCGTTTGAATACCATACCCGGATGGTGTTAGATCGCAACTTATTGAAAGAGATGGTGTTGTTATTCGCGAAGGTCAATTGAATTCCTACCTGATTGTCGTTCATCGTGTTGTTAATTGCGGTATTCCAATACGAAAAGTCCATCTTGATTCCAGCGGCCAGGTTTGAAGCAATGTTGTGAATAATGTCTGTGTCATTGGAGTAATCGATGTAAATACCCGGAGAGACTCCGTGCGACAAGTGATTTTCCGAAACCGTGATGTTGAACGATCACAACACGTGGATGCAAGACTCGTGGAGGATATTGGTAATGGTGTTGAACGTGATCGTGACATTTTTCGACCATGCGACCAGGGCACCTCCGGAACCCCCATCCACATCGAGCCCAGTTATGACTGAATCGTTGCAATTGGCGATGAGCACTTGTCCCGCCCCCACGAAATCGGATCCTTTCAATCCGGTCGTATTGCTATAATAATAGATCGGTTTCCCGTTCACGGTATTCGTTGGCGCTATGGAATGGGATGTAGTTGCGATGCGGGTGCTTCCACTGAGAGCAATTCCGCACGAGATCATGGGGTTGTTCGATAAAACGGCGCGAAGGGAATCGCTAATCGCGATACCGTCATAATAGGTGCTAAATATGGTATTCGTTTCGCATATTACATCATTCGAGGAAATTATCGCGATACCCTCCAGATTATTCAAGACGGTATTATTTGAAATGGTGTTGTTTGGTGATGCATTCAACTTCATTCCCATCCAGTTATTCGATGCATTATTGTTCTGGATCGTGATGTTGGTACAATGATCAAGAGAGATGCCATAGTAAGCGTTATTCAACACTCTATTGCCCGTGACATTCACGTTCGTGCAATAATCAAGCCTCAATCCTGCATCCGAGCCGGAACCCGCGCGAGTCAGTGTGCAATTTTGGATCAATGCAAACGCGTTCGTGTTTCCCATCGAGATCGCTGAACCAGAATTTCCTGCATCGATCACTCGGTTTTCAATCACGTAAGGAGCTTGTAGGGATCCATTGCCCCGGGTTGCGACCATGGCGAGTTCCGTGTTCCCGTTGATGGTTAGCTTGGGATCCGAGGCATGGATTCCGTTGAGAAACCCACTTTGCCCACCATGATTTTGGCCGCTATGCTGCATTGTTGAGGTGGTCAAACAAAAAACCACCATGAACGCGACGATGGTAATTAGTTTACCAGGAATATTTCGAATGATATGATTTTCTCTGTCCATACCAATTCACCAGATTTCATTTGTTTCGAACTAGATTGCTCTATTTTCGGCAAAATTGTTAACAGGAACGTACTACCAAATTTTTAATGAATACCGTATCAAAATGATTCGTCTTTCTCAAATAGGCATTCATTTAAAATGATGAACTTGCATCTGCGAATTAATCAAAAGGAATTAAGTTGCTGCAATTAAAGTATATGTTCAATTGCATTTTAACACGCCCGAGATATTACCCAATTTGACGGGATCGCATATTCTCAATCTTATGTACCGTACCATGATTGTGGTGGAATATCACTTGATATTGATGTCCTCGGTGGGTCGTTTCGGTCGCTTCCTTGATGGGAGTAAGGTTTTCATTTTTTTGAAAGTCAAAAAAGGAATCTCGTGGCAAAGAAACGGTATTTCACGATTAATAGATTCATAAAAAAGCCCCGTAAAACTATATTCTTTCAATATGAAACTCGGTTTTAACAGCGATCATTACCTCGCGGAACAATCGCAATACATCATCGACCGATCAAAAAAATTCGGCACGCGGCTCTACATCGAATTCGGCGGCAAGCTCATCTACGACTACCATGCCGCCAGGGTTCTTCCCGGCTTCGATCCTAACGCGAAGATCAAGTTGCTCCAGATTCTCAAGGAAAAGACGGACATCATCATCTGCGTATTTGCCGGGGACATAGAACGACGAAAGATGCGCGCAGATTTCGGGATAACCTATGATGCTGACGTGCTGAAACTCGTCGATGATTTGCGCGAATGGGGCCTCGATCCAATAGCTGTTTGCATAACGCGATTCGATAACCAGCCCCTTGTCAAGCAATTCATGGACAAGCTCACGCGCCGTGGGATGCGGGTCTTCACGCACCGGGCGATCAAGGGGTATCCAACGGATGTCGACTTGATCGTGAGCGACGAGGGATATGGCTCGAACCCGTTCATCGAGGTAACGAAACCCATCGTGGTCGTGACCGCCCCGGGCCCGAACAGCGGCAAGATGGCAACGTGCTTGTCGCAACTCTACCACGAGCATAAGCGTGGCGTGAAGGCCGGGTATGCAAAATTTGAAACCTTTCCAATTTGGAATCTCCCGCTCAAGCATCCTGTCAACGTCGCGTATGAATCCGCGACGGCCGATCTCCTCGATTTTAACCAGATCGACCCGTTTCACCTCGAAGCCTACAACCAGGTCGCTATCAATTACAACAGGGATGTCGAGGCGTTTCCCGTCTTGCGAAAAATTCTCGAAAGGATCATGGGCGCCGAGATGCCGTACAAGTCTCCGACGGACATGGGCGTGAACCGGGCGGGATTTGCCATCGAAGATGATGCGATCTGCCAAGCAGCTGCCAAGCAAGAACTGATCCGGCGATACTTGCGATATTCTTGCGAATATGCCGTGGGCGCCGCGTCGAGCAAGACCGTGGAACGTGCCGAGCTACTCATGAAGGAGTTGAACCTCGTGCCTGAAGACCGCAGCGTCGTGGTTCCTGCACGGCGGGCTGCAGAGGACGCAAAGCGCAAGAACAAGGGAGAAGACGGCATTTTCTGCGGTGCTGCGCTCGAGCTCAAGGACGAGGATGGCACCATCATCACGGGCAAGAACTCGCCGCTGATGCACGCTTCCTCCGCTGTCGTGCTCAATGCCATCAAGCGCCTCGCGGGCCTTCCTGACAAGATCGATCTGATATCCAAGAATGTCATCGAATCCATTGGCAAGTTGAAGAAAGATGTTTTCGACATGAAAAACATCAGTTTGAATTTAGAAGAATGTCTCATCGCGCTCAGTATCAGCGCCCCGACAAACCCGACTGCACAATTTGCCATGGAGAAGCTGAAAGAGCTGAAGGGGGCCGAGATGCACATGACGCATATGCCGACGCCCGGTGACGAGGCAGGATTGCGCCGGCTCGGCGTGAACTTGACCACCGACCCGAATTTTGCGAGCAAGCATCTCTTCGTCGGTTGATGGAACCCGTTTTATTTTTAAAATTCATAAGTTTAAATATCGCCCCGGACCACCTAGAATCAGCCATTCTTTTACGTTTCGCAAGAAAAGAGGGAAAAAACAAGGACATCAGAACTCTTGAATGGCATTTTTCGTGAGCAAAATATAGTGGTGAATGAATCGTGGACCTGAAAAATTTCAAGGCATTATGGGATAAAGAAGGAAAAACCCCCGAGGGCGCTGTCAAGTGCTTGTTAATCGCAGTACTTGAGACAATCAAGGAAAAAAATCCCGAAGGAAAGAAGATGTGGGGGATGGTTCTCCCGAAGGACGATCTTGATGCGAATGGCGAGGTAGGCACTGCTCAAAAATCCGCGATGCAAAATTTCGGGAGAATCGTGAAAGGCACGGATTTCCCCGGTGCCATTGCCGCGTCGTATCTCGGTGGTTCTCCCGATAACAACTACAAGTATTCCTACGACAATAAAATCGTCGTGGATACGAAGCAAACAAAGCGTGCCGAAAAGGAGTGCAAGCTCTTCATCAAGAGCGGTGGTAAGGACATGTCATCCCCCGTCCAGGTTAAGAAGAATGCGGAAGGATACTGGAAAATCTTCGAGTATTCATCGCTCTACACGGGCGTGAAGCCGATCAAGGGCGACTTCTAAACTTTTTATTCTTTTCTACTGGATTGATTTTTCGATTCAGCGAATTGCATCTCGTAGAGCTTGCGATAGAGTCCTTCTTGTTTCATCAATTCCACGTGATTTCCCTTCTGTACGATCCTTCCATTCTCCAAGACAACAATGATGTCACTGTTCACGATCGTGGAAAATCGATGGGCGATGATGATGCTTGTGCGATTGGCAAGCAATTTCTCCAGCGATCGCTGGATGAGCACTTCGGAATAAGCATCGACCGATGACGTCGCCTCGTCCAGGATCAAGATGGGTGGGTCGGCAAGGATGGTGCGGGCAAACGCGATGAGCTGGCGCTGGCCGATGGACAAGATCGCTCCGCGCTCACCAACTTGTGTCTGGTATCCTTTTCTTAAACTGGTGATGAACTCATGCGCCCCGACCTTCTTTGCAGCTTCGATAACCTCATCATCTGATGCATCAAGCCTGCCGTATCGGATATTATCTAATATCGTCGTTGCGAACAAGAAATTGTCTTGCAAGACCAGCCCGATATTCTTCCGCAGCGATTTCATTGCATATTCGCGAACATCGCCATCGTCAATTCGAATGCTACCATCCTTGACATCGTAGAACCGCGGGATGAGAGAGACCAAGGTGGTTTTGCCCGCACCCGTCGGCCCGACGATCGCGAGCCGCTCTTTTGCCTTGATTTCGAGCTCGATATCCCGCAATACATCAGTTTTACCATACGCGAACGACACGTGGTCGAAGGTTATCTTGCCCGAGACTTTTTCAATTTGCCGGGGCCTAGCCGGGTCGTGCATGTCGGGCTGGACCGAGAGCAGGCGCAAGACCCGGCCCGCGCCAACGACTGCATTCTGGACATCGCTGAGAAACTGGGAAAGTGTCCCGAGTGGGCCGAGATACATCATTTGATACATTATAAAGGCAAAGATCAAGCCCACGTTCGAGCTTGCAATATAACCGTTGAAAAACAAGTAGCCCCCGATAAGCACGACGGCACCGATGCTGACGAAACTGATCGCATTAAAAACAGCCGGCATGGCGCTCCACAGAGGGGCAGCCTTCTGGTGCGCATCGCGCTCCGCCCTGACCGCGATTTCGTACTTGTCCATCACGGCCTTCTCGCTCTTAAAGCTCTTGATGGTCCGGAAACCGTCGATGCTTTCTTGGGTCTGTCCCGTTACCGTGGAAACAGTTTTTCGGATTATCGTATAATATTGGCGAGATTTGCCGGAAAAAAAGAGTAAGAAAAACATGTTAACGGGCGTGATAGCCAGCGGGAGGATGCTCATGACCGGGGAGAGGGAGATCATGAAAAAAATGCTACCGAAGAGCTGGAAGAGGTTCACTATGACCGTGATAAGGCCGATGCTGATCAAGTTGTTGATGGTTTCCACGTCGTTCGTGACATAGCTGATGATCTTCCCTGTCTTCGTCGTATGAAAATAGGTGAACGAGAGCTTTTGCAAGTGTTGGAACATCTTGTTCCGCACGTTGTACATAGCTTGGATGCCGATATACGTCATGGCATACGAATTAACTATCGAGATAACCGCTTCCAAGGCCGCAAAGATGGCAAGCCACACGATGAATCCCAAGATGTTCTCGAACTGTGATCCAGCTGAGATGAGGTTCACGCTTTCTTGAACAAGCAACGGCGAGACCATGGCGACGAGGGATCCGACAATCGCGAGGATGATGATGAGTACGAAGATGGCCCGGTTCTGCTCCACGAGGCCAAAAAGCTTCTTGATGGTCGTGAATGGCCCGAACTCGGGCTTCTCCTTCTTCTGCTCTGGTTCTTCCATTTACTCAAGCCTCCGTTCCTTCACAGGTGAGTATGTGATGGTGTTGTACAAGCTCGCGTACAATCCTTTCAATGCGATGAGTTGCTGGTGCGTGCCTTCCTCCGCAATTTGTCCTTTATCAAGCATGTAGATGTAATCGGCATTGCGAACCGTGGAGAGCCGCTGCGTGATGATAAACGTGGTGCACGTGCTGAAAATTCGCTTTAAATTGAAAAGGATCTCGTATTCCGTGTCGACGTCGACCGAGCTCGTGGCATCATCGAGAATGAGGATCCTTGGCTTTCTCAAGATTGCCCGTGCGAGCGTGAGTCGCTGTTTTTGACCGCCAGAGACCGTCGTGCCGCGCTCGCCCACGATCGTGCTGAATTTTTCTGGCAATGACTCGATGAAATCGAGGATACCTGCGATTTTGCAAGCCTCGATCACGTCATCCATCTGGTACTCCTTCAAGCCATGCGTGAGGTTATCAAGGACGGATTGCTGGAACAAGAAATTTTCTTGGGCGACGATGCCAACCTGCTGACGGTACGAATCGAGGTAAACATCGCGGATATCATACATGTGGTCGAGGATGACGGCTCCACCGGTAACATCATAAAATCTCTCAAGCAGATTGATGATGGTGGATTTTCCACTGCCCGTGGCACCGAGCAAAGCGACCGTCTTGCCCGCGGGAACGTCGAAACTCACGTTCTTGATCACTGGATGGGCGGGGTCATAACCAAAGGTGACGTTCTTGAACGAGACATCGCCACGCAAGGATGGAAGCAGGATAGCATCTTTCTTCTCGACAATGTCGATGTTCAACTCCAACACGTGGCGGATGCGGTCGTACGCGGCCTGGATGCGCCCGTACTCGCCTGCCATCCACGTGATGAATTGCACGGGCTCGACGAGAAGGTTCAAGGCAGGGATGAATGCGAATAGCTGGTCCAGCGTCATCGCGGTTCCCACCGTTCCGCTAAGGAGCAAGAATCCACCTATGCCCAGAACAGATGTCCAGCCAAGCCGAATGATCATATGGATGATGGGATTGTAGGCGCTCGCCATTTTTCCGGCACTCTTTGAATCATCGGCATATTCCTTGTTGATGGAACTGAATTGGGTATATTCTACATCTTCATTCGCAAAGGCACGTACCAGGTGCACGCCGCTGATGTTCTCTTGCAATCTCGCTGTGAGATCGCCCAGTCTTTCACGCTGATCGAAAGTGACCGGATGTATTCGTTTGTAATACAGAAACATAGCGATGGCGAGGAATGGTAAGATAGGCGTCAAGAATAGCAAGAGCCGGGGATTGATGAATAACATAATGAGGACCAAGCCTACGAGCTGGACCACGTTTCGCGTGAAATACGGGATGTTGAACGCCAAGAATTGCTTGACCTGGTTGATATCAGCGGTCATGACAGAAACCAGGTCACCACTCTGCTCGTTATCGATGAACTTGTAGGAATGATCGAGGATCTTTCCGAGAACCTTCAACCGTAGATTGTAGACAATGCGATTCGCGACGTATTGG
>Ga0315277_10009533_pt1 | contig 12398 bp, 9 predicted proteins | sample YL17G05_15_MG_FD_203695 | JGI IMG/M metagenome (GOLD analysis project Ga0315277, IMG submission 203695) | Sediment microbial communities from Yellowstone Lake, YNP, Wyoming, USA - YL17G05_15 | ecosystem: Environmental > Aquatic > Freshwater > Lake > Sediment | place: USA: Wyoming | collected... | reverse complement strand
AAGCCATCTTGGCACACGCAACGGGCGTGCGGGACTACTCGATACGGGATCATTATGGTGCGGTCATCAAGCCAATCTTGAAGAAAGTCACTGCTATCAAGAATGCGACGTCGAGTGGACGAGCATGAAAGATCCGATCCAGGAACTATTTTCACCATCGTTTCGGAGATCTTGCCTTTATAACATAGTTCCTCGACGAGTATAAACGATGCGGGGTCGGATGGAATGACAAGCGCGTTAAGAACGGAAACTGCTCCCGTTCTCGACGGTTCGCGCACGACCTGCACGTCGTGCCGCGCTCCCCTCGTCTTGCTACGGACTGGCTACACGTGCCCGCGTTGCGGGATCGTTCAAGGCATCAACCACGTCGACGACGACTTTTCCATGGCCTCGCACGATTGCTGCGACGTGCGATCGCCGAAGCAAGCAGTCGTCCACGGCAAGCAAGCCGACCTCGCATCCTCCCTCGGAAGCTACATTGATTATTCCGACACCCGGCACCTTCGCGATGCGAAGCATGCGCCTTTACCACACCACAAGCAACTCTTGTTCCGCCGCTTGCAAGGCGTCCTCGATACCCAATACATCCTTGCCAACCATTACTATCGGTACGGCATCGTGACGATCGTAAAAATGGCTGCCGAAGACCTGGATATCTCGCCACCCGTGCAGCAGCGGGCTCTCTACCTTTATTCGAAGGTCTTTACCTGCGTGGACAAGATGGATTACCACCTCGTTTCCTTTATTGCCACCGCGATGTACGTCGCGTCCCGGGAATGCGCATCGCCAGTACCCTTCACGATCCAGGAACTTTGCCACGCACTCCAAGCTCGCGGCCACCGGGTAACGGTCAAGATGATATTCAAACACGTTCCCACCTTCAAGCATCTCTGCCGGCTGAAATATCGTGTCCACGAGAGCAAGGGCTACATGGAACGATTGACAACTGCTTTGGCTCACGACGCTGCTTTCTGCAAGCGGTACACGAAACTGCGAGGTGATTGTAACATTAAAGCATTCTTGCGAGATACGAGCAAGGAAGCGTCCAAGATCATCGATTCGATACCGATGACATTGAAGATCATGCGAAAGCAAATCAACCTCGCCGCGACCGCGATATACGCCGCGGATATCCTGCTAGCGAGAACCACGAGGACCAAGCGGGTGTTGATCCAGGCCGTCTTGGCACGCGCAACGAGCTTGAGTTGTTACTCGATACGCGATCGTTACGATTCGGTCATCAAGCCTCTTCTCAAAAATCGAATGATATCGGATATTTAACAATCGAATTGCTTCGGGACAGCGACGCGATCAATTCGTCCAGGATCAAGGCATCTTTTTTCGTGAATTGAGAAGGGGGCCTATCCCGCTCTTGTCCGTACAGATTTATCGAAGGTTAAATACGCTTATTAGATTTGAATCCAACACCTGAACAAAATTTTGAACGAAATTCAAACCCGGTTCGACACAATCTTGCAAGTGAAAGACTGGATCAGCATGTTCCGAACACACGCGCTTCCCGACATTCCCATCATTTTGGCCGGAACGAAGCTGGACATCATACCCCCGGAATTGATCGAATCGACGAATGATCGAGCGAAGGAGATGGCCATATCCCAGGGATCGAGCGGCTACTTTCTGACATCATCGAAGACAAATACCAACGTGGAAAAACTGGTTGCTGCTCTCCTTGAATTGCTCCTTGCACGGGCAAAACACGAGAAACTCAATGCTGTCTCGCTACTTGAACAATGAGTCTTGTTAGGGTTATCAAATCGATCGCTGCCGCTTGAAAGCGAGCTCGTACATGCCCGTGAAGCCCGTGGCGCCGTGGCTGAGCACCGCCATCCCGGCAAGCTGCCACCCGTCTCTGCCGAGCGCGTTCAACAGGTCTTGAAATGACCTGGCAGGTAAAGGTTTCCAATCGCCTTGATCTCGCCCTTGCTGCTCGTACACGACATCATTGAATGATTGCCGGCCTCGCACGATGATTGCGCGGTATTCCCATCTGCCCGTTATCTCTGGATCGATATTATCTGACAAGACTGCTTTTGCGTTGGATGAGGGTGCAGCGATCTCATCCCGTTTTTGCGGGACTTCTTGTATGACCCCTGATGGATTGAAAGTCCTCGCCCGCAGCGGCGTCACCTTGGCCAAGGCGTTCCATTCATCGACGGATTTCTCCAGGGCCGACGAGACGATGTTCGTGCTCACGCCGAATTTGGCATGCAATTCCTCAAGCGTGATACGTGGATTAGAGTCCTTCGCCGCCCGGATCGCCGCGCGATGCTCGATGTTCTCGCGCCACAGATGCCGTGCCATTTCACCAACTCCAATGAATCATCGAATAAACAACCAGAGACCGTGTTATCCTACTCGCGATTCGCTGTTGCTGACCGATGAGTCATGCCTCCCTTCAGCGATTTGTTCCCGGTCATATTTTACCGCGCCAAATCCCGTCGTACGGCTTCCACCGATGTTAGCGTGTTCTGCAAAGAGAAAAAGTCGGTCAAGTGTTTTTGCGTAATATTCGTCATTTTCATTGCTGCACTGACTCTCAATCTTGAAACGAGCCCAACCTGTGAAGCCGGTGAGCGTGCGACCGCTATCACCGAGGCGTGTGCTAATCGTTTGAAGTTTATAAGATGTAATCCGGACGGCAAGTTTCGCCCATGCAGCAATGGCATCCTCATCAATATGATCAAAGTCGGGAACGAGCTCGTTCCATACATGTGCCAGGTTGTGAACCAGCAAGTCCGGTTGCGGGTATAAGACGATGGCTCCTCGCTGTTTGAAGTAGGTTGCTGATTTGAACTGGAGCCGGAACTTGCTGACAGGCCGCGCGTCGTCGAGAAATTTTCCAGGTTCAACCCGGTTGAGAGAAATTTTAACGAGCATGACATCGACTTGACCTATGGAAAAATGAGCATCGTCGCGCTGAAGAATGAAATTCTTGACCGCGTCGTTAAGTTGCTTTGAAAACAGATTGACCACGAGGTAGATGTTTTCGCCGACCACATGGAGCCGAGTGGCGTATGGCGGGATATCATCAACATCGTGGGTTGCTGCAGCGAGCGCCGGGTCCGCGTCGGCAACCATATTCAAGAAGATGCCGCGGAGCACGTGGAGCGGTATATGGACGCTCGGTGGGTAGCCATCCTCGGTGACGAAGTGAAAGGTTAGAGTGTTGAATGGCATGAATATTCACGCGTTTTTAATAAAAATGGATTAAATTCAAGAAATATTCGATTTATCTGATATATTTCAATCCGTATTCTGAAGAATATGCGAATTTCTCGGATTTCAAAATATATGCGTGATATTGTTTGATATAATCCCTCTCGAAATTCAACTCGCCTCGAAATATCCTGATATCTGCAGACACAAAGAGTCTTCTTGCTTCAAGGAATTGCTTTTCTTTCCAGAGCCGCTCGAATTCAGGAAAGCTTTCCTTTGGAATGATCTCGATATGTCGATCTGCATTTTCGACGAGTTCCGCAACCCATTCTTGTTGGAATCCAACCTCGAATTTCGATTCATATCTAACAATCACGTCATGCTTGGATCCCCGTTCATATTCCTCTAAATCAACCTTAGAAAATCCTGGATAGACGCGGTCTACGATTTCTTGCCAATCCATCTCGCTAATTGATTTTTCCTTGATTTTTTCGAGTTCAAGCCGGGTTAGTCCGATAATATCCTGGTTATAAATTGACCCGTCGTGAATTCCTTTCAAGAAGATCGTAACGTTTGACTCCTTTTCGATATTTACTGGAGAATCGCCCTGACGATTGATTCTTCCCATTCTTTGAATCAATGCATCGATAGGGGCGATTTCGAAATAGCCATAATTGTAACTGATGTTCAGAGAAACCTCGACAACTTGCGTGGCGATTAAAACACGGATTTCATTGGCTGGATGTTCATCTCTTGTTTCCTTGTCTGGTTTGATTGGAGGAATTTTCATTAATCTTTCCTTCTCAAGGCGATCCAGGCTGTTGAACCTGCTATGGAGGAGTAACAAGTGCTTTTTGTCGAAACGAGTATTATTTTTAAAAAAATCGTAAAGCTCCTGGGCGGTGCCAACCGTGTTGCAGACAAAGAGCTGTGTAAGGCAGGTATCATATCTCGAGAGTATGGTTTGAAAGTTCTTCTCGTCATGTAAAAAAGAAAAGATGTCGCTCTTGAAAGTTTCCAAGTTATGGCGTTTCCGGTTGAGTATTTTCGCATCTTCTGCTTGTTGTGGATCCAGTGAAATATTCAATGTGGGGGCATCGGAAAAAACCTCATCATTAATGAGTTTGATAATGAATCGTGGAAGCGTCGCCGTCATGATGATGAATTTGGCGTTCAAGTATTTCTTCAAGATTTTCATCATGCCAACGATAAAACCAAGGATCCGTGGTTCGTATGCGTGGATCTCGTCAAACACGATGGTTGCACCCGATAATTCCAGCAACAAGGTTTCCCAACCCTTACCAAATAGTATGAAACGAAGCAATTGATGGGCAGTGCTAACTTTCACGGGAAAATACACTTCTCGCGCCAAATCCCGCAATGCCTTCACGTCGAAAAGGGCATCTTCTGCGGTATAATCCGTATTTTCAAAAAATGATGATAAAAATTCCAGGTTTTTTGAATGGCTGATTCCAACTAGTGGCGTATCGTTCTTCGAGCTATGCATCATGGCATAAATTCGTTCATACATTGCATTCAAGCTTGCTTGAAATGGGAGAACGTACACCATCCGGCCGTTTTTTACTTGGTTTGTCTGAACCCAGGCAATCGCCGCTTCTGTTTTTCCTGAACCTGTAGGGGCTCGCAAGATGACAGAACCTTGGACTTGCGATGCTCGTTTCTGGAATGGCCTCAATTCTTTTTCAAATTTAATCATAGAAAATGAAGGTATCTCTACCGGCTCATAATTACCACTCGCCATGTGATCAGATGTTTTCAGTAATCCAAGCAACATTGCGGTCTTGAACCGTGTTTGAAATACGGATAAAATTTCATGCTGGTATCCAGATCGTAGCAATGCGAGCCAAGGTGATCCAAAAGCAATAGCAGGATCGTCCAAGATCTCGTTTGGAAGTGAAGGTTTCCCCAAATACCGTTCAAGAAAACTTGAAATAGCAAAGTGGCTGGGTAATGCGTACTCATTTGATCCATGAATCAATCCTTCAGATACTCTTTCGATTGTTGGTGCTAATCCGGACATCATGTCTTGCACAGCATTTTTGTTTATACACCACTTTTCGAAGTCACCCTTGATGAACTTAACGTTTCCCTCTGAAAACGGGATGCGTTCTAGATGCGTGGGTTCTAAAAACGCTGAGCTTCGCTCAGATAAGCCCGTGTTAAGATTTTTGTGATGAAGGAGGATGACAAGCCAGATCGGCGCCAGCCATCCCACGATCGCTTTTTTTAGGTCATTCTCAGAAGCATTGTTCTCAAGCTGTATTGCGAAGAGTGAGGAGGAAATGATTTCGTGACGTCGATGCTGCCACGTGTCGTGCAATCCTCGAAGCATATTTTGAAACTCTGGATGCGCCTTTCCTACATCATGAAACAACGCGGTGATGATTGCAGCATCCAACAAACCATCAATATTTTGAACTTGTGGTGGAAGATTCTCAAATACACGGACGAGCGTGTTAATGACTTGATTGGTATGGCTATAAAGTGTCTGTTCGGGATTGGTTTTTGCAAGAATATCTCGAGCAGATGAGGATTGTATTGTCATATGTGCTGCTCACGAAGGAATGCACTTTTTTGAAAAAGCCATCGAAGTTGAAAAATAAATGGTATTCCAATACCAAGCTCAATTTCCCTATTATCATGCCCATTCATGAAGGTACACGCATACGTGTTCTTGCTCTTGTCCTTGGACTGCATAGAGGCCATTGTCTAGTTCAATTTCAGTTCGGACGCCAGGAATCGTGTTCGTGGCTATGAAAACCTCGTTGTGTACGGGATCTCTCAGCATAGTCTTTTCATCGTATCGCATGCACTCGGGAACCCGGAACATCAATCCGGGAACGGTCTCCTTCGGACAAACACGCAAAGGAATAAGCGTGCCACCAACGGCGCCCTTTTTAACGGGTAACAAGTCAATTTCGATAACAGATTCGATGCAAGCAAGATCCTGGCTTCGTCCGAACGTGGGGATCCCCTTAGGATGCAGAAATGCTTCCTTGAATCCGAGATTTGTCAAGTAAAGGACAAGTACAGGGTCTAGAAGGAATTCCCGCTGACGAACTCCTGGCCCCTTGTCATTTAATTTGGCTAATCCTGGATTTTTTATGTTATAATCCCACCGGATTATACGTTCGAGGTCGTTCGATTTCGATGTCGAAGAAAATTCGAATCCTATACGGGTGTCTTTCGGTGTAACAAGCCTACCAGCACAACAAGAGACAAAACCAAGCAAGTTTCCATATGAAGGGACGGGGCTACAAACTTGTACCCCGGCGATGGCAAAAGGGATCCGGTACGAGGCCGTGAACCCGCGAGCGACGACCTGTAATGCTTTCATACAGCGTCACGTACTTTCTGCGCGATTTCGATGGGTGTCGCTATCACGATACGGTCCTTCAACTTCGTCGCGAGATCGCGGACCTCCTTCTCGTTTTCGAGATAGTCCTTCCGCATTCCAATGAATACAGGAGTTTTCAGCCTATCTTTGTAATCAGACATCAGTTCCTCAAGAAGCCCGGTTCGTAATCTTGGTTTTTCATTTCCCATCTCGAACATGTTGGTAAATATTGGGGACTTGATACCGAGCCCTGCAATTATCAACACCTTGGGCGTTACATCGACACCAAACTGAGCCATCTTCGCACCACCTTGCAAGTGTGCAAGTGCGTTCAATAACTGGTAGATTGCATCTTTCCGGTAGTCCGAGAGCTTTGCTTTTTGGTAGATTGCTGCATTATTCTTCGGAGCGTTTGGTTTGACCAGATCGATTTTCTTGTCGGCGATTGCTTTTTGGATGAGCTTCGGGTCGATTTCTCTGGCCGTGAGATTGTCGAAAACACCAAGGCGAGACACGTCGATGCCGAAGATCGCGTTCATGTCCGCGTTGTAAAAACCCGTCGTATAAGGCAAGGGCGTGCTCTGACCTTTAAGGTGAACGTAGGCCTCGTCTTTCGAGATCGTTCCTTTAGTTTGTATTGCCGAGAGCAATGATGCCAAAAACACCGCAGGCCGGATGAGCTGCTCTTCTGGTAATGAAGCAATGATCACTTTCTGCTCGTCGGTTAATTTTTTTGGCACCTTCTCCTTGGCAGATGCGAACATGTACCCGAAAATGTCATCTTCAGGATACTCGATCGGGTTTAACATGCCCGCGATTTTTGACGTGTTCCCCTTGTCATTCCAGCCAATTGCCCGGAGCTCGCTCGCAGGCCAATTGGTTTCCTGGATCAGCGTGTTTCGGAACCAATGCTTCCAGGCTTGCGAACTCACGTAAGGGACTTGCTTGCCATTTACCCACATAAACTTCGGCATCACGATGTTTTGTTCTTCGCTACCCGCGCCACCCGCGCTGCCGCCGTTCAAAAAAGCTTCGTTTGCTTGAATCAAAAATGTTCCAGCAATATATTTTAAATCTTCCTTCATTTTTTCTCACGATTTCAATATATTATTCTACATCATCTGTATCGTTAGAGGATTCGTCATCCTCTTGATCTTCTTCTCCAAGTTCCTCTTCATTAGCAAGGCTTTCAGATGGCTCTTCAACATCTTCCGCCTCGGGCAATGCTTCGGATTCATCGGAAGCAGATACCAATTCCGTTATTACATCCACCTCGGTTTCTGCTTCCATTTCAGCTTGTTCTCCTTCTTCCAATCCCTGAAGCCGTTTTTTATTGGATACAACGTAACAAGCGAGAAATATTTTCAAGTATTGCATAAACTCGCCCATATCTTGAGTTCCTGTTTCAGGAGCAATCGTCATTTCGTCCCAATCTGCCAAGCTATACTGGATTTGGTCGGCTTCTAGTACAGCTGGATTATCCTTGGCATGATCATGGAGAAAATTGTAGATCGTGGTGGAATTCAACTTACCACGGATAATCGGGTCGATGAAGTGCGTCTTGACGTAAATAAATCCTTTCCGCTGTCGTGCAATGCGGTAATTGAGGTAATCCGAGAAAACACGCTCGAGCAACAAGTTCTGGTGTCGCAACCGAAAGTCCACGGGGATTTTTTCCTTTTCCTTGGTGAGAAACGCCGGTGGTTCATCCGAAGTAACGAGCGATGCGAATAATGTTCTCATTAGCATTCTCAACAAAAACCAAGACCCGACCTTTTCGATAACATAAAAGAATTCCATTATATCTATGGATGCTTCTTTAGCTAATATGGATTGTGCAAAAACCGTTGAAAACCATGCCATTGTCGCTTTCTTGAGTTGCTTGTCGATAATTTTATCCTGGATGTCATCAAGGGACATCCCTTTCGCCTTAAAATATGAATACAAGCCAATTGCCGTTTCAAGCACCATTGTTTCAACAGGTGTTGGATTCAAGGCCAAGGGGGCTATATACTCATCGATGACGTCTTTCGACATCATTTCAGAAATATCGCGATCAAAAGCAGTCAATTCATCTACCGTTATTCCTAGCATGATAATTTGATTGATTATCGCTTGTCCTTGCTTCGCCCGTGCAGTCCTTGGTAGGAACGTGAACAAGAAATGATATGCTGCCAGATCGAGCTCTTTAGATCCAAGCATTTCTCTGCAAGTCTGGTTTAGAATGATTGGGAGCTTTGATCGATTGGTGATATCGATACCTTTCGCATCTTTTTTCAACAATTTAGCCGAAATCTTAACTGCCGCTCGAATTGCTTCCCTCGGGTAATCGAGGATGTAGAAATAATACAAAAACACAAGTCGGCGGTCAACTTTGATCTTTTTCTGGTCGAGCCGCTCGAACTGATATAATTCCTTCCGACGAATCGCGTTGAAGATCTGTTTCGGAGGATACTTGATATCCTTTAGTTCCTGGTGCACGACATCAAGGAGAGCTGCTGATAGATCGAAGCACGAGGCAAAATAAATGAATAGCACGGCATTGCTTGGTATGATCTCGTATGATAGCGCGGCCTTTTGCCCCGAGTTTACATATTTCCAGAGCCAGCAAGATAATCGAGACGACGGCTGATTGAGTATCATGTCTTTTTTCGTGGGTGATGCGGATAGTACACCCTTGAAGAGCGCTAAAAAGATGTCGAAGACAAGCTCGTTCTTATTCTTAAAATTCTTGCCAACGTTGGGGATTTCTTCACTAGCCTTCAACGTGTTTATGACCGCCTTGTATCGGTCCACGATAATCTTGATCAGCTGGTATTGCATGAGATCATTCGAGACTTGAAAGATCGCAAGGCTTCCCTCGATAAGTTGGCTCGAAAACGGGAGAAAATAGACGAACAACAAGCATCGGGGACAAATAACGAAGGATTTACTCATGTTGGAGAATGCTTGCGATTCGGAACCCATAGTTCCGACCAAAGGGAAAAATTCCCTGCAAGTAAACTTAGGTTCAATCTTAGGTTTCTTTGCATCGTTTTTACTTGCTGGAAACACAGATGCAAGGATTGCCCGGTAATGCGAATCAAAATCATAGCCATGGTCGTGACCGCAGACATCGCACGAAAAAGGTTTCTTTTTTCCTGGATCGAATTCTTCCACAACTCCATCTGCTAACGAATTAAGAATCTCTTGAAATACCTTGATTCTGCTCGATACATCTTTTATTGCTGCATTAAAACGAGGATTGTTCGTCGTGTAAATCATAGCGTATGACTTGAACCGGTCGATGTTATTTGCCAACCAGGTGAAGCCTTCGATGCCAGGTGCTGTTTTCAAGTTAACCACGTCTTGCACGACGACCGGATCCTTTATTTTCTTTCCTAATAACACTTTCAACGTGAGCATGGCTTGATCGACAAAGATATTTCCCGCGACATCAAGCGGCGTGGTTTTCATATCGTACGGCATCAACCCATGACCTCATGCAGCTTATTGATGGTATCGAGTGGTGAGCAAGCGATGATCTCGCGCCCTGTTTTTTCCTTGAACTCATCCTTTCGGGTTGTTAATTCCGCCATGTTTTCGATGTAATCTTGGCGGATGCCGCAAAATACTGATGTCTCGAATAATGAAGGATTTGATGACACCGCTGCGATCAACCGGTCTAGATCGAGGCGCGGCCGTTCCTTTCCCATGATGAGCGCACGTGATAGCAAAGGATTGCCACCATTCGTACCCGCAACGAGAATTGCTTTCGGCGAAATGTCCGTTCCATATTGCGCTGATTTCGCGCCGCCATTAATGGTTAACAGGCTTTCCAAGGTGTAGATTACGCGCTTTTTTCGCAAGATATCGGCATCCCTGGCTTGGAAACGATTCGGTCCGATGGAAACGATGTGCGATGATTTTTGATATTCTAAAATCGTGCTTGGGGAGAATTCCTGGCGATCGTTGAAATTCGTATAGGATGCGATGCGATTCACGTCGATCACGAACATTGCTTCGAGATCCGCGTTGTAAAATTTCGACGTGTAGGGTAAAGGTGTTCCCTCCTTCAAGTGAACATAAGCTTTGTCCTTGAGAATTGCCGGGTGGGTACCCGATCCAAGCTGCTGGATGGGGTGCAATTGAGTGATTTGAACAGGGGAGCTGCGAATCTGGGAGACATTGACCTTATTCACGTCCGCGATATCTATTTTACGCTCGCTCGCCTCGAAATATCCGAAAATATCATCAATGGGATTGAGAAATTGCATGGTCGCGTATTTCTTCTCGATTGGATCCGATGCTATTGCTGGGAGTATGTTTTCCACGAAGGAAGCCTTCCACCACCTTCTCCAGCACTGAGCAGAGACATATGGGTATAAGATTCCATTTTTTTGATACGCTTTCGGCATCCCGACGGCTTCTTTTCCTTCTTTCACGGATCCTGACCCGTTCAAGAAGGATCCTTTTGCCTGAACGATGATGCTTCCACAAACATGGGATATCGTCATGATGGAAGGCCATACACTAGTTGTTCTTTTTCATCCTCAAAGGATCAGCATAGAACGTTAGCGACTTTGTTAATTCTCGCCAATGGAATTATTATTTCCTCTTTCTATATTTTCATCTTTAGGATATTTAAACACTATACATTTAACAACTCGATATGGTCTCCGAAGTGTCAACACCCTTTTTAAGTCCTATTTGCTGGTAATTGTTTCCAAACATCCCCATTTTCGTACAAGAAGCAATTTCAATACCCTTTGAGTTTCAAAGGGTATTTTTTCAAAGGGCGTTTTTATTATACTATTCTACACTTCTTGTTGGCAATATTGTACACGAAGGTTTATATGGGGAACAAATAAAATAGATAGACATTGTAGATAATCCATGAACGAGATTTTGGGAGTTGTTAAGATCCCAGGGTTTATAATGGGAAATGAAGATTGATAGATTAATTTATTGCAGACATGTAAATAATGATGAAACGTAAGTAGATGGGATGCAACTTCAAGCTTGATCCTTTGCTGAATTGGGAAAGATGATTGGATTAGGCGAATGCAATTCCAGAATAAAAATGTGTAAACCTGCTCACGATGCGCATTGAATGTGTCCCCGCGGAGAATATCAACTAATAGAGACAAAAATATCAGAGTGATAAAATAGTGAATAAATATACTTTAACTATACTTGATATAAGAGCAATTCAGCAGTATATTTTCGGAAGTAATGATTTGAAGCAAATTGTTGGGGCTTCAGGTCTCGTGGAGGCAGCAACGCACGAATGGTTTTTTAAAAAATTAATTGATCTTGGAGATACAAATGTCGATGCAAATGGCCAATTTAATGGGCGAGAGATTAACACCAATACTACCCTTATCTCAGAGGTCATTTATGCAGGAGGAGGAAACGTCATAGTGTTATTTAGGGGAAATTCCCAAGACTATGCTTATCAATTTACACTTAATTATACACGTAAGATTTTGAGGGATGCATCAGGACTAAATCTCTTTATAACTCATATGGAGTTTGACTGGGATGGAGACATTTTACCCCAAAAGGTGCACCAATGCTTCGAACGAATAAATCGTAAAAAACAAGATCATCGTTTTTCTACACCTGTATTAGGTTTAGGAGTTACTGCAGATTGTCAATATACCGGATTACCGGCAACATTTCAGGTCACGAATAAGTATGGTAACACGCTCCGAATATCATCAGATATCAAGGCAAAGATGGATTTTCACTCATCTGCTGAGAATCGATTGTTTTCAACGATTAATCCCCCAGAAGATGTTAGATTTATCAAGGACTTTAACGAGTTTGGCACGCGCGGGGAATCAAGTTACATTGCGGTAATTCACACGGATGGAAATGG
>Ga0315277_10009532_pt1 | contig 12399 bp, 9 predicted proteins | sample YL17G05_15_MG_FD_203695 | JGI IMG/M metagenome (GOLD analysis project Ga0315277, IMG submission 203695) | Sediment microbial communities from Yellowstone Lake, YNP, Wyoming, USA - YL17G05_15 | ecosystem: Environmental > Aquatic > Freshwater > Lake > Sediment | place: USA: Wyoming | collected... | reverse complement strand
CAGGCGTCATCGAAGCGATACTGGCTTGTGACAAGATAACGGCGGAACTCATCGGCGATTGCGTTCACGTGCATCCCCCGGCAATGGAGATTGCGCTGTGCTGCAAAGGGATTGACAACATCGTTCTGATTACGGACAACGTCCCACTGACGGGTATGCCCAATAGAATCTACAAAGACGAATTGGGGCAAGAAATCATCAAGGATGACGAGAAGGCGCAAATCGCCGGTTGGACACTGGCAGGCAGTGTCAGCCCCTTGAATCGCAATGTCTACAACATTGTGAATCGCCCGGGGCATTCATTGTCCACCGCGCTTCAGTTATCAACAGTCAATCCCGCGCGATTGATCGGAGTGGAACACCGGAAGGGATGCTTGCGCGCGGGCATGGATGCAGACCTTGTCATTATTGACGATCAGGTTCGTGTCTACGCGACTATAGTCAAGGGACGCTTCGTCTACGAGGCATTAGTCGGGAGGAATGATGTCATCTGGGAAAGGGGCGTTGCTCGTTGGACAGTCGGGAGGACCAACGGCAGTCATCAACGCGAGTCTCGCAGGGATCCTGAGTGAGGCGAAGCAATACGCGCAAATCGAACGCGTGTTGGGAATGGTGAATGGCATCGAGGGCGCGTTGTCGGAAACTTTGCGCGACCTCAGCGGTGAGAACGAGACTACGCTTCGCGCGCTCTGCCATACGCCGGGCAGCGCGCTCGGCTCTTGCCGGCGCAAATTCAAGCCCGAGGACGAGGAGCGCCTGCTTCAAATTCTGGCTGCCCACAACGTCCGCTATTTTCTCTACGCAGGCGGCAACGACTCAATGGATACCTGCGCGCGCGTGAGAGCGGCAGCCGAGCGCCGTGGGTACGAATTGTATGTTGTCGGAGTACCCAAGACAATTGATAACGATTTGATGTTCACCGATCATTGCCCCGGCTATGGCACCGCCGCGCGGTTCATTGCCCAGACGACCCGCGACACGGGACTTGATCTAATATCCCTCCGGACGTTCGTCCCAGTGATGATTACCGAGATCATGGGACGCAACAGTGGATGGTTAGCCGCAAGCGCCGCGCTCGCCAAAGAACGTGACGGGGACGCGCCGCATCTGGTCTATGTCCCTGAGCGGATCTTCGACGAGGATGCCTTTTTGCGCGAGGTAGAACGCGTTTACAAGGAGATCGGCTGTGTCGCGGTAGCGATCAGCGAGGGAGTACGCGATGCAAGCGGAGAAATAATCGGCAGTCGCGCATCTGCGCCGGTGGACGCGTTTGGACACAAGGTTGTCGCGCTGGGGCATGGTGTCGGAACACGTCTGGCGGATCGCGTCACGACGCGGCTTGGATTGACCGCGCGCTGCAATCGTCCCGGTACGATCCAACGCGTTTCATCCGCGCACCTCTCTCTGGCAGACATCGAAGAAGCTGAAGCAGTGGGAAGGGCGGCTGTGCACCAGGTGGTGAGCAAGGACGACGGCTACATGATTACTCTGGTGCGTGTGCCTGGCCCTAGGTACGCATGCATCACAGGTATAGCACCTCTGAGAGATGTTGCTAATGCTGAAAGATGCTTACCCGCTGAGTATCTGACAGCCGATGGCACGAATATCACACCGGCTTTTCGGGATTATGCTCTGCCTCTCTTGGGTGATCCGCTGCCGCCAGTGGCGCGCATGAGTGGAGGGTTTATCCCCCACCTGACATGATTCCGTTTCAAGGAGAAATTCTCATGTCCGACTATCAGTTCGATTGCAACGAATTTCTACCCCGCCGCATCTTCGATAAGATCACTGATGTCCGGGTGGAGCATCCCGAGATCGTCATGGCAGAAGCTAGGTCTCGCCGCAAGCGCGCCAAGTTGACCAACGATGGGAAACTGACCATCCTCGCTTTCGATCACGCAGCACGCGGCGTGACTCATGCCGGGTCGGATCCGCTCATTATGGGCAATCGGCAGCAATACCTGGTCCGGGTTCTTCGCATCATCACCAGTCCTGGGTTCGATGGAATCATGGGCGCACCGGATATGATCGAAGACCTCTTCATCGTCAACTACCTTGTCAAGCAAGGGGGAGGACCGTCATTTCTCGATGACCGCGTCATCCTAGGTTGTATGCAGCGCGGCGGCGTCGCCGGCGTAATAGGTGAGATAGACGACCGATTCAGCGCATATACAGCAGACTCCATTGCAGAACAGCGACTGGATGGCGGCAAGATGATGTTCCGCTTTGTCCCCGACGACGCAGGCACACTCAAGACCATAGATTATTGTGCGCGCGCGGTGACCGAATTGCACCGCCGTGGTCTTTATGCTTTTGTCGAACCACTCCCCCAAGTCTGCGAAGATGGCAAGTACAAAGGGAATGCGAGCGTGCCTCTCTTAATCAAGTTGGTCAATGTGTGTGCGGCGCTCGGTGAATCGTCTCAGCACACCTGGCTTAAAGTGCCGTACGTTGAGGGCTATGAGCAGGTCGCCTTGGCGACGACCTTGCCCATCCTCATGCTGGGTGGTGAGGTTTTGGGCGATCCGATTCCATTGCTGCATAACTTTGCGGATGGTCTGCGCGCACGAGCAAATGTGCGCGGCGTTTTGGTCGGTCGCAATATCCTGTTCCCAGGAAAGGACGACCCGTTGGCAATCGCTCTGGCGGTTAATCGGATCGTGCATGAGGGCGTGACCGCGGATGAAGCGATCCGGAACATACCGCTGGATCGCGGGAAAAACATGGACGCTCTGACGCGCTGGGTGAAGGGATGAGAATGAGGTGAAAAAATGAAGCAAGTGTTTGTGAACCTGAAGCGCTTCGATGTCCCCCGACGACTAGGGGGTGTTTGCCCCCTAGACGATCCGATTGCCTGGATCGAGTCAGTCATCGCGCAATCCATCGAACTCGGACTCGGCGCGCACGCGAACCTTTCACTCACGTATCTTTTGCCCGAAGGACTCGTTCCTGCGGCGGCGCGTCGCTTGGCGCAACACCCCGAAGCGCAACGCAAGATGTTAGCGGTCGGATGCCAGGGTGTACATTGGGACGATGTTCGCCCAGGCAAGAATTTCGGCGCGTTTACGACGAGTGCACCGGCGGTTGCGGCAGCCAATCTCGGAAGCCAATGGGCGATCATCGGTCATTCGGAGGAGCGCCGGGCGAAATTCCAAGTGATGGCTGCGCTCGATCCTGCTGTCGCAAGTGATGTCGCAACGCGCGCGCGCGCCGCGATCGCGGTGGATCAACTTGTCCACGACGAAGTGCAGTGCGCGTTGCACGCCGGGTTAAAAGTGCTGATATGTGTCGGCGAATCGGCGGAAGAGCGCGGTGAGGAGGCTTTCGGGGAACAGCAACCGCGTATCAAGCGCGTCCTGTGTGCACAAGTGGTAAATGGTTTGAAAGGCACAGAAGCGTTCCTCCGCGAAAACAAAGTCGTCATCGGCTACGAGCCGATTTGGGCGATTGGCCCGGGGAAGATTCCACCGGGCAAAGAGTATATCGCGTTCGTCTCGGCGTTCATTCAGCGCGTAGTGCGCGAAAATTTCGGCGCTGAGATCGTCGTCGTGTACGGCGGCGGCTTGAAGGAAGAAAACGCGGCGATGATTGCGAGTATCGAGACAATCGGCGGCGGACTCGTTGCGCTCACGCAATTCGCCGGCGAGATTGGATTCAACGTGGATCAGTTAAACGCGATTATCGCCAAATATCTCGCGTGAGGAAAAGCCATAGAGAGCACAGAGGACACCGAGAAAAGTATCCTTTCCTCGGTGTCCTCTGTGTCCCTTGAGGCGAAGACTGGAGACACAATGAAAACCGTGCAATTTGAATATGGCGAAGGCACGCTCGCCGCGCAACTCCCTGATTCGGCAGATATTTTCATCCCAGGCGAAACTGTCGCGGACCCGCCGTATTTGCAAGACGTGGAAAAAGCGACGCGCGCATCCATCCTTCATCCGGTTGGGATGCCGTCGTTGGCGCAATTGGCAAAACCTGGGTCGAAGGTCACGATCAGTTTTCCTGACCGCGTGAAAGGGGGCTTTCAAGCGAACTCGCATCGCAAGACCGCGATTCCGATTATCGTCGAGGAACTATCAAAAGCCGGCGTCGCCAAGCGCGACATCAAACTGATTTGCTCGAACGGGTTGCATCGCAAGAACACGGATGAGGAAATTCGCGCGCTGATTGGCGACAAGGTGTACAAAGAGTTTATGCCGACACACCAAATCCTCAACCACGACTCGGAAGACTGGGACAATCTCGTGGACCTCGACTATGACGAACTCGGCGACCGCGTGATTATGAACCGCGCGGTGTTCGAGTCGGATGTGCCGATTCTCATCGGCCACGTTGTCGGCAATCCGTACGCCGGTTATTCGGGGGGGTACAAGATGGTCGCGACGGGACTGACGCACTGGAAATCCATCGCGTCACATCACATCCCCGCCGTGATGCACGGTCCCGATTTTACGCCAGTCTCACCGCATAGTCTAATGCGCCGAAAGATGAACGCGATCGGTCAGCACATGGAAAAGCAGATGGGCAAAAAGTTCTTTATGTGCGACGCTGTACTCGACACGAACGCGCGACAGATTGCAATCTTCTCTGGGTATGGCGCGGCGATTCAACCGATATCGTGGAAGGTGGCCAACCAACGCACGTTTGTGCCATTCGCAAGAGAAAAGTATGACATCATCATGTTCGGAATGCCGCAAAATTTTCACTATGGCAATGGACATGGCACGAATCCGATTTTGATGTTGCAGGCGATTGCCGCACAGATCATTCGGCACAAGCGTGTGCTGAAAGACAACTGTGTCGTCATTTGTAGTTCGATTTGCAATGGTTATTTCCACGATGAAGAGTTTCCATCGTACCGCGAACTGTACGAACTGTTCCAAAAAGATTATCACAACATTCTGCCCGACCTCGACAAGTACGGCGAATACTTTTGCGCGAAGGCAGAGTACGTGAACAAGTATCGCTACAACTATGGCTATCATCCGTACCACGCCTTCTCGATGATTTCGTGCGGACACATTGCGGAGATGCACGCCGCAGCGATCTACATTGTCGGAGCATACGAACCTGGATACGCGCGCGCGATGGGGATGATGACGCGCGCGACGTTCGCCGAGGCATTGCGCGATGCGGAACGCTACACGGGACCGACCCCCAAAATTCTCGCGCTCCCGCGCACATTTCGCACAGGTGCCGTGCATCTGATGATGCAGAATGAGGCAATCCCGGAATAGAATGAGGTTTGCACTGAGTGCCATCGCCGATTACGCACACCAATCTCTACGCTTTGACCTCGTCGCGGGCTTCACCGTCGGAATGATTGCCGTCCCGCAAGCGAATGTCGTCCGACGCGTTGGACGGACAGGTTGAGAACGGGAGCCATGCTGTTCTGCACCCCTCGGAACAACTGCCAACGGAATGTATTCTGTGTTCCACTGATGTCATATCGCAGGCGGATGAGGTTTCTGGCCAACACTCTGTTCGAGGTTTGAGATGAGGCGGCGGAACAGTCGGACGGGTGAGTGGGAAAGGCTAGGTATATGGGTTGTCCCTTGGCGAGCTGTCGAAAGGTGTCAAGAGATCGTATCTGGGGTTTAGTTTTGGGCAAATCGCCGGCGGATGGAGTTTTTTGGCTAGGACAGGGGTTTTCAGCCAGTACAGCACGTCTGCTGGACTGACAACACTCTTGGAAGCCCCGCCGCTTGCGCGCGTCCATCAGTCGCGGCCAGAACGTCCATCCTTGTTTTTCAATTGATTTTTCGCCAATGCCCAGTAGTATAGAATGCTGTCGGGAGGATGTACACGCGGTGCGATTTGGTGCAAATCAAAGGCGTATGGAGTTTTTGGTGGCAAGGACAATCAGTATGGATTGATGCCATGTTGCTGTCTCAGACTTCAAAACCTGGAAGGCTTTGGAAGTCTGAAATCAATTAGCAAAGCACGCGCCTGCCCTCAAGATGTTCTTCCGGGGCCCTGACTTCCTCGAGCCACTTGACGTATCGCTTGTGAATTGCTTCAGCCATCGGGCGATTCGTGTTGAAGAGATCCTTGGTTTCAACTGGATCATCAGGTAAGTAGTAAAGCGTGGGCATCGTCGGCACACGCGCGAGTTTCGGATCGATCAATTTGGAGATGAAAAATCTGGCATTACTCGCGAGTTGATCGTACTTGCCCGCGTAATGCAAACACCAGCCATCTTCCGTGACGATGGCTGACTTCGCTAATATCGGTGTGTGTTGGGTGATCGTGTTCGAGCAGATGGCGAGATCGCGCAAACGGGTAGTTTCGCCGCGCATCAACGGCATCAGTGATTTTCCATGAATTGTCTCCGGTTCAAATCTCCAATTGTCCGTCCTGAATACGCCGCATTGTAGCGCCTGCGTGCGGGATTGCCCGTTGACCGATTCGGTAGCCACCAAGCCTGCTAGTTCCAAAATCGTCGGCATCAAATCCGGCGCTTGCACGAGCGCGGTGATGTGCTTGCCGCTGCGCGCGTTCGGCATTCGCACTATCAACGGCGTGCGGCGAATGTCGCTGTAGAGTGGGATGGCTTCGTAGAACATCTGCTCGCCGACTACAGGCAAGAGTGCTTTGCCGGTGATATCATGTTCGCCGAATAGATAACCGTGATCACTCGCGAAAATCACGGCAGTGTCTTCGCTCATTCCCAGTTCTTCGAGCTTGTCGAGCAGAACACCGAACCAGTGATCAACCATCGTGCTTTCGGCAAGATAAAGGTTGCGGACATGGTCCATTTCTTCCGGCGTTAGGAACTCGCGCCAAAAATCGTAGTACGGGTACAGAATCTCCTTGCCTTTCCACGGCAACGATTCGTACAGGTCGAGGTACTTTTGTGGCGCGTCCCAGGGTTCGTGCGGATCGAACACATCTATGAACAGGAAGAATTTGTCCTGATCTTGATTGCGCTCCAGCCAATGGCACGCAGTCTTGACGGTTTGCGCGACAAAACGATCCTTTTCCGATTTCCACCACGCCGTGTTGCGGATGTAGTTTTCGAGGATGAACAGACTGCGATTCTTGTTGCCACTGTCCGGGATTCGCACTTTCTTTGGATCGGTGCGCCAGTGATCCGTTTCTTGGCCACGTATCCATTCAAACCCGTTGAACCCGCGCGCATAGTCGAAACCGTCTTCGAGTAGATGCGGGTTGTCAGCGATCAGCATTGTCGTGAACCCAGACGCGCTCAGAATTTGCTGCAAGGTGACTGTGTTTTTTGGCAACGGGCACCATTCATGATCGATGAAACTGAAACGCCCACTCATAATATCGAGCCGGTTTGGGATGGTCGGGAACGAACCCAGGTACGCGTTATCAAAGACGAACGATTCCTTGGTAAAGCGATCGAGACGCGGCGTCTTGGCTTGCGCTCGCCTGTAGCATGAAAGATTGTCGCGACGGAACGTGTCGGTCATAAAGAAAACAACGTTCATTTGGCGTTTTCCTTTCTGGTTGAAATGGGTATCCCAATGGAAGTTTCGGGCTAGAAGCTGGGATTCAAGAGATCATGCCGACCCAACGCGGCAATTCTCGACATTGCCCGCACTGGTAATCCGCGCACTTGATCCACGCAACTGGCGCGTTTGGCGATCCCAGTCTCCCATCTTGATCTGAGACCAGTGGCGGTTTGGCGCCATTTGCGAGAAGGCTGATCGCGCGATATGGGGGGCTATATTCGGCAACGTGCCTTGTTCGCACACTTTGCGGTTCAATCCCAGGTCGTCAATGATGAAAGCCGTTGGCAAGACATAATCGTCTTCAAACCACCCGATATTGGGTCGCAACCGTACGCGCCGACTTGGCTTCGCTCAGAAGCAGAAATGCAATCGCCAGTTCTCCAGCAAGTTGTTGTAACGGCTTGCCGCTCACATCTGACACGCCAATCACTTGCGTGTACTGCTCCACCAAACTGTCCGAGAGTTCTTGAAATTTGGTGATCCGTTTGATTGACCAGTCGTATAGATCGGCTGGGAAAGGAGCAACACGAAAGACCGGCCTGGCTCGGGCACAGTAAGAGTCTGTGACGGATGAGCGGCGACCGGCAAGCTAAATTGCCGAGCCTTGATTCCACTTTGAAAAAGCGTTTTCGTTTCAATCCAAATGGATTGTCGGTATCTGAACCCCCAGGTGCCTTTGGATCACCGGCATTGCCGCCGACACCACCAGGTCTTCTAAAGTCAAGCGATGGCCGGCGCGAACGAACAATCGAACACCTGTCACCTTGGGCAAGCGTTGCGAAATATCCTGTTGCAGCAAATCCGCAAGATAGGTGCCCCCTTCGGCATACGCGCCTAATAAAACGATATGCCCGATATCGGTGAGATTAATCAGCGCTGCAAAGGCGTGCGCCATATGAGGAATCATGTCTTCGACAATCTGGCGGCAAGTCCTATTGCCCTCTGCCGCCAGCTGAAAAACGCGGTACGGCAAAGCTGGATCATTCAGGTCGGAAAGTCCCGCGATGGTCAAGGGATTCGATCTAATGTATTCACGAAGCGAGCGCCCGGAAGCGTACATTTCCAAGCACCCTTTCGCCCCGCAATAACACCGACGTCCGTTATCAACGACCACCAGGTGTCCCACACGCCCAAAGTTGCCGTGATCGCCGGAGAGAATTCGCCCATCCACCACAACACTTGCCTTGACGCCTTCGGAGCAGATGACTACAAGCGCGTCACGGGGCCACGCGCCGGGCGATTTTTGCATCTCGGCAAAGGTATAGATGCTTGAAGCGTGTTGGATGTGAACCGGCGCACCAAACCTTCTGGAGAGAAGCTCGCGCAGAGGCAGTGGCGTGAAAGAACCCAGGGGTAGATATCCAAGCCAGGTCCCCGTGTCGCGATCCAGATACCCAGGGACCCCAATGCTGATACTGACGACTTTGTTGGGATCTATTCTCTGTTTCAAAAGAATATCTGCGATTCCTTGCGTCAGCGTAGCTTCGATGTATTCGGGAGTGGAATCATCGTTGAAAGGATATTCGGTAACGGCGTGGAGTTTGAACTGCAGATCAATCAAACCGATCGCGATAGTTGGGGGATCAACATTTATCCCGAAGGCGAATTTTGCCGTAGGGTTGAATCGGAAAAGCGCTGGGGGACGACCACCGCGGGATTCGCCGTTTCCTTTGGGTAGCACATAGCCTTCCGCGTGTAAGGTTGCTATGATGTCTGAGACCGTCGGCAAGCTGAGATGTGCGTCGCGGACAACATCCATCTTGGTGAAGGATTCGCGGCGACTGATACTGCGAAGAACCGCCAAGCGATTTATTTCTGATATCAGTTGAAACGGAGGTTTCACATTCACACCTTCCCAAAACACCGAACTTTAATAATGGCTTTTATTAAACCATTACGCGATCAAGATAACACAGCATGATCTATTTGTCAAGATACTCATAGCAGATACTCATAGCACCACATACGGCTGATGCAAAGTCAGTGTTGGGCTTGTAGAATCAAGTTCACTGCCTTGTCCAAGTGAGCCGCCAAGTGGCGACGCGCTTCAGGTGCGCTCATGTAGCCCAACCGCGTAAATAATCCCAACACCAAGTTGTTGACCACCGCTAACGCATGCGGCGCATGTCCCGTCCGCACACGACTGCGATCCTCTCGCAAGGTCACATCACGGCGGTAGTGCAAGCCACTCTCGATGCCCCAATGACCACGCACGATCTCTAACAACCGTTCCGCGCCTGCTTTCTTCGCACTGAGACTTGGGATTCCATACACCACTTCATGCGTGTGCTTGCCGGTGTTCATTTGTTCAGACTCACGCTCCAACTTGAACACTTGCTCCGCGTACGGCCAATCCACGTATCCTTTCAACTCACTGCTCACGGTGAGGGTACGCTGCTCAATCCGCCCATGTCCCTTTTCAGTTTTCTCCGCTGAACGAAAGTCTTTTGTGGCAGGGCTGAAGCCTTTCACACATTTCTCGGGTGCAAAGAGTGTCTGGATGTCTTCGAGCAATTGCGGCTGGTTCTCTTTCACCGGGAAAACATACGCGCCCCCCGCTTAGACAATCTGGACCGACAACTTGCGTTGCGTCAGCATGGCATCCCCAGTGATAATTTTGCCCTGTAAATCCAGCCCTTTCAGCACACGCGGTGCGGCAACAATTTTATTCTCGCGGCTGTCCACCTCCACTTGCATGAACACGAGACATTCGCCCGGAAAATAGGCGGCGAGCAGATGCACGCCCCGCGACGCTCCGAGCGGAATCGTTCCGCGCAAGGTCTTGCCATCCAGGGCAATCTCCACCGTGTGACCTGCACCGGGTAACGCCGCAAAAAAATCATGGACGACTTGCTCGAATTCGTTAGTCACCACGCCACGACCGAGAATGCGCGCATAGGTGGTATAACAAGGAGCCTGCGGTTTTGCCAACCCGAAAAATTCAGCCAACCCCACCTTGCGTTCGGTAACCCATTGGGCGATCCCGCGTAGCCAGTCTTCGCCGGCTAACTTGGCGAGCACCATGAAGACCAACACCGTGACCAGCGCATAGCGAACCCCGCGCGCATCGCGTTGATCGTGCAAAGCGAGCAGGGCTTCAAACCGCCGAAGGCGTCCCGACATCAAAGACAAACCCTTCGGGACGCAGGTTGCTTTCGAAAGAGATCGGGGTATACTTCTGCATGACCTACCTCCGGTGGAAAAAGGTGTGCTGCACAGATTTCCACTTTGGAGATAGGTTATTTTCTTTCCCTTGTCAAGGGACTTTGCACCAACCGTATCCCCCGTGACCATCCCCCTGTGACCATCCCCCTTGACAAATGGATTTCGCTGTGTTATGATGGTTTCGCTAACGGTTTAATAAATGCATTCATAAAAGGTCACTCCTTGGCACCTGTACCATTATGGAACCTCCGCTTGAACTGACGTAGTAGCTGTGCAACCGGAGCCATTTTCGACGAAGCAGATGAGGTTTTGAACGGGCTGATACCACTTGTTTTTATCAATCGAAAACAAGGCCACCGCAATAACCGCAAATAGGGCTACCCCTACCACGCTCAGAGGGCAAGCGGCTGGTCAATCTGACGATCCCAACATAGCGTGGCTTCCAGCCACAACCAAAAGTATCCATGATCTGACTTGTGTGGCATAATGAAGGTTGAAGGGATCGTCATTGACGTCCCGAAAGGGAGCCCGAAGGCTCACTACCAACCATTACGCCACAGGAGAGACCATGGATACCTTCCTGAGTATACACCAAGATTCCGTGTTTGGCACACTCTCGACTTTTGACCGCATGATTTTCAAAGGACATTTGACCGGCTTTTTCCCTGACGGCGCGTTCGCGCGTTTCTTGTCCAAGCAAGGCGTGTTGCTGAAAGATTTTAAGACCTACGTCGAAACGCGTAGCGCGACGTTGAAGGCACACGCCCAGCAATTGGCGCAGGATGCCGGGCGTCCCTACCTCTATCTGGAAAAGGCTTCGACCGCGCGCCGGGGCACTTCCAAGGAAGAACAGGCGCGTGCCATTGCGGCGCGGGACGGCATCACCGAAGGTCTGATTTGTGTCTTCGCGACGGTGGAACCGTGTCGTGCGTTTGGCATCCGCCGCAACGCCGCGACACACCATCTCGAAGTGGTTCGCCAAAAACGGCAGTGTCTGCATTTCTATTTCTACTACCTGGACCCGGAATTCGGTTTCATGCATGTGCGTCTTGAAAGTTGGTTTCCCTTTGAAATCCAAATCTATATCAACGGTCACGAATGGCTGGCCCACCAACTCGACCTACGCCACATCGCCTATCAACGCCACGACAATAAACTCACCCGGATCGCTGACCTGAAAACAGCGGAGACCTTGTGCGAGAAATTGGCGCGTCGCAAATGGCCGCGCGTCCTGAACTGCTTTGCGCGGCGAGTCAATCCCCATCTGGCCACCATTCAGCGCGCCGGGTTCAAGGGCTACTACTGGGTGGTAGATCAGGGCGAATACGCCACCGATGTCTTGTTTCGTGAGCGGGCAACTTTGGAGGTCCTCTTCCCCGCCCTGGTGGAACGGGCGATGACGGCCTTCAGTGCCGACGATGTGCTTCGCTTCTTGGGACGCAAACCCCACGGCAACTTTCAGCGTGAGGTGACGACCGATCTCAAACGCCGTCCCGAAGGCTATCGCGTCAAACACACGCTGGCGCGCAACTCCTTAAAAATATATGACGACCTCTTGGCGCAGGTGCTGCGGGTCGAGACCACGTTCAACAATCCGCGCGAGTTTCGGACACTCCGGGTCATTGAAACCCCCGAGGGCCGACAGCGGCGGTGGTTGCCGATGGGCAAAGGCGTGGCGAACCTCTGGCGGTATGCGCAAGTCGGTCGACAGTCCAATCACCGTTACTTGAATGCTCTCGCCCAGGCGCAACCGAAA
>Ga0315277_10009531_pt1 | contig 12399 bp, 8 predicted proteins | sample YL17G05_15_MG_FD_203695 | JGI IMG/M metagenome (GOLD analysis project Ga0315277, IMG submission 203695) | Sediment microbial communities from Yellowstone Lake, YNP, Wyoming, USA - YL17G05_15 | ecosystem: Environmental > Aquatic > Freshwater > Lake > Sediment | place: USA: Wyoming | collected... | reverse complement strand
GAGCAGAAGGTCGGCCTTGGTTATCGCGTACGTCTCCGGGTTGATCTCCTGGCCGTAGAGGTGGATGGACACTTCCTTGCCGTGCTCCTTGCCCAAGCCCGCGAGCGTCTCCTCAGCCACAGTCAGCGTCCCGCCGGTGCCGCAGGCTCCGTCATAGACGAGATAGGTGCCGGATACGATCTTGTCGGCGATGGGCAAAAAGACCAGTTTGGCCATTAGCCTCACGACATCGCGGGGCGTGAAGTGCTCACCGGCCTCCTCGTTGTTCTCCTCGTTGAATCGGCGGATAAGCTCCTCGAAGATCGTACCCATCGCGTGGTTGTCCAGCGCGAGAAGGCGGACATTGCCGTCGGAGTCGTACACCGGATTGGGGCTGAGGTTGATGGATGGGTCCAAGAACTTTTCGATCAGGCTACCGAGAATGTCGGTCTCGACGAGAGTCGGGATCTGGTTGCGAAATTTGAACTTGTCCAGGATCTCCTGAACGTTGGGCGAGAAGCCATCGAGGTAAGCCTCAAAGTCGACCTCGAGCTGCTGTTGCCTGGCGCGTGCCTTGAGGTCGCGGAGGGTAAAGGGTGAGGTGTTGTAGAAGACCTGTCCAGAAGCCTGGGCTAGCGCGATGCGCTGGTCCGAAACACCATGCTTATCGAGAAAGGCCCTCTTCTCAAGGACGGCTTGCTTTGTCGGCTCAAGGAGAACGTCCAACCGGCGGATGACGGTCATCGGCAGAATCACGTCTCGGTACTTGCCGCGTACGTAAATGTCCCGCAGGACATCGTCCGCGATCCCCAGATAAAGTTAGCAATCCAGTTCAGGTTGTTGTTATTCATGCGTCACCTTTCTTCTGCACCACGGTCAGCGGAAGGTGCAGAGCGATTCACTTCGACTCCCTCTTGCCGCTACCCCAGGCTAAACATGTACCGAACGGCTTTTCAAGCGACGAGCGCCAGCGTGCGCAAAACGGCGTTTTCCCCCTGTTGTCCATCATGACCGGTAATTTGTCCGCCATTTTTTTGTCTCTCGAATGCTTACGCAAGATGTGGACCATCTAAATATTACCATTTGCCGCTATCCCAGTCAAGGCTGTTTCGGACGCCAAACCACGCAAGGCAAAGCCAAAAAATGAACATCAGGGCCGCATATCCCTATGCGTAGACGGACTCAGCGTCCACGCCTTAATACTCAAACAAGAAATGCTCGTTGTTGCAATTGTGGAAACTACGTATTTTTGCTAATTTTTGACCACTTTTTCGACTAGAATAGCTGGCACGAATGACCCTAAAACTCCTTTCGGACAGCACCCTCAGCCGGGTTTGCTGGGTTTGATCGGTGCCTTTCCAGGCCTTTCTTGGCCGCTTTGCGGCGTTTTTTGATGTCACCACCCCTCTATCAAAACCCGCGAAAAGATGCGCGCCGGTCCGCCAGCGGTCTCCGCAACGATCTTGTCAGAGATTTTGATACCCCTCCCCCCTTGACCTAGCAAAAGGCTTTGCGTTGCCAGTAGCATCAGCGATGTTTTGGGCCTTTTTCGGGTTTTGTTTGCAAGCATGTTTGTAAGGGCCTTTTTTGGGTGTCTGTAAGTTGCTTTGTCAAAAGGGTTTATAATTTTGGGCCATCGGATTATCAATCCGATGCTGCCACACAGATGTGAGTCGAGGTGCTAGTATGCGAGCAGGAACTCGTGCCAACCCGGGCCGTTATGAAAATTCAGCGGCGGAAGGCAAAAGAAGATGCGTCAGTTCGACCCTTCATCGACTGACTTGGTATATTGTCGAGTTTGGCCTTCTAGCGCGCCACGCGGCCAACCAGACGCCCCAAATCGAAAGCTACGAGGCTTCTTACCCCATCGTCAAAGAAGCATCTCTGCCCAAAATCCCATATACCCAAAATCTCTGCGTCAAGCATGTCCTCAGAGGCAGGCACAAGATCTAAGAGGACCGATCTCAATCCCACCCAGGCTACGAACGATACCCTGTTTTCTGGAATAAGACCCGGCCGAGTCCCTTGTCGAAACTCAGCCGGTCTCAAGTAAGGAGTTTCCCGCCACTGCCATGAAAAGCTGCAGCGGTATGACAAAAAAAGATGTCACTTCGATTGCCTGAATTGCTGCAGGTGTTCAGCACGCAGTTCTTTCCGCTCGCGCCGGTCAGATAGTGGCACCTCGATACGGTTCTTGAATTTCCTCAGCGGTATCTCCGCCAATTTGCGGAACTCCGAGAGACGTTGGTGAGGCAAATCAATAGCCGAAGTTTGGCCATTGCTTCCCCTGTCTGGCTTGCCGCCACGCTCGCTTTCTGGCACTAACTCTCCTATCCGCCGGGCGGCCAATAGACGCACTCACCATCGTCAGCACCTTGGCGGTCTCATGTCTAAGTTTGGCCGACCAATTCCGCATGGACTTTTGCCCGGGCCTCTTTTGCCTCGTGCCGCCTCGCCCTCCGTTCCTCTTTTTCGGCGCACCGTCTTTGGTAATGGACAAGGGCCAAATAGCATCCGCTATCCCTGAACTCGTCCTGCAACTGCTGAGTCTCGACGAAGTGCTCTTTGAGTTGCTCGTCTGTCGCAGTGCCTTCGTCAAATTTTACGGTCGTCTCCACTGCTATGCCCGATCCGTCATTGCTAAAACAGAAATGGGGATCGAAGAACGTTCCCGCACCAGCCCGTTTGTAAGTAACGAAATTTTCAAGGGTCCCAAAGTGCCGCCGGAGCGTTTCGTCCAAGGCGTCAAATTCCCTTTTCAGAGCCTTTATGTCCATTTTTGTTTTCCTTTCTCACTGTTCACAATCTTATGTTTGACCTCTTTTACTGCTACCCAAAAAGTCAGCCTGTAAATCTACTTAACACGTATTTTACATCGACCGCTCAGGCTTCCCCTCAATGAAACTCTCAAGGTTATTTAACTGCGTCAACGGCCCAGTGGCCTGGCCGATCCGCGTATCTACAAGCCGCAAACCCTCCTGAGCCTTCTCGGCGAGAGGTTTCTGTCTCCTGGCAGTGGTGAGAAGTTCTTCTTGCCCGGCACGCAGTTTTTTAGTCCGGAGGTCGCAGGTTCGAATCCTGCCCCCGCTATTAAAACCTCCAGACAGAATTCAGACCCATTTTTCAACAGGTAGAGTCGAGATGTGGGCCGGCCGCCTACAGAGCCGGAGCGAATTCCAGACGAGTAAGGCAGCCAAACAGGTGACGGTTGTTTTCCAATTAGCCTACCTGGCAAAGGATACAGAGCCGCCTTGTGGTTTCGATAGTCGACTCCAGCAGAGAGTCTTATGGGGGTTGGTGAGCTGCCTGGTGTCCACGAATTTTGCAGATTTTTTAGAAAAACAATCAACATTCAGGCCGCCGATGCGCCTTCTGACTCTAAAAGGATTCTTGGTCGCGCCCCCACGGTCTTAACCTAAGAATTAAGCGGCCACGGTCACCACGGATGTACCACAGACTCCGTCCCCGTGGGTTGCCAGGGGCTCTGGGACTTCTTATATGAATCATTTTGCGTTCCTACTTAGGTCCGGGATTGAACTATGGATAGTAATTCCCCCTTTCATAATGAGAATGAAGGCATGACTGGCTGGTTTTGACCCGATCAGTGACAAAAAGCGAAACATCCTTGACACTACCAATGGGACTGTTTACTTTTTAGTCCGTGATACTAGTACAGACCTGCGAGCAAGGAGTTTAACATGAGTGAATTTGGATTTTGGCAAAGGTGGGGACTGGAGCTTGACGACAGGCAATTCGCAAACGCATTCCTTGTTCTTGGCGTCCTTGCAGCACAGTATTTTGTGAAAGATCGGTCAGAGCTGCAAGACGTGCTCTTAGCAGCTCTCAGACGAGCGCAAGAGAAGGATAAGCTGCTTCCGTGGCGCTTTGCGAATCGGGACCAGCCCGCACAGGTCGGAAATGACAGAAGAGTCGTTCTATCCGATCTGAATCCATGGCAAGTCGCGAGAGCGTGGACAGACATTGTTGACGGTACAGCCATTGCGCCCCGCGTTCAGATCCTCAGCTATCCCGTGACGGAAGGAGTAAGCCCCTGGTTTCACATGCTATTCGAGGCGAGCCCCGCTGTAGGAGCTGCCCATATCGTCTTTGATACTGCTCAGGCATGTCCTCACTTGAAGTGGCCGCTTCGCTTGGGATATCTGCCAGGCAATGCAGCTAAAGAAAGCGTCCAAAGTGCACGCTCCTCTTGGCCGTCGAATGAGCTTGCCAGCTCTGTTCAGATTGATCGCGAGAATGCCAACTGCGATGTTCTGCTGTTCACAGGAAGCAGCAGTCAACTGCTTAAGACATTGCTGGAAACCCCCGTTCCTCAGAAGACCAATCTGTTTATCGTACGCGGAACATTCGAGGACGACCTTGCTGCCATGAGCCAGCGGCTCTCCGCCATTGCAGCAGAAGCCCGTGCGAGCGGACTCGTATTTCTTAACCCCACGGTAACGGACAGAGTTCTGGGGGATGCTGTTAACCGCTTTGTCGAGAATCTCTCGCATAACCAGCCTGTCGATGTTGCTGTCTCTGAGGCGTTCACGAAAAGCTATCCGACGGATCCGGTCATCTTTCTGAGTAGTGATCTTGCCAGTTTCCAGCTTGAGCACGTCCTTGAGAAGATCCACAGCCGACTCCTGGACCTTCCCCAAGACGCACGACCGAAGATAATGCCGGGTACCATCAAGCGCATGCGCACCGCGGGAGTCATGGTCGGACGCGACTTAGCTGACTCAGTGGGTATTGTGAAGAGGCTCAAGGAACATAAGAAAGCAATAGACTTTTACAGTGAGACACGCGGTGCCACAGCTATTAAGGAAATAGCTGAAGCGATCGATCTTGCAGAAAGTCAGGTCGTTGAGGAAAAGCAGCAACAACGGTTCCTGCAGGAGCAGATATTCATCAAAAAAGAAGGAAAGCTTGTTGAAGAGCGGCGGGCGTTCCTAAAAGGTGTTCCGACGCTCATACGCGTGCGGATCGGTCCGCCTGATGAGAAATGGGTGACTCTTGAAGAAGGATTTCCAGAGGAAAAACTTCCGAAGGACCGCGATGAGTGGCGACTGACCGTCGTTCTGACTGAACCGAATCACCTGAGAGAGGCCCTGCGCAAGTTTATCAAGCTTCCCCGGTCTGGCCCGAGCACTGCATGCGAGTTTCGTGTTCAGCCAGGAGAGCATGCGATTTTTGAAGGGCGAATTACCGTATTGCACCGAGGGCGCGTTTTGCAAACTGCTGTGCTAAAGGGCAGGGCAGTGGGAGATGAACGTGAGATAGCCAATGATGACAAGATATCCTTTACCGATTTTCTGCCCGTGCGGGCGCATATAGGCGACCTTGAAGGTCGGCGTCAGTTCGATCTTGCTTTTGTGTTCAACCACACTTCGGATCACCGTCACCGGCTGACTGCGATCTCTGAAGACCATGCTTGGGTCACCGACCTCAAGGCATTCGATAAGATAACGTTGAGCATAAACTCAAAGCTCAGCAGAGTGGCAAAAGTCGTGGAAGAATACAGCGGCGGCCTTGATTCCCAAAACAACCAGGCACTGCTAGTCGAGCTTGCACGCATTGGGCGCCTTCTTTACGGCAATATTGTTACGGAGCAACTCCAGGCACCCACTAATCGGCCGAGCATCGCAGCAAAAGAGTATATTCAGGTCGTAAGCACGCGGAGCGACGCGCTGATACCTATCGAGTTTATCTATGACTGCGAGACACCCAAGAAAAACGCAACACTTTGTCCGTCGTGGCGACAAGCCCTCAGCGAAGGAATTTGCAAGACCGACTGCAGGATCGACAAAAGTAGAAAGGTGTGTCCGCTCGGTTTCTGGGGCATCAGCAAAGTGATCGAGCGGCACGCGATGACGCCCGAACTGGCCCGAGACGGCAAGGACATGTTCCTACAGTCAGAGCCCACACGCGATCGCGATACGCTCGACCTATCAGGAACCGCTGTCGTTGCAGCCAGCAAACGGGTGACAGCGGCGGAGATAAAGCCCGTGCTGACCGCCTGCAAAGACCGCTTGGGAGCCGCGCCGCAAAAGGCGAAAGATTGGGACCAATGGGCGGATCTTGTCGCGAAGTTCAATCCTCATGTGCTCTTGGCCCTCCCCCATACCGATGGTAAAGGAGAGAACGCCTCTATGGAGATCGGCGGTGTGGCGATCGAGAGCATTGACATCACGGAGGCGTATGTTCGCAAAGCGGGCAGTGACAGCTACCCGCTCGTCGCGCTCCTGGGGTGCGATACAACAGGCACGGCCCTAGAATACGGCAGTCATGTTGCCTGCCTCCGATGGTGCGGTGCATCGGTCGTCATTGGCACCGTTGCGACAGTGTTCGGAAAGCACGCCGCAAAGGTCGCGACGATGCTGGTTAGAGGACTGAGGTCTGGGAACGGGCAGCCGGACCGTCTGGGAGAGGTGATCCGTTCCATCAAGCGACAGGCGTTACTCCAAGGCATGCTGATGCCGCTTTGCATCGTGGCCTTCGGGGATGCGGACTGGAAACTGAACTGAAGGGAGAACTAATGCCTAGGCCATTCCTTAGAATAGAAATGATGCCTGCAAAGCAGGGCGACGCCCTTTGGATCGAGTATGGGACACACGAGAACACACGTCGTATCCTGATCGATGGAGGACCTATCGGAGCTTATGAGGCGCTTGACGAAAAGTTTAGAAAACTGCCTGACGGCGACAAGGGCGTGGAACTGTTAGTCATCTCGCATGTAGACACAGACCATATCGAGGGCATTATCCGGGTTCTTGCAGCTAAACGCGACCAATGGCCGCTCGTGCCAAAGGATATCTGGTTTAACGGCTGGGGCCATCTGGTTCAATCGAAAACACTCGGAGGCCGAGAGGGTGATTTCCTGAGTGCTCTCATCAACCGACGAGCCCCGGATGAGTGGAACAAGGCATTCAACAAGAAAGCAGTCATTGTCGAGCCTAATAAACCGCCTCCTGTAAAGATGCTTAAGGATGGGATGAAGCTCACGCTGCTTTCACCGAGCCAGAAGAAGCTGGAGGAGATGGCCGCTAAATGGACAAAGGACGTCGAAAAATACAAATTGGAGCCTGGCGACCTAGAAGCCGCATGGGAGCAACTGGTGGAGATGAAAAAATACCGGGTCGTGAAGGGCGTCCTCGGCGGCACGGACGATCTGAGCAAGAAACTGACAAAGCAACTCAAGACGGACCAGTCATTGGCAAACGGCACCAGCATCGCTTTCCTCGCCGAGTTTGAGGGCAAGAGCTGCCTGTTCCTGGCCGATGCCCACGCCGATGTCGTCTGCGAGTCTCTGAGGAAGCTTATCCCCACCGGACAGAAACAGCTGAAGGTCGACGCGGTCAAGATGTCCCATCACGGTAGCAGGCACAATATCTCAGAGGATCTGATGAAGCTGATTGATGCAAAACATTTCCTGGTCAGCACCGACGGTTCGATCCATGAGCACCCTGACAAGTCTGCAATCGAGGCCGTGATATATTGTTCCGTGCAGAAGCCCACGCTGTGGTTCAACTACCGGACTAAGTATACGTCGCCCTGGTCGAGGGTCTCTGCAAGAAGTGAAAAGAGTTTCACTTCAAAATATCCGAAATCAGAGGACGGAGGCATTGTTGTCGAACTCTAGTCCCTACACAAGCGTGATTTTCTCACTGCCGTGAGACGAGAATTCACAAAAAGGCTCGAAATGCCCCGAAGTTGCGTGCCCCTGTACCAGCCGGTCCAAAAAGGCTTTCGTTACCGCTGATCCGCCCCCATTTGTGTCACTCAAACCAAACCCTCGAAGGTCGGCATCCGCAGATGACCCATTTCAGTCAGCCCGAAATAGCGAACTCTACACCGCCAGCCCGGCAATCGGCATATAGACCCAGAAGGACAACCCACCAGCTCTTGCAGCTTTGGTGCGTTTACGAATTCAGCACGTTTACCCGCTGTATTTACTCATTGCCTGACTGATTCGCCTATGACCATGATGGCGGTTTCGTAGTCTTTGATCGCATCCTTTTGACTCGTGATGATCTGCATCACCTCCTGGCGCACGATGCGGCTCACTTCGCGCTGAGCCACATGCGCAGCATAGATTGCTTCATCCAATTCCTTCTGCTTTGCCGCAACGTTAGCCTCTCTTTTGGCTTTATCCTGGTCCCCAGCCTTGTCCCTTGCGCTCTTAGCCTGCTCTAAATCCTTTGCAGGACCGTCAACGAGGCATTCGAAAACTCTGTGCACCAGCGTGTTATGAAACAGCCTGATTTTCTCGATGGCCTTGACTATTCTCGTGCCTCGCTCAGCATCTTCTTCCTCGGTCTTTGGCCGAAAACGTAGGTCTTGCCCGGCTCGCTCCAAATACGTAGCAGACGCATCGGCCAGTTCATTTAGAAGGGGTCCAATATGATCCTTCAATGCCTGGTTTTCGGTCCAGGCCTTTTGGATGCGCCTTCTAATCGTTTCTTTCTCCAGAATCTCGGCCAACTCGTCATAATCCTCTTGTATCCGGCTTTTATAATCTTGACAATATTTACTGAACACTTGATCGAGAGAGGATTTTGCCGCGCCGGTTTCTTGCTTCGTTTCCTTCCTGTCTTCAAGGGCATTAAGCCCGCCTATCATATCAGCACTTATCTGGGCGCTCAGAGAGAACATGGCCAGATTCTTTGCCGACTTGATGACATCTTTGGGATTAGCAGAATAGCGTTTGACATACCAGTTGCCGATGTCATCCTTGGCAATGACATAGTTGGTGTCTACACCGCCGGCCACACGGACACGGTTGATGTTTTGCCAGAACTGTTTATCGATCTCCGCGTTAATCCGCGCGTCGCGTTTCGCCTCGGGATACAGAAAATCGTGCAGTTGGGGTCCGAATGGTATACTGCGCATCATATGGCCGCCAAGCATATTGTCCCAGGTCAGATTGGGATTATCCTGCAGCGACGTCGCGGGAAAACTCGTCCGCAGATACGCCATGGCTGGCCGGATATAAACCATCCCTGCTCGTTTTTCTTCAGCGGCCTTTATAGCCTGCTTAATCTGCTTTGCACGCCCAACGTTGCCAGCACGCAGGGCAAGGTCATGCTCGTATCCCAGCAGTGTAATCCACAGGTCCCGCACGTCCTTAGCGGTCAGCTCGGTAGACTCAGAAAACGGACTTTTCACAGCCACATTCGGACAGATAGCATTCGGGTCCGCCCTGGATAAAGCGTATTTAAGGATATCGCTTTCCCTATCTCCGTGCTGCTCCAATTGTCTCTTATGCCTTTGCTGCTGACATAATGCATCAACCTGGACCAGAATGGAGTTACCTACCGCCTGGAGAACTCGTGTGTAAGCCGAAACCTCGTCGCGCGGCAAATAGGTCCATTTTGTTACCAACCAGTCCCTGCTTTTGTCTCCACCTATGCCACGGACGATGGCGTTGAGCAAACCCAAGAAAAGCCCCGCGTCCTTGGGCGGCGACAGCAGGCTGTTGTTGTTTGCGACAAAGAGAACCTTCTGAGCGAAACCGACCAGTGCATCGGATAGGCACTCACGGGCTTGTACGAGTTTATCGTCACACGGATCGCTTATGTTGGCCTGACGTAGGTACTCCTCAATGAGTGTCTCCAGGCCCTTATCGAGTCGGCCTCGGGCAAATGCTCCGCAGGGAAAGGCATTCTCAACCTGCTTGGTCATCTCGGGCGGTGCAACTGCCTCGAACGGCACTTGAGCAAAACCGGATTCCCAGCCACTCCGATACCAAATGTGATACGTCGTGTCCGGCTTAGCTCCCCCTCTTTCCAGTTCTGCTCGCTTATCGGATAGAGTCTGTGGTAGAAGCTGGTGGATAGAGTAAGTGTGCCCATCCAGCAGTCTTCTGGCTGTTTTGCCCGGCTGCTTCTTGAATTCATTCAACAGCCTTTTCTCTGCCTCCTCGTAATCTGGTTGTTGCCATTTCTTCTCGAAAGCCTTCTGATCGCCCATGGAACGCTTCAGTTCCTCGAGTCCGTCAGGCACGTTCGGATCACGCGGCTGTAAAAGCTCCAGCAGCGCCGCGACATGCCGCGACTGTACGATTTCTAATGAGGCCTTGGCAATCTCAAGCATTCGCGGATAATAGTGGGCGGCGGCCTCTGGAGGCTGATCACTCAGCCAGATTATCGTTTCCATTTCCACTCGCCAGAGCTGCTCCAGCGCATCGCGGGCGGCAAGAAATGCGTTCGATACTTTCTTAACGTGATCGACAAATTGCTCTTTTCTCTTATCCCTCAGCCCAAAGAGGTGCTCTGCTTGAAAAGCGACAAGTGACGTCTCGGCCAGCGCGTGGAACGCCGCGTTTGAACTGGCCTTAAGCTCCTGGTCTTTCTCCTTAAGCGATAGGTCGTCTCTAAAAGTAGCGAGATTCTTGCACTTCGCCGCTATGAGCAGGTCGCGAATCTCGAACCAAGTCTTTAAGAGCTTCTTGCAATCGCGGTACTTTCTCGTATAGAAATCCTTGTAATCCTGGCGCAGCGTCTCGATCTTCTTTGCAAGTTCCTTCACCTGGTCGCTGTCTTTCTTGCCAATCAGCAATTCGGCCTCGTCTTTGAAGCTGTTTCGTTTGAGTTTGAGTTGCGTCCAGAGCTGTCGCTCAGCATCATTACTATCGGGCCGCAGAATCTCATAGGCCCTCTTGTAATCTTTGGCCGCCTGCCACGCTCGACGGACCAATACGGAATACTGCTCGTCTTCACTCCGGTCTTCGTAGAGCCAGAGGATCTCGTTGACGCGGTTTGCATTCTGGTTTTCAAAACGGCTGGTTCCATCTGGAGCGCGTACATATGCCTGTCTGTACCAACCTTCTGCGGTTTTTTTCTGTCGCCACTCGGCAGCCCCCCCGGTAGAATCGCCCTCGGGGCCTGTTGCCTCAAGCATGTCGCGCAGTTCAACAAGCAGAGGCTTGGCACCGATGGCCATGGCGGCCATCTGCTCGACCTGCACATCCTCATGATTGGCCAAGGGCCCTTTGTAGACATCCACATCGACCGTCAGTACCGCACAACCGGTTAGTGAAATGAGGATTCCGGGTAAGACCATCGAGCGTACTCTCGTTGTTCCTGGCATTAGTCAACCCCCTTTCGTTCCGGCATATCGGCTTCGACGTCCTTGACCAGATCATCGAGACTCTCACGTTCTTTCTTCAAGCGCGCCAGTTCTCCCAACAGCAGGCGGTTCAGTGCTGAGCCCTGTTGCTCCATCTTTGCCTGCGAAATCACGCCGAGCGATTCATCGATGGCCTGGAAAAACTTTTCAGGGTTCGATCCCATCACGATAACCAGACGATGGTCCTCGGGTGCTTCCCTGAAGCCTTCGGGACCGAACAGCATGAGTCTACGCCCGGTCCGAAGTGATGCGGACAAATCATCACCGGTCTTTGTGATTTTGACGGACTCGGAGCCCTTCTCGAACTCGATGCTCGTGCCCAGCGAGTCGATAAGATCGGCCTTGACCCATCCGGAAGCGAACCGGGTGAAACTGATAGCACTGGCCTGGCCGCGGACCCGAACGCGATACATCGTCGGCGGCACCTGCTCTTGTGGATCAAACACGCCCAGGTAATAGATCTGCTCAATCTCATTGTTCGGCGAGTGAGCAAGAAACGCCACGCCACCGATTCCAGCGGCGATAGTGTCTTTGGTGCTACTGCATCCAGAACTCAGCCCCAGCAGAGCTAATACCATTAAGGCTCGTTGAGCGACCAGAATTAAAGACCACACATCACGCATGATGATAGCACCTCCAAATTATGATAATCCACTACTCGCTATTTGACTTGCATTTGGCTGCGCCGCTAAGCTTTTGGCTCTCCGAGATGCTAAATCTGCCTTAAGAATACAACCATCTCGGCTTCTTTTCAGCACTTATTTTCCAATATGGCTAAAAGAATCCCCTTTGTGCTTGCAAGCAAGGCCAATTTTGGAACCAAGTTCATTCATTTCTTTTCTCCAGTTGACAGCCGGATTCCCTGGTGTCGAGTCGCTACCGGCCAGCCAACTGCCAAGGCTGGTACAAGAAACCGGGAACACGGCAGCGAGAGACACAGGCATACGACTACCATTGGAGACTTGCGCGTAGCCATTTTTCAGCCCTTTGCCCATTTTCCCTATTTCAGTTGATATATTCTTAGAACTTCTCCATTGAGGTAAGGCGCTTCTGGGTAAGGAAATGTTGATGCTGCATTTCCGATCTTTTCAAAAAATCTGGCCGCCCTAGTACTACAACGCTATGAGGACCGATTTTTCGACTGTTCTCAGCAGATATGGCCTTTTTACGATGTTGGCTGTTCCGACAGTTCGCAAGCAGGCAGCACACGGTTGCGAACGACGCGGCGGGCTGCCCGAACGGGCTCGGTCGCTGGCAGTAGGTTATCACATGTTTAGGCGTCCGACTACCCAA
>Ga0315277_10009530_pt1 | contig 12399 bp, 6 predicted proteins | sample YL17G05_15_MG_FD_203695 | JGI IMG/M metagenome (GOLD analysis project Ga0315277, IMG submission 203695) | Sediment microbial communities from Yellowstone Lake, YNP, Wyoming, USA - YL17G05_15 | ecosystem: Environmental > Aquatic > Freshwater > Lake > Sediment | place: USA: Wyoming | collected... | reverse complement strand
CGGATTATTTTGCAAAAGCAGAAAAGGCGATTTATGAAACTTTGAAGGATCCGGATCCGAATGTGAAATTCGCGGTATGCAATCTTCTGCAAAACAAACATTTATCATCGGACCTTGTTATTTCCGCGTTAATAGAGGTCATTGAAACAGTTCCTCCGTCTAAAAGTGCGGAAGAGGCGGTTAGGATGATCGCATCGTTTAAAACTGACGCGAAAAAAGCAGTATCAGCTCTTCTAAAAATGATGGAGTGCGAGAATGAATATCTGATTCGGGAGGGCATGGAGACAATTATCGCTGTTGGAGGAGATAACGACAGCATCATGAAAAGGCTCATTGAACTTGCTGGGAATGAAAACGACAAAATCGCATGCGCGAATATGCGTGTTATTGAGGACCTGGGTGAAAAAGCATATGCATCTTTACCGGTTTTACGCGAGCAATATCTGAGCGGCGTAAAAGAAAGGCAATATGCATCGCAGGATGCTTTGCGAAAAATTCTTCCTGCAATCAAAGCTGATTCACCGGTATCGGAGAAGGATTTAATTGCACTATTGGAATGCGCTCCATATGATTTTTCCCATGAATCTGTCCAGGCATTAATAAGAAAAGAAGCGGATATGAAGCCTGTTGCGGAAAGACTTGTTGAACTTGCGAATAAGAGTGATTCTCGTGTATGCGGTCAGTACCTGCGCGAACTTGAGCAACTTAAAAATTTAGATGCGAGCATCCTTCCAAAACTCAGGCCTCTGTTAAGCAAAGCTCATGTCAGTTATCAGTCAAAGGAATTGGCAAAGAGGATTATGAAATCGATCAGACCGGAAGATAAAGTCAATATATCCGACATAATGCTGTATCTCGATTGCGAAGACAGGGAACTTGCTCGCATAGCCCAGGGTGTGATTCTCGGACACGGCGGTACTAACGAGCAAATTGTAAATAAATATCTGGAAATCATTAAAAATGAAGGTAAGAAGCAGGGGGAGTTTGCAATGCAGATGCTTCAGGAACTTGGACCTAAAGCTGTAAACGCCCTTCCCTTTCTCGCATCTATAAGGAAAAATAAGAATCATCCTCTCTATAATGATGCTTATTACGCGATTCAAACCATAATCTATAACATTAAACCGGATTCGGGAGTTGACCCATCGATTCTTGAGGGAATATTAGGCGATTTGGATACTCAAAACGCAATTCTGGCAAAAAAGAAAATTATTGAGCTTGGTGGGAATCTCGAAAATGCGGCTAAAAAAATGAAGATAGATCCTGAACTATTGACCGAGGATATGTGTTGGACTCTTGGCGATCTTGGTGAGAAAGCCGTTGACTCGCTTCCGGTACTGTATCAAGTATCGAAAGATCCGACACATCCTCTACGTGATAGAGCCCATTATGCTATGAGACAGATTGTCAAGGATATCAAGCCGGGTTCGAAAGCTCCTGAGGAGTTGCTTTATGAAATCCTTGTCAGTCCTGATAATGAGATTGTCCGATGCACTGTGAAGGCTATCATCAATACAACGGGAAATTATGAGAAGCTTGTCGATGCGTTAATCCAATCGCTTTCGAATCCGAATCCAAAAGTACGAATGGAGGCGGTTCAGGCATTGCGAGACCTCGGCGCGAAAGCTGAAAAAGCACTTCCCACACTGAAATCTCTAATCCCATTTGAGAATAAGGATTACAACTCGATTCTGCGATACGCGATTATGAAGATCGAACAGGAAGTAGCGAAACAGTAGGGGATTAAGTTTGATTCGAAATCCATCCAACTTGTATTATTTTCAAGTTCTTGTTATCAGATTTGAATCCAGTCCGATCTGATATTTCATATTTGAACATTTCGATTTGGAAAACGTTTACAATTTCGACAAAGTCGGGAATCCTGATTGAGGAAAAACAGGAAAATGATCAATCGCACAATGATTTTTGTTCTTGGATTTGCATTAGGTCTTTTATTGCATTGCGGATGCCAGAATCCTCTTATCATTGATCCTGGAGACAGATTTCCAGGGCATCAAAGTCAAGCCGATAAGCATCAGCAGGAAATTAAAGAGCTGAAGAAACTTCCGGTAAAAGCCAGGATCGAGGAATATATCAGGAGATATCCGACGATTATAGAGCCCCGTCATGAAGAATGCGGAACGCCGGGTATAACCACTTTATACAATTTCGTTAGTCTTCTTGATAATGTATCTACACAAGAGCTGGTACCATTGCTTGAGCACAGGGCTGGTCCGGTGCGTGGAGCCGTTCATGAGATTTTGAAAAAAAGGAAAGCATCAGGGTATATTGCCATAAACTGGGCGTTCAGGAAAGGCTCGGATAGAATTCGTCTTGAACTTTTGCAGCATGTAAAGCCAAACGCTTCTGATGATGAGAAGTATAAGATGTTGGATAAGGTGATTCACAATCCACAGTCACCTGTTTTTAACAGCGATATTTTGTTTTTTTCAGACATAAGGTCATATTTAGCGAAGGATTATCCGTTTGATGTGATTCTTTATTATCGACGAATGATAATGGAATCGGAATTCATGCTTGATAAGGTTGATGCGCTGAATGCATTGAAGCGCTTTAAATCAGATGCTGTTCCTGCGGTTCCGGATTATATAAAAATATTGAATGATGAGGATCAGGTGCTTAACTATTCTGACTGGAATCGTCAGGCTTATCCGGATGATTACACATTCAGATGTCTTATTGCTGAAGCGGTTTGTGATATCGGACCTGCGGCATCTGAAGCCACTCCCACTCTTATCAAACTTCTAAATGATCCGAATCTTTATATTCCAATACATGCCCGGACCGCTCTTTTCATAATCGGTCATGAACCTGATAAAATGCTTCAGGAACTCATTGATAGATTGAAGTCGGAAACTTCTTTAACTGTTCTTCCCGTACTGTGCAATGATTTGGGGAAAATTGGTCCACCGGTATCATTGGCAATCCCGACTCTTGTTAAACTCGCGAAGCATGACGATAAAAATGTTCGATTTACGGCGCTTCAAGCTATTGCCATCATTGACGATTCTTCTGACAGATATTTCCAGTTGATGAAAGAGAACTTGAAACATCCAAATCCCGATGTTCGCAAAGACACAATCCAACTCTTTTCAAGCAAGAGTTATTTTAAAGAAGGCGAGAAGGGGCTTTACGAAGCATTGAAAGATCCTGACCCAAATGTGAAATATGCGGCATGCGATGCTCTTTTGAAGAATGGGGTGTCCAAAGATGTCATATTGCTGACATTAATCGAAGCTATTAATACTGGAAAACCAATGAAGAGAGTTCAAAGTGCGGTTGAGCTGTTAACATCGTTCGGAGGTCAAGCAAAAGCTGCGATACCGGGTCTTCTTAAAATGATGGAAAGTGACGATCAGCAAACTGTTCAAATCTGTTCAAATGCGGTTCTATTAGTCGATGGCGATTACGATATCATCATGAAAAGGTTCATCGAGCTTATAAAGCATAAGGATGAGGGTATCTCCTGTGCGAATATGAACGCCCTGAAAAATTTCGGGGATACAGGAGGGCAAACGCTGCAAGCGTTGAGAGAACAATATTTCAGTGGAATCGAAAAAAGGAAGAGTGCCGCATTGGATACGATTAAACGAATTGTAGCCGCAATCAGACCTGATTCACCTGTATCAGAGGAAGATCTTATTGCCGTGCTTGATTGCGGCTATCTTGTTTGTTCGGAGACTGTACGAGCCTTGAGGACGATAAACGCTGACAAATCGAAGGTTATCGATAAATTGCTCGAACTTGTATCAAAAGAAAAAGATTACAAGACACAACAGGAATACATCAAACAGTTAAAGGAACTTGGATATACGCCCTCAAAGATCGAAAAAGAATCAAGAACCCGAAAACCCGGTGAAAGCCATCACAATTGATTTAATCGTAAACAAAGCGGTTAAAGTACGAATAGAAATCGGCTTGCCATTCGTCCTGATAGATTGCAATCAGGTTTTTATTGGCATCCCAGGCAACATCAGGATGTTTCTGGTTGAACAGGGTTGTTGTATTATCGATTGTGATTTCGGGCAATGCGAGAATCTCGGATTCACTCGCTGATTCACAAAAGACCTTTAATTTTAACAGATGGTCGGTCTCCTGCTGCCAGACTGCATGAACATTACCCGCATCATCGACTTCAACTGCTGGATCAGCAAAGTTACCCCAGCCGGCGATGCCAACATCCACCGGTGACGACCACAAACCTGTCGTTGCGTCATACCGGATATATTCGATATAAAGACCCCATAGCTGGCATCCTATTAGATGCAAATCGCCATCTGAACCTGCCGCAAGACTTAGATCGTAGGAAACAAGTGTTGAAAGCTGGTCATCAAATACGACAGATGGCGATGTCCAGCTTGCGCCATCGAATATCATTTCATAGATGACTCTGTTGGGACTCAAATCTGCATCGAGTTGGTAAAAAACCAGGTGAAACTTGTTGTCAGGGGTTGCAGCAATACATGGGGAGAGATGATGCCAGCTTCCTTCTGTATTCAGTCTGACATTTATTTGTCCCGATGCGAAAGCTGGAGTTGTGAATCCTGAGCCGTTGTTGACTGTGTACATGAACCTGCTGTCCAGCCAATCGCCATTGCAATTCATCCAAACGACCATGATATTGCCATCCGAGTTGTTCTGAATATTTATCCACATGCTTTGATAGCCAACAGGAGTTGTATGCAAGGTTGTAACAGTACCGAAACTTCCATTGCTATAAACCAGATGCTCGATAGTACTTGGTGCGCTTTGATCATATCTGAGCCATACGATATGTAAATCATCGTTGGAATCCAGAGCTGAAGTCGCGCCTGCTATCTTATAACCGAAATGCAGCGATTCTTTTGTTGACAGGTTCGTGCCATCGAAGGTCCTGTGATATATATTACTGCCTAAGAGCCAATCGCTGTCATAAGTGATGATATGAGAAATTCCTGTGGAATCGGTGTTAAGCATTTGCCCGGTCATTATGATCTGGTCACCGAAGGTCGCCTCCTCAAAACCAAGCTGCGTGGAACCCTCCCAGCTTCCTGAATTGAGATCAGCATCGACCGTAACATCGACAGATCCTATTGCGCTCACACCCGCGGGTGAGTCGTCATCCGTGACTCTTAAAGCAGCTGTATAGACACTCTCAATGCATGAATAGGAATATTCAATAACAGGGTCAGTTCCGGAAATATCGGGATTGAAATCAGCGGGGACACCGTCCCAGTTAAAATCCCATTCGAACAATGTTATCGAGCCACCATCGGGATCATATGAGCTGGAGGCATCGAAAGTGACGTATGGATGAGTGGTTCCAACATTGGGTGGGTTCGGGTCGGTTGTAAATATGGCAATCGGATCTTCAAGTACTGTTGAAACATCAATTGTGAATGATGCGTATGTCGCGAATTCATCTATTTCGAATAACCCTGTTAACGGATTTAACAGGGGATCAGTTCTCTCGATGCCGTCCCTGCTGTTCAATAAAGGCGATTCATTTAGACCTGTTGGATATGAATCCAGTACTTTCACAAGTCCGTGATATGTGCCGTTTCCTCCTGCCGCTGAATTGGTAATCGTGGCGGTGAATGTTAACGGATTCAGGGGGTCTCTTCCATCGCCGCCTGTTGCCTGATAATCCGTATGAGCACCCATGATTATTCCGGGTATTTCTATTGTAATCCCAGCTACATTCGATTCATGTTTCATCTGGTCGAGATTATCGCCGACAGCAGCTCCATGGTTTATATCAAGCACATAAACAGTAAGATCGGCTGTCGATGCAATATCACCTGCGACGAGATTATTTGATGTAACCTCGATCCAAACCTCGCTTGCAGCTTTTTTGTTGTGCTGAGGGATTCTGTATTCCGGTGTAAATCTCATGCTTTTATTCGCCGCGCTGACAGCATAAGTGCATCCGACCGCAAATATAAATTCAAGTTCTGAATTATTTCCAAAGTCAAAAACATAGTCTTTGAAATCGTAGTCGGAGCCCATTGGCATTACGAGATTCCCGGATGGCGGAGGAGTTGTGACGGACTCGAATCCGTACGGATTTAATGGATTGAAATTGCCTTCCGAATAATCATCAAAGTGCATGATATAGGGATGTGTATTTGCATCTGTCGGGAAAATTTCATCAAGAGAATCATCGAGATAATTTGTATAACCGTCAGGATTTGCCAGACCCGAATCAGCGATACTGACTCCAAGGATGGGAAATGCGTGTGTCGATTCAGTTTGAGCAGCGATTATACCCTCGACATTGAAAACATGAAGGTCTCCTCTGTTTCTACCGGTAATCGGTTTTAAAGGCTCACCGACTCCAAAAGGATGTCTGATGCCTATGCTTACTATAAGCTGGTTATTCTCATTCAAACCTACACTTTTGATTTTAACGCAATCCGTGCATGGCGCCATGGAAAGGAAATTCGTTATATCCACGATTTCAAGCGTATCGGTCAGCGCATTTTGACGTAGAGGAGCGATATCGAAGCTGAGTTCATCAAGGCTTGCTCTGCCGGAGAACAAACCCAGGAATCCCATACCCTCTATCGGCTGATTCAGATTATTCCAATCGCTGACATAAAGTGGATAATGATTACCATGAATTGACTCGTTATCTGTTGAGCTATCAATCGCAGGTGAAATCGAGTCTTTTGATGAGCATGAAATCATAATTAAGGACAACAATAGCAGCACAAAAAAATGTTCTTTCTTCATTTTCTCTCCAGAGTTGTTTTATGCGTAGTGTCTTAATTCATTTCCGATGAATCAAATTCATCTTTATCTACTTGATGCTTACGAACGTCATCCATAAGCGGTTTTAGTGCCACGATTAATTTTTCAAAACCGGGAGTATCCTTTAAAACAACCGTTGTCACGACCTTGCTCGCGCCATCGATCTCAATCTCGATAGTCCAGATTTCGTGATCGCCCTTTAGACTTTCCATGTTATAGAAATCGGTTTGCTCAAGAGCGTTAATGAAGGGCACAAGTTTATCCGGATCGAATTCGGTTTTGTAATAGCTGTCGTAATCGCCCTCCTCAGTCTTGAGGAGACGTTCTTCATATGGAGCGGTATAACCTCGTTCCATAATTTGAGCTCTCAACACGGAGAAATAAGCGCTGTTGTGTACCGATTTATGAAGACGAATCACTCCGTTCTCTATTTTGAGTTCCTCGTTCCAGAATGGATGCAGATAATGGCTGTATCTGATGTGTACCTGTCTAACAGCAATTTCCCCAATGAGGAATCGTTTGAACGCAGCTTCAGTGAGTTCTTTTGATGTAGTCGCTCCGCCTATCCCTCCAAATGCGAAGAGAAGAATAATGAATGATATGGGGAGTATTATTTTTTTCATTTTATATTTTCAGCCTCCATGGCTTTGATTTCAAAAATAAAAATCTATTAAGGCTGTATTGGCGGACCGTTTCGCAGGTCTGTAATCTGCGACCTGATGAACTGCCGCTCCCCGTCAACTGCGGGATACATTAATGAGTGAGTATCCACATGGTCCATACCGAAAAGATGTCCCAGCTCATGCGCGCAGACCTCGTTTTCGTAGCCGTCGGAAAGAACACCTTCTGCGCATAAGCAGTGAGGGTATCCCACAAGCGACACACCAACGGCTTCAGGTGGATTGAGTGAATTGACACCTATGAGCTGGTATGTGTCGGTTGCATAATAGAAACCGGTTTTCGTTCTACACCAGTTGAGTAGATATGAATCTATGTTGACATAAGCCTGGTAGGGGATTGTCTGGACAGGTCCATCAGCGATTTCAAGAACCATATAACATTGCTCATAGGATTCGCTGTTAACCAGATCGTATCTCGGTTTGTAATATCCCGGAGTACCGCCTGAACTTTTCATATTGTCGTTGCGAACATAGTATTTACGCCAAACAGTAATAAGAGGTGACGATGCGGTTTCCTGTGTGCTCACTCGTTTCGCAAGGATATGGTAATTGTCGCCAGCCCATGATGAAACGCGGAAACGCACTGTGGATGTTCCGGTGCCGTCTGTGATTGATGTAATAGTCTGTTCGACCGATGTTCCCTCTTTAAATCCCTGATTGGTTCCGTGATTGTCGTTCGGATTTGTATCTCTCTCATACCACAGGGATTCATCGGCTGCCGGACGAGATTGGGGTTCATCGGGATCGTCGAAAGACCAATCGATATAAACGCCGGCAACGGGAGGGATCGCGACCGCAGTTATCTCAATTTCCTGATTAGTGTAGTTACCCGAACCAAGATTGATGTATTGATTCACATTATTGATCGGGTCGAGTATCTGTATCGAGCTCGCTCCGCCTTCAGCACCAACGACAACTTTGCATATTTTGTAGGCGCAGAGGTCAAGAGGATTGGAAAGGTCCTCGACATCTTGCACCTTGATGAGTACATCATAAATTCCAACTGGCGCATGGAGTGAGTTGGATACTGTTGCAGTATAGGTTCCCACCGTTCCCTCGCCGCTCTGGAATGCCATTGGCCATGGACCGTTGAAAATTCCATTTGAGTCCATTGCAACTGACCATATCGTAGAAATTCCCTGATGGTCGATTACAGTTGCATTGACAGTGAGGCTTCCACCAGACGGAGTCAGCGTACCACTCGTGTATGTCGTGATTTCAACGACTTCGGGTGAGTTTGCTTCCGGTGGGAAAATGCCACCGGATTTAGGCGCCCATGATGCATCAACGCCGATATCGAAAACAAGTGGACCATCGGGAAGCTTAACTTCGACAGTTTCCATTACGGTGGTTCCGGCATTGAATTTACGCCGAGAGATATACCTATTATATGCCTTGAATGGATTGATATCACCCGGGATTGATGCGTTATCCCATAATGAGGTGGAGCCATCGCAGTTAATCATCCCCTGTGAAACTCTGGTATTGAAACCCGGGAAGAAACTTACTCGGGTATCCATCATTACGATGACTCTCAAATCGAAAACGCTATAATTATCATTTGCGATTGGATGTTGGATAGTCACATCAGCGAGAAGATTTCCTGCAAGGCTTGGACGGAAATTACCCACGCGGATACATCCAGCAGGATTCGGGCAAAAGCCTGTCAGGTAGGGCTCCACGTTCAGATGCATCAGAGCCTCACGATTGGGCAGAAATTCACCCTGGTTAGTAGCTGGATTATAGCTAACAGTTCCATATCCTAAAAGAGTATGGTGAACATTTTTTGGTGCCAGGTCGGAAATGCTTAGTTGATCTGGTTCGATGAGCGATGTGGATGCAGGATTTGTGCCGTTGGAACATCCGATAACAAGACCGCATAGCATCATGATTACCGGGAGGATAATTAGCTTTCGCATTATTTACCGAACCTCCAGGCTATGAAATGATGAAACAATAATAAGATACTTATTCATTTTACCATGTAATAATAGATAGATATTCACTATTTTTTTTACTATTGACACTGGCATCATGCCCTTCTATATTGTGACCATTGCAAAAATGATATAAAGGAAAAAATGGGGACAGTCCACAAACATCAAGTTTCTTTGTTCGTTTTGCAGGTCGCATTTTGCTTTCAGTCTTGACACATGCGACTTGTCGAGTTGGGACTGTCCCCATTTTTTCACTGAGATTTGGAAATGGATATATCCAACCTTTCGGTATTTCTTACAGTTGTCGCTTTCTCCGATGAAGGAACCATCAGGGCATGCCTTGAATCGCTCAGGAAACAAAAAGAGGAATCATCATGCAAAAAAATCATTCTCAGAGTGCTCGTGAACAATTCGCGACTTTCAATAACCAATTTAAAGTCGGATTTTCCGGATTTTGAATTTAAAGTTCCCTCAGTGAATCTCGGTTATGCAGGTGCTATCAAGAACGCATGGGATGAGGGCCGTGGGGATGTCATTATTATCACGAACGATGACATAACTTTCAGAAAGGGATGGTTGGATTCTCTTCTTAAGCCATTTCAGGATGAGAAGGTTTTTGCGACAACATGCTCGATAATCAACGAAGGCGAGGAGGAGGAAAAAGCGAATGGGACGTTGAATCCGGTCGGAATTCGGATTCCGGATGTTTTTAATGATAGAGCAAAAGCGTTGTTTCCATCAGGAGCGGCATTCGCTTTCAAGCGCGATGATGTCGAGCCGATCGATAAAATGTACTTTTTATATTGTGAGGATGTTTACCTCGGGCTTCTCGCACGTCTGAGGGGATTCGATATTGTGATGAATCCCGATGCCAAAGCCGACCATAAAAACAAGCTATCGACATCCAAAATAGATCAGGCTTATCTTCAGTATCTTCAGGAGAAAAATCGTCTTGCGAATATTTATTTATTTTTCTCCGGCGTTACTCTAATAAAACTCATTCCGTATATGCTTGCGGATTTTATAATCAGGATATTTCAGATGATTACATGGAAACGCCGTCCTGATGCGATTCTCAGAGCCTGGTTTTATTATTTGACTCATGTAGGAACTACGCTTTATAAGAGATTTCAGATTGCAAAGCACCGGAAGGTTAGAGATTCGGAAATTCTTCCTTTCATGAGCGGAAAAATTCTTCCCGAAAATGGGCGATTGGCTGGTGCTCTCAATAGATTTTTTCTTTGGTATGCAAGAATAGTAAAATTGAATTTCATTGAGATTGGCAATGAATAATCAAGACTTGTATCAAGATATTATCCCCGAAGGACCAAAAGATCCGAGAGTTACTGCCATTTATCAACTTCACTGCATAACTGTGATGTTTTTTTTCATTGCCTTCACCTATTATATATTTGTACGTTTGCCTTTATGGGGAGATGAGTATTTCACTTATAAAGTATTACAAATGCCTTTCAGAGAAGGTATTAGAGCTATTTTAAACGATGTTCATCCTCCGCTATTCTGGATATTGTTCTATCCGGCATTTGCAGGTGTGAAGGATTTAATCATTATCCGTTCTTTTACAATGCTTTTTGGATTTTTAGCTTTATTTTATGCCGGCTCAATAGCAGGGGCTCATGAAAGAGAAGATATTCATGCAAAAGACACTATGCTTGTATCATTCAGCCTGATAGCATTTACATCACCATTTATTTTTCTTTTCATGCCGATGCTTCGATATTATTCCTTGTTTGCTCTGCTAACCGCCTATTCGCTTTTATTAAAATACATTTTAAAAGGCAAATGGCTATCGATTATTGAAATTATCATTGTTGACACATTGCTTCTTTACACAAGTTTCATTGGAGGTTTGATTCTTGTTGGAAGTAATATCTATCTATTGTCTCGAAAAAAACTGCAATTTTCAAAGGTGCAACATATCTTAATCTGGGTTTTGCCATGGTTGTTTTTCTCACCGATTATCGGATACTTCACTCGTGCGATTACAAAATTAAGTACTCAGGATATTTTCAAAGCTGATTTCGGAGCGGGATTGAAAGGTTTCATTGTCAGAATTCTTTATTCTCTTCACGTTTTCATTTCGGGAGAGTTTGTCTATCCGTGGCAGCCATCGGGGATTATCATGTTCGCACTTGCCGTCTATCTCATCTATCGATTCATTCGGTATGGACCATCGGAGCTTAAAAGCCTCATAGGGTGGGGTATCCTAATGCCTGCTCTTCTCACAATTATCGGTTCAGTAACTCTTTTCAGTTTGGGTATGGAATTTCTTCCTCCTCGAATCGCTTTCGCTCAACCTTTTCTGCTTCTTGCGTTAGCCATTGGACTTAAGACAATTCAATCTAAAAAACTATATATAGCGCTATTGATTCTTTTCGTCCTTGGCAATCTTCATGCGGATTACAATTTAGCTGTGAGAAAGAACTTTCTCCATTCAACCTATATAATCCCATGGCAACGGATTCTTGATGAAATTGACTCGAAGTTTAAAGGTGGAGATGTAATCGTTTACGATGATGAGGCTTTTATGTATTATCTTGAAAAGGATAGTTATGCGATTAGATCTGCCAATGTCTCATCGATAGAGTTAAGTAACATTACAGTTTATAACAGAATCTGGGTTGTCTTTTCACCAAAAGATATTACCCCAAACCATAAGATGCAGGATTTTCTTGATGGTTTGGAGAAATCCGGATACACAGAGGTGGAACATAAGTACTATCTTGAAGAGATGGAATCGGCGAGGAGGATAAAAGAGAAGTTGCTTGGACGTCCTGTTTCGCAATATAAAAAAGAATTAATTCTTTTTGAATCTCCTTAGGGGATAACCGGGGAATTTTTAAGGGCAATTTCCCTGAAATTTAATTCCACTAATTTCTAAATAACCTGTTCAAGAAAATTTGTTTTGTTCCAATATTATTAAGGGGAATAAAAATAGCTATGGAGATGGGTATCGCATGATTCTGAATCGCAAAATAGCGATTGTAATCCTGGCGATAATAGCCTTG
>Ga0315277_10009527_pt1 | contig 12401 bp, 11 predicted proteins | sample YL17G05_15_MG_FD_203695 | JGI IMG/M metagenome (GOLD analysis project Ga0315277, IMG submission 203695) | Sediment microbial communities from Yellowstone Lake, YNP, Wyoming, USA - YL17G05_15 | ecosystem: Environmental > Aquatic > Freshwater > Lake > Sediment | place: USA: Wyoming | collected... | reverse complement strand
CCGTATGCTTCTCAATCTCGTTTACGGGCAAAACTTGCATAATCACATTGGTCAGGAAGACTTCATCGGCCTCCAGGCAATCGGCAATGTAAAGGTCTTTTTCTCTCAGCTCGATGGAGCTGTCAACAGCAATCTGGCAGATAGTTTTTCGCGCAACGCCTGCAAGCACCGGCGTTCTAATCGGCGGCGTGTATAGTACTGAATTCTTGACCAAAAAGACATTACTTATGCACCCTTCCGCCAGGCGATTATCTACGGTGAACCATAAGGTTTCGGTGGCACCTTTTTGGTGGGCCCACTTCAATGCCAGCATCCGTGCATAATAACTGGTCGTTTTATGCCCGCAGGTCGGCTCGGCGGGATTCTGCCTAAATGGGCACAGCGCCACCATAACGCCCTTTTTGTAATACTGCGGCGGATAGGGCTGCAATTCGGCGGCGGTAATAAGCAGTGTCGGTTTTCGCTGCTTGTCCGATTCAGTCATCGGGCCGCCGGTTAGCGTCAACCGCAAGCGGGCGCTAGCGAGCTTATTTGCGCGAAGGACTTTGTAGATTGCGTCGGTCAGGTATTTTCTGTCGTATGGGTTATCTATCGACAGGCTGCTTGCGCTGAAAAAAAGCCTATCTAAGTGGTCGGCCAACGCAAAAACGACTCCGTTGTAGCTTCGCATCGTCTCAAAAATGCCCGCTCCATACAAAAACCCGCTGTCGGTAACCTGGATGCAGGCCTTGTCGATGTCGATCAAGCCGTCGTTTAGGAATACTTTTTCCACAATCTTATCTAATGCAAATCCTAAATTCTAAATCCTAAACAAGCCTGAATGACCAAAACGACACTTAGGTGTCAGCTACGAAAGCTGTCATTTGAAATTTGAATTTTGATATTGTTTAGAATTTAGGATTTAGTGCTTGGAATTTGTCCTTTATGTTCAACGCCTGGGTACTACATTGCCTTTATTCCTGCTATTAGTGCCTTTGCCTTTGTGATTGTCTCATCCCATTCCGCCTCTGGGTCGGAATCTGCTACGATACCGCCGCCGGTCTGAGCATACGCCCTGTGGTTCGTGATAATAATCGTCCGTATAGCGATATTCAAGGACACGGTGCCGTCGATGCCGATAAAGCCAATGCTGCCGGTATAGACGCCTCTGGCCGTAGGCTCAGTCTCATCAATAATTTCCATCGAGCGGATTTTGGGAGCGCCGGTGATAGAGCCGCCCGGAAACATCGCCTTTAGAACATCGCAGAAGGTAACATCCCTGCGAAGCTGCCCGGCTACGGTCGCTACGGCGTGAAAGACCGTCGGATAATCTTCAATCGTTCGCGGCTGCACGACTTTCCTTGTTCCGGGCTCGCAAATCTTTGCCACATCGTTGCGCTCCAGGTCGATTATCATATTAAGCTCTGCCTGCTCTTTTTCGCTATGCAGCAGCTCATTGAAATTCTTCACATTGATCTGCCTGGCTGGCGCGGCAGCAGACTCGGTTTCATTTAGTCTTGGGCGAGTGCCTTTGATGGGCTTGGTGCTAATGGCGCCATCGCGGATGGTTATAAACATCTCCGGCGAGGCGCTTACAATGTGGTGCTGGCCGGCGTCGATGTATGCTGCGTAAGGACTTGGGTTGTAGTAGTTCTGCCAGTGAAATAGGTCAATCGGCCTTGCATCAAAGTCACATTCAAATCGCTGTGAAAAATTGACCTGGTAGATGTCACCTTCATAGATATAGTGCTTTATCTTTGCAATAGCCCGCAAGTAATAATCTTTACTCATATTGGAGCGAATTGCCGAAAAATCTATTCGGTCAAGGTCGGCAGCGACGGGCGGTGGAACGTGGACTGTTTGTGATTCAGCCACCGAATTCTCAAGGTCTGCCAATTTGTCCTCCGGCTCCTCGGTGTCACCGGGCAAGTCCAAAGCGATCAGCCAGCAAGTTGCGTCAAGGTGGTCGTAGGCAATTACACGATCGTAAAAGCATAATCGAATCAACGGCATTTCAACGTCATCTATCGTCGTTGCCGGCAGCTTCTCGATGTACCGGCCCAGCTCGTAGGCGAGATAGCCAATCCACCCACCGCAAAAAAGTCCTTTCGGCAAGGCATTTTCGTGGCCTTCTTCGAACCTGTACCTGCTCAGGGCCCTATGCAGTTTCTGGAAAGGGCATTTTTGTTCTGCTCGAAATTCGAATACATCTTTTGGCTCGCAAACCCAGTAACTGAATCTATCGGCATCCGCTTTGGACATATTTCCGCCGAGAATCGAGGCCGATTTACGCCCGGCAAATACCTCGCTGAGAGCAGGCAGATTTATCGGGGCAGTGATTTTGCGATAGTGCAGTTTGCAGGCGACCGTTTTATCTTTGCTGGTGGCTATTCCTACCGTCATTATAATTTATCGCTCTCTGTGTCATTCCCGCGCAAGGCCTGCCCTGAGCGTAAGCCGAATGGGCGGGAATCCATTCTATCGTTATTTGTCTGGATCCCTGCTTTCGCAGGAGTGACATTGTACTATCCCTCTACGTTATTCCCAGTTTTCTGTGCCGCCTTCACTTCTTTGAAATCGTTTATAATCTGCACGCCTGAAGAAGTGCCTATTCTTTCCGCCCCCGCCTGGAGCATTTCAAGAGCCTGCCTTGCGGTTCGTATGCCGCCGGCGGCCTTTATTTTGCAGTTCAGGGCCGCTTGCTTGATTAATTTCACGTCTTCGATCGTTCCTCCCCCAGCCGGATGCAGGCCGGTGCTGGTCTTTATGAAATCGACTCTACAGGCATCCAGGATTTGGCAGGCAAATACTTTCTGCTGCTGGGTCAAGGCTGCCGATTCAATTATCACCTTCAGCACGACCGGCGGCCTCATCGAGCGGCAGATTCTCAGCACCGCCTGCACCTGGTTAGACATATACCGCGAGTCGCCTTCGATTATCGCCGCCAAATCAGCCATCATATCAATTTCATCGGCGCCGGCAAAAATAACATCTTTTGCCTGAGCGACCTTGACTTTGGTCGAATCGGCTCCGAGCGGCAAACTCACCACGCTGCCGACCTTTACCTTTGTGTTATGCAGTTGCTCGGCTACCAGCGGCGCCCATCGTGGATTCACACAGACGGTATGAAAACCAAAGTCAACGGCCTCCCGGCATACTTGTCTCACCCGCTCTCTCGATGCAGTCGCATCGATCAGCGTATGGTCGATAGCTGCTGCCAGCTGCCTATCCGATATTTGGTTCTCCGGATTGGACATTTGACATTCACAACCGGGATTGTCAGACTTTGCTTTCACGTAGTGATTCCAGTTGAAAATACTCCCTCGCACCGCCAAGATCGCTGAAAATCTTCGTTGCTGTTTGGGTGACAAATATCGAGGGGCTCTGCTTTGATGTCCAGATTACGTACACTTCTTTGGCGGCTTCGTGAGCGTGCTGCAGCTCTCTTTCGACCCCGCTGGATATCGCAGCCCGCCCATCCGACAGCGCGGGAATAAAACTGATGATCATGTCCGACTGCTCGATCAACAAAAAATCGCGGGCGTAAATTTGACTGTTGATGTCGCGTTCAATCTGCTCGATCTCTCGCAAATCCAATCTGCGCCTTTGGCCCAGTGTCGTCGCCTCGATAAAGGCCAAGCCCTGTTGCCTGGCCTGTTGTGCTTTCTGCGGCAGATATGATTCTTCCAGGTCACCGGGATCAAAGCAGGTAAAAAGCTCCTTCATTAATTGACGGAACCGGCTGAGCTCTTTGTTAACGCCTTGTAAATCGGCAACGCCGGTCATAGGAAAGCTCAGGTACGCCTTTTTGCAGTGTCGGTCGAAAAGCAGCTTATAGAACGTCTCGACAGTCTCCTGTTCACCGCCGCGGGCCAGACAGTAGAAAGGGACATTCGGGTCAACGCCTTTGCACAGCATTTCCGTACCGATGATTTCTTCTTCCCGCCAGACGATCAAATCTTTCAGGCTGTGGTCGGTATCGTGTTCGGCTGCAAGCCGGACATGCAGGGCTACAATGCCGTCTATCAGGCAGATGTACATATCCGCGCCGAGCTGACGCATCTGGTCGAAGTCAAAGGCTGGAAACAATCCGTGCCGCCAGCGGAAAGTTGCGTGAGTGCTGACTATCAGATTCTGTGCACTTTTGGCCTTTGCGATAATATCTTTGAAGGCGCTTCGCCGAAGTGAGCTTAACCTTTTCATCGGTATGTCGAGGATTTTGCCGGGCGGTATATCAGGCGCTTCGGCGTACATCGCATCGCCGACGTTGAACAGCAGCACCTCTTTGCCTCTGTCGGCGGCAAATTGGCAGAGCCTTTCAAGATAGCTTTTCTTGTCTACACCAACCATCCCCGTAACAACTACTATCATCTCGTATCTCGTGACTTGTATTTTGTCTGTCGCATGGAGTATTGGGTTGTGGACATAAATCCCTCTGGAAATCGGGTCATCTGGAAATCAGGATGCAGGTAACCGGGATACCAGAAGACCGGAGAAATAAGCCTGATAGCCTGGTAATCTGATACACACAACCTGATACCCTGATGCTCTGATACCCGTGGTGCCTGATGTGTCATACGCCGTCATAATTCTCACTTTTTTCTTCGGTCGTGTTGGTGTTGGGTCTTTAGAGGTTTTTCAGTCTCTGCTGGCGGTCGTAGTCTTTTAGTGCCGCAATCAATTCGTGTATGTCACCATCCATTATCTTGTCCAGGTTGTACAGAGACAGGTTGATTCTATGGTCGGTTACACGGTTTTGCGGGAAGTTGTATGTCCTGATCTTTTCGGATCTGTCGCCTGAGCCGATCATAGTTTTGCGTTGTGACTCGCGCTCGGCCCTTCTTTGGCTGTCATAGTATTCGTAGACTCGAGTTCTTAGTATCCGCCAGGCCTTGGCGCGGTTTTTGTGCTGACTTTGCTCATCCTGAATACTGACGGTGATTCCGGTTGCGATATGTTCGAGCCTGATGGCGCTGCTGACCTTGTTGACGTTTTGCCCGCCTGGGCCGCTTGCCCTGCTGACGTGCTCGGTAACGTCGTTGGGATTGATCTGGATGTCAAGCTCCTCCGGCTCAGGCAGCACTACAACGGTGGCTGCCGATGTATGGATTCTACCCTGGGCTTCGGTTTCGGGCACCCGCTGGACGCGGTGTGCGCCGCCTTCATAGCCCAATTCGGACCAGATGCTCGGTCCTTTTATGCTTAGTATGACCTCACGAAAGCCGCCTTTTTCTGTGCTGCTGAAATGGAGCTGCTCAATCTTCCATTTGCGGTCGGCGGCGTATTTGACGTACATATTGTACAAATCGCGCGCAAACAGAGCCGCTTCTTCTCCGCCTGTGCCCGGTCGTATTTCCATTATGACCGAATCAATGCCCATCTCGTCTGCCATCACCAGCGTGTTCTGGATTTGTTCAAGCAGGCCGCTGTTTTTCTCTTGGAGCTGGTCAAGCTCTTCTTTGGCCAAAGCCCTAAGCTCTTTATCTGCCGTGCTATCCTGCAATATCTGCTCGGCGTCGGCAATGTGGTGTGCTGTTGTTTTGTACTCGCAGTACTTTGCGACTATTGCTTTCAGCTTGCCTTGCTCTTTAGACAGCGCTATCAGCTTGGCGGAATCGGCAGCAATGGCTGGTTCAGCAAGGTACTTTTGGATTTCGCCGTAGCGCTGCTCAATCTGGTCGAGCTTGGTCAGCAAGACATCTTTTTTTTCAGGCATTACCATCAATGCGGTCCTGTGAAAGCAAAAATAGCGGATAGCAGATAGCGAATAGCAGACAAGTAGGAACTCATGCTAAACGCTTAATGCTAAACGCTATTATCGCCCAAAGGCCAACTATTGTTGCTCGTCTTTTTTGTTCTTTTTTATGTAGCTTGTGCCGTACTTCTTTTGGAATCGCTCTATTCGCCCGGCGGTATCAACATATTTTTGCTTGCCCGTATAGAAGGGATGGCACATCGAGCAAATCTCAGCATGGATTTCTTTGGCGGTACTGCGGGTCTCGAAGGTGTTGCCGCAGCCGCAGTGAACTACTACTTTGTCGTATTTTGGATGTATTCCTTCTTTCATAATTTCAACTCCACGAAATAACAACTTGCCCGTATTCTACCGTGTTGAACGGGTAATTCAATTGAATTTTTCGAAACGCTATGCGGTATTGCTATAATATCGTTTGGCAGCCCTAATTTTCTTGAAATGCTGGCTCAGCAGGTGTAAAGTAAGTTGCAGCCGAAAGGTTCCAGCAGTAGGATTTGTCGGCAATTTGTTTTTTGTGTGTCAGATAGGGCGATTAGCTCAGCCGGTAGAGCATCTGACTCTTAATCAGATGGTCGTGGGTTCGATTCCCGCATCGCCCATTCACAGTAGCGGCAGCGGGATAGGTCGCTTAGGAAACGGCATCCTTACAGATGGTTGTGCGAAAGTATGGCGACCGGCTGATCGGCCAGCAAGAGACGGGGTTTATTGACTTGCGGATGGGTGAAGTGAGGTTTTTACCAGCCCTTTTTACTGAAAATTACGGGGATGGTTTGCAGCAGTATATACAGATTCAGCAGCAGAGACCTCCTCTGGATGTACAAAAAATCATACCTGAGCTTGTGTTCGGGCTTCAAGTTGTAGAAACTTCTTACCTGAGCCAGTCCCGTCAGCCCGGGCTTGACGGTCAATCTTATGCCCTGCAGGGCTTTGTGCTGGGTTACAAAATATGGTCGTTCCGGCCGAGGCCCGACTAAGCTCATATCGCCCCGCAATACGTTGATTAATTGGGGAAGCTCGTCCAGGCGGGTCTTGCGTAAGATGCTGCCGATCGGCGTCACCCGCGAGTCGTTTTGGGATGCCAAGACGGGCCCGGTGTGCTCCTCGGCGCCGTTAACCATCGTTCTGAACTTGTACAGCGTAAAGACTTTCCCGTTTTTACCTACCCTCTTTTGCTTATACAAGCTCGGCCCGCCACAGACGGTTCTGATTAGAAACGCTATTAGAACCATCACGGGCGCAGCCAGAAAGAGAATGGTAACCGAACCTGCAATATCCAAGGCTCGCATCAGGACCTCACAAGCATTCGGTTTGTGTGATAATGAGCCGGCCGACGGATAAACAAGTGTGCTGTCTGGAATGATTCCAGCGGCCAGCCTGCCGTCGAAAGCGGCTGCTGAATGTCCATTATCGCCATTTAGTTCTTGGACGACCGATACTGTTTGGCCCGCCCATTTCCGGGTGTCTTGCTCAACGTCCAGTCCCTGTGACATAAATTCCCCCATCCCTGGTCAAGTCCCCAACAGTCTTTATGCCGGCCCGTGCTGGCCGTTTCTAACCCGATGATTGTAAGGCTCAAGGGTGCCGGTTCAAGGAAAAAGTCGGTTGCGGACAACTTTTTAGTTTACGCCCGATAATGACAGCACTTTCTGCAAACCCTGCCCGCCACCGGCGTTAAATATTTTAGTCTTCGTTCACAAGGCTATCGAGCCTCCCCAGGGTGTCGGCGTTCTCCGCAGTGAGGAATAGGGCTTATCCATCTTGACATTGGCTTTGGCTTTGAATTGGCTTTGATTGGGTTTGCTTTTGCCGGGCCTGCAGACGCATAAATTTTCATACGCCTTTGTATTATAAGGGCTTGCGCTCATTTCGCCTTTTCGGAAATTGGCTTTGTTTTGCATAAAAAGAGTGAATTTGTAGAGGATCCTCGACAATTGTCGAACAAGTCATTAACCACGGATTCTTGTCGCTCGCGGCTCTGTCCTCTGTCATCTGTCCTCCGCCTTCTGTCTTCTGTCATCCGTCTTCCGTCATCTGTCATCTGTCTTCTGTCCTCCGTCTTCCGTTAGTACTGCGATTCTATTTAATTTTGTTAGGTGTATATTATACCAGATAGGCCGTTCGCTTTCAAGCGAATTCCGGACAAAATCGCCCTGACTACATTGCTATTCGCGCTTCGCAGGCCTTTTGAGCAATTGGGCGAATTTCAAAAGCGGCTTTCGCCAGAAGAACTGTAACGGCAGCCGTAGGCCATTGGCCCTGAGCCAGCGGTTTTGCAGCTAAGGTTTTTTTGAGCCGACAACCTTTTCCTTCCTCAAAAGGTTAACACCCAGATTAATCATTGCCTTGACGTGTATACCAGCATAGATGAGGGAATTTATGAAGAAATTATGATTTGCTGAATAATGCTTTTTATAAAAGACCACCATAGACCGATGAAACTCCCAAATGTTTCTATATGGCAGTATTCTACTGCCTCCCATTCCCCCGTAGTGAACTATCTTTGCCTGAGGTACATAATAGACTTTCCAGCCTGCCTTTTTGATTCTATAGCACCAATCCAGATCGTCACCATACATTTTATAATCTTCATCCATGAGACCAACCTGGTTCATCACTTCTCTTCTGACCATCATGCAAGCACCAGAGACGGCATCAACTTCGTTAATCTCATCGCAATTAAGATACGTCATCAAGTAGTGTCCGAACCTCTTACTTTTCGGGAACACCTTGTGAAGTCTCATGAAATAATAGGCGGCAGACATAGGTGTTGGGAATCCTCTTTTGCACTGGTGCTGAATAGTTCCGTCGCGATTTAGTACCTTAGGGCCGCAAGCCCCGGCATCAGGATGATGGTCCATAAAACTTGCAAGGTTTTCCAGCGCACCTGGCAAGACTACCGTGTCATTATTTAGGGAAAGTACATATTGCCCTGTACTCGCTCTTATGCCCTTGTTGTTCGCTTTGATAAAACCTTCGTTACAGTCGTTTTCAATCAGTCTGACATCTGGAAAGTCCTGCTTTACCATCTCGACACTTTTATCATTCGAGTAATTGTCCACTACGCAGATTTCGTACGATATCCCTTTAGTCCCCAGATAGATAGAGTTCACGCATTCTTCCAGGAGTTTTTCGGCATTGAAATTCACGATGACTATAGATAACGACGGACCCATATTAATTGGTACAAGCGTAATCCCTGCAAATTAAACAGAACCCGTTTCTTTTGGAAAACCTCTACTTAAGATTAAAACTGTTGTATCCCAGGATTCGGATATATCAATTGCAGATCTCACTATAAACTGGCTTTATATTTTCGCCTCAGGTTTTTTCTTGGTTGCCAAAACTGAGTAGTGGAACATGGCAAATCTACCTATAAACATTTTTAATGAAGCCAATAGGGGGCCTCTAATTAGATAAAACCTTTCTCTCGCAATTGAAAAATCGGTTCTAGTAATAAGATTTTTCAATTGCATTTTTGAAAAATGGTGTGGATGCACAGGATCAAAGAACTTAAATAGCTTTCTAAATGGAGTCAAAAATCTTATCCACAACATTTGACAATAGCTCGCCCCCCCGACTGTTTTTGAATTCTCCAACATTGATTTTACCTGACGGCCAACAACATCCGAATTATGTAACAATGTAATTATTGTATTTTGCCCTCTTTCTGTTTCTCATTTGCTATGGATGACGGCACAGTGCGATAGACAAAAGCACGAATCATAGACTTTAATCCTGAGCTTCCAACCAATAATCTGCTTATGTACGAGGCAAAAGGAATCATGCAGTAATACAACAAGGACCCAATATAGCGTAACCTGATATTGGTAAGAATACGGTTAAGGTGCAGAAGTAGACGCAACCTGTCACAGATTCTTCTTGCATCCTTTGGCCTGCAATGAGTCAGTATGATACCAGGTGAACCAAAATATCCTCTCAGTTTTTCATAGTCTGCCCTGAGTAAGTGGAACTCCCTACAAATTTCGTATAGCCTAGTTTTAGGGTAAGGGAAAAAGTAAAAGCATGCTCCCCTGTATGGCCGAAGTTTTTTGTTGATTCTGAGGGTATCCAACATCTGGTCTCTGGTTTCAAATGGAAGTCCTATCATATTATATGAAGATGTCAGTATCCCAGCGGCACGCAGACTTGAAAACGCTGCTTCCATCTGTGTGTTTGAGTAATTTCGATTAAGAAGGTTCTTACGTACCCATTCATTTCCGCTTTCCACTCCTACGTTTACGATTCGACAACCAGAATTCTTCAATGCATGTATTATGTCTTCGTTCAGCGTTTCAATCCTGGCATTCATAGTATATGGCAAGCCGATCTCATGATTATATAAGCGGGAAAAGTCTAAGAACCATTTTTTGTCTTGGCACAACAAATCATCATCAAAAGAAATCCCTTTTACACCTATAGCATAGGTTAGATTGTGCTTGATTAATCTTATGGCATGTTCAACAGAGGGTCTCCGAAAGTAATCTTTGCTGTCCGGGTAAAGATTCATAAGCACGCTGTTGCAACAGTAAGTACAATTGAACGGACAACCACGCGAGAGAATCATTGTCAACCATCCTCCGCTTTCTTTTAAAACTCTGTTGACATCAAAGATAGAGTAGTCCGGCCAAGGGAGTTTTGACAAGTCCGGATTCAAAGGTGGGATTTTTCTTTTGACGACCTCTCCATTGGGTATTCTAAAATAGAACCCTTCTGTTTGGTATACTGCTTCCCTTCCCTGCGGAATGGCGTTCATTAAATTGACGAGATTGTATTCGGCCTCCCCAATAGCCACCGCGTCCACATCAAGATGTTTAAAAGCTTCATTAGGGTCTGTGGTCGGGAAAATACCTCCTGCTATCAAAAAGATATTTTCCCTCACCTTGCGAATGGCGCGCACATATTGTTCAGCCAAATAACTTTGATTATGGCATAGGGAAAATCCTACAACATCGGGCTCATTACATAAAGTTTGCAGTACTACCTGTTCGGTAGATTCTGGCGACGTGATGTGATGAAAGGAAACAAAATGGCTGTTTTTTCTGAGCGAACCAACTAAAAAAGCTATGCCATGATTCAGGTTTGGGTAATACCCACTACCGATATCGGGATAAATTATATGTATACGAGCCATGTGTAAATATCCACCCTAACCCACAGAACAGACGAGTCAGCCTGTACCGGCCTTCTTAGCCCTGTGCCAAAGTCTTCTAAAGTTTTTATTGTACAGATGAAACTTTTCTTCATATCTTCCGCCAAAGCAGAAAAATCATCAGGATTAATTGTTTCAAGCTGCCTTCGAGGGTCCAGTTTATAATAATCATTAGACAACATTGTGTAAAAAGTTATAATGTTACTGCAAGGGTAAATATCAACAGGGAAAGGCATACCGGCGAGTAGAAGTAGGGTCCTGTCATGTTATCAATACTGAGACCCAGCAAGACCAACAACCCGAACTTCTCGAGTGCTCCTGCTTTGCCCGTAAGGAATAAACGAGTATAGCGGAAAAAGGCTGCTGATAATGCACCTATGAATAATGCTAATCCGATAACACCAAAATCGCCCAAAATGGTTATATACACATTGTGCGCATCCCTCCATGCCCCGTAATCAGCGGCCACCATACTGCTGCGAAACCCGCCTCCAAATACCATTCTCAATAAATTACCAGACGCCCATGTATCCAGTCCCCAAGTCCACAGGTTGAATCTAGCAGCCATGTCTGTTGAGACTACGCTATGTTGATGCGTCAACCCAAGACCCGCAAGGGTCGCTGGTAGCAACCCCTTATTCGTTAAGTGAATCGCCACAATCAGGGTAATTAGCAAGAAACCAAAAGTCAACACAACAAAACCCATATTCTTCAAAACCGAGACTTTGAGGCTGGCTCTTCGAACAAACGGCTCTACACAATCGAGCCAATATACAAAACATAGGGCCACGCCAAAGGAAACAATGGCACCTCTCGACAACGTCGCTAACAGGGCGGACAAAAGCAGAGTCAGCAAAATCCACTTCTTCCAAGCCTTGCCGCGATACAAATAAATACACGCGGCTGCAAAGAACATGACCACCGGTCCTGCCATGTTTTGACTTTCGGCAAACCCCACACCTTGCTGGATAGTAAGCCCTTCCCAGCGCCTCAGTGTCGCTCGCACCTGATGGGGATATATGGGGCCCGTGAAGAGCGACACGACGATTCCTATGCCATATACGAGTGCGATGAGAGACAGAATCGAACAGAGGCGGTCGTAGTCCTTGTCGGAGATGTTGTCCCCGTATCGCTTCACCAGGATTGTGCCCATAACGACATATAGTAAATACTGAACGGAATAGGCGATCCGGGCGGTATTTGCAGAAAGCAAGGAAAGAATCAATGCATATACGGCGAATGTAATGAGCCACGACAATGGGTGAGAAAGCCTCAGTCTGGGAAAACGGAGCAGCTTGTCCGGACAAGCCAGATACCAAAGCACAAGGCCTGCCAGTCCCAGAGATACCGAGCTTCCTTCGACACCGCCTGATATTTTCAGAGGGATCTTTGGCGCTATGAGAAGCAGTGACATAAATAACGCAAAACCGATATGGTTGCGCAACACGTTATCGGCTCCTGCACACCCATAGTCTTCGGATATACTTAAGCAATGACCAGCCTTTTAACGCAATTTCC
>Ga0315277_10009525_pt1 | contig 12402 bp, 11 predicted proteins | sample YL17G05_15_MG_FD_203695 | JGI IMG/M metagenome (GOLD analysis project Ga0315277, IMG submission 203695) | Sediment microbial communities from Yellowstone Lake, YNP, Wyoming, USA - YL17G05_15 | ecosystem: Environmental > Aquatic > Freshwater > Lake > Sediment | place: USA: Wyoming | collected... | reverse complement strand
CGGTCGTCAGACTTTGTGTTTCTCCGCGTGTAAAGAGGGATGAACCGTGAGTGCGCGGTAAAATCCCGACCTCACATGAAATTGGGCGGATGTCCTGTACACCCCTGCCGTCTAGACGCTTGCTTTCTTCGATAATCATTTTCCGCATCTCTTCGTACCCGATATCGTCGAGAATATCGGCGATGAGGTATTTCTTCGCATCAATGAAAGCCGCATGGCTTTCGTTAAGCAATATCCGGTCCGTTTCATCAAGTGTAAGGTCCATGGAAACTACCTTGTTCTTCAGCAGTTCAACGGCTGATGCGAGAATTTCGTCGTTGGCTTTACTTCTTTCATCTTTCGTCAACACCGTATTTGTAGTCGAATGGACCTGCTTCCTGAAGTTATCTGCGACGATATTGAATAACTGATTTTTCAGTGCGTCGACAGAAATATCTCGCTTCGGCTTGCCGCATTCGCGTACTAATTCGAGCTGTATATCGCACAACTTTTTAATATTTTCCTGAGCAAACCTCAAAGCGGCGATCATATCCTGCTCCGATATCTCTTTTCCTCCCCCCTCGACCATGACAATTGAATCGCTCGTTCCTGCGACGGTTACGTCTATATCGCTCTTGTCGAGCTGACTGAATGTCGGATTGATGATGAACTCACCGTCAATTCTTCCGATCCGAACTTCTGCAATCGGACCGTTGAACGGAATATCGGATATCATGAGAGCCGTAGAAGCGCCGACCGCTCCGAGAACGTCTGCATCATTCTCCTGATCTGATGAGAATACCGTAATAATCACCTGCGTTTCTTTTTTATATCCTTCCATAAACATCGGGCGTATTGGCCGATCGATGAGACGAGCGGAAAGGATCTCCTTCTCCGATGGTCTTCCTTCACGTTTAAAGAAACCGCCCGGAATTTTTCCGGCTGCGGCAGTTCTTTCACGGTATTCAACCTGCAGAGGGAGGAAATCCTGTCTCTCAACATCTTCTTTTTTGGCAACCACTGTCGCCAAAACAACTGTGTCGGCATACCGTATAACGACTGCTCCGTCTGCCTGTTTTGCAAACTTCCCTGTTTCGATGGCAAATGTCCTGCCACCAATTTCAACTTCTTTCTTTATCATCATGCTTATTCTTCCGTTCTCTTGAAAGTGAATTTCTGCAATTTAACTAATTATTTGCGCAGTTCGAGGTCTTTGATAATTGTGCGATACCGATCGATATTTTTTTTCTGCAGGTAATCGAGTAATCGTCTTCGTTTTCCAACCATTTTGAGGAGGCCCGTCCGGGAATGGTGATCCTTGACGTTTTTATCAAAATGAGTTGAGAGTTCGTTGATTCGCGCAGTGAGTATAGCGACCTGCACTTCAGGAGATCCCGAATCGCTGGGCGATTTTCCGTACTTCTTCATGTACTCCTGTTTTTGCTCTTTCGTTAATGGCATACTGTCTCCTTTATGATTTGCCTGTTATGTTTTATATTTTTCGTTTATGAATACTTTACAGCTCTCCCTGTCACGTTCAAGTTGAACGACGAGGTCTGACGGCGAAGCGAACTTCCTTTCGTCGCGCAACCGACAGAGAAAGCGGAGGTTAAGAATTTTCCCGTAGAGAATATCGCCGATACCGAAGACGTGAACCTCAATGATTCTGACCGGTGCAGATTGAAATGTAGGTCTAACGCCTATATTTAGCATCCCATATGCCCTTTGACCTCCGATATCGACTTCCACACAGTAAACGCCGTCGGCAGGGATAATCTTGTCTTTATGGACCGGCTTGATATTAGCGGTCGGAAACCCGAGAGTTATTCCCCGTTTGTCCCCTTCAACGACAACTCCCTCCAAGTTGTAGAGTCTTCCGAGAAACGTGGCAGCACGTTCCACATCGCCCGCTTCCAGAAAGTGCCGTATTTTGGAACTGCTGATTCGATGATCGCCGTGGTATACAGGATCAACAACGACCAGTGCGAATCCATATTCGCGGCTCATAATCTTGAGTTCATCGATACCGGAGAGTCTGTCCTTTCCGAACATATGATCGTGACCCACGATTACCTCCTCCGCACCTGTCCCATTTACTATGTAGCGCCCGTAGAATTCTCTTGCCGATAATTGCGCGAATTCGCGTGTAAAATTGATTACGAAAAGAAGATCAATACCCAGCTCCGTCATGATGTCGATCCGCTCTTCAAGCGTCATCAGCAGTGTGATCGGCTCTTTCCCTACGACCGCACGCGGATGAGGGTCGAATGTTATAATGACACTCCGACCGTTCATCGAACGCGCCCGGTCTGCTACTTTGCCGATAATCACCTGATGCCCCTTGTGTATACCGTCGAATGTACCGACGCTCACCACTGAATGGGCATTGAACTCTACGGACTTGAGGGATCGGACAACAACCATTACTGCAGAGAGTTATGAAACGTGGCGATCTTCATGACTGCTGTTTTTCCTCATCAGTATGAATCTTCTTGATGAGCTGATTGATTCTTTCGGCGTGATCAAGCGTTTCGTCGATGAAAAACTGTATCGAGGGTGTAAACTTTAATCGTATGTGAGAACCGATGAAATATCGAATCTCACCCTTGTGGTTCTCGATCATGCGGAGCGTAGCATCCTTTTTATCCTTGGATCCCATAATACTGAGGTAGATCTTCGCATTCCTGAGATCGGGCGAAATCTGTACATCTGTAACAGTCATGAATCCGTACGAAGGGTCGCGGTACTCACGGTTTAAGAACGTACTTATCTCTTTTTTCAGTAGCGATGCTACACGTTCAGTTCGTAACGACATGTGTGACTATTTAAGATAATTTGCGCTTTGTTTCTATAATTTTGTATGCTTCGATGGTATCTCCGACCTTTACGTCGTTGAAACCATCCAAACTAATGCCGCATTCAAATCCCGATTCTACTTCACGAACGTCATCCTTGAACCTCTTGAGCGAAAGGAGACCGCCCTCAAATAAGATGATACCATCGCGGATCAATCGCACCTTATTACCTCTCTGTATCTTTCCGTCCTGGACGAAACAACCTGCTACCGTTCCGATCTTCGGGACTTTGAAAATGTCCCGTACTTCGACCGTGGCAGTAATTTCCTCTTTTTTCTCCGGTGCGAGCAATCCCTCGAGGGCTTTCTTAACGTCTTCTATGGCATCGTAGATGATGTTATAGAGCCGGATATCTACGCTCTCCTGCTCAGCCAGCCGACGAGCATTCAGATTCGGTCGGACGTGGAAACCGATGATAACGGCCCCGGAAGCGGCTGCAAGGAGAATATCTGATTCGGTTATGCTTCCAACGGCTCTATGGATAACGTTCACTCGAACTTCGGCATGGACAATTTTCATCAAGGAGTCGGAGAGTGCGCCGACCGAGCCGTCGACGTCGCCTTTTACTATAACTTTCAACTCCTTCACCTGACCATCCTTTATCTTCTGAGATATATCATTGAGAGTGATGTTGTGGAATAAACGGAAATCCTGTTCGCGCTTTAATTGCTGACGGCGTAAACTGATTTCTCTGGCTTCTCGCTCATTCGGAACAACTATGAACGAATCGCCGGCCTGCGGAATACCGTCAAATCCCAGGATTTGCACCGGTGTCGACGGTTTTGCCACTTCCACGCGATTTCCTCGCTCATCAAACATCGCGCGCACGCGACCGCTCTGAATTCCTGCGATAAATGAATCTCCAACCATCAACCTTCCTTTCTGAACAAGAAGAGTTGAGACGGTTCCTTTCCCTTTGTCTACTTTCGCTTCGACGACGACTCCGCGTGCCAGGCGATCAGCATTTGCCCTGAGATTCTGGACGTCAGCCTCGAGGATTATTTTTTCAAGCAGAAGATCAATATTTTTACCGGTCCGGGCCGATAACTCAACACACTGATACCTTCCCCCCCATTCTTCTACCAGGACATTTTTTTCGGAAAGCTGCTGACGGATCCGTTCAGGATTGGCATCGCCCTTATCCATTTTGTTTATCGCTATGATGATCGGCACGTTCGCCGCCTGGGCATGACTGATCGCTTCTACAGTCTGAGGCATGACATTGTCATCCGCAGCGACAACGAGAATAACGATGTCGGTCAGCTGCGCACCGCGTGCTCTCATTGCTGTAAACGCCTCGTGTCCCGGTGTATCAAGGAACGTGATGTTTTTCCCATTTAACAGTGTAACCATGTAGGCACCGATGTGCTGAGTAATGCCGCCGGCTTCACCGGCTACGACATTACTCTGACGGATATAATCGAGAAGCGATGTCTTTCCATGATCTACATGTCCCATGATTGTAACGACGGGCGGTCTCTCTGAGAGGGTGGTTTCATCGTCGGGTTCATCCGCGATGGCATCTTCAGCAAGTTCTGAAAAGAACTTCACCTGGTAGCCAAATTCATCAGCGACAAGAGTGATCGTATCCCTGTCGAGACGCTGATTGATGGAAACCATCAGACCGAGTTCTATACACTTTTTGATCACTTCGGCGACATTGACATCCATCATACTCGAGAGTTCGTTGACACTTACAAATTCCGTTACCCGAAGAATTGATTTTTCTTTCTCCTCTTCTTCGCGTTGTTTCTGCTCTTCTATGAGCCGCTTCTCCTTACGTTTTTTCTTGAATGTTGCCCTTGTCGTCGTAACCGGGCTTTCTTCCATTTCTGCAAGCGTCCGCTTGATTGCTTCATCCACCAGTTCTTTATCCACTTCCCGATATTTAAGCTTCCGTTTCTTTTTAGCTTTGCGCAGAAGGGTATCTTTTTCTTCAACCGGCGCCACAACTGAATCAGAATGGATACGTTTCTTTTTCTTTTTCCGTTTCTTCTTTTCTTCCTCTCCGGCAGGCTTGATTTCACCGGGAGTACCTCCCCTCTCAATCGCTTCGGCGGTCTTCTTTACTTTGTCGAGATCAATCTTTCCCTTGATCGTCAAACCCATCTTAGGTGTACGTCTTTCTAAGAAATCGATCCGCGGCTTGACCTTCTCTTTGGCATCTTCTTTGGTACGTATTTTTACTGCATCCTTAGCGGGAGGCTGTTCGGCGACAACTTGGGGGGGAGCCGCAGCTGCGTCTGATTCCTGTATAACTTCGGTTTCTGCATGAACTTTTGGCGCCTCGCCGCTCTTTACGGAGATCTCCTCCTCTTTTTTCTTAGCTATAGGTATTTCCTCGGCAGAAACTGATACTTCGGCCGGGGGTTGCGACGGCTTTACTGCCGGTTCAACCGGGATTTCTTTACCGCTATCTTCTGCTTCAACCGGTTTTTCTTCAGCTTTCTTCTTCTTCAGTGTCCGCGCTTTTAACGGTTCTTCTTTTAAAGCTGCGGCCTTTCCTTCGATTTTTTTCTTTGTCTCCCTGATGGTCTGGATTTTTTTCTGATGTTTCTCGGCAACTTCTCTGTCCTTTTTGAAGTGGGACATGATCTCATGCATCATCGCATCGTCGATGACTGACATGTGACTCTTTACTTCATATCCCTTCTTCCGGAGATATTCCATCAGCGTCTCGTGGGAGATGTTGATCTCCTTTGCAATCTGATAGATCTTCTTTTTGCCTTGAGGTTTATCGGTCATATTGTATTATATTCGATCGTCCGCTGTTACTTATTTTCTTTCTCTTCGGTATCTTCCTGAGTGTTATCAGACGACTTCGGCTCAGCCGCTGCAGATACTCTGCCGGCAAGTTCTTCCTCGTCGTTCTCTTCTTCGATCTCCGCTTCCTCCAATTCTCTCTGCATTATGACTTTAAATGTTTTAATCTTGTCTTCAGTCAATCCGTCGATTTCAAGCAGATCATCAACCGGCGCTTCGAGAACGCGGCGGATCGTCGTGTATCCCTCGTCAACCAAACGCTCGTAGAGCGGTATGCCGAGTTCTTCACGAAACTCTTCGAGATCCATATCATACTCTTCATCGCCGCCTTCCTTGACGAGATTAATCTGATAACCGGTGAGCTGAATTGCGAGGCGGATATTCTGACCGTTCCTCCCTATAGCGAGAGATGCCTGATCTTTATCGACAAGGATGGTCGCTGTTTTCGCTCCTTCATCGATAGTGATACTCTTAATTTTTGCCGGCGCGAGTGAGCGCTGGATGTAGACCGACGGATTATCTGAATAATTGATGACGTCTATATTTTCATTATTCAATTCCCGTACGATCGCGTGTATACGGACACCTTTCATGCCGACGCAGGCACCTACGGCATCGATCCTGTCGTCGTGCGATTCAACCGCGACTTTTGAACGCTCGCCCGGTTCACGGACAACTCCCTTTATTTCGATAATACCGTCGTATATTTCGGGTATTTCAGTTTCGAAAAGTTTTGCGAGGAATTTTGGATCCGTGCGCGATATAATAACCATCGGGGAAATGGTGTTTTTTCTTACCTCTTTTACGATGGCACGAAGAGTCTCCCCTTTCCGGTATCGCTCTTTCTGAATCTGCTCGCTCTTCGGCAAGATCAATTCGTTTCGGTTATGGTTCACGAGAATATCACCTTTTCTTACCTGATAAATTTCTCCGACGATTATTTCACCGACCGAATTACTGTATTCTCCGTAGATTACTTCTTTTTCAACCTCTTTAATTTTCTGGTTAAGGTTTTGTTTCGCGCTTACTATGAGCCTTCGACCGAAACTCTTCAGATCAACGACTTCTACAAAGTCGTCGCCGATATCCAGTTGTTCATCTGTTTTCTTTCTTACAGTTTTCAGGTCAATCTGGAGATTAGGATCGGTGATAGTTTCTACAATTTCCTTCTCAAGGTATATTTCGATATCTCCCTTGTCCATGTTCACAACTACATCAAAACGGGCTTCCTGTCCGTATTTTTTCCTGACCATCATAGCGAATACATCTTCGATGATACTCGCCAGCATATCCTTATCGATTCTCTTTTCCCGCACCATCTGGGAAAACGATTCAACAATTTCGTAATTCATTACTTCCTCTCAACCTGTATAAACATTATATATTCATAGCACCGTATGTACTTTTGCTTCTGCGATACTGTTAAATGGAATCACGCACCTGGCGCCGTTTTCTTCTTCAAGAGCGATTGAATCATCTGTTAAATCTTTCAGCGTTCCTTCAATTGTGCGAGGACTCTCGCCGCTTTGAAATTTCACCGATAAACACCGACCGATGTGTTTCTTGTATTGACGCAGGAATACCAAAGGCCGGTCTGTACCCGGTGAAGAGACAACAAGATAATACCGACCCTGTATGGTACGTTCAACCTCCAGACCCTTGCCAACCTCCCGGCTCATCAATGCGCAGAGTTCGGTCGTTATACCGGCATCATTATCAATAAATATTTCGATTGTTCTGCCATGCTGTGAACCGCGGACGGCGATGTCGATGAGAAAAGCATTGTGTGACCCGATAATGGGGGCCGCAATTTCGGCAATCCTTTTCTGGATGGACTCATGAAATCTGTTCATTTTCGCGGTTCTTTATTAACATTTTGTAAGAATCCAAAAAAAAAGTCCCGTAGGTGGGACTTTCCAAGAGGATGAAACAATATACAAATCCTTATCCAGAATAGCAAATTGATGATCTAATTTTTTTAAATTCCCTAAAATATTAGCGAATATGCCAATATTTTTATTTTTCGAATGTATTTTTTACGCTTTTTCGACCCTTCATAAATGCAGGATGCCAAATGATCGACTGTTATCCGTAAAATTCTAAGAAAGAAAAACATGGATATAGCATACCTGAAATTTTCATATTCATGATGGAATCAGATCGGTAAAATGAATTTTACACCATCACATAAACACTGTTTTGCAGATTTCTACTGCTTGTTCGACTTCCTCCATGCTGACATCGAGATGCATTACGGCACGAATTGATGATTGTCTTTCCGGCGTGAGAAGAAGACCTCTCGATTTCAATAAATCAAGAATTTCGGTTTGTGACCTGCCTGTTGCCGAAATATCGGCGATAACCATATTGGTTTCAACCTCTCCGGGATTGATCGTGATACCTTTGAGATTCCGTATTCCCGAGAAGAATACCCGCGCTTTATCATGGTCTTCCCTCAACCTTTCGATATTATGATCGAGCGCATAGAGTGCAGCAGCAGCCAGTATCCCTGCCTGCCGCATCCCTCCCCCAAAAATCTTGCGGTACCGCAACGCCTGGTCGATGAATTTCTGATCACCTAGTATGAGCGATCCAACCGGTGCGCCTAATCCTTTTGAAAAACAGACCGATAGGGAATCGAAGCATATAGCATATTCTGCAAGCGGAATACCGGCAGCGACGCATGCATTCCACAAACGTGCACCGTCAAGATGCATTTTTATATTTTCGTTCAAGGCAAGATTCCGAACCCCTTTAATTTCTTCCAACGGTATTACAGACCCGCCTGAACGACCGTGAGTATTTTCGAAGCATATGAGTTTCGTCGACGGAAGGTAATATGCCCGAGGCCTGATAGCTTTTTTGATCTGCTCGGCGGTCATCCTCCCGCGAATACCGGCAATTGTAGTCATCTGCACACCGGAAAGGAGCGAGGGACCGGCAGTCTCGTAGACAAAGATATGCGAATCCTGCTCAACGATTATTTCATCTCCCGGATGAGTGTGAACCTTTATGCAAACTTCGTTACCCATCGTCCCGCTCGGGACGAAGAGCGACGCCTCTTTCTGAAATAGGTTACACATGCGTGCTTGTAATGCATTGACAGTCGGATCTTCTCCGAATACATCATCTCCAACCGGGGCTTCCATCATTGCCCGGCGCATGCCGGGAGAAGGTTTGGTTACCGTGTCGCTTCGAAGATCTATATATTTTGGACTCATAACCTTGATCTATTCCTTTTGCGGATGCAATAACGTTTTAATCAGAATCTCTGGTGCTCACATGGGAGCTATTCCGCATTACTCTTCTGTTGGATTGTGCGAATTTTGTTATAAAATATCCGTCCGAAAGAAGCCACGATGAAGACCAGTACAACATAGAAACACAATTCACACAGCCAGTCACCCTTTCGTGTGTAAAAGGTAATTTCTCGTCTCGCTGTAACCGCGTGTTCGATAAGAGTCTGAACGTACAGAGGCGTCTCCTCTATAGTCCTCCCGTATGGGTCGATAAAACATGAAATACCGCCATTCGCACACTGGATTACCCACCGTCGGTTTTCAACCGCGCGCAAAACGGCATACTGCTTGTGTTGATATGCGCCCGACGTGTTCCCCCACCAGCTGTCGTTTGTAACAATACATAAAAATTCCGCGCCTTTGCGAACGAAACGCGCAACAAATGAGGGATAAATTGATTCGTAGCATATCAGGGTTGAGAATTGCACTCTCTCTCCGTCACGTGTATTCATAGTGAAAATCGTCGAATCTCTGCCTATCCCCCATCCGCCCAGACCGAAATTCCACTTCATTGCATTCAGGAAACTTAACTCCTCTGAAAAAGGCACCCTCTCGGCAAAGGGTACCAATCGTATCTTTGCATATTTTTGAATTGTATCTGTATGAGGCTGAAGCAGCATGGAAGAATTGTACGTCTCGTATCGGAGACCGAGCGAATTTTTTTTACTGCTTCTCAGCGCCTGCTCATCATCACGATAGTAATGTATATCCGGAATTCCGCTCAGTAAGTTAATGTTCAGGGAATCCACTTGTTTTCTTACTTTATCGAATATATGTTTCTCCCCCGGATGTAAAATGTAGAACGGCGGAGTGGTCTCGGGCCATAGGACAAGATCTGCCCCGCTCTTTCCCACCAGTTCGGTAATCTGCTGAACGATCTCGAGAGGTTTTTCCGGATTCCCCGTCCATTTTTCAAATGTATCAACGTTCGGCTGAATAACCGCGATCTCCACAGTCGGGCCTTTGCCTTCTGTTGTATTTTTCAGAATCCACGTACCGTAAACCTTCGGAGCTAAGTAAAGTATCAGAATTACTGCCGCAGTCGCCGTTGAACTCCATGAAAGTACCTTCCACTCTCCGAGCGCCAGCTTCATGCAGAGGATGAAACCTAGAACATTGATCCAGAGTATCCAGAAAGAGATGCCGTATGAACCCGTTATTGCGGCCATCTGAACAATTCCCAAATCATATGTCTGCGTATTGCCAAGTACCAGCCATGGGAATGCAATTTCAGACAGGGAATGCAGGTACTCGAAGCCTGTCCAGATGAATGGAAATGTGAGCAGCGCTATTTTGAAACCAAGGTGCCGTCGGACAAATACCCATACAGCAACGGGAATTAAATAAAACAAGGGGTGTACTGCGATAAGAAATAATCCGCCGACGGCCATATATAAATCTCTGCAATGAACCAATCCGGAGGGCCAGTATAGCGTGATAATATTGAAAAAAAGAAACGTTAGATAGGAGTAACGAAAAGTTGGCCAGTAATCCTCAATCGATGCGTGAAGCATAAAGAACGGAATGAATGCAACGAGAGCTGTAACACCCGTCGGTACCGGAGGGAATGCAAATCCCAGTAATAATCCGGATGATAGTGCGAGCAGTGCCGGATACCGCGGAGTTTTCATACATCTTTCAGAGTTAGTGCCGGATACTTTCTGCTGAAATAGCTCCATACTCCGTACACACCGAAGGCGAGAACGGCACCCACCAGCGCTCCCCCTAAAACATCGGAAGGATAATGCACACCCACACTAATCCGCGAAAATCCCATGAGTCCTGCATACGCAAAAAAGAGATACCACAGGCGGCGGTAAAAGAAAGTCATCATCGTTGCGAATGCGAAATTGTTTGCCGCGTGCGACGATGGAAATGAATACCCACTGCCGCATGGCACCAACAGATGAATATTTGAGATAATTGCTGCTCCGTCCACTTCATGACACGGACGGGGCCGGGCAACGATCGACTTGATAACACTGCTGCTGAGCTGATCTGAAAGAAAAATCAAGGGTATGAGAAGCAACGCAGCGGTTCTACCCCGTTTTCCGCCCTTTATGAATATGAAGAGCCAGAGAAGCGTAAAGAGAGCGATTCCAACCGGAGATTGATTCCAGTTGGTAATCGGAGCCATTATTGCATCAAAAATAGGATTGGCGAGCGCTTGATTACAAAAGCGGAATATAGCCGAATCAATCGAATAAAGTACTTCAATCATGCTGCCGAGTTTTTACTCCGTTTCTTGACAATTAAAAACCTGATGATGACGATGAGGGCAATGACAATGAAAATTCCAGTAATTGCATAACTGTACGTAGTGAAATATTCACCTATTTTTTCCCAGTTATGACCGAGAGAGTTACCTATGTAGACGAGTATCGAATACCATAAAAGAGAGCTAACAAATGAGAGAACCGTCGTCATGGTAAAATTAAGCTCGGATATGCCCGCAACAAATGACACAACTGCCCTAGTTCCGGTAAGAAAACGATTACCGACAATCAGCCAGAATCCGTATCGCTTGAACCATTGTTCCACCAAATGAAGCTTATCAAGTTTAATAAATTTAATTTTACCTCCCTCGAGTATTCTCCGTCCGAACCATTTACCGATGCCAAACATCGTCATGAAACCGAGTGTACCACCCACGGTACCTGCAAAAATTGCCATGAGGAAATGTCCCTTACCGATTGCAGAGAGCGCGCCGCCGAAAACGACGAGAACATCGCTTGGCGCAGGCGGGAAGAGATTTTCAATATACGCAACGATGCATATCGTCAGGTATATCCACACCGGATCCAGCTGCGAGAGTGTATTAATAAATTCGTTCACTGAGGAAGAGTGTTAATCTGGCAAATTTCAGATTGTCGGTCGGATCGAAGCCACGGCATACGATGCAGTACCCTCTCCACTTCCGATTGATCCCAATTCTTCGTTCGTTGTTGCTTTGACGGAAACCTGATGAAGTTCTATACCGAGAGCACGAGAAATATTCTCCCGCATTCTCTTCACGTAAGAACTTAGCTTTGGTTGTTGCAGAACAACAGTCGAATCGACATTAATTATCGTAAAATTATTCGAACGAAGCAGTCCGCCGACGTGCTGCAGAATGACGAGGCTCGAAATATCCTTGAATCGCGGATCAGAATCGGGGAAATGTTTACCTATGTCGCCGAGCGCGGCGGCACCGAGCAGAGAATCCACAATCGCATGACAAAGCACATCAGCATCGGAATGACCAATGAGTCCTTTTATAAATGGAATTTCCACACCGCCGAGGATCAATTTCCGGTTGACGACAAGGCGGTGAATATCATAGCCATATCCGATGCGTATGTTCATTTCACCATATCTCAAAATATTCGTACTGATTATCGGGCTTTTTCCATTCGATCGCGACATCGGTCACATGAGCGGAAAGAGGACCAATTTTTATTATAGAAATAAATTCTTCTATGAGTGATCTTTCACCGGATGCTTCAATTTCAACATCGCCGTCAGGG
>Ga0315277_10009524_pt1 | contig 12402 bp, 13 predicted proteins | sample YL17G05_15_MG_FD_203695 | JGI IMG/M metagenome (GOLD analysis project Ga0315277, IMG submission 203695) | Sediment microbial communities from Yellowstone Lake, YNP, Wyoming, USA - YL17G05_15 | ecosystem: Environmental > Aquatic > Freshwater > Lake > Sediment | place: USA: Wyoming | collected... | reverse complement strand
TCAAGGGCTTTTTATCGAAATGACGTCTTTGTAGAATATCATGTTTATTATTTGAATTTTTGAAGGATAGATTTATATAATATAAATGTAACAGATTTATCAAAGGCTAAATTTCGCTAATTAGGCGAAATAGCTTAAAATTAACCACTTAGAAAAAGGGGGCGAAAAAAAGAAATGAAGGGAGTAGTATTAGTAGTAGCGTTGGCGATTGCCCTTATCGGGGGTTGCAGCACGGTGCTGGCAAATCCTCCATTGGTACCGCCAGTGCAGTATGAACAGTTCTGTGAGAACCAAAAGGTGGCTGGAACGGGAGTGGTCGATATCAGCACATCGATAATCGACAAGAAGATAGCTCTCGAGTACTACAACACCATGGCTGGCGACGGCGACCTGGAGCTTGACTCTGAGCATGCCTACTCACAGAATCCGGAAAAGCTCAAGAGGACTATTGCCTCAGTCAACAACAGTGAGGAGGCCGGTTTCAATCTCGTTGAGAGCACCAAGCTTACCTATGCCGGGGCAACGCCTCTAGTCGGTGGAAAGTATCTGAATTCCAAGGCTTTCTACGGCGGCATCGGTGCTAATGTGCAGGAGATGTTCTCCGTCAATGAGATGGAGAAGGATGAGACCGCGTTCTTTGCCTCGACAACGCCATACCGGCTAAAGAATGCTAGCCCGGACCGTAGTGCCTCGGACTACATCATAAAAGAGCTCAAGAAGGCCGGCAGAAATACCACAAAAGTCAATGAGCTAATGACCTCAAACAGCACTCCAGCCGAATACATCCCGTCCCACCTGATTGGCATCGAGACCAAGAATAGCTTCAATGGTACATGGGGCACCGACGCGACCTGGCACAAGATCTTCTACAAGGATATCAAGGCTCACGAGATGTTTACAGGAACGTTCGAGGCCGAGAAGACCATCAAGTTCCATGAAAACCCGGTACCTGAGGATCTCCACGCACCGTGTGAAGGCATAGACTGCTAGGCTGAAACAGCCCAGCAGCCATTCTTTTTTTCTTTTTATGGGGGGTGAGCATGAAGAGACTGTTGCTAATACTAATTCTGATAGCTTATCAGGCTTCGGCCACGGTGGAGGATCTGGGCAACGGACCGGGCGGCAGTACGAGCAGTGTCCTGCCTACTCCGTACGAGCCATCTTTGCCCTCCTACTTGCCGAGCCCCTGTGCGGGCTACCTTGCAGATCTAACAGTCAGCGTGAACCCGGTGGGACCTCAATCCGAGCCGAAAGACCCATATATAACTCAAGGAAAAACCTTGGAGTTCTTGGTTAATGTAAAAAATAATGGGCCGACCGAAGTGGAAGCCAAGCTGAGCGTAAGCTCCAAGAACTGCCCGCCAGAATGGTTCAGCTGGACGACCATCAGTCTGCAAGTTCCATCAGGCGGCACACGTTCGGAGAAGCTCCTTGTCGCGCCGGATATGAATGCCGTTGCCGGACCTTATAATTTTACTGTGGACGCATCGGGTAGGTGCTGCAGATCCAGGCCCGGAGAAGGAAAATTCAAAGTACAGGATTTAGATTATGCTTCGGAGACGGCTATCAGTGGAACCGGCCTGTTCCAGCTTAATAAAGACGTTCGGTCCATGAACTCGGGAATCAAGTCCAACAAAGAAGTACTATTCAGCGGTACTGTAGATGCCCTAGTTAAGAACGAGTACCTGGTAGATAATTCCAAGGGCAGAAATCCAAACTTCGAGGAGCAGGATGCGGTTGATAGCTACAATGCTCTCAGACCCGGAGACTCCCTCATAGGAACGGAGAGCTTCAAGAGTTCGGCGATCTTTGGAGGAGTTGGGGCCAAGCTACTGCAGAGCTATAACGTGCAGCAGATGGAGTTCAAGAGCCAGAGCTTTAATCTGCAGACGGGATCTGAGAAGAAAACGGCTGAATTCAAGACAGCGGACAACTTCACAGGGTTCTACCTCATCGACGCCAAACAGATAACTCCCGGCCAGAAGAGCTTGAAGGAGCATGAGGAGTATCTAGGATCCTTTGAGATCAACAGGAGAATACTCTTCCGGAACCAGCCTACATTCAACGTACCATGCTTCGAAGCAGATTGCGTGAATAAGCCAAACAACGGTCAGGGCTTCAACAGCCCCTGTTCAAGTAGCTCCTGCAATAAATTCGCCGATGCCCTCGATGCCTTCTCGGAATCTGTCTGAGTCCTTTTTTATTTATTTCTTCCCAAGGCCCTATTGGCTGAGCTGATGGCTACGATGGATAGAGGCGAAGAAATCGGGGGTATGGGAAGAATCTATCATGCACTCTTCCCAGATTTCTCTTCGCCAAGTTATCTAGCAACTTCATTATATATCAATTTTTCGTTATTAATTAAGTAATTTTACCAATATATCATTTCTGTGTAATTAAGCAGCATGTTTATCACTAACCACACGGATAAAGTCCGTCGTACACTCTTCATTTAAACTGTTAATTAAAAATTAATATAATATAAAAGTGAATAAACATGAACATCTATTGCCACAGGTATCGAGCCCAAGAACAATCAGCAAAAGGAATAAATGGTTAAAGCTCACGTAACTGAAGATGGAGTGGAACTAGATACCCACTTAGAGAAAGGAGGTTCATGAATGAGGTTAATTCTCACTGCCTTTGTCGTTGCAGTTCTCCTTGCGGGTGTTATGGCAACGGCCAGCGCCGCAGGTGTTCTGGAATTGAGCACATTACATAAAAAACCGACTCAGCAAGTGATTTCCTTGCCGCAGGTGTCGCCAACCATGCCGACCATCCCGCCGACGGCCCTGGGCGGTAATGCGAATATGCAAGTGGCAGATCTCAGCACTTTGGGAAAGAAGGTTTCGTCCACTATGCCGGCGACTTTGATCAAGGGCGCAAATCCGGTAACCATCACTCCCAGTTTCGCTATTAGGAACACTAACATCACCACCGAGGCTGGCATCGTCTTCACCCTTCCTCAGGCCATCTCCGCCAGTCCCATTGTCTACACTCTGCCCATAGCTATCTTTGGCGGAGCCTAAGGCGCCTAAATGGAAGAGAGGACTAAAATGAATGTCGAGCTGAAGGTTGACGGCAAGAACATTCCTTTGAACGCCTTCACCCAGGAGATCATCGGCAATGTCGCCGTTGCCATGGCCAAATCCCTGAGAGGCGTAGGCCAGGACTGGAAGGAGATGGAGATCAGAGTGCAGGATTGATCTTCAATCCTTCTTGCCCTTTCTGAAGACGGATGAGAGATCTATAAAATAAGTTCCTTCCTTCACCGCCATGATCAGCTCATCCCTTTCGAAGAGGGACGGCAAATTCAGCTCGTAGGTTCCTGGTGCAGTTATCTTGATGCTCTCCAGCTTCTTGCCCTCCACAGCCGTCTCTTCCCCATGAGGGGCAGTTTCAGGACTGATCTTGGGAAGAGGCTGTGAAACGGGAAGCTGCAGGGAGGGCGATGCCCTCTCCGGCTCCGTTTCTTCTTTTTGCGGTCCCTTGGGAGGATTCCTCACGCCCATGGCCTTGGTTATGATCTGCTCCGATTGCAATCGGTCCTCAGTCTCCCCCGCCGGCCGCCTGCGTACAAACATGAACTTTTTCCAGCCGCAGACAGGGCAGCCCTTCAGGATGTCCTCTCCAGACTCGAAAGTGTTGTTGCAGCGGGTACAGATGTGAGGCATCTAATCCCCCACGGAAACCTTGGTAATGATCTGGTACTTATCCTTCTCAATTGTCCGGATCTGATTAGCGGGTCCTATAACGGTCATTCTCCCTTTGAGGGCCTTTCCCAAGAGCTTGTCCAAGAACGATCCTTCCTTCCTGGAAGGATAGCTCTCGATCTCTATTCCAGAAAACTCATCCACCCTGATCTCGGTCATCGTCATCTCAATCAGTCGTACCTCCTCGGCGGGTGTGAGCCCGCTCTCAAGAACCACAATCTTCCCCGTCTTGACCTTGTCCAGGATGAGTCTGACCTTCTCCATGGAGGTCATCTTCTCCAGCTTCTCCCCGGAGATAAGGTCCATCTGCACTTCTCTCATCAAGATCACCCGAAATGAGTTGCTATCGCCTGATAAAGCTCGTCTATGTTCGATCCGTCCAGGGCCGAGATCGGCACCATGGCATGCTGCGGGAAGGCAGCCTTGATCCGGGCTGGGGAGGCATTGGGTAGATCCATCTTATTGGCCACAATGAGAAGCGGCAATTTCCTGGCCTCCATGTTGCCTATCACCACCACATTGACCTGAGTGTAAGGGTCCTCGGTTGAGTCCATAACCAGAAGCACGCCGTCCAAGTCGTCCAGCCACTTGATGGCCTCGATGACACCTTCCGTGGCCTCCTTGGCCCTCTTCTTGGCCTCAGCCTCGGGGAGGCCATGAGCCATGAACTCCTTGAAATCGATCTTGGTGGCCATCCCCGGCGTATCTACTATGTCCAGTTCAATGCTCGAACCGTTGGCGTTAATCTTCACTCCCTCCTTCCTCATGGCCCTGCGGGTCTCGTGGGGAATGGGCGAAACCTTGCCGAAGCTATCGCCTTCGTTCCAATCATGCAAAATCCTGTTGGCCAGGGTGGTCTTACCTGCATTCGGCGGGCCGTAAATTCCAATCTTAGCCCGCTTCTTCTTGAATATCTTCTTTATCCAGGCCCCAAGGCTCTCCTTGAAGCCGCTCATGAAGCCCATGTCCTACCTCTGATCTGATAAAGCCCATATCTGTACTAATAATTTTCCATGACTTTTATTCAGGTATTGCCTGGTGTGTCAAGAGAGCAGATTTGCCATCTTATGAATATTATTAATAAATTTTGACTAAATAAAGCTTCTGCAAGGAGAATCGGAAGGATTCAGGCAAAGATGTCTTGGGCTGGGCAGGTGCAGACGAAGCCCTCGAACTTTCCCGATCTCCTCATAGCTTTCCAGGCATCTTTGAGGGAGCTCTCGTGAACGTTGCCGTAGCTCTCCTGCAGGTAGGGGCAGGCTCTGATGCCGCCATCCACGCCCACATGCAGCCACCTTCTCCCGGCCATGCAGCCCAGCATCTGGCCCTCGAAGTAGGTGTTGGCGAAGAGGCGCGGGCCTCCTGGCGTGGAGTTGATCTTTTTGTAGATGCCGATGATCTTCTCTCTCTCGATCTGAGTGAGCTGCTCTTCAGGAGTCTTGGGTATGCTCTCCCAGATGGACAGCTCCTGCACTCCCAGCTCCGCTGCGAATTTATAAAGTTCTGCTATCTGATCTACCTGTCCTGACTTCACATGGCAGGACATGGTGACCAAAAGGCCCGTTTGCAGAGCTATGCGGATGGCCTCCACGGCCTTGGCATGGGCCCCTTCTAACCCTCGCACCCTGTCATGCTCCCAAGGATTTGGGCTGTAAATGCCGATGATCAGATTATAAAGCCCGGCTTCTCTGAGCTTGACCGCCTTCTCTTCAGTCATCTCCAGGCCGGGGGTGAAGAGGTTAACCACAGCCTTCTCTGGATCAACGTATTTGATCAGCTCGAAGATGTCCTCTCGCAGGAGAGGATCTCCTTCCGTGAAGGTGATGATGCAGGCGCCCATATCCAGGGCCTCATCCACGACGCGAAAGATTTCCTCTTGGCTGGGCTCTCCAGTTCCCTCCTTGATCAGGCAGTGATCGCAATTGGCTTCGCAAAGTCTCGTGACCTCGATGGAGACGGTCTGAGGCACTGGTCGGCCAATAGCGATGCGCGCCTCGTTGAGGAGAAGCCTCTGGAAAGGCCCGCTGGGGATGGGCGGCAGCCAGGTGCTGGCAACGATATCCCTCAGCCGAACCTGGGCGGGCTTCTCCTCCGCCAGCCTCTGGTTTATCATCTTCAAAACAGGCTGGATCATCGGTGTCAGGGCGCCGTGAGCCTGCAGAGCCCGTGTGTCCCGATCAAAGTCCACGCTGAAAGCGGCCGTCTTGATTAGCTGGGTCATCGGCTCCCATTTTTTTCGTAGCAGTTATAGAGTTGTCGCCCAAGAGAAGAGATAAAGTTAAATCGACCAGGTCTCTTGTACGATAGCGGTGAACCTTAGTGTCTGAAGTTGTACTGGCCTATTCCGGAGGCCTGGATACCTCTGTCTGCATACCGCTCCTCCGAGAACGCTATGGATTTGATAAGGTCGTTACCGTTCTTGTGGACGTCGGCCAGCCCAGAATGGATATCGAGCGCGGAAACCTAAGGGCAAAGCAGCTGGCCGATGAGCACTACGTCATCGACGCCAGGAAAGAGTTCGTAAAGACGTGCCTCTTCCCGCTCATCAAAGCCAATGGCTCTTATGAGGGATACGTGCTGGGAACGGCCATCGCCAGGCCGCTCATTGCCAGCAAGGCGGTTGAGATCGCCAAAAAGACAGGCATAAAGAACCTGGCACATGGATGCACGGGGCGCGGCAACGACCAGCTCCGCTTCGAGGCCATCTTCAGGGCCACGGACTGCCAAGTCATCGCCCCCATGAGGGAACTGGATCTGGCCCGGGAGTGGGAGATCGAGTACGCGCGGGAGCACGGCATCGATGTGCCCGTCTCCAAGGAGAGGCCCTGGTCGATCGATGAGAACCTCTGGTCACGATCCATCGAGGGAGGCAGGCTGGAGGACCCCTACTTCGAGCCGCCGGAGGAGATCTACGAATGGACCCGTTCCCCCAGTGCGAGCATGCCCGCCCAGCTGGTGGAGATCGGCTTTGAGCAGGGCGTGCCAGTCTCCTTGGATGGCATAAAGATGGACGGCCTGGAGCTGATCGGCCGGCTCAACCTGATCGGCGGAGAGCATGGCGTGGGCAGAACGGATATGATCGAGGATAGGGTGCTGGGGCTGAAGGCTCGCGAGAACTACGAGCATCCTGCGGCTACAATTCTTCTAGGCGCACATAGGGATCTCGAGCATCTGGTTCTCTCCCGGGCCGAGCTTCGCTTCAAGGTCCATGCGGACGAGGCCTGGTCGGAGCTGGCCTACATGGGCCTGGTCGAGGACCCGCTCTTCGCCGACTTGAATGCCTTCATAGATCAGTCTCAGAAGAGGGTCAACGGCTCGGTGAAGATGAAGCTCTTCTGCGGCAGCGCCATTCCCGTGGGACGCCAGTCTCCCGACGCGCTTTATGCGCAGGACATGGTCTCCTTCGACTCCCAGACCCTGAGCCAGAAGGACGCCGAGGGCTTTGCCAAGTATCACGGCTTCCAGGCGCGTCTTCTGAAGAGGAAGTGCTCCCAAAAAATTTCCGGATGAAACGGAGCAGGAAGGGCAGCATTTATTTGATATTGCAGTCCAATATTATCAGCATGGCCAGGCTAGTGATATCTGAGGATGCCAGGTCAAAGGATCTGGCTCCGCTCGCCCTCTCGATCAACGAGATCGTAAGGCTTCCCGTGACGCTACGAAGCGCGAACTTTCCCGGGGTCAGGGTGGAGAAGGGAAAGATCCTGGATATGGTCTACAGCGGACCCATCCTGGAAGAGGTCATCCGCACCGGCAAGCCCATCCGAACCATTCCCGAGAGGGGGGCGTACAAAGGAGTCCCGGTCTCAGTGGCCCCCATAATCGCAGATGGCAAGACCATCGCGGCGATGGGCGTGGTGGACGTGGTCGGAACCATCGAGCTGCCTGAGGTCTTTGGGGCTTATGAGGATGTGGTGAGACAGGTCTTGGAAAAAGGCTCAGAGAAAAATGAGAGTTCGGAGAGCTGAGCTTGGAGATCTGGCCCAGATTGTGCAGATTGAGGAGCTATGCTTCCCGGAGGAGACCGCCTTCCCTCCCGGAATGTTCGCCTACCTCATCCGCCATTCCGTGGCTCTAGTGGCCTGCGATGATGGGAAAGTCGTGGGCTTCGTCATGGGATACGCCAGCGGAAGCGGAGGTGCGATTTATACCTTGGATGTCCATCCCCTTTTCCGAAGGAGAGGCGTCGGCAGCAGGCTCATCCTGGCCCTGGAGGAGATGCTGCGAGGCCAGGGCGCAAGGGCGATCCGGCTAGAGGCCGCCCTTGAGAAACCAGAGACTTTGGAGCTTTATCGAAAAGCGGGCTACCGGGAGAGAGAGCTGGTCAGGCACTATTACGGTCGGGGAAAACATGCAGTGCGCATGTGGAAGAATCTGAAGTGAGATCTCCTTAATCCATCCGTTCCTGGCTTCGAAGCTTTCCCTGGTGGCGTTGAGCAGATCCTGGCCCCAGAGATCGTCCCTATAGATGGGAATTAGATCCTTTATATTGCGAGAAGCCAGCACCTCAGCCATGACCTTTCCCTGGCAGGTATCGTCCGTAACCAGCCGAATGATGTTATCGTTGGGAATGGCCAGGGACGGAGCGGTGCTGCTTGATCCGACCAGCAGAATCTCTTCTCTGTCTGCATAGTCTTTCAGAGCCATCTGTTCGAAAAGTAAATAAATATAACGAAGAGTGCGATTTATTCACCCAGCTTTGACTACAATCATAGTGATATCATCGAACTGTGCCTGTCCGCTAGCGAAGAGTGATATGTCCTGCAGGATGCTGTCCATTATTCCCTGGGCCGGCTGATGGCGGGAGCGGCGGACAACTTCACAGAGCCGGCCAAGGCCGTACTGCTCCTCGCGGCTGTTTATCGCCTCATTCACCCCATCTGTATAAAGGATCATCACACCTCCTGGGAGAATATCGACCTGTCGTTCCTCGTACTCCACGCCTCCGATCACGCCCAGAGCAATGCCCGTCACCTCCAGCACCTCAAGCTGCCCGTCTCCGCGAAAAAGAAGAGGCGGAGGATGGCCGGCATTGGCGTAGATCAAACTCCTCGATCTCTCATCTAAAACCCCATAAAAGAGAGTCACGAACATGCCGGATCTGGAGTCGGCGGTGATCATATCGTTGGCATCCTGGAGGACTTCAGTCCCCTTCTCGTGATGCGTGGCATTGGCTCGTACGATGGTTCGGGAGAGCGCCATGAAAAGGGCTGCCGGAATGCTCTTTCCCGATACATCGGCGATGACCATCCCCAGACGGTGATCTCCAGGCATGAAGTCGTAGAAGTCGCCACCCACCTCCATAGCAGGGATCGACGTCGCCGCCAGGTCGAACCCCTGGAGGGGCGGAATGTGCTCCGGCAGAAAGCTCCTCTGAATGTCGGATGCGATGCGCAGCTCGGCCTTGGAGCGCTCCAGCTTCCCTTCCGCCTCGCGCATTCTGGTCATGTCGCGAATGGACTCGATAGCTCCCAGGAGCTCTCCGGAAGCGTCGCAGAGCGGGGTAGCTTTGGCCCAGAGATAGGCCCCACCACCTCTGAACGTCGGAAGGTAAACCTCTGTGATCAGGGTGTTGGCCTCCCTTTGGATGTAGGGGTATTTGTCCATAGCAGCTTCATCCGCCGTCATGGCCAGGTCGATCAGCATCGGTCGGCGCTCGCCGTAGAAGGGAAGAGCGTATTCATAATCGCCCTGGCCGAGCATCTCCGCGGATTTTATGCCCGTGAGCTCCTCCAGCGCCCTATTCCAGGCGATTACCTCCCTCTCTTTATTGATGACCAGCGTGGCATCGGGCAGGAAGTCGATGATGTTCTTCAGCTTCTCCTCAGTCCTCTTGAGGTGAGTGATATTCACGGCCACGTTCACCACTCCGGTCACCTGCTGGTTGGCATCCTTGATGGGACTGCTGCGCATCACCCAGGTCCTGCCGTCCGGTGTGGCCAGCTCTCCCTCCTGGGATTGGCCCGTCTGGAGGGCTTTCTGGGCCGTGCAGCCAGGACAGGGTTCTTTGAGCCCTTGAATCAGCTGGAAGCAGTCCCGCCCTTTCACTTCCTCCTCCGTCAGCCCGAGGTGCTTTTGCACAGCCGTGTTCAACCAGATGATCTGCATCTGCGGATCCAGATACTCGACCGCCACGTTCTTCAGGCCGCCCAAGATAGCCGACTTCTCCTGCTCAGACCTCTGCAAGGCTTCCTCGGCTCTTTTCCGCTCAGTGATATCGCGGATGGATTCAATGGCTCCCAGGAGTCGGCCCGAGGAGTTATAGAGGGGAGAAGCCTTCGCCCAGAGATAGGAGCCACTGGCACCAAACGTAGGGATGAAGATCTCTACGGTGAGGGTTTTTCCCTCTCTTTCCAGGCGGTCATATTTTCCATCGACCTGGTCTTCAGGCATGAGCACCAGGTCGGCGAGGATGGGACGCCGGACACCATAAAAGGGCAAGGCATACTCGTAGTCCCCTTTGCCGATCATGTCCTCTGCCTTTGCTCCGGTCATCTTCTCCATGGCCCGGTTCCAGGTGATCACCTTTCCATCCATATCTATGGAGAAGGTGGCATCCGGCAAGAAGTCGATGACCTCGGCCAGGAGCCGCTTCATGCCGCAGACCTTATCTTCGATCTTCTTCTTCTCAGTGATGTCGCGGATGGACTCTATGGCCCCTATTATCTCTCCTCCGAAATCATAAAGAGGAGAAGCCTTGGCCCAGAGGTAGGAGCCACTGGCACCAAAAGTGGGGATGAAGATCTCTACGGTGAGGGTTTTTCCCTCTCTTTCCAGGAGGTCATATTTTCCATCGACCTGGTCTTCAGGCATGAGCACCAGGTCGGCGAGGATGGGACGCCTTGTGCCGTAAAAGGGCAAGGCATACTCATAATCCCCTTTGCCGATCATATCCTCTGCCTTCACCCCCGTCAGCTTCTCCATGGCCACATTCCAGGTGATCACTTTGCCTTCAATATCGATGGCCAAAATGGCATCAGGAAGAAAGTCGATGACCTCCGCGGAAAGACGGCCCGCTCCTCTCTTCTGCTCTGCAAATCTGCTCTCCTTTCTCTGGTTCATGCCCACCTTGACCTCCGTTCCTTTTAGCCCGCCCCGGCAAGTTCTCTTTTTCTGAAGGTTGATGTGCTTAAGGCGGATGTCTGGATAAATATCTTCGCCGTCGGGAGGATGCCGAGAATAAAAAATAATAATATTAAAATAATTATTGATCAATGTTGATTTGCCCCTGACTGATTTAGAAAAGATCACAGAAAAGACCAGCACTTTGATCTTGTTTAACTCATAGGATCGCGAAAGACGAAACAGGAAGTCCCCGGCCTTCAGGCCGATCTCGCTAGGTCGATCGCAGGAACAATAATATTAAGTATTATCAGCGTCTTCAACCGATATCAGTTTAGTCTTCGGGAAGGAGGACCTTGAATGCAGCCGATGGTATTGCAGCCAGTGCAGGGAACCAGAAGTGTCAGCATCTTTCCCTACCTTCGCAAGATCGACCTCATGTCTTCCAACTCTTACATCCTTTCCAGCCCGGACCAGATATCCCTCATCGATCCCGGCGGCCTGGAAGATCAGATCAGCCGCCTGGACGCGGAGATCACCCTGCTGCAAGAAGAGCGGCCTCGAACCTTAGTGGTATATCTCACCCATGTTCATCTCGATCACTGGTTCGGGTTCCAGCAAAGGAGGGCTTTCCCATCGCTTCGCCAGGCCTTCCTGGCCGTGCAGGAGAGTGGAGCCGAGGCCCTGGAGAAGCAGGATTCTCAGATGACTCTATCCGAGCTGCTGGGAAGGCAGATGATGAACGTTCCTGTAGCGGCCAAGTTGCTCTGCAGAGGGGAAAAGGCCCTGACAGGTCCGCATGTTCTTGACCTAGAAGGATGGAATTACGAATATGTAACCAGATCGACGGAGATCGCAGAGGGAGTGCTGCTGCACAGCCAGATCATTTCCCTGGGAGATGGTGATCAGCTGGAGATCTATCATACCCCCGGGCACAGCCCGGACAGCATCAGCCTTCGGGTCGGATCGCTTCTCTTCGTGGGAGACCTCTTCTTCGCCCCCAACCCAGGCATGGCTGGCGCCTACGGATGGAGCCAGCAGGATCTCCTGGACTCCATTCAGAAGATCCTCTGGATTCTAGAGAACAAGAAGATCATCCTTTGCTGCTCCGGTCACGGGAAGCCTATCGATGCCCAAATGGCTCGAAAGACCCTGGAGGTCATGTACTCTGATGTAGCATCACTGCAAGGCCTGGAAGAGGTAACACCGCAGTGGGCAAAGAGGACTGCTACCTACGCCCAGGATCTCATGATCGAGCTGGAGAGGATCTTCACCATCATCGCCGGCCGGCTGGCCTACATCGCCTACATGCTCTCCGAGCTGGAAGAGGAGTCGGAAGCGAAAGAGCTGGAGCAGCTTCTGGATTCACGGGTTCTGGACGAGCTGTTCTCCGACTTTCGCAGCTTCGCCAGCCAGCTTCGCTCCGGAAAAAAGCTGGACTGGGAGCTGGTGCACAAGGCCGGGCAGGTCGTGGGAAAGCTGGATGGGCTCTTCCAGAAGAAGAGGCTCGGCTCGGTCCTGGATCAGTCTCTCTTGAGCAGGGCAGGCAGGCTGCTATCCGACTACTCCGTCACCTACCGGGGCTTTCGTCCTCCTTACTACGTCTCTTATGTGAACGTCAACGGCC
>Ga0315277_10009522_pt1 | contig 12402 bp, 24 predicted proteins | sample YL17G05_15_MG_FD_203695 | JGI IMG/M metagenome (GOLD analysis project Ga0315277, IMG submission 203695) | Sediment microbial communities from Yellowstone Lake, YNP, Wyoming, USA - YL17G05_15 | ecosystem: Environmental > Aquatic > Freshwater > Lake > Sediment | place: USA: Wyoming | collected... | reverse complement strand
CTCATCCCACCGCTGGTCACTCCGAGATGATTACAGCACATAATACCACACTCGAAGCAATGGGCTGGAAGCCCAAAGGGGGTGAGGTTTTGATTTTGTGTTTGCGGCGGGATCCGTGGGTCTGGGTTTGTTTTTGATTTTGAATTTCTATCGAGGTGGTTTGGTCGACGACTTAAAAGAACAAAGGAAGTCGACCGGTTTGCTTTTGCCGGCGACTTAAAAGAACAAAGGAAGCCGGCGGGGATCTCCGTGAGTTGCCCTGGAATTTATTTTGTTTTTATTATGGTACAGTTGATCTGTCGATCGGTGGCGACTTAATAAAACAAAGGAGCCCGATCGTTTTTGTTTTCGTCGTGATTATTAAAAATCGGGTGAGAAGATTTTACCAATCTGGTCCTGCATTGCTTGCCAACCTGGCCATATTTCTTCTGCCTTGCCGGTTAATTTTTCCGGGTATCTTCTGGTCCACTTGATCCCTAGGCCGATGCCCGTTATCTGTATGTCCTTGGTGGATGGCTGTTGTCCGTGATCGCGTTCGTACTTCATGATCCATTCGCCTAACTTTTCGATTGTGGATTGTGAGGTCCCGGGTGGGATTAATAAACTTCCGATCGCCATGTCCTTGACGGCGCCGGCGATTGCCGTTTGAGATACCTGGGCGACGTGATCGTCTGAGACTGCTGCGATAAGTGAGCCGTGGTAGTCTGATGCTGCTTCTCCGGCGATCTTTCCCTCGGGGGTATATTCGTTCTCTAATAAGTAGGTCTGGAAGTTGTCGTTAACCCTTGGTCCGTATGTGTATGCCAATTCGTCTAGTTGTGCTGTGTAGGTGTCTATCATTGGCCATTTTAGGGGATTGAGTGCGTCGATTCCGGCTTCTGCTGCTAGGTATATTGTGTCTGCCCACTTTGGCTGTTTCTGTTTCTGTCCCATCGCCTGCATGATTTCAAGAAACTCTGGTGTGTCAACCTGGATCCAGGTGGGGATGAGTGTTTCCATTGAATAGCTCGCCGCTAGTGTTACATTTGCAAGCGTCTGTGCGTCCACGTAGTCCTTGGCATTCCAAACGAGGCTTGCCGTTTCTATTGCGTCTGCCCAAATTTGTTTGTAGGCTGGGGGGTGGTCTAAATTTTCTTGCATCATTGGGGAGTAGCGTAGTATGACCTCGGCTCCTGTGGTTAGTATGTCGTTCATCGTTCCCATGATTCCACCTAAACAAAGTCCGATGCCGAACATCGATTGTGTCACTTGTGGGATCTGTAGCAGCTCTCCAAGGCCTGGCCATCGTTTGCCGAACCTTGCGGTTCTTTCTGTCCAGAACTTTTTATGGAAAGGGTTTTTGTCGAGCTCTTTTTCGAGGAAGCGTTTCTGTGAATATCCTTTTCTGGTTACCGCTGCTGCGACGTTAAATAGGTTTAGGACGTCTGCGGCGCCTGAGGCCCATCCGAAGATGGGTACTGCTTTGCCGAGGAGTTTTGGGGCGATTTTTGTTGCTATTTGGCCGAGCACTGCGAATGTAAATAAGGCGTCGTTTGCGTTATCCATTGCCGTGAGTATTGCGGTTGCATTTCTGTTGATGCTTTCCTCAGGAGCCTGGAGCATTCGGACATATCTTTGTTTCTTTCTGGTAAGCGTTGCAAGCTGGTCGTCGCTAAGCGGTGATGGTAGTCCTCTTGCCTGTGCGTATTGGTGAGCCGCCATATCTTCGTTACTGATCGGGGTTTCAAATTTCCATTGGATTATGTCCTCGAATCCTGGGACGTTTATCTTTGATCCATATTTTGCCTGGTACTTTACTCTTGCCGCTTCGAACTCCGGCGTTGAGAAGCGCGGGAGTTTGAAGGGCGACTGGATCCATGACTTATCTGGCCTTGTGTCTTTTAGCTTTTGCAGTGTGGTTTGGTATGAAGGTTCGGCTTGTATTGCTTCGAAATACGTATCCCTGCCGTACTCTAAAGCTCTTTGGAGGTCTTCTTTTTTCCCCATTTTCTACCCCTTGGGTGTGGATGAGCTCAATTTACCATATCTAGGGTGTTTTGGCCAGCCTGGGGATTCTCCCAGGGGGCCTAGGGCAAGAGATCTTCCCTTGGGCAAGGGGTTGTTAAGGGTTTGGTATCGTAATGATGCGGGTTCCGTAGTGCTCAAGGATCCTCCTTAAGTCTGAGTCTATGAAATAGCATAACAAAACCATCTTTGCTGGCTTATCGATTTTGGGGTCCTCATTCCAGAGAAATAAATAAGATAGGCACTGTCCCACTGCCCTTAAATAAGGGGAGCTTGCGACCTCGATAATCCAGATCTCATCTTTCATTTCTCCGATCGCGTCGATCCGCTTTGCGGTTGAGGCGTACCACATTCTTTTCATGGCTTCGTCTGCATTGATTTTTGAAAGATCCGGTCCCCCTACCCTGACATTATAAAAGAATCTATCAAAGTTTGCTGCGTAGCGGTCTAAGAAGTGATGCCAAAGAGGAACGTCCGGGGGCAACATCTGCTGGGGATCTCCGCGCCATGTTATTTCATATTCTCTTCCGAGGTCGGTTGGCACTGCGGGCACCTTTTCTTAATCCACTTAAGGTCTGTTTGGATTGCTGTGAGTGTGGTTTTTATATTGACGTAACCACCAGCGATAACAAACGCGTTTGCGATCAGCCCTAAAGCTATCATAACCCAAGCTTCCTGTGTCATGGTTTATCCTAATCCTAAAATTGGCAGGTACTGTATTTTCCCCGTCGGTATTCCAAGGGCCGATGGGTCTTTGAATTGTGTGTTCCCTGTCCCGAATGATCCCCACTTTCTTTTGTATGTGCCGATCAGGTCGAAGACCTGAATCCTGTAATTTAATCTGTCCGAAATAAAAACCTCGTCGTTGTAGACGATGATTCCCCACGGGTAATTGAGCGCTCCGTTTCCGGATCCCTTGGATCCCCACTGTCTCTTGTACACTCCGTTAAGGTCGAAGACCTGAATCCGGTAGTTGAATGAATCGGCAACGAAGACCTCTTTTTTGTAGACGGTTACTAGGATGGGGTTTTTAAATTGTCCGTCTCCTGTTCCGGTCGATCCCCACTGTCTCTTGTACACTCCATTGAGGTCGAAGACCTGGATCCTGGTTTGGAAATAGTCGGCGACGAAAACCTCGGATCCAAAAATTGAGATCGCCCATGGGTAGTTGAATTGTCCGTCTCCGGATCCGTAGGATCCCCACTTCCTTTTGTACACTCCGTTTTTGTCAAAGACCTGGATCCTATAATTATTTGAATCGGTAATAAATATTTCGGATCCCTTGATAGAGATTCCGTGAGGGCTGTCGAGTTGGCCGTCTCCGGGTCCGTAGGATCCCCACTTTCTCTTGAATGTTCCGTCTGGTTTAAAGATCTGGATCCTGTTGTTGTCTCTATCGGAGACAAAAACTTCTCCTCCGGAGATAAAGATTCCCCTGGGGTAATAAAATTGTAAGTCTCCCGTTCCGGAGGATCCCCATTTTCTGTCGTACACTCCATTGAGGTCGAAGACCTGTATCCTGTCGTTAATGGGGTCTGTGGTGTAGATCTCTTTTGTCATCTTTTCTCTTTTTCAGATTCGATGTAATAAACTACATACCCGCCGACGCTTGTGCCCGATCCGTCTGAGGTGATGGTAAATCCTCCTTGGCCGCACGGAGCGGGTGAGTCGCCCATGTTGGCTGTCATTCCTCTGGGTTCGTCGCTTCCTCCGAAATCCATTGATCCGGATTGACCGAATATCCCGAAAGTTAGGGTGACGTTTGTCTCACCTGATACAAAAAAAGTTATTGATGCGACATAGATCCTGAAACCCGCCCTCGCGGGGATCACGGTTTGAGATCCCGCGTCGGATAAAGAGATTCTTGCGACTGCCGAATCCTTCCACCATTTAGGATAATTGGTTCTTGTGATTAGGAGCTCCGGAGCCGGCGGTGCTGGGGCTCCTCCGGCTTGCTCCATTGTTTTTCGTTCTGCTTCCTCAAGGGCCGGTGTTAGTCGTTCGCCTTCTTCCGGGGGTGCGGCTTCTTCCTCGGGTTCCTCAAGGCCCTGCGTATATGCTTCAACGTCATAAATCTGGTCTGGGGTTAATTTTTTACGCTCTTCTCCCCACTGCTCGAATGTCATCCCCTCTTCTTTTTCCAGCTGTCCTTCGGGTGTCCATTCTACCGGTGTTAGTCCTTGGGTATAAGCCTCAATATCTTCGATCTGGTCTCCAGTAAGCTTCTTGCGCTCTTCTCCCCACTCTTCGAATGGTAATCCGTCTTCTACGGCTAACTGCTTTTCAGGCGTCCAGCCGTTTTCTTTTATGTCAAGTATGGCCAGGGCCCTCGGGTCCTCCTGTGCCAATTCTCTTTTGTCTGCCTCGAGCTCTTCTTTGATATGATCTTTTTCTAACCATAGCTCGTCTTCGAGGTCTTTTAATTCCTGTACGTTCTCCTGGGCTAGTTCTCTTAAGTCTGCGTCTCTCTCTTCCTTGAGCTGTTCTTTTTCTAAGTAGAGGGCTGGTTGTTCCTGGGGTGAAGCTAGCCTTATCTTTGCGTCGATCTCCTCGAGTTCCTTCTTGAAGGTTTGGTCGATCGCTTCCTCTTTCGTTTCGGTTGTTGCCTGGAGGTCCTTAACTTTTTTCTTGTTGGCTTCTTCAGCTGCCTTCTTTTCTGCTTCGGTTTTTGTAAGCAGGGCGTCTGCCCTGGCGGTGGCCTTGTCTACAATTCTTATAGATGTTTTGGGGACAGCCTTGGTCTGCGTGAGTTCAAGATATTTATTAAGTAGGGTTTTTTGAGCTGGGGTTAAGGCGTCTCTTGAAGCGGTGATCTGTTCTGAGGTGAGGTTCTTCTCAAGCTCGATCTGTATTGCCGGGGTCCATCCTGGCTGTGATGCTTTTAAAATATAGCTTGTGTCTGGGGGTGTGGTTGCCATTTATCATACTATTTTATGGTTCTATGGGTATTGGGGTTGGTGTTGGTTTGAGGTTCTTGATTGCAAGCTCTCTTAGAAGCCTGTACATTTCCTTCTGGATCTTTATCTCTTCCTCGGTCTTAAGTGAAGGTTTAAGTGGCGTTGGCACTGCGATTGCTTCAGTGATTAAAATATTATCCTTCGTCTCAAAATACTCTCCAGTGAATTTAGTGATCCATGCTTTCATAAAATTCCCTTAAGCGGTTCTAACTAATCTGATCGAGGAAATGTGCATATAATAGGCTCCAGAAGACGGGTTTGTTCCGGTGACCTTAAGCTTTAACTCAATCTTTTTGGTTAAGGGGATGGTGATACCAGTGATTGATGTTAGATTGGTGAAAGTATCTGATGCCTCGTAACAGTCAATCGTTCCCTTTTCAACCGAGTCAAATTGGATGCTTAATATTCCTTGGTAGATTCCCTTTCTATGAATCAATTCGATTGACCACGTACCTTTTGACAAAACAACATCCCAGGTAATTAGGTCGTTTAATGATCCCGCCTCCCCTCTGCAATGTTGGTTTGGATACGCACCCGAAATAGTTAAGGTGTCAAAACCGGTTGATGCTTTTGGGGTATGTGCGGGATCGATAAAAATTGTATAGGGGTATAGGGCGTTTAAGTATTTGTCAAGGATTGAAGATGTGAGCTTTCCAATTTCCGACATAGTGGTTTCTCTTTATTCCGGCAGCTCGTAAAGCTTCCCCTGGATGGTGACCTTTAGAATGTCTCCGCTGGTGCACCCGGTTAGCCGGCAGCAAACCCTTTCATGCTCAATGATTTTTATTTCAGATTTGGTCCAGTAGATCTCTGCTGCGGCTGGGGATTTTTCTTCTTCGAGGGGGGTGAACGTTGCGCCGGCCTTGATGCCAACTCTTAGGTTTGTGTAGGCGGTGGTTTCGTCCTCAACGGATACGTGGTCCGCGATAAGGATCTGGTTTGATTTTAGCGGAGGGGTTTCAAGATCGTCGTACGTTGCCCCTCCGCTTTTCTTTTGGATGAATTCTCTATAATGCGACCAGCGCATAAGTCCTCCTGGTTTAATACTTTTTTAGCTGCTGCAAAATAATCTGTGCAGCGTTTGTCATGGAGCTTGCCGATTTCATGTCAAGGCGCAAGCTCTTTAATCCCTTGGGGTCGAACCAATCTTCGATGTTGTCTTGGTTTCCCATCGGAATTGAAACGACTCCGTTTGGGCAATAGCCGTGGAGCTGGCAGACGAAGTTGACTCCGGAGCTACCATCAATTTTGCATCTTCCTCCATCGCCGTCGTAAAAGGCGAAATAAGCGGATGCTGCGGCGGTCCACTCATTTACGTTGCCGAAAACCTTTGCGGTGGGTGTGTTGTAGTAGGATCGCTGCGATCCGTCGTTTTGAGCCACGAAGCCTTCGAGGATCTTGATATTTTCCTCAGGGAAAAGCCACTGAAGGTTGTCTGAATCGCAATCGATGATAACGTGTCTGTCGTTATCTTCGTCAAGCTTGACATGGGCGAGGACTCCGTAAGGTTCCGTTCCGGCCACAAGGGCACGCATGAGTATCTTTCGGATGACTTCGTCGGTTGGAAGTTCGGTGTACTCATGAGATGCGTCTCCCATCGTGTACTCTTTGATGAGCTTGGTTGATAAGAAGCCGATGGGGGAAACCTGTTTCTCGTCGAAACAGTGTGCCCAAACATCGAGCTTGGATGCATCAGGGGCAACGCCTCCGGCGTCCATATCGCTGACGACCTTGAGTTGAAGGTTTTTGTATTTCTTTGGGTCGAGAGCAAGCTCGGGATCCCAAAGCCTTCGACCAAAATTTATTCTGAGGCTTAGGTCGAAGTAATTGTCGTTGAGGTACTGAATCCAGTTTGCCGCAACGTTCTTATTGTGAAGGATCCCTAGGGCGTAGAGGTCTAAGCCAGAGAGAGAGAAAAGAACATCGGAGCCGTTTGTGATTTCGACCTTTGTTACACACTTTGCGGGGTGGGCGGTAGCTCCGGCTGCGCCGGTGGTATTGAGGCCCTTATATTTGATGAGCAGTTCGCTGATGGGGTCGCCGACGTTTAGGTCGATGAGTTCCGTAAAATCTGCGGTGTAACTTTTTTCCGCAAATACGTTGGTAGTTCTATATTTCATGGGGATGCCTCCTTTCGGTTAAATTAGTAAGGGTTTAAAAAATCAACCTCCGACCTTGCCCTTGCGAAGCTCGGACGAGATTACTCTCACTCGCTCCACGTTACGGGGATCCCCCTTGGGGAAGCGTGCGGGGAGCTGGGTCTTCTCAATGATGTCCCTGAACTTGGCGAAGCCCTTGGCGTAGTCTGGGGCTGCGAGCATGGTGCCCTCTGCGAAGCGGCCGGGTCCCTTTGAAAGGGCCTTGTCCTTCCACTTCTGTGTTCCCACTCGCTGCACGCCCTTGCCGTACATTCCTGCGTTGGCTGCTGCCGTAACACCGGCCTTGTAATTTCCTTCTCCGGCTGCTGCGGCCTGGGCCCAGTCCTTCCTGGGGTTGGTGACTCCGAGTTTGTAGTCCTCGGATCTGGTCGGTGTGACCCTTCCGTACTTTTCCTGAATAGCACTAATACTTTTTACGGGTGGCATAGATTTGACCTCCTTTGGTTAGTGTGACATTTTGACTCTCTATATCAGACTATTTGTCTCTTGTCAAGTACTTTTTTCATAGCACTATGAAAAGTTTGCATAGTGCCTCGGTATGCAAAAGGTTTCTATTGACAAAGAATTTCTTTTTATGTAATTTATGCTTGACATTTTAAAGGAGGTTGCGGTATATGAAGATGGTAAAAATGACTAACTTCGAAAACCCTAATCGAATCATTGATACTCAATACGGTTGCGTCCCCTTTGCCGAGTGGGTTGCAAAGGAGATGGTTAGGATCCAGGGGGGTCCAGACAGGAAGGCCGAAATTAGAACTAGCATTAAAGGGATTGCCCTTTACGTTAATAAAATTTGAGACGTCTCGGCCTCGATGATTAAGGAGGTGTTAATCCAGTGAGTCTTGGGCGGAGCTTGCGGAGGAACTTTGGTGGTTGGAAGAAAATTAAGCGTCATTGTTTTTGGTGTGGGGAACTTATTGAAGAAGGGTTTGCGTTTAAGCACCTCAGGCTATATTCATGGGCGCTTAGGGGTGAGTCTATTTATGGTTATAAGGAGGAGGTTTGTGATGACGAAGCAACATGAGGCCATATTAAAACTGCTCGCTGGTTTTCAAAGGACCTTTGGCAAGAACTATTGTCGTCCAACACATAAAACCATTTTAAAGAGACTTAAAGAGTTTTATGGAATTGTGATGAGTGAACGGACTCTGTGTCGGAGGCTTAAAGAATTGAGGGAGTGGGGGTACCTGTGGAAGATTGTTAGGCACATCAGGGGTAAGGGGATCAAGATGGTTTGCAGGGCTACCGCTTATTATCTAATGGAAAAGACAAAGCAATACTTTTTTAGAATGAGGCGTGGCGCTGAAAGGCTCGTTGTTTGTTTTAGGGCTGCCAAATTTGGCAGTAGATTAGGTCTTAAACAAGAACATGATCTTAAAGCAGTTCATCCCGACGTGGAAATCCTGTGGAAGGTTGGTTTAAAAGGTGGTGCTTCGCACATCTGAGGATTTTTTATTACGGCTCCGCCGGCCTTTAAAGGAGAAGGCACATGCTTGTAGACTTGATGAAAAAATTTATGTGGTGGAATCGTCCCTTCGATTGTTTCGAAGTATTCCCTAATCTCTTCCAGGGTTGTCAAATCCAGGATAAAGAAGACATCGAAAAAATAAGGGCTTTAAAAATTAAAGCCGTTATAGATCTCGAAGGTGGTTTCGATCCTCCGATGGGTTTTCTCGAATCTTATCTTTACTGGCCGATCCTGGATCTCCCTATTCTTCCCGATCTCGAAAGTCTTTTTTGCACGGCCTCGTATGGAGCGTTGGTTCTAATCCATAAAGGGGGCGTGCTGGTTCACTGTAAGCAAGGGCTTAACCGCTCCGGGCTGGTGTGTGGCCGGATCATGGCTTTAATGGGGATGAAGGGTCCAGAAATTTTAAAAGCGATCAACGAAAAAATTCCGAGCGGTCTTTGGAATCCAATCTTTCGAAATTACATAAGGGGGTTGTGATGGATCCTTTTACTTTTGCAGCTCGTGTCTTTGCTCTTTGTTTTAAACATCGCGGTTCGGTTTCCTCCTGGGGCCGTACCGTCCAACACAATAAAGACGTTGGAGGAGTTGATAATTCTTATCATCAGCTTTGGCTGGGGTGTGATGTAGTCCTTGATGTGATGGAAAGGAATATTGGCTTTGAAATTGACGCGGGAGATCTTGGTTTAAAAGCGATCCTGGAAGGTGATCATTATAACCTTCAACCCGCAAAGCTGGGGGCGTCATGAGCCTTAGATCTCAGCTTTTAATTTTGTCAGTTAGCTTCTTGGTGGGTGCGGCCCTCGCGGGGATCTTTATATTTCCCGCGTTCGTCGCCATCTATTTCATGTACGGTCCTTAGAAAGGAAGGGGATGTTGTTATGAAGATAAGTTTATATTTTGATGTGTGGCCCGGGATTAAGCCTGAGCTTGTGTATGCGTCTGGAACTCCAGGAGTCGTCGGGGTTGGTACGACAAGGTATCGGGTTGATGTTGAGATTCCAGATCCTTTTCGTCCAGAGGTGGTTATTAAAGGAGAGGCGGAGGAGGTGATTAAATGAGGGGTGAAAAAACCGCAAGGCCGATTCCATTGAACCCGGGCGAAGCTAAGGTCCTCAAAGCCCAGGTGTACGATCTCTCTGAGCTTGCTGCGAAGCAAGCTCTCTATGGAATCATTCAGGTCCTTTCGTTTAAGGGGAACGTTTCGAGACCTCAGCTCGAAGAGGTGATCGATGACGCGACGAAGTACAGTCAATTAAAAAAAGGAGGTGATGTATGATGAACGCTTTTTGGGGCATGGTGTTTAAGTGGGTGATTCAGATTTTTGGTGCTTTAATGCCAAGCATTACGCCGGCGATCACGGCCGAGCTCAACGCTTTCTTAACTGCCCTTTATAAAAAGGCGCTGGCGACGCCAAACCCGATGGATGATTTTTTTGTAGGGTTGCTCTTGGATATTTTAGCGATTCCTAGGCCGCCTCCAGAGTGATTAAAAATTCAAAGAGGGGACACGGGGGTGTGACTTATTCATCACACCCCTCTTTTTTTTCCAGGTCTTTTTCAATTCTCTCAAGCTCGGCTGGGTAGCACTTAGGGCAGATCCCGTGAGTCTCGGAGTCGTCGTTCAGTGGGGGCTTAACTCCATAACAAATTTTACAGACGTAACAAATTTGAAACATGGTTTCTCCTCTTCTCCTTCCAGGAGAGAAACTAATCGCTTCAAGTGAAGCAAGTTTCGACGGTAGGGATGGAAGGCTTAAAATAAAACTTATTAAAAGGACACTGAGCCTGGTTGCATCTCCAGACAACAACGCCCGCCCTACTCATCCAACAGCAACCTAAACACTCAATCTTCAAACTCATCTCAAAAAACCTCCTTATAAAAAAACACTAAATTTAATCTCCCTTTCTTACCGGAGGGTGGAAAGGGAGATTAAATTAAACGATGCTCTGGTACCTTAAAGACGGCCTCAAATGAAGTACAGGTTCAAAGGGCATGACAGCTCAAGGGGAGAGATGAAGGGTCGGTGCTCTGATCCGACCCCTGATCTCGGTGACACGTTTGTCAAATTGATGGTGGCTGGGCTAAGGGTTGGTGTGGTAGGCGACGACCAGACATTATCAAGTTGAGGTGTCACACCCGGGCTGGCAAGACCTTTGTTTTGTGCCACCTTAAAAATAAGTGGCCGTCCGGAACTTGACAGGTGGTCTACATTTGTGGTATGGGTTTTTTCGGAGGTAATGTTATGAGCCAGGATCAGATACAAATAATCCAGATGGACCTGATAGATCGGCCCGTGAAGATCTCCCGCGAGCTTATCGATCCTGAGAAGGTCCGCGAGCTTGCCGAGTCTATCCGTGAGAAGGGTCTTTTGCAGCCGGTTATTTTAAGGCCGTGTAACGGCCGCTTCGAAATGGTTGCGGGCGATCGGCGCTACCTCGCCCATAAGCTTCTTAATCTCAAAGAGATCAAAGCGATCGTCATGCAGCTTGATGATCGTGAGACCGTCGAGATCCGTGGCATTGAAAATCTACAACGTGAAAATTTAACGCCCTCCGAAGAGGCGGCAGTTTATCTCCTTCTTAAAGAGGAGGGTGGATTAAGCCAAAATCAAATAGCAAAGAAAACAGGCAGGGCACTCGCGACCATTAGTCGGTATTTAAAATTTGCTGCGTGTCCGGAGTATGTACGGAAGGCGGTTGACCGGAAGGAGATCTCGTTGCTTGTTTTAGAAACCCTCATGGATATTGACGATCCGGTCGCCTTTGAATATCACTTTAAAATGGGAGCCTCGAATGGAATTAACAATACTGTTGCCCGAATGTGGGTTGATGATTATTTAAAGACGAAGTCTGGAGATTATTATTCAGAAGGCGGGAGCCCCCCTTCTCCTAACGTTGACGTGGTTTATAAGCCTACCTTCGTAGCGTGTGATTGCTGTGCTGGGGCCGTTGATATTCGGCAAGCCCGTCAAGTGGTTGTGTGCCCGGAGTGTTTTAATTCTGTGAGGGGGTCAAAGGTTGGGAAGGTTTAAATATAACAGGTGGTTTAAACCCTATGGGATCTATAAGGGGCCCCGGCCCGCTTCGATGTCTGACTTTAAGGGAATAGACGATCTGGATCTGATGAACATCGAAGACATCTTGGGGTGCATGGATCGAGAAGAGTTTTTAATTTTTGAGTACTCCGGTTTTGATCGTATGGTTGCTCCTTTTGTTTTAGGTGTAAGCTCTTCCGGGAACCCCCTGCTCCGTGGGTATCAAGTAGAGGGGAACTCGAAGGGGGGCGTGGGTTATGGCTGGAGAGTGTATCAGGTTCGTGAGATGAGCATGGTCAATCGGGGTTGGCAGTTTTTTAATATTGAAGATTTTAAATTTGATGCTCTCTATCCCTGGACGTACAAGGTTTATAAGACGCTAAGCCTGGAGGTTAGCTGATGCCCTATTCAATTAAAAAGCATGAAGTCGATCGTCTTTTAAACGTGACTGTCGCGCTTGGCTGGGAGCTTAAAGATGAGAAGTATGACGATACTGGTGTGACGGTTGTTCTTCGTCGAGACCTTCCTCCCGCCCTTCTCAAGGCTTCTGGCGAATTAAATTTCCCCTATTCTCCTCAGTGAAATTTTTTATTCGTCTTGGCTCTGGTATCCCCGCCGCAAACATATATCTTTAATGGCCCCCCGTTCTACCTGAGGCTACTCCCTTCTTTACTTGGAGTAGTCGAGGGTACTCTTTTAGCCCACGCTCAACGTAAGACGCAGCGCTCGCGGTGGGATGAGTCCCCTGGCGACCCCTACGGGGTCGCCAGGGGACTC
>Ga0315277_10009518_pt1 | contig 12406 bp, 8 predicted proteins | sample YL17G05_15_MG_FD_203695 | JGI IMG/M metagenome (GOLD analysis project Ga0315277, IMG submission 203695) | Sediment microbial communities from Yellowstone Lake, YNP, Wyoming, USA - YL17G05_15 | ecosystem: Environmental > Aquatic > Freshwater > Lake > Sediment | place: USA: Wyoming | collected... | reverse complement strand
GCGGCTTGGCCAACGCTGGCACATCTGCCTCAGTCGTGTAGCAGGCGCAGCAGGTCACGATAGACGGCCCTTGGTCTATGGCAACGGAGCCAGCGGTACCGATCAGTGCAGCAGGTTGCTCAGCGTTGGCTGCTCCGTGTCAGGTTACGTTCTCGCTGGTTGAGAAAATCCTTCGCTCGCCGCTGCGCTTCCTCGATCTGGTCGGGAGTCATCTGCGAGCGAAGGATTTCTTTAAGCTTCTCCGCCGTGTCGTCACCATTCATTGTTGCGCGTAGAGTTTCGTCAAGCTTTTGAGCATCGCCGTTCATCGTCGCGCGGCGCATTTCTTCAACCCTCTCGACCTTCTCAGCCGCGTCATCACCGTTCATTGTAGCAAGGATGGCCCATTTATACCCCTCCACGTAGTCCCTCTTGCCTTCATAATACAGTGATGCAAGATGGAATTGGCCACGTGCATTTCCTTGCTCGGCGGCCTTCGTAAACCATTTCATTGCCTCTGCGTAGTCTTCCGGAACACCTCGGCCGTTACGGTATATCTCGCCAAGCTTGTCTTGGGCATCTGCATCTCCTTGCTCGGCGGCCTTCTTGAACCACTTCGCTGCCTCTTTGTAGTCCTGGGGAACATATTGGCCATCGTGGTAAATCTTGCCAAGAATCTTCCCGACATCCGGATTTCCCTGGTCGGCCACCTTCGTGAACCATTTTATCGCCTCTTTGCAGTCCTGAGGAACACCTATGCCACGAATGTACATGCCACCAAGCATGAATTGGGCGCGCGGTTCTCCCTGCTCGGCTGATTTCCTGAGCCATTTCACTGCCTCTGCGTAGTCCTGGGGGACACCTTGGCCCCTCAGATAGTTGGCGGCAAACACAAACTGGCCCGAGGCGTCTCCCTGCTCGGCCGATTTCCTGAGCCATTGCACTGCCTCTGTGTAGTCCTGGGGAACGCCCTGGCCCTCGTCGTACATACTGCCAAGGCGGCCCTGAGCCTCAGCATCTCCCCGCTCGGCGGCCTTCGTGAGTCCTTCGGCTGCCTTGGTGAACCATTTCACCGCCTCCTTGGAGTTCTGGGAAACCCCGTGGCCTTGGTCATACATCAAGCCAAGGCTGTGTTGGCCCGGCCCGTGCCCCTGTTCGGCCGATTTCCTAAGCCATTTCACTGCCTCTGCGTAGTCCCGGGGAACACCTATGCCATCACGGTACATCTCGCCAAGGCTGCATTGAGCGTATACATCTCCCTGATCAGCCGCCTTTCTGTACCATTTTGCTGCTTCCCTACAGTCCTGGGGGACACCTTGGCCCCAACGGTAACTCCCGCCCAACTTTCGCTGACCGAGTGCATCTCCTTGCTCGGCGGCCTGTCGGTGCCAAGTGATAGCTTGTGCTGCATCTTTCGACACACCTATCCCGTGTCGGTAACAATTGCCAAGAGCAATCTGAGCCTTTGCGTGGTTCTGTGCAGCAGCCTTACGAAGCCATTCAAGCATAGCCCCCACGTCTTTCTTAATGCGGCATTGATAGATTGCCCAGCGGTACTGGGCGTTCGAATCGCTTTTCTCAGCCGATACCTGTAGCTGAGCAAGGTCATCGGGGTCAGAATTAAGTTCTGAGTCAAACACAAGTGTGTCTGTGCCCGTGCTCAGTTGTTTGTCTCTTCTCTCCTCCACGGGAGCAGCTGATTTCGGTTCTTCACTGGCGTCCGGTACGAGGCTCTTTGTCGTTGCCGTTGCCGCCAAGGTGTTCGGCGGCATCGTGCCGGTTGAGGGCCGTTGAGCCGGTGGTTGTGACGACGCCTCGTGTGAAGTCGTACAGCCTTGAATCACCAGAACGGACAGACAAAAGAGACCCAGACAGTAAGGACGCGGACTTGCACAGGCACAATGCTTCATCATGGCTTGACCCTTTCAGTTGTATCTAGCCAAATCGCTGGAGGCGTTTCAGGCTTTGGTGCGTGGCAGATCAAGTAAGAGCTCACTGTTTTCTCCGTCGTGTTTGCACGTGGACAGGACTTCAACATTTCACCTGTTCACCGTTGTCGCGATACCGCTCGTTCCGCATGACACAATCCTCCATCATCAGCATTTCATCTGCCCCTACAACCGGCGGATGCCATCGGGGCATGTAGTCTGTGGTTGATGCGAGATATGTGATCTTCTTGGGTGTGGCGCTCTGGGGGCCCTGGTCCGTGTTCGTGTGACCCCGGAAAATAATAAGGAGCGCCGAACCGAGGCTACTCCCAGAACCCCCGCCAAGGGGTACAAGACATAGCACACGGCCGACGCTCCCATGTTGGGAGCGTGGCACAAGTACTGCTGTCTTGTTGAAGAGCCTCGCGGCTCAGCTTGGCGGTTTTCTGGGAAGCAGCTACCTGATGCTCACGCATCAATCAAATTGTTGGTCGTTTAGTCCATCTTTCCTTTCAATGTCTGCTGAAGTATCAAATTCATTCTACAAGGTCCAACTCAGGGAGCAAGTCTAATCCAGCAATGTGCGGGTTAAACCCGGCCAGTGGTGATCAGGTCAAAACCAGCCAGGGTTCTTTCCTATCGCACATACTTTCTGCCTTCGCCGTGGTGCAGATTCGCTCCCGAATGGTGTTTCACGCTCGCTGCCCGTGTGCCCCACACACCTCCCTCTCAAAGAACATGCTTTGGGCTTTCTGCCAATGCGGGGCCAGACAGGCATAGGCTGGTCCACAGGCTGGGCAACTACGGAGAACTGACAAAAGAGGTTGGGGACGTCGTGGAGAGGCGGCTGCATGGGATAATCCGCCCAAGCAGCGACACCTTACGGAGCATGTGCGCCGGGGCACAAATCTATCATGTTGCATGATGCAGGACATGGGTGCCTTTTCCGCTTGCGGCACCATTTGCTTCCGATCTCCCAGGCTCCTGTGTCAAAGACCGCAGGATAGCCGGGGCACAGTTCTCTCGCTGTGCATATGATAAGTTCCTTCCTCTTATTCTCCCGGCTGTGTTCCGGGATTAACCCGAGTCTCTCGAAAACACGGATGACATTACTATCAACTGGCATATCAATCATGTGCTTGTCTCGCAGCCGAACCTTGAAGTCACGAAGAAGGATGTGGGTAGCCATATTTGCGATCTTAGGACCTATACCGCCAAATTCAAGGAACCGGCGCACAACTGTCGCCGCTACAGGATTGTGTTGCCATATCTGCCCAGCATCGCCTTCATAACAAGTGTCCATCCTTTTGACCGCTTCGTAAAAGTGCCCCGTCATGGTTGGTGGATACCGGCCTCTGACACTGATGCGCGGTCCCGGCCTTTGTACGCTTTCCCGGATGTTCCCAAAAGTCAATTTGTTTTCGCGTGCAACGGTCCGGCACCACTGGTATGCTGCAAGCCATGATTTTTGTGAGAGCATTCCACGATCCGCAATGCAGCCAAGAACAAAAACATGGGGATATTCCTCTATGTTGTTTAGAACTCTGTCCGCATCCTCGTCACCCGTGAAAGGATTCCTCCGCCGGGGAGCCTCTAGAGCCGCCATACCCTTTTCAATAAGCCGCTGAGCGATCTTTAACCTTTTGTCCATTCCATCCCCTTGACCATTACCATATATACCTGTCGCCTTGTAAGAAGCCCCCGCAGGTTGATGAGAGAGAGGAAGCGAGATAATCCGTGCGGGGGGCTTGTTGGCTATTCTACGGCGGATTGCATCGGCTACATGGCCGATACCGCTTTTTCGCCTCGCTCAGTTGCATCGGAATTTTGGAGCGACTCAGGGAACCGCAAGATGCCCTGTGGTAACATGCTCCGGTTCGGGTGACGTAGACGATGGGGTCCTCAGCCTTGTCCACCGAAGCAGGCGGGGCTGGAACTACCGCTGGCGGGGCCTCTGCTTCCGGCCGTCCTGCCCACAAGCCTTTCTGGGCAGATCGGGCGAGATCCTCCAGGGCCTTGAACTGCCTGCTGTACGAGAAGGGAAATTGAAGATATGCCTGGCCATAGCCCTGCCGGACGATCTCCGCGTTGACGAACAGACCATCGGGGACCCGGTAGACATAGGCGAGCTTGCGGCCGTAGCGGTCGATCTTGTCCCCGTTGGGGTCTTCCACCAGATAGACAGACTCGCCCCTGAGAAGATTCGTGGCGAATAGCGATGCTTCCTTGCTGTAGTATCCGGGCTCCTTGCTCGGATGGACCGTCTCAGGGGTATCGACTCCGACAAGTCGTACAGTGACGGTCTTCTGTCCTTCCCGGACCGTGATCGTGTCGCCATCTACGACGCTGACAACCGGATACTCGGTTTGGGCGGAGAAGTCCGGTTTCGGCAGTCTGGGGAAGGCCCTCTTGGTCCGGGCTGTCTCACCCAGCGATGGTGCAAGACATGTGGCCGCCAGACACACGGCCAACGTGAGGATGAATCTTCGCTTTGGCATATTTTCTCCCCTTCAAACAAGCCTCCATAGCGTCGATCTGTCCTGTTCGTCACATTCTATGCTGTCCACTCGCACAGGTGAAGCAGAAAAGAAGCCCCCGCACACTCATGGGAAAGCGGAAAGGAACCCGTGCGGGGGCCTGTGGACTCGGTTTCTCACCGCCAGCCATTCCTCGATTTGCTGTTTGTACTGCCTTGCCCGGTATTCGAGGCTTGCCAGCAACACCTTCAAGTCCTGATTCTTTGTCTCAAAGGTCGCATCCATCAGCCGCTTGATGACCCGGTACAGCTCCGTCAGATGCAACCGTATGGCGGCTTCCTCGTCACCTTCGCAGAGGCCCTCGTACACGTCGTTCAGAAAATCGGCGATCTGCTTGAATTCGACTTTGTCCATGCTGACGCAATCCTACCGGCGGCCCTCGGGCCGGACAACCGCAAGAAGCCCCTGTACTGTTTGATGAGGGAGAGGAAGCGAGATCGTGCGGGGGCTTGCAGTCGAAACTACCTGGACTCTATGGCATCCTCTCTTTGCGCACCGGATGATAAGCCTGCCTCGGCCGGAAGACCGATATCCCGGCTTCTCCAGATCGCGCTTGTGCGACATAAGCGATCGCGCGTGAGGCTGGAGTAACAAGCCGCCTTTTTCTTTCACTATGGTGAGACTCACTTACCGGAGCGTTCCACTTTCACAACGAGATGATCAATATCCGCCCTACCGTGGCTGTCACTGACTCTTAGGGTGACCAGATGTGTTCCCAGGGGTATCCACACCTTTGGCGATATTCCAACAGCGTTTATGCCCGGCCCAGTCCAGGTGTACGTGAGTTGTTCGGCTTCAGGATGATAAGAACCTGACCCGTCAAGAGTCACCCATGCGCCAGCCTGCAGACCAGCATCAGCAATTATCAATCCACCGGCTCTTGCCCTTGGCCAACTGGCTCGGGCGGATGCGATCCTAAGGCGTGCTTCGGCGACATCGCGGATCTGCCAGTCGATTGGACTGTAAGCTCTTAGCGTCAGCATTTCCACGTCGCCCAGCTTGGCCGCAGCGGGCACTTTTACAGGCACCGTGATTACCATCTTCTCACCTGCCGAGATCGTCAGGTTTTTGGGAATACTGCTGAGATCCGCCCAGTCCTTTTGGGAGGAGAAAGCGAGCAACCTGAATTCCCGGGCCTGGCTTCCGACGTTCCGGACTGTGAACTGGAACGTCGCCGTGTCTCCCGGTGGTACGGCGTCTGGTCCGCGCAGTTCGACATCCACGCCGGCAAATACGGGTAGCTTGGATAGTTCGTCAATAGGCAGATCAGGTTCGGGTTCGTCCGCTGTGGCATAGAGGAGGCCGCCCGACACCGGGGAGAATGGGAGGTTCGCCCAGTCGTCAAATCCATTAAGTGCGGTCAGCTCACCATCCTGATTGATGTCCGCTGACACCTCACGCTCGTGCAGCCCATCGCAGTTCCAGTCCAGCCAGTCATTTACTCGGTAACTCCCGTTGAGGCCACCGTTCGGACACCACCAGTCGGTCACGTAGCGCTCGATATCGGATGGCCCATTAAGCCCGATGCGCTCGTTCAAGTTACTTTCTATCAGTGCAGGGAGTGCTACCGAGGAATAATCGATGCTCTTGCCACTAGCACCAGGGGCGTAGAGGAGCCCATTGCAGAACATGTAATTCATAACACTGAGGTAATTGGGCTTATAGTTGTACTCTTCATTACCGCCGTGGTCCAGCCCCAGAGTATGCCCAAGTTCATGAACGAAAGATGCAGCTTGGTAGAATGCTGTCAAGCCATTGGCCGGTGCGTCAGTGGTTATGATGAAATTGCGCCCAAATGCCACACCCCCCGCAGTGGGCAGATTTGCCAAGGCGTGCACACAGAGCGCGTAGTGAAAGATGAGATTACGTCCTGCGCCTATGTTCTGCTGGCGTGTCTGCTGTAGCGCCAATATTGTGTAGGTCCCAGCGCCAAAGCCATCTGGGTTTTCAGCTATCGCATTGGACCTGCTCAACTCCCCCCACGTTTGGCCAGTGCCCCAAGTGTCACCCGGCGCAAAATCGTCGGCCGGATTCATGATGGTATCGGGTCCTGCGTCGATGTGGATCTTTATTCCGGATCGGCCGTCGGGATTAGGCACGGGCGCGTCTATAAATGTCCATATGGCGTCCTCTACCGCATCAGCGAGGAATTTGTGAGTGTGGTTTTCGTCTATTTGCTCGTAATCCACTTCCACAAAGATGTCTTTGTGCAGTGGGCTTGCTCCCATGGCAGGGAGGTCCAAATCAATTATGCCGTCCCCATTCGTGTCCACACCCTCAGTCTCCCACCGGTTTGGCAGACCATCGCCGTCGGCGTCGGCGTCTGGGTTGCTCAGATCCCAGATGTAGACCTGCGTTCCATCACTGCTGGCATGGCCACAGGAGTCCGTCACCACAAGACGAAACGCTAAGGTTTGGGGGAAGGCGGGGGCAGTAAAAGATGCGGTGGCGGTGTTCGCGCCAACGAGTGCGACAGACGCCCCCTCTATCTGTGTCCAGCCGAAGACCAGTTGATCCAGCGTGTTGTCTGGGTCGCTGGTCATCGATCCGTCCAGAGTAACGGTCGTACCAACCTTCCCGTATTGGCTTGGTCCCGCGTTGGCAGAAGGAGAGTACAGCCTTCTTGAGAGATACACACTGCTCGTTGCCGGAGATGGGGCCCCGTTCGTGCCGGGAGTTCCTGTCTCCCATAGAATGTCGTGTCCTTCCTTCTGCAGGATCACCCGGTAAACCTGGTCAGTCGAATGCGTTATGGTCCTTGTTGAGTCAGACGCTGCCTCGTAGAGGCGGAGCCAGCCCCCGCATTGGCTTTCGTCCAGGCTTACATAAGCTACGTCACAGAAGTTGTTCAGGGAGGGCCAAAGGTTGAGCCTATCTTCCTCCGATACCTGTATGGTCGTGTCGGCCCAATACTTGCGCAAGAAGATATCGAACCTGGGAGGAGGGCCATTCCAATCCTCACTGTATCCTTCGTTACCTTCCCAGATGATATCGCCAATTCCATTGATCTGCCCATCATAGTTGTTACGGTTTGGGACCGACAAATCCGCGAGACCTCTTTGGGAGGGCCGGATGCGGTACATGAGGCCCCGGTCAGTCTGAGGAGGGTGGTCCTCCCACACAATGGCTGGAGCTATGCCCTGGTCGCTCAGCTCGGGCGTGAGGTCCGTCACTGGGTGCTCTGTGATTTGGGTCGTGCTGCTGTCCCAAGTACGATACAGGTAGATGTTGCCGAGAGCTACCCACACAAGATCCCCGAGAGCGTTTATCCGCAGGCCGCTCTTTGGCGTGCCATCGTTTGTCACCCGATGTGTGTAGGAGGACGAGTGCCGCACGTATATATCGTTATCTGCGCCGAGCCACGCTACACAGCCGTTATCGCTCAACCCTGGACTGAACTTGGCGTTGCCGAGGCCCTCGTAGCTATTGGTGCCACTGGTGAAAAGGACCAGCGTCTGCTGCGAACTGTTCATTTCGGACCACAGTATCTTCCCGCTGTGGTTGGCGCCATGGAGTACGACGCGGTCGCAGCCGCGGGAAATCTTCTGCACCATGGACGTGGTCAAGTCGTGAATGTATATCGCATTGTCGTACAGTAGCACTGCTTTTCCTGTCGCGCCGAACGCCATGTCTACCGGACCAATCTTCCCGTTCAGTATCTGTATCGTCTCGTACGTGTCAGGGCAACGACCTTCCAGGGGCAGGGCCGTGAAACTCCATACTGCGCCTGGGTAAGTGTTTCCGGCAGCATCGATTTCGTCCACTCGCCAGTAGTACCTGGCGCCCAGCTCAAGAGGCTCAGAGTGAGTATATGTGGTGGATGTCTGCCCGCCTCTGAACTCACCAGGGCCGGGCGTGGGGTTCATCCCAAAGTATACATTGTGCGTCTGAGCGGTCATACCGGGCTCCCAGGTGTAGGTAGGTGAGCCCACATCTGTGGCGCCATCGGCTGGTTCCGGGTTCCGAGCCGTGAATAGGAGGGGCTCCGGATCCCTGATATATGCGGTGAGATAGTAGCGGCAGATGGTAACTGGGCTGTACCCAACCACAGGGCCAGCCCAAGTAACCGCGATGCCATCGCTGCCTCCCTTTTGCTGGGCCATGATGAAGTATATCCGTCCGGCCTGCAGACTGATGGGAGCAGACTTGTTGGAGTCACGAGAGGATGTCCACCCACTGACACTGGCAATCAGGTGGCTGTTGGCCGGGTCGTCATCCGTGCTCAGCCATAACTTGCTCTCGTCATCGTCAGAGATCCAGAAGGTGTACTCCCCATTGGCGGGTGGGGAAAGAAACGCCCGAGCCTGCTGAGCGCAGATGTCTCTCCGGTCTGCTGGTCCCGTGAGCCCGGGCCGCCACTCTGAGGAGTCTGGATCGCGGACGAAAACCTCACCGCCCCACCTGCTGGTGTTGACGCAGGAATTCCAATATTCGAACAGCACGTAGCCACGGCCGACTTCCTCGGCTGCGACATACGTTGCAGACATAAGCATGAGACACACGCCAGGTAAGCAGCTAGTCGTTCGAGGCATGATGACCCTCCTTAATGAAGAAGAACATTTGCCACTGGAACAATAAGGTTTCTACCCGCGGTTCCCTTGCCGGGAATGAAGAGGGCAAGGAACAGCCGTCCAGTAACTCTTGGGGTTCACGTGCGCGTGACCGTCTGTGGACTTGTCTTAACGGGCCTCCTCTAGCGCCCCGTAGAACAACTTCCAAGGTATCGGTCGGAAGCGTCTCATGGTGGTGTCAGCAAGACCACGGTGATTTGACAACGGGACGAATCGATTGTCAACTGGGAAAAATACGTATTTTGGGAGCGAGTAACCTCACTACTGAGCGAGGAACAGGCACGGGCGAAAACGGCATCGACAGTCCCGTCTCGACCAGCACCATTGTCCCGGATAGAATCCGTGCGCTTTAGACAGTTTTCACATGAGAGGCCAGCCATGAACCAGAAAAGCTACATGTTAGTCGCCGTGACAGTCCTGATCGCCGCCGCAAGCTGCGTGCGGGAAGTCGGAAGCCAGCCGGTCACACCCGCGCCCCCGGAAATCTACTGCAAGCACTTCTGCTACGGCTATCCGGTCGGTGCACCCGCGTCGAATGACCTTATCATCCGTGACCTGTACGCCCTGAGCAACAACGACAACACGAAGTTCGCCGATTGGGTCTGCACCTACACGACTTGGCACGAGGTAGACGGCGACCTCGACCTCGAACGCAACTGGCGTAACGATCCGTGGCTTGACCCATCCGAGACGCTTGAAGCCAAACCGACAAATCAGGACGACTACCGGGGCCAGAAGGAATACGACCGGGGCCACTTGGCTCCTCTGGCATCGTTCAAAGGCTCGCGGTTCGCCTCACAGGTGAACTACTACAGCAATATCGTCCCGCAGCGGCCTGATCTAAACCGTGGGCCTTGGGAAGCACTGGAAGAGAAGACCCGCGACCTGGTGCGCAAGTACGACAGTGCGTGGGTGATGTGCGGTCCGCTCTATGAAGCTCCCATGCCGCCGTTGCCGAACGCCGACGAGCCCCACAGAGTCCCCAGCGGATTCTGGAAGATCGTTGCCGTCCAAGAAGGTGCTACCCTGCACGTGGCCGCCTTCGTCATGGAACAGACCACAGCCCGCAAGTCACCGGCAATCGACCATCTAACGACGGTGGATGAGGTCGAGCGGCGGAGCGGGCTGGATTTCTTCTGGCAACTGCCGGATGCAGAGGAAAATGCGATGGAGACCGTGAAGGATTTAGCGTGGGCACAGAGCTGGGCGAACTGAGGCGATATGAGGTGTCCCCATGCACTGGAATCGGGGTGGAGCGAGACCGTCCAAAGGCGTGAAGATCAACGCGTGCCACCGTGAACCATGTCCGCTCAAGCGTGAAGTTGCTTGGACGACGAATTCGTTTGTCTCTCGCCCGGAGCTGTGAGGCAGAATATGAATCCCTGCTCTGGGAGAATACGCGTAGGGTACAAAAACTGATCTGGACCTAAACCGAGCCACTCCAAGGTGTTGGCGCCGAAATCCATGCATGAATTGGAGCGGCAGGAGGCAGGCGTGCAGCAGACTCACCCCTGAATGCAGCTTGTATTGACCCTTCTTGGCGTGGAGATTGCTCCGAGGCGCGCACCGGCCTCGTCAGACGAATATGCCATCGCCGTGTCACGCTGCCTTGCGGTGATATGATCTCAGTAATCCGCCCAGACGCTCAATACAGATAATCTCGCCCTGGTTTCCTTTATGCTGTGGCTCGATGATTCTGTTGAGGCCTTGGTGAATCCTCTCATGGTGATAGTACTGGAGGTATTCGGACAGGACATAGCGCAGTTGCTCTTGCGACGATAAGATCAGATGGTTGAGACATTCCTCTTTGATGGATCTGACGAATCTTTCCGCGTGGGCGTTGAGATTCGGACTTCGCGGCGGTAGTTTCACCGGCTCCACCCCAGCGGCTTTGAGAATGCTGTCGAATTTGGCCGTGTACAGTGGATCGCGGTCGTGGATCAAGTACCTCTTGCCTGCCAAGAAGCTATCCTCGCAGGTGAGATTGCGAGCGATCTGCTCCATCCATGGACCATTCGGCTGTGGCCTGACACCGAGGATCTCTACTTTCCGAGTGGACAGATCGATGGCAAACAGCACCATGCATCGGATGAGCTTGCCTTTGACCAACAGCTCAATCGAGAAGAAATCGCATGCAGCCAGAACGTTCCAGTGGCTTTTGATAAACTCCTTCCATGTCGTCTTGCGGGTAAAGTCTGGCTCCGGATCATAGCCGTTCTCAATGAGGATGTTCTTGACTGTGGTTTCGCCGATCTTGTGTCCGAGGTGCACGATGTAATCCCGGATTCGGGTGTAGCCCCAGTGTGGATTCTCCTCTTTGAACCGGATCACGAGGTCGGTGATTTCCTGCGAGATCTTCGGTCGCCCGGGATTCTTGCAGTTCTTGCTGCCATCATACTTCTGGGCGATGAGCTTGCGGTACCAGCCGAGAATGGTGTCTGGCGTGAATAGGACGGTCGTTTCCTCCAGGAGCCTTCGAGTTAGCCGTTTGGCCTTGGCTGACAGCCTGATCCTCTGGTGATCATTCAACAGGATGCGTTTGTCCTTTTCCTGCTGTTCCTTGAGGACCAAGACCTGCTCCTTGAGGTACTCGATGGCTTTCCAGAGCTCTTTATCAACACAATAGGCCAGACACGTCACCAGCGCAAGCCATAGGTTCTCTTTCATAGTCCTCAGAGGCTAATGGACCGACGGGCGGCAGGCAATCGCTTTTGTCATGGAATGGCACAAGTCCAGTAATCAGCCCGACTTAAGGTGGCATAATACTTGCACCCTACGACAATTGCCGGTCCTGTGCAGCGATGAAAAAACCGCCGCATCTCCCGCCAAGCCCAATATGAAGGAGTTCACTAAGACGAATACCGCAACAGGTTGTGTCTTGACCTACCAGTCACATGCCGTCTGGGTCTTTTGATTTGAAGAGAGAAGCTCTTTGGCCATTAAGGCTCGGAAGGCACTTTAGGTGAGAGTGTCATATGCCTTGCCGACGCAGAGACTCTATACGGGGCCTGAGGTGAATCATTAGGAAAGAGTATTGTGACCTATCGAAGAGCCTGCGTCATTTGGCTGGTGGTTCAGCAAGAGCCCGAAGCCCACCAATGACCTGATCTCAAACCGTTTCAGCCCACACCCGCGTGAAGCGGGTGTTTCTTACAGGGAAAAGCAATACGTATGTTTCAATCCACACCCGCATATGGCGGGTGACGCCCACATCCTATCATATGTCACCAGCCTGTCAAGTTTAAATCCACACCCGCGTGTGGCGGGGGTGCACGTCACGATTGTAGGTAGATTTTCAGGCGGCCAATGGCTTTTGCAGCCAGAGTTGGTTCCACTCCCTGTTGAGCCAACAAAGGCGCAGGGCCAAGGTGGCGGACGAGCCGCAGCGGCT
>Ga0315277_10009515_pt1 | contig 12407 bp, 15 predicted proteins | sample YL17G05_15_MG_FD_203695 | JGI IMG/M metagenome (GOLD analysis project Ga0315277, IMG submission 203695) | Sediment microbial communities from Yellowstone Lake, YNP, Wyoming, USA - YL17G05_15 | ecosystem: Environmental > Aquatic > Freshwater > Lake > Sediment | place: USA: Wyoming | collected... | reverse complement strand
CTGGCCAGGCTGTTCCAAGGATGGAACATGCACTGGTCGCTTCGCGAGTTCTTCCCGTTCGCCGATGAGGAAGGGGGTGCGTTTCTGTGGCATGCTGACGTGACACCGGCTTCCGGCGGAAAGACCACCGAGATAGATGGAATGGACCTGGCCGTAGTCCGGGGACAGAGGCTGTGTCGAAACGAGGTGTACTTCGACCGGACGGCCCTGTTCAGTGGTCAATGACAATCAATCGACTTGAATGCGGGCGTACAAAAGCGTGTTTGCAGACCTCGAGGATCAAGCTTGTAGCTTCCAGCAGCGAGGAGACTAGCGATGGACTTTAGAGACAAACCTGAAGAGGCGGCATTTCGGGAGGAGGTGCGGGAGTTCATCCTGGCAGAGGCGCCCCTGGACAAGAGCGACTTCCGGGAGGCCTGGCAGAAGGGCCAGACGTGGTGGAAGAAGCTCCAGGAGCGCGGCTGGATCGCTCCCGCCTGGCCCAAGGAGTACGGCGGCGCCGGCATGACGGTGATACAGCAGTTCGTCTTCAACGAGGAGATGTCCATGATGCGGGCGCCACGCCCCATGCACCTGATCATCGGGCTGGGCATGGCGGGCCCCACGCTCATCGTCCACGGCACCGAAGAGCAGAGGAAGAGATTCCTGCCCCAGATGCTGAGCGGGGACGACATCTGGTGCCAGGGCTACAGTGAGCCCGAGGCCGGCTCGGACCTGGCCTCGTTGAAGACGCGGGCTGCCCGCGACGGCGATGACTACATCCTCAACGGCCAGAAGACCTGGACCACCCTGGCTCACCAGGCCAAGTGGATGATCATGCTGGCCCGTACTGACCCGGATGCCCCCAAGCACAAGGGCATCACCTACTTCATCGTGGACATGAAGTCGCCGGGACTCACCATTCAACCCCTGGTGAACATGGCCGGCGGCCACGAGTTCAACGAGGTGTTCCTCGACAACGTGCGCGTGCCCAAAGACAACGTGGTGGGCGAGGAGAACCGGGGCTGGTACGCCGCCGTCACCACCCTGGACTTCGAGCGCTCCAGCATCGGCTCGGCCATCGGCATGCGCCAGGAGCTGGACCATCTCATCGAGTACGCCCGTGAGCACACCGAGGACCACACCAGCACCCTGAAGATCAGCCCGACCCTCCGCTACGAGCTTTCGGACCGGCTGGTCGAGGCGGAGGTGGCGCGGATGCTCTCCTACCGGGTGGCCAGCCTCCAGAGCCGCGGCCTCATCCCTAACTACGAGGCCTCGGCCCTGAAGCTGTTCTCGACGGAGCTGCACCAGCGCATCACCGTCACGGGCATCAAGATCCTGGGGCTGTACGGGCAGTTGGAGCGCGGCTGCGAGCTGGCGCCTATGAAGGGTCGCCTCTGCTACAACTTCTTGCGGGGCGTGGCCCACACCATAGAGGGAGGCACCTCGGAGATCCAGCGCAACATTATCGCCCAGCGTGGGTTGGGGCTGCCGCGCGACTAGGGCTCGAGGTTGGATAAGCCGTAGGCGGGTAGCTTTAGCTGCCCGCGAGACCACGATGAAGCGAATACGTCTCGAGCCGCCAGCATATCAGCAGGGTCACTGCTTTTCAGTGGCCATCGCTACGGCTCACCGTGCTCATCACTTCAAGAAGTCTGACACGGTCCGCCTGTGTCTGGATGCCTTGAGTGAGAGCGCTGAACGGTATCACGCGAGCGTATTCGCCTACTGTTTCATGCCAGAGCACCTGCATCTGTTGGTTGCCATGCCCCCAGGCGCCGACTTCGTGCAGTTTGTGCGCCAGTTCAAGCAGCTCTCGGCCTATCGTTTCAGACGAGAATGCTCACCTGCCCGCCTTTGGCAGGCGCGCTTCTATGACCATGCCCTTCGCAGCGACGAGAAGTTGTCAGAGGTGGCGCGGTACATCTGGGAGAATCCCATGCGGACTGGATTGGCTAAGAGCCCCGCTGAGTATCCCTATTCTGGTTCCCTCGTTTGGGATGAGACAGCACAACTTGGGACCGCCAGGGTCTGAAGACCCTGGCCTACGCTGCCCAAGCCTCGAGCTTCGAGCTTCGAACTACAGAGATTATCGCTGAAAGGAGCTGATCAATGGACCTGGGCCTCACCGAAGAGCAGGAAATGCTCAAGAACTTTGCCCGAGACTTCCTGGAGAAGGAATGCCCGGAGAAGCTCGTCCGGGACATGGAGGAGGACGAGAAGGGCTACTCGCCGGAGCTCTGGCAGAAGATGGCGGAGCAGGGCTGGCAGGGGCTCGTCATCCCGCCCGAGCACGGGGGCAGCGGGATGACTTTCGTGGACCTCATCATCCTGGTGGAGGAGTTCGGGCGGGCCCTGGTGCCTGGCCCCTTCGTCCCCACCGTCATCGGCGGCGCCATTCCCATCCTGGAGATGGGTTCAGAGGGGCAGAAGAAGGAGTTCCTTCCCAAGCTCGCCGCCGGCGAGATGATCATGACGCTGGCCGTCACCGAGCCTACGGCCCGCTTCGACCCCGAGGGGGTGGATCTGGAGGCCAAGGCGGCGGGCGACTCCTTCGTCCTCAACGGCACCAAGCTCTTTGTGCGGGACTCCCACGTGAGTGACTACATGGTGGTCGCGGCCCGCACCTCCGCCAAAGGCGAAGCCGCCTCCGGCGGAAAGAAGGGCGCCAAACCAGAGGACGGCATCACCCTTTTCCTGGTGGACAGCAAGAGCCCAGGCATCACCCACACGATGCTAAAGACCATCGCCAGCGACAAGCAGACGGAGGTCAAGTTCGAGAACGTGAAGGTGCCCAAGGGCAACGTCCTCGGCCAGGTGGACAAGGGCTGGGAGCCCCTCAAAAAGGTGATGCTGAAGGCCACAGTAGCCGAGTGCGCTTACTTGGTGGGGCTGGCCCAGATGGACTTCGAGATCAGCGTCAACTACGCGAAGGAGCGGGTCCAGTTCGGGCGGCCCATCGGCGCCTTCCAGGCTATCCAGCACAAGTGCGCCGACATGGTGACGGACGTGGACGGCGCCCGCTTCATCATGTACAAGGCGGCCTGGTCGGTGTCCGAGAATGAGCCGGACGCGGAGATGGACGTCCACATGGCCAAGGCCTGGTGCAGCGAGGCGACCCGCCGGGTGGTGGCCCACGGCCAGCAGATCCACGGCGGCATCGGCTTCACCAAGGACTACAAGCTTCAGCTCTACTTCCGGAGGCAGAAGGCGGCGGAGCTGGCCTGGGGCGACGCTGACTACCACCGCGAGCTGGTGGCGGACGGCCTGAAGCTGTAAGGCTTCCGAGAGTCAGCGCTGCTCACCACATGCGCCCCCGTCGCCCCCAGTGGTCGACGGGGGCGTATCGTATGCTGCCCCTGTGCGGCGGGCACCACCACAAGCTTCTTGCCCGCCTTCCGACGTATTATAATGGACATGACGGAGTGATAGCGTAATGCCGTCGCCGTCGGAGGAGCGAGATGAACAATCTGAAGACTGTGTTCTTGTTTGGTCTTTTGACCGCCGTCCTGGTCGGCGTCGGCTGGGCCATCGGCGGCTATGGGGGGATGATCGCCTTCCTGGTCATCGCCGGGGTGATGAACTTCGCGGGCTTCTGGTTCTCGGACAAGTTGGCCCTGCGCATGTCGGGCGCCCACGAGGTCACCATGCAGCAAGAGCCGCGGCTGCACTCTCTCATCGAGGAGGTAGCGGCGCGGGCGGGGATGCCCAAGCCGAAGGTGTACCTCATCGAAAACGATACGCCAAACGCCTTCGCCACCGGTCGCAGCCCCAAGCACGCGGCGGTGGCGGTGACGACGGGCATCATGCGGCTTCTCGACGAGCGAGAGTTGCGGGGTGTCGTCGGCCACGAGCTGTCCCACGTGCGCAACCGTGACATCCTCATCAACACCATGGTGGCGACGCTGGCCGGCGCTATCACCATGATCGCCTGGATGCTCCAGTGGTCGCTCATCTTCGGCGGCGGCCGTCGTGACAGCCGTAACAACCCGTTGGGTATGATAGCCCTGCTGGCCACCATCATCCTGGCGCCCCTGGCGGCCACCCTCATCCGGCTGGCGATCTCGCGGTCTCGTGAGTACGAGGCGGACGCCAGCGGGGCGCGCATGGTGCACGACCCGGAGGCGCTGGCCAGCGCCCTGGAGAAGCTGCACCTGGGGGTGCAGCGGCAGCCCATGCCCGAGAGCGCGGTCACGCAAGCCACAGCCCACATGTACATCGTCAACCCGCTGAAGGGTGAGGGGTTGGCCACCCTCTTCAGCACCCACCCGCCCATCGAGGAGCGAGTGGCCCGGCTGCACCGCATGGCCCGGGGCGGCTTCTAGCCCAATCAATAGGAACGCTGAGGGACGAAGGGGCGCCGGTGCGCCCCTTCGCTGTGCCTGCCTGCCGGCAGGCGGGCCGGCGCCTCGACGGCGGTCAGGGCGACAAAGCTTCGCCACCTGCTGGTGTTGTCGGGCCTGCCCGAGAGGGGTATGCTGACGGAGCCGAAGAGGCCGATACTGGAAGGACAGGGCAGCAGAGGCCGGGAGCAGGGACAGTGTCTGACGCCCCGTCCCGATCGTTCCCTTGCTCCAGGGTTTCAGCGATAAGGAGGACGGCATGCAAAGCTGTCTCTTCTGCAACATGGCGGCTGGCCGCATGGAGGCGTCCAAGCTGCACGACGACGACCTAGTCTTCGCGGTCCGAGACATCCATCCCCGAGCGCCGGTGCATTTCATGGTGATCGCCAAGGAGCACATACCGAGCGTGCCGGATATCGGCGAGGAGCATGGGGCGCTGCTGGCACGCATGGTGACAGTGGCCAATGAGCTAGCCAAGACGGAAGGCATCGCCAAGCGCGGCTACAGGCTGACCTTCAACTGCGGCGAAGATGGGGGCCAGATCATCTACCATCTCCACCTGCACGTGCTGGGCGGCCGGCGGCTGGGAGCCGAGGGCTAGCGGCGTCCGGTGAGCGAGACCGGGCTGGAGTCGCTGCGAGAGCACATCGAGGGGCTGCCCGGCGGGCTGCGCCGCCACATAGAGGCGGTGGTAGCGGAAGCGAGGCGCCTGGCCCGCCTCCACGGCGTCGACGAGGAGCGGGCGGTGATGGCGGCCTGGACCCACGACATCGTCCGGGCAACGGACCCCGAGGAGCTCCTGCGCCTGGCCCATGAGCTGGGCTTGAACCCCAACGAAATAGAGGAGGCGGCGCCCATCCTTCTCCACGGACCGGTGGCGGCGCGCCTGCTGACCAGCCGCTACGGCGTCGAGGACGAGGAGGTGCTGGCCGTGGCGCGCTGGCACAGCACGGGGCGGGCCGGCATGTCGACCCTCGAGAAGGTCCTCTTCCTGGCCGACAAGGTAGAGCCGGGGAAGGCAGCGGGACGGGCCGACCTGGAGGAGATCCGGCGACTCGCCGAGACCGACCTCGACGGGGCGGTGCTGCGCTACCTGGACCTGCAACTGGTCGACGCGGTGGGCCAGGGCTGGCCCCTGCACCCCGACGCCGTCGCCGCCCGCAACGAGCTGCTCCTCACCCGACAGGGAGGGGGATAGGGCTCTCCGAACCCCGGTGCCCCCAGTCATCAGCCGTGAGAGCCACTCTCGCCCGTCGGGGCGGGGGCGCACCTAAAGGTACGCCCCTACGTTCGCAACTCCTCGTGTTCGCGAGCATCAGCCGTGAGAGCGACTCTCGCCCGTCGGGGCGGGGGCGCACCTAAAGGTACGCCCCTACGTTCGCAACTCCTCGTGTTCGCGAGCATGATCCTTCAGCACTATCCACACTCCCGAATTCCCACGTCCTAGCATCCCATCGGCCCCCCAGGCGGTCTGCTCGGTGACAGCGCACTGTTGACGCAGTAGAACACATATTCTACTCTTGTCCTCGCCCGGTGCCCTTTCTTCGGCAAGCCCCGGGGCAAAGCGGGACATGATTAGGCGGGTAACCCTTCCCATGTTGCACGGACTGGTGGCCGCGCAGGACCTGGTAGCGGCGGCCTGTGGCACGCTGAACGCCCTCTACTTCCTCCACTACTGGCTGCGGCGGCGCCCCAGCCCCCGGCGGCGGCTGGGGGCCGCCGCCCTGGCGACGGTGAATGCCGCCCTGGCAGTGGAGAGCCTCTTCTTCTTAGCCCTCTACGCATCGTGGCACTGGCAAGGGACGGCGGGGCCGTTCCTGTGGCCGTCGGTGTGGCTTCTGGCCCGGCTGCCGCTGCTGCTGGGGGCTGCGTTCATCTCGGCCCTGGTGCTGCGACAGCTGCGGCGGCAGTAGAAGAGGAGAGGTAGAGATGTCGCCCCTGGCGGTGGCGGTGGAGCGTCGGGCCTGGACCCTGGTAGCCCTCTACCTCCTGCTGGGTGTCGTCGAGGCGGCGTCGCGGCTGCCGCCGGAGGCGGTGGAAGGCCTGCTGGAGGCCCTGGAAGGGTCGCCCGGCCGTGGCGAAGGCTGAGGGCAGCCGGCGCAAGAAGGGCCGGCGACCGACGGCGGCGGGCTTCTACCGGTCGGCCCTGAGCGACGCGGAGCGGGTGGCCCTCTCTGAGGCGGCGGAGATGCGCGGCCTCGACGACGAGATAGCCGTTCTCCGCGTGAAGCTACGCACGGCGATAGAGGAGAGTCCGCAGGACGTGAAGCTGATGTTCAAGGGGCTGGAGCTACTGGTAAAGGCGCTGGCTGCCCGCTACCGGCTCTCGCAGCAGGCGGAGGGCGAGCTGTCCGAGAAAGTGGAGGCGGTGCTGCGTGACCTGGGCGCCCCCCTCTACCCGGAGGTCTTTGGCGATGCAGCGTGAGGCGGAGGCAGAGGCCATCACCACCCAGACAACGCGCGACGGGCGGCGGCGCGGCGCCCAGACGGGCCCAAGGGGTCCGCGGCAGGGAAGCGCCGCCGCTTTCCGCGCTGCCGTGGAGGAGCGCCTGCGCGCCCTGGAGCGGGAGATGGCGGAGGTGAAGGGCCGCATTAACGGCCTCATCTTCCTTATCGCCGGGACGGTGGCGACGCAGGTCATCCTCCGCCTCATGCAGTAGATGGCCGGTCGCAGGCAGGCGCCCGTCGGGGCCGGGCCCGGGATAGGGGTGCGGCTCCGGCCCTACCAGGTGGAGGCCGCACGGGCCGTACTGGACAGCGTCTTCGGCGGCCGCGGCCTCACCATCTCGGTCATGATGGCCCGCCAGGGGGGCAAGAACGAGCTCTCGGCTCAGCTAGAGGTCCTGTTGCTGACCGCCCACATGCTCATCGACTCCGACGCCATCAAGTGCGCGCCCACCTTCGACCCGCAGGCGCGCCTCAGCATGCGACGCCTGTGGACGCGGCTTGAGCAGGCCGGGCTGGGCCCCTGGTGCCAGCGCGAGGGGTCAGGGGCTATCCGTCTGGGGCGGGCGCGCCAGGTGTTCCTGTCGGCCGAGCCGGGAAGCAACGTGGTGGGCCACACGGCGCGCATCCTGCTGGAGGTGGACGAGAGCCAGGACGTGGACCGGGAGAAGTTCGACCGCGACTTTCGGCCGATGGCGGCGGTCGCCAATGCGACCACCGTCCACTACGGCACTGCCTGGGAGGAGACGTCTCTCCTGGAGCAAGTAAAGCAATCGAACCTGGAGCTGGAGCGCCGGGATGGCCTGCGCCGCCACTTCGAGTACGACTGGCAGGTGGTGGCGCGCCACAACCCGGCCTACGGCCTCTTCGTGGAGGCGGAGCGCCAGCGCCTGGGCGAAAGCCATCCCCTCTTCCTGACCCAGTACTGTCTGCGCACGTTGGCCGGAGGCGGACGCCTGCTCTCGACGCAGCAGCGGGCCCAGCTCCAAGGTGCCCACCCGCGCCTAAGCCGCCCGCCTGCCCGTCCGGCAGGCGGGCAATCAGGCGAGACCTACGTCGCCGGGCTCGACCTGGCAGGCCAGGGCAGTCTCGAGGGCGGCGACCAGGGCCCCTCGGGCGGCGGGCGAGACCCTTCGGCCCTTCGACAAGCTCAGGGCGCAGCGGGCTCAGGGCGAGACGCGTCGGTGCTCACCATCGCCCGGGTGGTCCTGCCGCCCTCGGACGCTTTGGTGCAGGAGCCGCGCCTGGAGGTGGTGGAGCACTTCGCCTGGGTGGGCGAGCCCCACGACCGCCTCTACGAGCGCCTGGTCGACCTGCTGCGAGAGGTGTGGCGCGTACGGCGGGTGGCTGTGGACGCCACGGGCCTGGGGGAGACGCTGGCCGCGTGGCTGGCCCGGGCCCTGGGCCGGGACACCGTGGCGCCGGTGCGCTTCAGCGCCGAGAGCAAGTCGCGGCTGGGCTACAACCTGCTGGCGGCGGTCAACGGCGGCCGGCTCAAGGTCTACGCCAGCGACGGCTCGGCCGAGTACCGGACTCTCTGGCAGGAGGTGGAGCGGGCGCGGGTCTCCTACCGGGCGAACCGGACCATGAACTTCTACGTCGACCCCTCGGAGGGGCATGACGACTACCTGATGAGCCTGGCCTTGACGGTGGAGGCGGCGACGGGCGCCCGACCACGGACGGCTCGGGGCCGCCTGCGGGGGGAGCAGTGAGATGCAACAGTGCGAAGCCCTGCAACAACGCGAACCCCTCGGCGAGGGGTGCCTGCTCCTTCCCGTTCGGCGGGTGCGGGAGGACGCCCTGCCCGAGAACCTGGAATACGCCGACAGCGGCTGCGACCTCTGGGACCGCTGCCTGACCTGCCCTCTGCCGCGCTGTCGCTACGACGAGCCGGGCGGGGCGCGACAGATCTTCCTGCGGGAGCGGGACCGCGAGATCACCCGGCTGTATCGGCGCGACGGGGTGAGCATCGACGCCCTGGCGCGCCGGTTCGGCATCTCCCGTCGCAGCGTCTTCCGCAGCCTGAGGAGGGCGACAGGGGCACGCCTGGCTGCCGGACAGGCGGGCCGGGCTTCGTAGTGGAGGTGACAGATGAACGGGATGACTCTTCCCCAGCAGCTTCAGCGGATGGACGTGCAGCGCCTGCGGGCCTACGTCGATAACCTCGCCTTCTACCAGGGCGAGCAGTGGCTGGGCGTGCAGCGCCGGCGGGAGCGACGATTGACCTTCAACTACGCCAAGGCACTGGTGGAGAAGACCACTTCCTACCTGATAAGCGGGATAACCTTTGCCGTGGACCCCGTCGACCCGTCGCCGGAGGCGGCGGAGCGGGCGCGGGCCGCCGAGCGGGCGCTCCTGGAGGTGTACGAGGCCAACCAGCTCGCGCAGCTCGACTTCGACACGGAGCTGGACACGGCCGTCCTGGGCGACGGCGCCTTCAAGGTGACCTGGGACGCCGCCGAGCGCCGGGTGCGCGTGTCGGCGCCCGACGTGCAGGGGCTCTTCGTCTGGTGGCTGGGCGACGACGTCTCCCGCCTCTGGCGGGTGGCCAGTCGCTACTACCTGCTGCCGGAGGAGGTGGAGATGCTGCACGGCCCGCTGAAGGCGAGCCCTCGCACGACCGGTCGCGGCGCGACACGGGTGTCGGGGGGTCCGTCCGGGGGCCGGACGGGCGGCCGCGCCCGCGGGTCGGAGGTGGTGGAGGTCTGGACAGCCTCGGACTTCGAGCTGTGGGTGGACAGCGTGCTGGTAGAGGCCAAGGCGAACCCTTACGGCTTCATCCCCTTCGTCATCTACCCCAACCTGCGGGAGCCCAAGCGCTTCTGGGGCGTCTCCGACCTGCCTGCCATAAAGGAGTCGGTGCGGGAGCTGAACCGGGCCCTGTCGCAGCTATCGATGATCCTGGAGCTCTCGGGGAACCCCATCGCCGTGCTGGAGAACGTGAGCGAGTCGCAGGACATCGCCGTGCAGCCGGGGGCGGTGTGGGAGCTGCCGGAGCGGGCGCGGGCCTACCTGCTGGACCTCCTCCAGGGGGGCGGCGTCAAGCTGCACGTGGACTTCGTGGACCTCATCTACCGCACGCTGCACGACCTGGGCGAATCGCCGCGGGCGGCCTTCGGGGAGAACCGGCAGAACCTGTCGGGGGTGGCCCTGAACGTGGAGCTGGACCCGCTGCTGAAGAAGGTGCAGCGCAAGCGGCTCATCCGCACGGCGGCCTACAAGCGCCGCAACGAGCTGATCCTGCGCCTGCTGGAGCAGCAGACGGGGATCTCCTACGCGCCCTACCGGTCGCGCATCGTCTGGGGGCCGGTGGTGCCGCAGGACCGCAGCCGGCTGGTGGCCGACGAGCGGGTGCTGGTCGAGGCGGGGATCCACAGTCGCCGTCGCGCCGCCGACGAGCTGGGGGTCGAGGACCCGGAGAGCGAGTTCAAGCGCTGGCTGGAGGAGGAGGGGAGCGTGACGGGGAAGGGGGCACAACCGCAGAGCGGCTCCTCAGCCTCGTCATTCTGAGTCCGCCAGAGGCGGACTCAGAATCCGGTTCGGCCAGACCCTTCGCTTCGCTCAGGGTGACAGAAGTGGAAGGCTAATCAGCAGACCCTATGGGCTCGCCCCTCGAGAGGCGATCCTCCAAGTGGAGGCGCACGGCGTCACGCATGTTGGCGATGGCTTCCTCGAAAGTCCTCCCCTGGGTGTAGCAGCCCTGAAGGTCGGGGCAGTAGGCGAAGAAGCCGTCGCTATCGCTCTCGATGACCACGGGAAAGCGGTAGGTATTCACGGGCCCATTATAGCAGAGGAGAAGATGCCGTCGCGCCGCCGACGAGCTGGGGGTCGAGGACCCGGAGAGCGAGTTCAAGCGCTGGCTGGAGGAGGAGGGGAGTGTGACGGGGAAGAGGCAGGGAGCGTGAGCGGGCAGGCAAGGCAGCAGGAGAAACTCAGAGTAGCCCGCGCTGTCCGCTCGGCAGGGGGGTGAAGATGCTTATGAACCGGTGGGGTGCTCAGAGGCGCTGTCTTGGTCGGCCGGCTCATCGGGAATGTGCTTGGCTAGAGCGTCCCTCTCAATTCGCTTCCAGGTTTCGACGCCGTCGCCGATTTCCTCGATGTCGTGGCGGACTTGCGCCTGTTTGGCCCTTGGTATTGTGACCATCTGTACCGGTGGGCCAAGGCCGCGAGCAGCTACCCGAATCGCGTCATCCACGACCCGATAGGCAATCAACATGGCTCGCGCGAGGCTACACTTGGTAGGATTGTGATGCTGAAGGCTAGCGAGGGCAAAGTAGGGGAAGATGTCACCGCTCCCGATGGCGGCGAAGCCCGTTTCCAGGTGATCGGTGACGACGAGATCCTGACCTACTTCGAAGAGGACCGGCCCGTCTTTAACCCAGCCACAGAACAGGAAACCGGTCCGTGGGTCCTGGTTGGCAAGAGGAAGGAGTTGCTCGCGGTAGTATCCACTCAACGCGCCCAGTAGGGCATCGCAAATCTCGCGCTTCGCGGTCGCGGCGCTACGGTTGTCGAAGCGCAGGCCATCCTTCAGCTCATTGTGATTCGAGAAGAGCCCCTCAACCCACTGCGCGACGCCAACATTCCCCGAGGCGCCCCAGGCCACATTGCTCCACTGCGGAACCAGTTTGCGCGTGAGCCCTTTGACCTCCTGACCCCCAGTCAGGAACGTCGCTTGACTATCCGAAGTAAGCACCGCCCCGTCAGCGCAGACGAGGCCGAGGATAAGTGTCACCGGCGCAACCGGCTCCTTTCCGCGAAGCGCGAGTACCGTTCGTACACATACTCCAGGAGCTCAAGGAAAGACTTCGAGGTCACCGTGACCTTGATTTCGGCGAGACAATCGGTGATCTGAGCCGGCAGGCTACGCTGAAGCCGCTCCGTCTGCTGGCGACCAAGTTCCGTGACACGATACTCGGCGTATCGGCTACCCTCCGGAAAAGCTGCTAGCAATGCACCCTCTTGCAGCGCGTCCAAGTCCCGGTAGATGTCACGGCTGAAAGGACCCCAGTCGTAGGGCTGGAACTCATACCGTTCCCGAGCGCCAACAAGGTTGCTCTGCGCAAACAGGAACATTCCCTTCATGAGGCGGATTCGGTCAAGCCCGTATCTGCCGCCCGGAAGGCTCACGAAAAGGAGCAGGTAGTCCTTCCTGTTCGGCATTCGCTCACCTCTTTCAACACTCTCCGGCCCCGCCAGCGCCATTATATAGCATCTCGGCAAGTCCACCACCCGCCCCACCCCAGTCAGAGTGGGGCATCGCCACAAGGGCCTTCGCAGGGCTGGCGGCACCAGCCAGGCACCGGTGACACATCCCCATTGACGTGTGTAGAACATATCTTCTATTCTCGGCCCCGTCAAGCATTTGCGATGCAGGGTGAACGGGGTTGTTTTCGGTGTGCAGGAGGAGTCCATGAGCGAGGAGGAGCTTTCGGAGTTGCAGGAGCGGCTGGCCGAGGCGCAGGCCGAGGTGGAACGCCTCCAGGCCATGACCGCCGACCGCGAGGCCCGCGCCGTCCACCTGGACGAGCAGAACGCCCAGCTCCGTCGCGACCTGGAGGAGGCGCGCGGCGCCCTCTCCACGACGCAGGAGCAGGCGGCGGCCCACCAGGAGCGGGCCGCGGGGCTGGAGGGCGA